>Ga0335081_10006985_pt1 | contig 18017 bp, 17 predicted proteins | sample Lox_Sample_35_FD_206713 | JGI IMG/M metagenome (GOLD analysis project Ga0335081, IMG submission 206713) | Soil microbial communities from Loxahatchee National Wildlife Refuge, Florida, United States - Lox_Sample_3.5 | ecosystem: Environmental > Terrestrial > Soil > Wetlands | place: USA... | reverse complement strand
GGCCACAACGCCGAGGCGATACGGCGGGCAAACGCCGCGGCCGGCCACCCGGAGAGCGCCTACTCCGAGGTGGTGTCCCGGCTGCGGGACGGGGGCGTGCCGGAGGGCGGGCAGCGGCTGGCGGTGGTCCTCTCCAAGATGGACCTGCTCCGGGCCAGCGGCATCGAGATACCAGCCGGGTCCGCCGCCATCGCCGGATGGCTGAAACAGGCCGGGATGCACAACGTGGTGATCGGCGCTCAGCGCGAGTTCGCGCAGGTCCGCTACTTCACGGTGGCGTCGCGGCCGATGACCGGCACCGACGGGCATGACGACCCCGCCGCCCCGCTGCGCTGGCTGCTGCGGGCCTACGGCACACCGGCGCCCGGCCCCGTCGACGAGACCGCGAAGGCACCGACATGACATCCCCGCCGCAGGTGACCGCGTTCCGGACCGTCGTGGTGACGATCGCCCTGCTGATCCTGCTCGGCGTGGGGTTGGGCCTGGCCGGGCTCGGCCCGGCGGGCGGGCTGCGACAGCTGGTCGGCGGCGAGGTCAACTCGGGCCAGCCCGCGTACACGACCGGGGCCGGCTCGTGAACCACCCCGTGGTCGGGATCGATCTCGGTACCACCAACTCCGTGGTGGCCTCGGTCAGCGACCGAGGCGAGGTGGTCGTCCTGCCCAACGCGACCGGCGGCAACATAACGCCGTCGGTGGTCTACTTCGAGCCGGACGGATCGGTGGTGGTCGGGGACGAGGCCATCCAGGCCACCGCGGCCGACCCCGACCACGGCGTCCAGCTCATCAAGCGGAACATGGGGGCCGAGCTCCCGCTCACCATCCGCGGGCAGGACCACACCCCTGAATCGATCTCGGCGCTGATCCTGCGTCAGCTGGCCGCCGCCGTCCCGGCCGGAACAGGCCCGGTACGGGCGGTCATCACCGTGCCCGCTTACTTCGGGCTGGCCGAACGGGAGGCCACCCACCAGGCGGGCCTCATCGCCGGCCTCGACGTTCTCGATCTGCTCGATGAGCCGGTCGCGGCCGCGGCCCACTACGGCCTGACCACGGCCGGAAACAGGACCGTCCTCGTCTACGACCTGGGCGGCGGCACGTTCGACACCACGGTGCTGGAGATCTCCGGCGGCGAGGTCCGGGTGCTGGCCACCGACGGGCACCATGCCCTGGGCGGCGCCGACGTCGACCGGCGCGTCCTGGACCTGGTGCTGCAGCGGCTGGAGAATGTGCTGCCACCCGGCGACCTGGACGAGATCACCGAGGACAAACGCCGTCACGGCGACCTCGTGCTGGACGTGGAGGCGGCCAAGCGGGAACTGAGCGCCCGCGTGTCCCGGCCGGTGGTGGTGCATACTCGCTCCGGTCGCAGCACGATCACCCTGACCCGGGCCGACATGGATGCGATCTGCGGCGACCTGTTCGACACCACCGCGGACATCATCGAGCGGGTGCTGGCCGAGGCGCGGGCGCGCGGCCTTCAGGCCATCGACGACGTGATCATGGTCGGCGGATCCAGCCGCATCCCGGTCCTGGCCGGGCGGCTGAAGTCCATGCTCGGCCAGACACCCCGGCTGGTCGAGCCGGATCTGGCCGTGGCCAAGGGGGCGGCGCTGCGCGCGCATCACCTGGCCGGGACCCCGCAGCTGGCCGCGATCGGCCGGGTCCCGGGACGGGCCGCGGCAGCGGCCGGCATCGGCCACGTCACGCCGGTCACGCCCCGGGCCATCGGCGTCCAGATCGAGGACAGCTACGACCCCGCCGGAGAGCGAAGCTTCGTCGAGCACCTCATCGAGGCCAACACCCCGCTGCCGGCGGAGCAGAGCAGCGAGCGGTTCGGCACCATCATGCCCGGTCAGGAAGCGGTCCGGATCCGGGTGTACGAGCAGGCCGGACCGGCGCGTTCCGCGGAGATCGTGCACAACCGGCTGGTGCTGGACGGCGAGTTGACCGGCATTGGGTCGCCGGGCGCCCGCTCGGTCATCCGCGTCACCATGCGCATCGCGGTCGACGGGCGGCTGACCGTCATCGCCCACGAGCCCGAGTCAGGCCGTGAACTGCTGCTGGAGGCGTTCGTTGCGGGCGTGGTCGACGACGCCGAGACCGAACGGCTGACCCGGCTCGTCGGGCTGACCGCGGTGCGGGGGTAAGAGATGCCGGCCCGAGACTCCCGCCCGCTGGAACGCGGGCCACTGCGGGTGCTGCCACTGCGGGTGACCTTCGCCTGCCTGGCGGTGATGGTCGGGGCTTCCGCCGCGGCCTTGCTGTACCTGTGGCCCATCGCCGAGGGCAGCCCGGCGCTGAAGATCGACGCCTTCAAGACGGGGCTCAGCGTGGGCGCTGGTGCGGGCGGCGCCTGCGCTCTCGTGCTCGCACTCCGGCGCCAGCGGCTGTCCGAGCGCACCCAGGCGCACGCCGAGGAAGTCGCGCGGGCCACCCAGGACCATGCGCAGCCGATCGGATGGCGGCTCGAAGCGGTTACGGACACGACGGCCAGACTCACACGGGTCAAGCCAGTGGTTATCGGGATCGCGGCCTATCCCGCCGACGACACCGGCGTTACGGCCGCGGTTTCAGCAGAAGGTCAATGAGAGAGGAGCTCACGGAAATGGCGTATACGCGGGCACAGATGATGGAGAGCCGCGCCGAGGGACGCAAGCTGACGGAGGCGCTAGCCAAAGGCTGGCGGCCTGAACCGGTCGCTGTTCCCATGCAGCTGCAGCGGGGCGAGAGCTGCTTCGCCTCCAACAGCGCGCAGATCTGGCAGTACCTGGAGGGCGACGGCAGCTACATCCACAAGAGCCGGGGCGGTTTCGGCCTGCTCGGCGTGGCCGTCGTCGCGGGCACGGCGATGGGGAACAGTGCACGAAAGGCCAGAGCGGCTAAGGAGGCGGCACCCCGGTTTCGCCCGATCGACCAGGGACAGCTGTTTCTCACCGACCGTCGTTTCGCTTTTAACGGGCAGGCAGAGTGGATCGACATCTGGTTCGACAATATCCGCATGTCGAGCTGTGACGGGACCAGCATCACGCTGCAGATATCGGGCGCCGCGCCCGCGCAGCTGCATACCTGGCCCATTGATTACTATTTCGCGCTCTTCCACTATCTCTCCAACGGGAACATCATCCAGATTCCCGCCGACGCGGGCTGAGGCGCCGCATGTCCGGCTGGCGGCGCAGGGTATTCGATGCGCCGGGACTCACCCAATGTCCCGCGGGCCCCTACATCGACAAGCTGGCCCGGCGCTGGAGCCGCACGGTCCAGGTGACGTCGCCGGGCTATGACGACATCGGCGCCGTCCTCACCTCGATGGGGGTAGTGTTCGAGCCGTTCAATGGCAGCTACGACAGCGACCTGCTATTCGTGAACTGCGGGACATCAGACCGGCTGGACCCGCGGAGGCTGCGCCGTTTCGTCGAGGCCGGCGGCTGCCTTTACGCTTCGGACCTGACCAGTAGGCTGATCGACGGCGCATTCCCCGGCTTGTTCAGGTTCGGCGGTTCGGGCGACGCCGGCCAGGTCGCCGCGAACGTCATCGACGAGGAACTGCGGGCGGTGGTCGGCCGGTCGGCCACCGTGCACTTCGACATGGGCTCCTGGTCGATACTCAAAAGCTGCCGGGGGCAGATCCTGGTCGAGGCGGCGCTGCTGAGCGCACACCCCGGGCGGCCGCTGATGGTAGAGGTGGAATACGGCCAGGGCGCCATCTTCTACACGTCCTTCCACAACCGGGCCCAGGTCTCCGAGCAGGAGCGGGTCCTGCTGCAGCTGCTGGTCCTGAAGCAGATCAGCACGTCGTCCAAGACGACCGTCGCCCAGGCCAGCCGGTCCCTGGGCGTCAGCCTGAGCGCGATGAAGCAGGGCGGCCCCTAGGCGGGAAAGGGATCGTTCCTCCCCAACGCCTGGGCCGACGCCGGTGATCGCCAGCCTGGGTGGTCTGCCCCGATCACGTCGGCTTAGACGTTACGGCGGTACTGGCCGCCGACCTCGAAGAAGGCATCGGTGATCTGCTGCAGGCTGCACACCCGGGCCGCGTCCATCAGCACGGCGAACACGTTGCCGCCCGAGCGCGCCGCCTCCTGCAGCGCGGCCAGCGCATCGTGCGCCGCCTCATGGTTCCGTTCCTGGAAGTCGCGGACCCGGTCCAGCTGGGATCGCTTTTCCTGCTCGGTCGCACGGGCGAGTTCCACCGGGACGGGCTCGGTTGCGGCCGGGTTGCGGAACGTGTTGACGCCGATGAGCGGCAGGCTGCCGTCGTGCTTGCGCTGTTCGTAGAGCATCGACTCGTCCTGGATGCGGCCGCGCTGGTAGCCGGTCTCCATCGCGCCGAGCACCCCGCCGCGCTCGCTGATCCGGTCAAACTCGCTCAGCACCGCTTCCTCGACCAGGTCGGTGAGCTCGTCGATGATGAACGAGCCCTGGAGCGGGTTCTCGTTGGCCGCGAGGCCCCACTCGCGGTTGATGATCAGCTGGATCGCCAGCGCCCGCCGGACCGACTCTTCGCTGGGCGTGGTGACGGCCTCGTCGTAGGCGTTGGTGTGCAGGCTGTTGCAGTTGTCGTAGATGGCGCACAGCGCCTGCAGGGTGGTGCGGATGTCGTTGAAGCTCATTTCCTGGGCGTGCAGCGACCGGCCCGACGTCTGCACGTGGTACTTCAGCTTCTGCGACCGCTCGCTGGCGCCGTACCGGTCCCGCATCGCGGTCGCCCAGATCCGGCGGGCGACCCGGCCGATGACGGAGTACTCGGCGTCCATGCCGTTGGAGAAGAAGAACGACAGGTTGGGGGCGAAGTCGTCGATGTGCATGCCCCGGGCGAGGTACGCCTCCACGTACGTGAACCCGTTGGCCAGGGTGAACGCGAGCTGGCTGATCGGATTGGCCCCGGCCTCCGCGATGTGGTACCCGGAGATCGACACCGAATAGAAGTTGCGCACCTGGTTCTGGATGAACCATTCCTGGATGTCGGCCATCATCCGGAGGCTGAACTCGGTCGAGAAGATGCACGTGTTCTGGCCCTGGTCCTCCTTGAGGATGTCGGCCTGCACCGTGCCCCGCACGCTGGACAGCACCCGGGCCCGGATCGCGGCGGCCTCCGCCGCGGCCGGCTCCCGGCCGTGGTCCGCGCGGAACGCCTCCAGGCCCTGGTCGATGGCGGTGTTGAGGAAGAAGGCCAGGATGGTAGGGGCCGGCCCGTTGATCGTCATCGACACCGACGTGGTCGGGGCGGCCAGGTCGAACCCGGCGTAGAGGGCCTTCATGTCGTCCAGCGTCGCGATCGACACCCCCGAGGTGCCGACCTTCCCGTACACGTCCGGGCGCTCGTGCGGGTCGCGGCCGTACAGCGTGACGGAGTCGAACGCGGTGGACAGCCGGGTGGCCGGGGCGTGCGCGGCGAGCAGCTTGAAGCGCCGGTTGGTACGGAACGGGTCGCCTTCCCCGGCGAACATCCGGGCCGGGTCCTCGCCCTCCCGCTTGAAGGGGAAAACGCCCGCGGTGAACGGGAAGTAACCCGGCAGGTTCTCCTCCCGCAGGAACCGGAGCAGTTCACCGTGGTCGGTGTACCGCGGCAGCGCCACCCTCGGGATCACGCTGCCGGACAGCGTCTCGCGGGTCAGCTGGGTGCGCAGCTCCCGGTCGCGTATCCGCACGACCTGCTCGTCGCCCGAGTACGACGCGGCCACGGCCGGCCAGCGCTCCAGGAGCCGGGCGCTTGATTCGCTGACGTCCGCGCGGACCCGTTCGGCCAGCGCGGCCACGGCCTGGGCTGCCGTGCCGGCCCGTTCGGCGCTCAGCTGGCCGTCGCCGGCCTCCGCCCCGCGGCTCGGTCCCGTCACAGGCATACCCTCGACCGCCAGCTCATCCGCACCGGCCAGATCACCCTTTCCCGCGGCCGCCAGCTCGCCGGCGACCGCGGTCAGCTGCTGCAGGCGGCGCGCCGCCGTCACCTGCCGGGCGGTCTCCGCGTGGTAGTCCCGCACGGTCGCGGCGATCCCGGCCAGGTACCCGGTCCGCGACGCCGGGATGACCGGTGCCGCACCCGTGGACGTCCGGCCCACCGCGGCCGGCAGCACACCCTCGGCGAGATGCAGGCCGTGGCCGGCCAGCAGCCGGGCCACGTGCTGGTAGAGCGCGGTGACGCCGTTGTCGTTGAAGGTGGCGGCGCTGGTCCCGAAGACGGGCATCTCCTCCGGCCGGGCACCGAACGCGTCCCGGTTGCGGATCAGCTGGCGGGACACGTCGCGCAGTGCGTCGGCGCCGCCGCGCCGCTCGAACTTGTTGATCGCCACCACGTCGGCGAAATCCAGCATGTCGATCTTTTCCAGCTGGGAGGCCGCGCCGAACTCGGGTGTCATCACGTACAGCGAGACATTGGCCAGCGGCACGACCGCCGCGTCGCCCTGCCCGATCCCCGGGGTTTCCAGGATCACCAGGTCATAACCGGCCGCCTGGCAGGCGCCGACGATGGCCTCGATGCCGTCTGGCAGCTCGTGAGCGCCGCGGGTGGCCAGCGAGCGGAAGAACAAGTGGTCGCCGTGGAGGGCGTTCATCCGGATCCGGTCGCCGAGCAGCGCCCCGCCGCTGCGCCGGTGGGTCGGGTCGACGGCCAGCACCGCCACGCGCAGCTTGTCCTGCTGATCGGTGCGGAACCGCCGGACCAGCTCGTCGGTCAGCGACGACTTGCCGGACCCGCCGGTCCCGGTGATACCGAGCACGGGGACCCGCCGGGACGCCGCGGCCGCCGTCAGCGCCTCGCGGTCCGCTTCCGGCAGGCGCCCGGCCTGCAGGCAGGTGATCGCCCGGGCCAGCGCGCGTCGTTCGCCGGCCAGCACGGCCTCGACCGGGGCGGCGTCGTCCGCGAGGTCGGTGTCGCAGTCCCGGATGAGCTGATTGATCATGCCCGGCAGGCCGAACTGCTGGCCGTCCTCGGGGGAGAAGATGCGCACCCCCGCCTCGGACAGCCGCGCGATCTCGTCCGGGACGATGACCCCGCCGCCACCGCCGTAGATCCGGACGTGCCCGGCGCCGGCCTCGGCCAGCAGCTGCGCCAGGTACTCGAAGTACTCGACGTGGCCGCCCTGGTAGGAGCTGACCGCAACGCCCTGGGCGTCCTCCTCGAGCACGGCGTCGACCACCTCGCGGACCGAGCGATCGTGCCCGAGGTGCACGACCTCGGCGCCCTGAGCCTGCAGGATCCGGCGCATGATGTTGATCGCGGCGTCGTGCCCATCGAACAGCGCGGCCGCGGTCACGAACCGCACCGGATGCGCCGGCACGTGCAGCTGATTCTTCGGTGAACCGGTCACGGGAACCTCCCCCGCCTGCGAGCGGCCGGACAGCCAGCTCCCCGCGGATACTTGGACGACTAATATTTGGACGTTAAAATAAAAGTCGCCAGGCGTCAAGCCCGGGTTCGAGGTCGTAGCCGTCCCGGGGCGGCTCACGTACGGTAGGCAGCGTGCCTGATCATGAGCCTTTCGACCCCATCGCCGAGGCACACCGGCAATGGTGCGCCCAGTGGCCGGAGCAGGCTGACCGTATGGCCGCCGTCACGTCGGTGATGCGGGTCCAGCAACTGCTGCTGGGCCTGGTCGAGGACACGCTGAAGCCGTTCGGCCTGACCTTCGCCGCCTACGAGGCCCTGCGGCTGCTGGCCTTCAGCCGCCACGGATCGCTGCCGATGGGCAAGATGGGCGAGCGGCTGATGGTGCACCCGGCGTCGGTGACCAACGCCATCACCCGGCTGGAACACCGCGGCCTGGTGGAGCGGCGGCTGTCCCCCGCCGACCGACGCGTCGTTCTGGCCACGATCACGCCGGACGGCCAGGCGCTGGTGCGGAAGGCGACGGAGGCTCTCAACCAGGCCTCGTTCGGCCTTCCCGGCCTCACCGCGGACCAGGCGGTCGAGATCACGTCCGGCCTGCGGACGGTCCGGATCGCGGCCGGGGACGTCACGGCGGGCGCGGACGTCCCGGCGGGCGCGGACGTCACGGCGGGCGCGGACGTCCCGGCGGGCGCGGACGTCCCGGCGAGCGCGGACGTCCCGGCGAGCGCGGACGTCCCGGCGAGCGCAGATGTAACGACGGGCGAGGACGCCGCCGCCGGGACTTAACCGCCCGCCGCAACCGCCAGCGATGCTGACCCAGCCGGTCAGGCCGGGTGACTCCGATGTCAGCCCGGTGACTCAGGCGGGCACCGGCCTTTAAGCCGGACGACCCGGGGTCAGCCCCGGTCCGCGCCGGCAGGTGGACGCTGAACGTGGTCCCGCTGCCGAGGGCGCTGTCCACGGTGACGCGGCCGCCGTGCAGTTCGGTGATCGCCTTGACGATGGACCGGCCCAGGCCGGTCCCGGGCAGGCCCGCGGTCCGTGCGTTGGACGCCCGGACGAAGCGGCCGAACAGCTGGCCGATCTCCTCGGGCGGGATGCCGATGCCGGTGTCGGCGACGTCGATCACCCACCCCTCACCGTCCCAGACCGCATCCACCCGGACCAGGCCGTTGGCCCGCGAGAACTTGACGGCATTGGCGATCAGGTTGTCCAGCACCTGAGCCAGGCGCGTGCGGTCGGCCTGGATCAGCGGCCCGTCCTCGGTGGAGAAGTGGACGGTAACGCCACGCTTCGCGGCCCCGGCCGCGGCGGCGCGGGCCGCCTCCTCGGTGAGTTCGGGAATGGATACCGCGCTCAGCTCCAGTGGGATGGCCCCGGATTCGAGCCTGCTCAGCAGGAGCAAGTCGCCGACCAGATGGAGCAGCCGGTGCGCGTTCCGCTCGATGATGTCGAGGAACTGGGAGCCATCCGCGGTGAGCGAGTTGGTTTCCGCCCGCATCAGCTCGCTGAACGACACGATCGACGTCAGCGGCGTGCGCAGCTCATGTGACACGGTGGCCAGGAACAGGGTTTTAGCGTCATCGAGCTCACGCAGTTTCTCGTTCTGCAGTTCAAGCTGCCGCTGGGCCAGCTCCGCCGACTGGCGGGCGTGCAGCTCGGCCTTGAGCAGTTGCTCGCGCTTGTCCTCCAGCTGCTTGCGCTCCGTCATATCCCAGGCCAGCCACAGGTCACCGCGGTAGCGGCCGTCGACCACCACCGGCCAGTAGTCACCCTCCAGGGTGCGGCCGTCGGCGGCGGGCATCTGCGCGGCCGACACCGGCTGGCGGTCGGCGGTGGCCTTGGCCGTACGGCGGACGAACTCGTCCGGGTCGGCGAAGATCCCCATGATCCGGCCCACCAGGTCGGCTGCGGCCGTCCCGACCAGCGGCTCTGGTGACCCGAGCCCGAACAAAGTGGCAAAGCTCTGGTTGAGGTGGGTGATCTGGCCCTGTTCGTCGGTGAAGAGCACACCGGGAATCGCGTTCGCGATCAGGCAGTTGAGGCGTTCCGTCTGGTCGGCGAGGCCGCGGCGGGCGGCCATTTCCGCCGCCAGCAGCCGTTCCCGGTCGGCTTCGGCCCGCTTGACGTCGGAAATGTCGGTGAACGTGGCGAGGAACCCCAGAAGGGCGCCACCGTCGGCCTGCAGTGCCACGGCGCCGGCCTTGACCCAGGTGTCGGTGCCGCCGGAGGAGCGCAATCGGCAGTCGGTCCGCATCTCGGTCCCGCCGGCCGCCGCAGCCAGGTCACGCGCCACCCGGTCCCGGTCGGCGGGGTGGACGAAATCCAGCCAATCGGTGCCGAGGACATCGTCCGGCCGGACCCCGGCGGTCGCGCACCACCGGTCGTTGACGAAGACGGCCCGTCCGGCGGCATCGGTCTGCACGATGCCGACCGGTGCCCGCTGAGCCAGCAGGCTGAAACACGGCTCGGATTCCCCGCCGGCGGCCGGTGCGGCCGGCCGGTTCTGCCGGGTCGCCGCCAGAACCGAGGCCGGGCTGGATCGAGGTGCCCCCTGCCGTCCCACTGTCCCCCTGTCCCCGCCGCTTCCCTGTCCGCGGCATCGTCGTGACGCCGGGCGCCGGCCCCCGGCGTCACGACGATGCGTTAGTCCCGATTACTGAACGTCAAAAACACCGTCTCAGCCGGTCACGCTTGGGGGTGATCGTTGCGGGATACTTCGCCGCGAAGGCCGCGATCGAATCGGTCCTGATCGCCGCCCAGAGCTCATCGCTCAGGGACGAGTTGAGATAGCGATGACCCGACGTGATGGACGTGGGTGCCGTCACGAAGGTTCCCTCGCTTCCGCTCACGCGGTTGAGCCTGGTAGCCAGGGTCTCCACCTCGGAGTTGGTGAAGTTGCTGTCCACGGTCAGCAGGCTGGTCATGGCGCTGACCACGTGGTACGCGGTCAGCGGGTTGGTCAGCAGGTGCCCGCTGGTGATCCGGTCCAGGATCGCCCGGAGCAGGCTCTGCTGGTTCTGCTCCCGGGCTTCCTGGGCGGCCGGGGCGTTTCGCACGTAGTACACGGCCGTGGTCCCGGTCAGGTGGCTGACCCCCGCGTGGAAGGTATACCCCCCGCTCACGGTCTGCTTTGCCAGGGTGACGTTCACCCCGCCGATTGCGTTGACCACGTTCGCGACCCGGTGAACGTGATCCTCACGTAATGATCGATCTGTACGTGGGTAACCTGCTCCACCGTCTGCACCAGCAGCGACGCGCCACCGTCCGACAGGGCGGTGCCAATCTGCTGCTGGCCATGACCGGGCACCTGGACCAGCGTCTGGGGCGGGATGGCTACCACGCCGCCCTTTTTGTCCTTGGCGTCCAGATGCATCAGCATGATCAGGCCGGTACCGACCGAGCCGGTACCGGCCGACTCGTCCGACGAGGTGATCAGCACGTTCATGGCCCCGGTTGCCTGCCCCCCCCCGGCACCTTAGGGAGCGTCACCGGGGTTCGGTGGATGCCGCCGGCCAGGTGATTGACCAGCAGGTATGCGCCCACCGCCACGCCACCAAGGAGCACCACGCACGCGGCCGCCGAGATGAGGACGATGCGCAGCGTGCGCCGGTTCCGGGCGGGCGGTCCCGGTGGCTGAGGCGCGTCTGATCCCTCGTCCGCGGAATGCGCAGGGTCCGCCGGGCCATTCTGACCGGACGTTTCGGACATTGTTTGTGCCCCCTTTTGCCTTGGCTAGCTCCCCCGGCCCGGTTTGACCGGCATGCGGCTTCAGCCGCCCGCGTGTACAGCTGCGCCGTTCCGGAGATTCCTGGCGAGTTAGCCCCGCACCTTGCTGTTTACTCCGATTACCGTTACAAATAGCTGTTGTTCGTTCACTGACAGTAATGTATAACCGCGATGGGGCACAAGCTGTGCGGGGTCTTGGGTGCCGGGTCATACGGGTCGTGCATTTTGGGGGGATTTGTGGCTATCAATGCCGTGCGCGCCGATAACTCCCGCAGCAGGCGCGCGAGAGCCATCACCTACTTCTGGCACTGTCTTTCGCGGCGGGCCTTCCGGCCGGTCATTGAATGCGGTTACGACGCCCTGGCATGGGCGTGCGGCCTGCTCGCCGCGGCCTGGGTCACCCGCGACCTGGCCGTGCCGGTGGGTGCCTTCACGATGATCTGGGCCTCCGTGGCCCTTTGCCTGCTGTCGGCCGGGGCCGGCCTGCGCGCGGGCCTGTACCGGGGCCGGTATCAGCGGGGCAGCCTGGACGAGGTCGTGGGCGTCGGTATCAGCGCCTGCACGATGATCCTGCTGGTCGCGCTGGTGTCTCCCGCGCTGGTGACCGGGCAGCGGGCCGCCTTGGCGACCGTCGCCGGCGGCGTGGTGTTCGCGGTGCCTGCCATGCTGGGAGGACGGTACGTGCTGTTCGCCGTGCGCCAGCGATCCCGCAAGCCGGCCTCCGAGGCGGTGGACGTCATCGTCTTCGGCGCGGGCGACGCCGGTTCGATGCTGATCCGGCGGCTGACGCATGAGCTGAACTCCGTATACCGGCCGGTGGCGATCCTCGATGACGATCCGTCGAAACGACGGCTGCGCATCCAGGGCATCCCGGTCCTCGGGGACCGGACCCAGCTGGCCAGGGTCGCCGCGAAGACCGGAGCCACCGTTCTGGTCATCGCGATCGCCCGGGCCAGCGGCAGCGCGATCCGGGACCTTACCGCCGAGGCGGAGGGATGCGGCCTCACGCCGAAGGTGGTGCCCTCCGTCACCGAGTTGCTCAACGGCAGTGCGCGTATCGAAGGAGTACGCGACCCGCGGATCAGCGACCTGCTCGGCCGCAGGCCGGTGCGGACGGACGTCGCCGCGGTCGCCCATCACTTCGCGGGCAAGCGCATCCTGGTGACCGGCGCGGGCGGATCGATCGGCTCGGAGCTGTGCCGCCAGCTGTACCGGTTCGGCCCGGCCGAGCTGATCATGCTCGATCGGGACGAGTCCGCGCTGCACGCGATCCAGCTCGCCTTGCACGGCCGCGCGCTGCTCGACTCCGACGAGACGGTCCTGGCCGACATCCGGGATCCGGACCGGGTCCGCGAGGTGTTCGGGCGGTTCCGCCCGCAGATCGTCTTCCACGCCGCCGCGCTCAAGCATCTCCCGCTGCTGGAGCGCTACCCGGCGGAGGCGGTGAAGAGCAACATCCTGGGCACGTGGGCGGTTCTGGAAGCCGCCGCCGCGTGCCAGGTCGAGTCGTTCGTCAACATCTCCACCGACAAGGCGGCGGACCCGGTGAGCGTCCTCGGGTACTCCAAACGGGTCGCGGAACGGCTCACCGCGCACATGGCAGGCCAGGCCGCGGGCAGCTACCTGAGCGTCCGCTTCGGCAACGTGCTGGGCAGCCGGGGCTCGGTGCTCACCACCCTGTCCGCGCAGGTCGAATCGGGAGGACCGGTCACCGTGACGCATCCCGACGTCACCCGGTACTTCATGACCGTGGACGAGGCGGTCCAGCTCGTCCTCCAGGCCGCCGTCATCGGCCGCGGCAGCGAGGTCCTGATCCTGGACATGGGCGTGCCGGTGCGGATCGCCGACATCGCCCGGCGGCTGGTCACGCGGTCCAGCCAGCCGCCGGAGATCGTCTTCACCGGCCTGAGGCCGGGTGAGAAGCTGACCGAGGACCTGCTCGGCCAGGGAGAGGTCGACTACCGGCCGCGCCATCCGCTCATCCGGCACGCGCCGGTGCCGCCGTTGCCGCCGGACCAGCTCGCCACCCTCGACCCGGCTGCCGATCCCGGCGGCCTGCGCCGGGCGCTGGCCCGCTGCGCCGGGCGCCCGTACTCAGCCCTGGGCGCCCCCGGCCACCCCGGGCCGGCCGGCCCCGGGCAGCCCCCAGCAAAGTCCGACCAGGTCGCCGGTGAGCTGGTCTAGCAGGGCGGCGGTCATCATGTACGCCTGCGGCGGGCCGCCGATGGGGTCGGGCACGTCATCCTCGGGAGAATCCCCCAGCAGTGCGGTGCGTTCCCGGCCTGAGTGCAGCCGGGCCACCCAGTCGGCCAGCGGCTCACCAGCGGCCCGGGGACCGGCCTGCTGCCCGCGCCGGACCATCTCCTTCAGCGTGAAGGCCCGCGGCCAAACGGCCGGCTCGGTGACCACGGCGTGACGGACGTGCTCCCGGCCCATGGCCAGGATCAGGCTCGCGGCACCGAGCTCATCGGCGTCTATCAGACGGCTGCGATGCCGGCTGACGTCAAGCCCGTAGCCGGCCATGACGGAGACCACGCCGGGAGGCGCGGGCTGGCCGTCTTCCAGCAGTCCCGCCGAGTGCACCCTCCCGGCCACGCCGGCCTCGCGCAGCCTGCGGGTGAGCAGCGCTTCGGCCATCACCGACCGGCACCGGTTGGCGGTGCACACCACGAGCACGGCCGGAGCCGCGCCGCTATCAATCCGCATGAATCCGCCCTTGCCGGCCTGGTGCCATGATGATACTCACGGAAAGTAATCAGGTGTACGCTGATTGTTCAACTAAGGACCGGTCCAGCTCCGCCCGCACGCATCAACGAGGGGATCTCTCCCTATGATCGAGTCCGGCAGCGCGCCGACCCTGCGCTCCTACCTGGTGACGCTACGGCGCCGGAAGTGGTGGGTGATCGCATTCACCCTGCTGGGACTGGCCGCCAGCCTCGGCCTGTCGCTCAGGCAGGCGAAGCAGTACTCGGCCACCGCCCAGCTGCTCGTGCAGTCGTCCGGCCAGAGCGTCAGCCTGGGCAGCACGAACCAGCCGGTGACCACGACGGATGTGCAGACGGACCTGCAGCTCGCCACGAGCGCCCCGGTGGTAAGAGCAGTCCGCGCCAAGCTGGGCACTGTGCCGGGGATTTCCACCTCGGAGGTGGCCCAGACCAACGTGATCGCGCTGACGGCCAGCAGCTCGAGCCCGGCCCGGGCGGCGCTCATCGCCAACACCTACGCCAAGGCCTTTGTCACCCAGACGCAGAACGCCGCCATCAGCAACGTGACCGCGGCGCAGAACCAGCTCCAGTCCCAGATCAACTCGCTGAGCCAGCAGATCAGGTCCCTGGAGAACAGGCCGAATGCGACGTCGCAGGTGACGGCGCTCGTCAACCAGGAAGCCGTGCTGAAGGAGGAAGCCGCGCAGCTTCAGGTCAACGGGGCGGTGGCGACCAGCGGAGTAGAGCTCGTGACTCCGGCCCAGCGCCCCGCCTCGCCCAGCTCACCCAAGCCGGTGCAGGATGCCCTGCTCGGGCTGGCGGCCGGCCTGATGCTAGGGCTGGGAGCGTCCTTCCTGCGGGACATCCTGGATGACGCGCTGACATCCAAGGATGCGGCGGAACGGCTCGGGAATGCCCCGGTTCTGGCCATGGTCCCGATGGTGAACTCGTGGAAAAAGCGGAAACGTACGATGGTCGCGGCCAGCTCCGATCCGACCTCACCGGCCGCCGAGGCCTACCGGTCCCTGCGCACGTCCGTGCAGTTCACCAGGCAAGCGCACAACCTGCGGACTCTCCTGGTGACCAGCCCGGCCTCCGCCGAAGGGAAGACATCAACGCTGGCCAACCTCGGCGCAGTGTTCGCCCACGCAGGCGAGCGGGTCGTGCTCGTCTCCTGTGACCTGCGCCGTCCACGGCTCGGGGGACTCTTCGGAGTAGACGAAAAGCCCGGGCTGACCAGCGTCTTGCTCGGGGAGCATACGCTGGAGCAGGCGCTGCAGCAGGTCGAGGAGTACGACTGCCTGTGGGTCCTGGGATCGGGGGCGGTCCCGCCGAATCCGGCGGAGCTGCTCAGCGGGCCCAGGGCCCGGCAGATCTTCGCGACTCTGCGGGAGAACTTCGACCTGGTCCTGGTGGACAGCCCCCCCGTGCTGCCGGTCACCGACGCGCTCGTGCTGTCGGCCTACGCCGACAGCACGCTGCTCGTCGTGGCGGCCGGCCAGACCAGGCGAACCCAGCTGCAGCGGACCGCCGAGCGATTTGCCCAGGCCAAGGCGCCCGTGATGGGGATCGTCCTCAACGAGGTCAGCAAGGGCAACGGGTATGGCTACGGATACGGATACGGGTACGGCTATGGGTCCGGGTACGGCTCGTACCAGCCCGATCCTTCCCTGGCAGCGACATCGGCGCAGTCAAACGGCCACACGGACACCCCCCATCGGCCACCGGACGGCGCAGCCACCGCACCCGGTGATCCGCGGCACCGGGCCAGAAAAGCGTCCCAACCAGGTGTTATTGACTATATGTAATTGAAAAATTACTCAGAGCTACAGATCTGATAACATCCACGTGTGGCAGCCAACGGTGCTTTCGACGCGGTGGCCTGCTGCGGCGCGATCGTCATCGCGGCGGAACCAGTAACGATCCCGTTGCTGCGGCGCCTGCACGCCGTCGACACCCCCTCCGGGCGTTCGTCGCACAGCGTCCCGACGCCGCGGGGCGGCGGCCTCCCGATCGCCGTGGGGCTGCTGGCGGCCGTGGCCATGACCCGCGGCGGGGCAGCTGCCGCGTTCGCGGCCGCGGTCGGTTTCTTCGGCGTGCTCGGCTTCGTCGATGACCTGCGCGGGCTGCCTGCTCCTCGCCGTCTGGCGCTCCAGGCGACGGGAAGTGCCGTCGTTGCGGGGCTGCTCGTGCTGCCGGTGCACCCGGCGGTAGCGGGCGTCCTGCTGGCCGTGGCCGCGGCGGTATGGATCACCGGGTTCGTCAACGCGTTCAACTTCATGGACGGGGTGAACGGCATCTCCGGCGCGCACGCGCTGATCGCCGGGGTGGCCTACGCCTGCTACGCGGAGTCGGGGCAGCACCCCATACCGGTGATGTCGCCGGTCAGCTCAGGCTGCTTGAAAGAAAGCCCGACGAAGCTGATAGCGCCCAGGTTATATACCTCGTCCGGTTGCGCTACCTCGAGTACTCCGATCAGGCTGGAGAGGTCACGCAAGTCTCCTTCGAGGAGCTGAATGGATGGTATCAGCTCCTCTACAATCGGGATCTTTGGGTTAGACTGCCCTCGCACCATCCCGAATACCTCATAACCCTTGGCTGCGAGGAATTCCGCGAGATAGAGCCCGTCCTGACCTGTGATGCCGGTGATCAGAGCCCGTGGCACTTGCGGCTGCTCCTTCTTTCGAACGACCTGACAAGTGCAGAGGCTACCAGCGCAGTCTCTATTCTGGCTACCAACGGCATTGCGCGGCCAAATCACAATTAAAGCGCGCAATCACCTGCTATCGGGTCATTTGCGCAATAATTCGCCGCGAGGCGCATTTGGCAGGTATCCAGCTTTGTTGAAGGTCAGGTTTTACGTGACGATATGACCTTGGAGCATTCGGGCGCCGACAGCAGCCGGATGTCAAGGCCATATATGAGGGCGGCAGCCTCACCGCAGCCGCATCGGACGCGCTGCGGCACGTATGTGCCGTTGGGCGTTAACGCAACAGGGCGACCGCCGTCTGAATCACCCGAAGGCTGGCCATGGACATGTCCGGCGAGCCGAGTGTTTGATAGCGAGTAGCGGGGGACATGGTCCCGATCCACCGGGGCAGCGATGCCCGGCCGCGCTCGGGCAGGCACGCACACGATCACCTGAGGACATCGGGATGGGCGCTATGGCCAATGGAGCAGGAAACAGCCAGCCGAACGGGACCTGGCCCGAGGTGCGATCCAGGCCGCTGATCGTCGGCGGATCACTGATCGGGGTCGGTATCGCGCTGGCAGCGGTGGGGCTGGCCGTAGCCGGGACGCACGTGGTGTCGGCCACCCGGGAGTGGATGAACCAGCTCGACGTACCGCCCAGCCAGTTCGCGCAGCTCAAGTGGGAACAGGCCAAGACCGCGGCGGCAACCGGAGCCAGCACGTGGCGTGAGCACCCGAACGCCAAGGTGCGGCTGACCCGGCGTCCCGCGTCTTCCGACTGACCAGAGTCAGGCGGACGGGCGCGCCACCGCTCCGAGTGCGCTGGGGTCACGGGGGCGGACGGGCGCGTCGCCTCTCCGGCTGACCGGAGTCAGGCGGACGGGCGGGGCGCCGCCCCGGCGATCAGCGCGGACGCGACCGCGACGAGCCGGGCGGGCGGCACCGGCTTCTCCAGGAACGCGTCGGCTTCCTTGCGCAACGTCTCCACATCTGGGCTGATGCTGACGTTTGCCGTGACCACGGCGACGGGCAGCGCCGGCACCGCCTGGCGTAGCGCGGTGAACAGCTCCAGGCCGGTCATGCCGGGCAGGTCGACGTCGGTGAGCACCAGATCCCAGGGCTCGGCGGTAGCGCGGCGAAGCGCGACGACCGGGTCGAGCGTACGGACGACGTCGAAATGGCCCATGGTCGTTAGGACGTGGACAGCGTAGTAGGCGGCGTCGCTGTCATCCTCGACCAAGAGGATGCGCCCGCGTGCACGGGCCGGGTCTGGGGTGCTCATGCCCGTACTCTGGCCCAGCTGGGCGCACGGGCCAGTTGCCGCGGCGGTGCAGAACGGTTGCTGGGTAACAAACGGGCGCTTACGGTCAGCGCGGGCGGGGCACGTCGGCGCGTGGAACCGTGTACCGGTAGCCGAACCCGCGGATCGCCTCGATCGGCAGCCGTGCCGTGGCCGGCTGGCCGAGTTTACGGCGCAGCCGCATGACGCCGAATTTCACCCGGTCCGGTCCCACCCCGTACGGGTCATTCCAGGCCAGTTCGAGCAGCTGCTCCGCCGATAGGGTCTGTCCT
>Ga0335081_10006984_pt1 | contig 18020 bp, 16 predicted proteins | sample Lox_Sample_35_FD_206713 | JGI IMG/M metagenome (GOLD analysis project Ga0335081, IMG submission 206713) | Soil microbial communities from Loxahatchee National Wildlife Refuge, Florida, United States - Lox_Sample_3.5 | ecosystem: Environmental > Terrestrial > Soil > Wetlands | place: USA... | reverse complement strand
GCTTTATCGTGTGTCGCTTACCGGGAAACACGACCGATTTTCAGTCCCTCAGTTGGGCTACTTGGGCTACCACCATTGGCTCTGCACCGATCTAATCGCCCTTCGGTAGCAGCTGCCCCGATTGTCCCGCGTGAAGGTAAACGCAATCGCTTTCAGGGAAACAACCGAGGTTGTGGGCGACAAGGAAGGCCCCCATGCTTGCTTTTCACCAACCCGCAAGGAACGTGTCTTTGCTAAGCCAAGTCCCATGCTTTTGGTGTTCCTCAGATATCCGATTACGGAAGAGTTGCTCGTCATACGACTAGAATCCGGCCCAGACCTGGTTGCAAAGGCTGTGAACGCAATCGCCTGGAGAGACTGCTCTGCGAAACAGGCCGAAGCGCCAACTTTAACTGCCCAGCAATGGCGGCCCCACTAGCTTCATGCCGTGTCTCTCGAACCGACTTGGGTCGTTTACCTTAGCGTCCGGCTTGCTGGTCTCCTCGAAGAAGCTTTCAATCCTCGCCGCCGGGGTGAAGGCAAACAGCATCCGCCCGGGCTGCTGGCCGAGGTAAGCCCACACGTGCGGGACGTTTCTTGGGGCCAAAACCGAATCGCCAGGTTTCAGCCGCAACTTCGTTTCGCCGACCTCCATCAGCACTTCGTCGCTACCTTCGACGAAGTAAAACCATTCCTCCTGCTCGTAGTGAATGTGTCGCGGTGGTCCGCCGCGAACCATATTGCGGTTCTCCATGATGAACAGAGCGCCGTTGGTCTCGTGGGTGAGGACTTTGAAGTCCACATGGCTGTTGGCACGTGCGGCCTTGTGCGGCTGCCCTGTGCGATCAGTACCTGCTTCGACGAAGTGAAGGGAGCTCTCTTTTTCGTCCGCAAGGGCAGAATAAGGACCCAACGAAAGGGCAGCGACTACTTTCAGCATCGAACGACGGTCGAGCTCATGCATAGAGGAGTTCCTCCCAACGAACGTTGCAATGCTAGTCGAACGCAGCTGGTAAGAAAAGGATCAATTGGTGAAAAATCTCGATAGCATTCACAATCCTCGGTCCGGCCACTTGGTGGATTGTCGGCAACCCGGAAACAACCCTGAAAATCACAAATTAGGCGGTCAAGTCCCGGTAAACGCTGCCGGCTCAGACGGTCGACGCAACACTTGCCTGCAGTCTACTCGCGGGAGTCTGGAATCCTAAAGTTTTTCTTGGGCGTTGGTTCAAGCGCAGCGAGACCTGGTCGAGCTGCGCTTGAGAGATGGAGGACAGGTCGGTTCCTCGCGGGAAGTATTGGCGCAGGAGAAGATTCGTGTTTTCGTTCGTCCCACGCTGCCAGGGACTTTGCGGATCGCAGAAGTAAACCTGCACGTCTGTAGCGATCGTAAACTCCTTGTGTTTCGCCATCTCCAGTCCGCGGTCCCAGGTCAGCGAGCGGCGCAGGGTTGCCGGAAGTTTACGAACCTGCTGACTCAAGGTGGCAACCACCGCTTCGGTTTCTTTGCCGGGCACCTTGATCAGCATGAGAAAACGAGAATGCCGCTCCACCAAGGTCGCGACGTAGCTGTTCTTCGCGCCGACCAACAGATCTCCTTCCCAATGGCCGGGAATCGCTCGGTCTTCGGCCTCCGCCGGTCTTTCTCGAATCGAGACGGCATCGACAATCTGTCCCCGCGAGTGTCCATGTTCGCTGGCATGACGCGAGCGGCGCATGCGCCGCTTCGATCGCAAATGGTCCATCAGCTCTTTTTTCAATACTCCTCGCGCTTGAATGAACAGGCTGCGGTAAATGGTCTCGTGAGACACGCGCATGCTCTCGTTGTTGGGATAGTGGACCCTCAGCCACCCGGAAATCTGCTCGGGCGACCAGTCCAGAATCAGTTTACTTGCAACGATGTTCCGTAGCTTACGGTTGCCGGCCAGAAGACAACGCTTCGGGCGCGACGCCAACACCCATGCCCGGCGATCTGCATCGTGGGCACGATAAGCAGGACGGCCACCATGGCGAACGACCTCCCGGCTCACCGTAGAGGCGGATCGTTTCAGGAGTCGAGCGATCTCACGAATCGATGAATCAGAGGCGATCCCTCGTGAGATGTCTTCTCGCTCCGCTAGGGTGAGCGCCAACCGCGAGCGGCGACGAGGGGCGGGAGCTATGCCGCCAGTTGGCAACAACAGCTTGCGAATGGTGGGATGTGGCCTGCCATGAGCGCGCCCAATCTCGTGCTGGGACTGCCCGCACTTCCATCGGCGCCAGATGTCGATCTTTTCCGCGGGAGACAGTCTCCACCGTTTTCGTTCGATCATAAACACCACCTTTGAACAGATTAGTTCCTAGATGGTGTTGCATCGACCAGTTGAATGCACCCGACTTATCAGGACCTGACCAAGCGATTGTTTCGAATTTACCGGGGCAAGCAGTTGCGGAGGCAGTTAGACTGACTACAGTCTGCCCCCTCCGGCTGACTTCGTCTGACTGCGCCAGCCTCAAGCTAGGATTCACCGAAGAAACGGGAGCGGACGGACTCGTCGAGCGGCATCTCTGGCCCGCTGAAGATGTGATCCGGAACGCGGGTGAGATCCTGCGCGATGAGCGGAAGCGCTTTCTGGCGACGAAGAGCGGCCTCCGGCGACTGTTCCTGAAACACTTGGCGGAACCATACGGTTGAGGTGTGGCAGTTGTGGAAGTATACGTCATGCTGCGCGGCGTAGGCGTGGCCAGCGCGGTCCCAATCGGAGTCGGCGAGCAACTGATCGCGAAGGACGCGAGCAGCGCGCAGAGCAAGCGACAGTCCCTGACCAAAGGTGGGATCGCTGGTTGCCGCGGCATCACCGAGGAGGGCGACGCCATCGCGATACGGATGGTTCACCCAGATGTCGCCACCCTCGAACGAAGCGAGCGGTCCCACAAGTTTTGACGCGGCGTGAAATTCGGCGAATACGGGCGCAACCTTGGCGCACTCCGAAAGAAAGAGGCTGAGGCTCTCGTCGCCCTGCAGGCGATAGATGGCGGTCGAAGGGTAGCCAAAGTACGCGCGATAGCGGCCTTTGTTCTGCGGGATGACCACCGCGAGAATCCCCACGTCCGGATTAAAGATGAATACGCCCGTGTCAGGCCGAGCCGCAACATCGGTGAGGAGAACGCCCGCGAACAGGAAGGGCTGAGTGTTCTTCTCGACAGTAAAGCCGAGCCACTTGCGGACGGCCGAACCGCGCCCGTCTGCGGCAGCGACGAAGCGTGCGGGAATGCGTTCCGTGCGACCATTTACACGAGCCAAGACCACCGGCGGCCGGCCATCTTCGATTCCCTGAACCACCACCCCGCGGCGCACTTCCGCGCCCGCAGTTTCCGCTGCCGCCAAGAGCGTTTCCTCCATTTCCGGATGACAAAACGATAGAGCGGCAAGCTGCTGCGGCGTCGTTTCGAGCAGATTGCGCGGGCCAAAACCTAGATCGGCCCAGGGGAGTTCGGTCGCGCAGTTGTCGCGAAGCACTTCAAAAATGCCGAGCTGTTTCGCTTCCGCGACGCCCCACGGGCAAATGTATTCCCCGCGAACGCGGTCGCGAAAATGCAGCTCTTGCTCAACGATCAGGACCTTGGCTCCACGTTGGGACATTGCACGCGCGAGGGCCGAGGCGCCTATGCCGCCACCGACAGTGACAACGTCGTAGCGCGATGCGCTCATGGGCTGGAATCTCCTTGTTTTTGAGTCCGAGGGTTTGACTGAGTGCACACGGATTTCCAGTAACCGGTAAGGTTGGGTATAGTAGCAACCTTTCCGAGTTCTCGATCTTCTGTCCCTGAGTTTCCCGAGTTTCGTCCCCGAAGCCAAACACATTCCTTGGAGAGGCTACTGTTCGATATTTATCCAATTTCCTGCCGGGTCTTGGACTTCAATTTTCGTTATAGGATGTACTTCCCAAACTGTTCCGCGCTGCGTTCCTACAGCACCTAGATGTTGGAAGTCGTACATGAGCCAACCGCTGATGCGAACTTGTTTGTTCTGTTTGACATAGGGCGCCAACATGGCTGTAGTCCACTTGTGATTCGGGCGCACCCGAGGGGTGGTCTCAACGATGATGGCCGTCTTAATGAGCTGGTTAGGCGACTTCGTAAGATACATCTGCCAATCAACTTCGTCGGGTTTCAAAAGGTTGCAGTTGGTCGTTTCACCAGGTGCCCCGGTTTGTTCCTTCACGCGGTATGAAAGATATCCGGCGACAGAAACGGGAGCACCTTGAATATCGTTCACCCTGTTAGCGGGCAAGTTGTTCATGTCATCCCAGCTGACGGGAATGTATTCGTTGCTCGCTGGTTCGTCTGTCCGGTTCTTGCTATTGTTTAGCTCTTGCATCTTTGGGTCAGCAGTATTGCCCTTAACTCCGCATACCGTTTTCCCGCCGATTACAAGCGGCTGCCCTACTGCTGGCTTCTTCGCGGCGGCAAGTTTTTCGATAAGTTGCGGGTCCACTGTAGGACGTGGATTCTTGTGTTTGCGAGTGGGTTTTGATGTTTGGGCACTGGCAAGAATGCAGGTTACTGAGAGCGTTATCGCAACGACCAAGGTCACTGTCTTTTGCATCATGGGATGTCTCCTCCCTAGAGTTGCTTGGCCATTGATCGAATCCCAGGACATAGCGAGGGACGGGCTGAAGCCCGCCCCTACATGGCAGTAGCGGCTTCGGAGGCGCGGCGGAGGGCGGCGATGTCGAATTTTTTCATTTTGAGGAAGGCCTGGGTGACGCGGGCGGTCTTTTCCGGGTCGCCGGAGTTGAGCAGTTCGTTCAAGACGGTGGGCGTGACCTGCCAGGAGAGGCCGTATTTGTCTTTGAGCCAGCCGCACTGGCCGGCTTGAGGGTCGGCAGCGAGCTTTTCCCAAAAGTAATCGATCTCCTGCTGAGAATCGCAGGGCACCATGAAGCAGATGGCTTCGTTGAAGGCAAAGTTATGGTTGCGCGCGGAATCCATGGCGGCGAACTCCTGGCCAAGCAGCGTGAAGGAGGCGAAGCGCACGGCGCCTTCGCGGTCAGGTTCCTCGCCCTTGCCGTAGCGCGCGAGGACGGTGGCGGTGGTGGGTTTTTCCGTGGCGGCGCCGGGCGCATTCTTGAAGACTTCCGCGTAAAAGTGAATCGCTTCTTCGGCCTTGCCGCAGACGTTGCCGACAAACAGGAGCGCGGGAGTGATGCGCTGCTTTAAGGCTTCGGTGGGCACGAGAATGACTTGCCAGGAAAGTCCGTACTGGTCTTCCAGCCAGCCAAAGCGCTCGCTGAAGGGGTAGCTGTCCAGAGGCATGAGCACTTTGCCGCCGGGCGAGAGCTTTTCCCAGGCGGCGTCGACTTCGTCCTTCGTGGCGCACTTCAAGTGGAAGGAAACGGAAGGATTGAACTTGAAGAGCGGTCCGGCACTGATGGCGATGAAGGGCTGGCCGGAAAGCTCAAATGAAACGATGTCGCAGTCGCCGGAAGGCGTGTTGTGGAGCGTGCGGACGCTGGTGATTTTGGAATTTGGGACCAAAGAAATGTAGAGCGCGGCGGCTTCTTTGGCGTGTTTGTCGAACCAGAGATGGGGAGTGATTGTTCGCATGGGGCCTCCCGTGGGCGGGCCGCCATAGTTAAGCGGATTTGGGCGGTGTTGTCGAGGAGAGGCCTTAGCGGCGTCGAGCCGCCGCACTCCAAGGAAAGATGCCGGGCTGAAGCCCGGCGCTACAAAATGCGCGGTATCAACAACTTAGAGACGAAACCGGCAATGTGGACGGTTGGGGAGAACTCAGGAGAAGGCGAGCTGTTCGATGAGTGAGCAGGCGATGTGGCCGATAGTGATGTGGGCTTCCTGAATGCGCTGGGGATCGCGCGAGGGGACGTTGAGGAGGAGATCGACTTTGTTGACGAGCGCGCCGCCGGTTTCGCCGGTGAAGGCGACGAGATAAGCGCCGCGAGCGCGACCGGCTTCCACACCGCGAACGACATTCGGGCTGTCGCCGCTGGTAGAAAGGGCGACGAGGATGTCCTGCGGACCGAGAAGAGATTCAATCTGGCGCGAGAAAATGTTCTGGAAGCCGTAGTCGTTGCCGGCGGCGGTGAGGATCGAGGGATTGGTGGTGAGCGCGAGGGCCGCGAGGCCGACGCGGTCTTTGCGCAGGCGAACGACAAGTTCGGCGGCGAGATGCTGAGCATCGGCGGCGCTACCGCCGTTTCCGAAGAAAACGAGCTTGCCGTTGGCGCGAAGAGCGGCAGCGGAACGCTCGGCGAATTGAGCGATGCGCGCGATCAGTTCGCCGGAAAAACTTTGCTTGAGACGAGCGCTTTCCTCGAGCTGGCGGCGAATCTCTTCGAGGGAAGCGGCCATTGCGACCTAGCAGAGAACGATTTTGTCGCGGTGACGCAAGACGCGGCGCGTGGCGTTGCGGGTGTCGACGACGAGCTTCGCGGCGTCGACAATCGCGGTGTAGTCGTAGCTGGAATGGTCAGTGGAGATGACGACGGCGTCGTAGCTGCCGAGAGTGTGCGCGTTCAAAGGCACGGACTTCATGTTTTCATAATTGTAATGGCGCATTTTGTGGAGCTGGGGGAAGTAAGGATCGTTGTAGTCGATGACAGCGCCGCGCTGCTGAAGGAGCTGCATGATCTTGAGCGTGGGGGATTCGCGTAGATCGTCGACGTCTTTCTTGTAGGCCACGCCAAGAACGAGGATTTTCGAGCCTTTCATGCTCTTTTTGTGGTCGTTCAGAGCGTTGGCAACGGCGTTGACGACGTGGTAGGGCATTTCCGTGTTGACTTCGCCGGCGAGTTCGATGAAGCGCGTGGCGAAATCGTATTCGCGCGCTTTCCACGAGAGATAGAACGGATCGACGGGGATGCAGTGGCCGCCAAGACCGGGACCGGGATAAAACGGCATAAACCCAAAGGGCTTGGAGGCCGCAGCGTCGATGACTTCCCAGATGTCAATGTTCATGCGCAAGCTAAGCTGCTTGAGTTCGTTGACGAGGGCGATGTTCACGCAGCGGAAAATGTTTTCGAGGAGCTTGGCCATTTCGGCGGCGCGAGTCGAGCTGACCGGAACGACGCGGGCGACAACTTGCGCGTAGAGCGCCTGGGCGGCGCGGCCGCTAGGAGGATTCAGTCCGCCGACGACTTTGGGAATTTGCGCGAGGCCGAATTGCTTGTTGCCGGGATCTTCACGTTCGGGAGAAAACGCAAGCCAGAAGTCGCACGCCACATTTTCGTTTTCCGGGCCGGAAGCGATGGGGCACCGCAAGCCGCTTTTTTCGAGGATGGGGAGGACGAGCTCTTCGGTGGTCCCGGGATAAGTGGTGGACTCGAGAACGATGAGCTGGCCGCGCTGCAAGTGTGGATAGATGGAGATCGCGGTTTGCTCGACGTAACTCAAATCAGGCTCGCGGCGTTCGTCGAGAGGAGTGGGAACGCAGATGAGGACGGCATCAACGTCTTTCAGCTTGGCGAAATCCGTGGTGGCGTTGAAATGGCGGCTGTTGACGAACTGCTGGATTTTGTTCTGGGGAATGTGCTCGATGTAAGACTTTCCAGCATTGAGCATGGACACCTTGTTGGGATCGGTGTCAAATCCGGTGACTTTGTGGCCGGCTTCGGAAAAGCGAAGCGCCAGAGGCAAGCCCACGTAGCCGCAGCCGATGATTCCCACTTTCAGTTGGGCGCCCTTGAAAAATTCAGGTTTCCGGTCAATAGGCATGAGTTGAATCGCACTCCTCGTTCTGTGTGGCCCCGAAACTGGCCAGAGCCAACGAAAATCGCGTTTTTGGGGATCCGGTGACGCCTGCGCAGCGGACGCGCAGGGGCAACGGGCACACGGTTAACGCGGCAAACGACAAGTAAATATAACAGGTTCCCCGCAAACAAAAAAACAAACGGCGATGGGAATGTTACAGCTTGCTTACGTCCGGTTGCTGTGAACCGGGAGAAAAGGGAAGATGGACGGGCGCTTGATTGTTTGAATTGGCGTGGGTGAGGTGCTGCCGTTCATGATTCTGATCGTGCTGTTGCTGGGCCTGGGCGTAGGCGTGTTGGTCGGACTATTGGGCATCGGCGGCGGAGTCGTGCTGGTGCCGGCAATGGTCTACCTGTTGAGGATGGACCAGCACCTGGCGCAGGGAACTTCGCTCTTTATTTTGCTGCCGCCCATCGGGCTGGGGGCACTGCTGGAATATTGGAAGCAAGGGCACGTGGACTTGCGAGCGGGAATCCTCTGCGCCCTGGGGATTCTGCTCGGCGCATACGGAGGAAGCCTCATTGCGCTGCCGATGCCTTCGCGGAATCTGGAAGGATTGTTCGGCTGCTTCCTGATGCTTGCAGCAGCGCTGCTATGGAGAAAAGCGTGGCTGGAAGGGAAGGCCATGGAAGACGGAGACAGAAAACCCAATGTCTGACGGGCTTCGGAGGGACGCGGGAATTCTGGCGATTGCGGCACTTTGCGGTGTGGCGTCAGGGATGTTTGGGATTGGGGGAGGAGTGCTGCTGGTGCCGCTGCTTGGGCTGTGCTTCGCGTTCAGCCAGCACCGCGCGCAGGGAACGAGTTTGGTCGCACTAATTCCGCCGACAGGAATTCTCGCGCTGCTGGCGTATTCGCGACAAGGATTCGTGTCGTGGAAAACGGGATTGCTGCTGATTCCGGGGGTTTTCGTGGGCGGGATCGGGGGAGGAATTCTGGCGAGAAAGCTGCAGCCGCGACGGATGCGGCAAGTGTTTGCGGGAATTTTGTTCGCACTGGGAGCTTGGCAAGCGGTCAGCGCCTGGTGGCGCTGAGGAGCGGAGAATCGGGATGGTCGATTTGCACTGCCACATCCTGCCGGGGCTGGATGATGGTCCAGGCACGATGGAAGAATCGCTGCGAATGGCGGAAGCGGCGATTGCGGACGGAATCACGCACGTGGTTGCGACGCCGCACGCGAGCGAGCGGTTTGCGTTTGATTTTGGCGCGGTGCGGCGCTTGCGGGATGAACTGAAGGCGCAGTTAGGTGACCGGCTGAAAATTGCGACCGGGTGCGATTTTCACATGAACCCGGAAAACCTGAACGCACTGCGGCGCGGTGCTTCTCCGTTTTGTATCAACCAGAGGAACTATTTGCTGATCGAATTCAACGAAGTGTCCATTCCACCGGCGATGGATCAAACACTGCACGAGATTCAGCTTTCGGGCTTGCGGCCGATTGTCACGCACCCCGAGCGCAATGCAATCTTGCGCTCCCGACCGGAGCGGCTGAGACATTGGGTGAGACGCGGTTGTCACGCGCAAGTAACCGGGGGATCGCTAACGGGAGTTTTCGGGCCGGTGGCACAGAAGATTTCCGCGGACTGGATCCGCGAGGGACTCATTCACTTTGTGGCCAGCGATGCGCACAACACGCGGACGAGGCCACTGCGCTTGCAGCCCGCATACAACGTTGTGGTGGACCAGTTTGGCGAAGAAAAGGCCCGGGCGCTGTTTCACGACAACCCGCTGGCGGCGTTCGAGGGACGCGAACTGCCGCACGTACCGGAAATCGGAGAGGAAGCGGCGCCGCGACGGCGAAAGCGATTTTTCTTTTTCTGATGATTTCTAACAGACCGCGAGGCCGGGTTTAGTGGGCCGTGCGTAATGGCAGGCCTGCCCAAGCATTCAGTAAGCCAAGAACTTCCCGCACTACATCAAGTGCGTCGCCAGTGTCGTGCCACCAGTGTGCAGGGTCAAAGGGATCTCCGCTAGCGGCACGCACGATAGCGCGGCCTTTTCCAGCGGCCAGGCGGCGCCAGAGCAGATGAACGCGGCGGGTGTGAGGTTTCGTGGTGACGATGATAATTGAAGATAGACCGGTGCGGCTGAGCGCTGTGCCTATCACGGTTATTTCGTCAGCGGTGTTGACGATCGGCGGCTCGAGGACGCGAATCGCGCGCTCCGGGACGCCTTCGTGCAGCAGGATTTGTTTGTTGTAATACTCTTCGCCGTAGAAAGCGATTCCCATAGAGGCCAGAGTTCCTGCAGGTTGCGTGGAGTGCGTGAGCCAGACTTCTGGCGCATAGCCTTCTCGATAGAGCTTTGCCGCCTCGATGGCGCGCAGGGGCATTCTTCCGCTCAGGACAGCGATGGCGGCGGCTTTTTCGAGCGGATCTTCGACAACGAGCCACCGACCCACGCTGAAAAAGACGGCTGCGACCAGCATGAGAAGGCCGCAGAGCGCTGCAGCTAAGATTTTCCAGATGCGTGATCGTTTCCGCGGTGCGACGACCGGATTATTGGAGTTGGTCATTGGGGAACGCGCGAATGCTATCCCGCGCCGGAAATGTGGTCAATCCAGGGGAGTCCAGATACACTGTCGGTTTGAATTTTGAGGAGGATGCATGCGCGCGGTGGTTACGGGCGGAGCGGGATTCCTGGGGTCGCACCTTTGCGACAGGCTGCTCGCCGAAGGATGGGAAGTGCTGGCATTGGATAATTTCATTACCGGGGAAAAGACGAACTTAAGCCATCTGAAGAAGACCAAGAAATTCCAATTTCAAAAAGCGGACGTAAGCAAACCGCTGAAGGTGGCGGGAAAAGTAGGTTACGTCCTCCATTTTGCGTCACCGGCCAGTCCGCCGGACTATTTGAAGCATCCCATCGCGACGATGATGGTGGGTTCAGCGGGGACAAAAAACGCGCTGGATCTGGCGCTGGCGAAAAAGGCGAAGTTCCTTTTGGCCTCGACGAGCGAATGCTACGGCGATCCCGAAGTCTCGCCGCAGCCTGAAGAGTATTGGGGGCACGTCAACCCCATCGGGCCGCGTGGAGTGTACGATGAGGCGAAACGGTTTTCAGAAGCGATGACCATGGCATACCACCGCTACCACAAGGTGGACACGCACATCGTGCGGATTTTCAATACGTACGGCCCACGCATGCGATTGAATGACGGCCGGGCGCTGCCGAATTTTGTTTATCAGGCGCTGAGCGGAAAGCCACTGACGATTTACGGCGATGGCAAGCAAACCCGGAGTTTCTGTTATGTGGCGGATTTGATCGAGGGCATCTATAGGCTGATGATGTCCAAGGAACATTTGCCGACCAACATCGGGAATCCCCAGGAGATGACCATTCTCGATTTCGCTGAGCGCATTCGGAAGAACTTCGCGAATCCGCCGCAAATTGTCTTTGAGCCGCTTCCGGAGGACGATCCCAAGCGCCGGTGCCCGGATATCACGAAAGCAAAGCGCATTTTGAACTGGGAACCGAAAGTCGGACTGGATGAAGGCTTGGAACTGACTCTGAAATATTTCAAGGAGGTCTATAAAAAGAAATAGCGGGGCTGCGTTCCGAGTGGTGCGAATACCGGGAAGCAAGATTCGCAGGCCCAGAAAAACAAAAAGTTATTCTCTGCCGAAAGAGTAGTATTCAAAGCCCATTTCCCGCATGCGTTGCGCGGTATAGAGATTGCGGCCGTCAAGCACCAACTTGCGGGCCATGAGACTCCCAGCGCGTTCCCAATCGATGCGGCGAAACGATTGCCACTCCGTGCAGATTAAGGCGGCGTCCGCATCGCGCAAGGCCTCGTAGAGATCCTCGTGGTAGTGCAAATGAGGAAAAAGCGCCTTCGTGCGAGGCATGGCTTCCGGGTCGGTGGCGTGAATAAGGGCGCCTTCTTCGATCAGGCGCTTCACAACTTCCAACGCGGGAGCAAAGCGAATGTCATCCGTGTTGGCCTTGAACGCCAGGCCCAGAACGGCGACGCGCTTGCCTTTCACAACCCATAAGGCCTGGTGGATTTTTTCGAAAAAGCGGTCAATCCGTTGTTTATTGACGCGCTCGGCAGCCTTCAGAATGTCAAAATCGACGCCCACCTTTGCGGCCAGATGAATGAAAGCCTGAACGTCTTTCGGAAAGCAGAAACCGCCGTAACCGAGACCGGCCTTGAGAAACTGGCCGCCGATGCGCGGGTCAAGGCCCATCGCATGGGTAACTTCCTCGACATTGGCTCCAATTTTCTCGCAAAGATCGGCGATCACGTTGGCGTAGCTGATTTTGAGCGCCAGAAAAGAGTTGGAGGCGTGCTTAATCAACTCGGCGCTGTTGATGGTGGTGACGAGAAATTCGGCTTTGGGGCCAGGAGGGCACGTCCCTTCATGGACGGGACAGTGAAAATTCTTTTCAAGGATGGGCCGGTAGATTTCGCGGAGTTCGGCGGCGGAAGAAGGGTCCTCCACGCCCACGACGATACGGTCGGGATGAAAAAAGTCAGCGACGGCGGTTCCTTCGCGGAGGAATTCCGGGTTGGACGCCACGCGAAATTTCACATCGCTGTTCTTCGAGTAGGCGGAGAGGGCTCGGCTGAGCTCAAGGCCAGTGCGGGCAGGGACGGTGCTTTTTTCGATGACCAGTTTCGGGGTCCGCGCTTCTGTAGCAATTTGCCGAGCGACATGGTCGATAGCGGAAAGATCCGCCTCGCCAGATTCCTTCGGCGGTGTGCCAACGCAGATGAAGATGGCTTCGCCTGCGCGAATTGCTTCTCCGGCGTTGGCGGTGTAGGAAATGCGGCCGGCTTTATGGGCGGAGTCGAGAATCCGGCCGAGATGTTCTTCGTAGATGGGTACTACGCCCGCGTTGAGCTTAGCGATCCGATCGGCGTCAATATCCGTGCACACTACGTTGTGACCGGCTTCGGCCAAGCAGGCTCCGGTGACCAGCCCCACGTAACCACACCCGATGACGGAAAGTCGCAAGAACAATTCTCCCTAGCGGTAAATTCGGAGGGCGCGAGCCCGACCCAACGTGGACATCCAGCTATGTATTGTGACCGAAGCGCGGAGGGGAGCAAAGGAGTTCATCGCACGAGGTTGCTGAAAGCAAAGCAAGTGACGTCCATTCTCCGGGGCCGCGTTCACTTGAGGCGCTTACGCTTCCTTCCTAATTCCTTTTCCCATTAACAGGCCGCGCAGCCCCAGCAACACCAGGCGAGGCTGCTGGCGCAGGACCTTCCAAAGCAGACGGGTGGATTCATCGCGGTTGATTTCGCCGAGCGATTCGCGAGTTGAGCTATCCAGGAGATCGACAAGCTGTGAATAGTCCTTCTGCTGAAAACGGTGGAGCGCGCGCCGAATCATCCAATGCGTGCCAAGTTCGCGGCGGAGAGCGGTGAGCTCCTTGCTATAGCCGTTCTTCAACAGGGCTTGCACTACGCCCAAGGCGCCACGAAAACCGGTCACAATGCCGCCCACCGTAGAAACCTTAACCTGCGCGGCAGCGTCGCCAACTAGATAGACTTCCCCATTTCCAACTTGCCGACGGACCGGTACCCAGTGGCGATAGACGGGAATGCGGGCGCCTTGCCATTCGAGCGGTTCCAAGTTTTTCTTTTCGAGAAAACGGTCGAAACAACGTTTGGTGTCTTGGCCGTGCTCTCCAATGACGCCGACCGCGGCCCGCTCGCGCGACTCGGGAATCAGCCAGTAAAAATAGGGCGTGTCGTCCGGGACAAACCAGACGCGAGTCGTGTCGGCAGGACAGTCTTTTGGCAAGCGCACAATGGCTTGAACGAGAGGCACGGTCTCGACCGGAGGCCAGCCGGAAGCGCGGGCGACACGGCTGGCAGCGCCGTCCGCTCCCACAACGCTGTCGGCGTGCAGTTCGATTTGCTGCCCGTTGCTCTCCACTTCCATCCGCAATCCGCGAGCATTCGGTTCGATTTTCAAAAAGCGCGTGTCAAACCAGAGAGAAGCGCCGGCTTGCTGCGCGTCGCGCGCCAGAGCGGTAACCAATCGCGAACGCTCGATGATAAGGTCCGGGTTTTTGAGGGCAATCTGGGCGGAGCGGCCATCGGTGAAAAGCTCAAACCGGCGGATTTCGTTGACGATGCTTTCCTGGGCCAGGCTGCCCATCTGCTGGCGGAATTGGTCCGTCACAATTAAAGTGCGCGCCGCAGGCTCGAGGTGCGGCTTGGATTCCAAGACGCGGACAGGTCGGCCACCGCGCGCCACGTTCGCGGCGGTGTACAATCCGGCGGCGGAGCCGCCAACGACAATGACTTCACGGCTGTCGCCTATTTTCGAAGGGTGTGCTTGTTCGCTTTTCACAATCAAGTACGTTCCAAAGGTGCGCGCACTCCGCCGATTCATTCCGCCAGAGAATCCCTGCAGAAAGTTGGATCAGCTTCCCGTCCTACCCGCGTGGGGCTGCAAGAGAAAATGGGTGGATGGGGCGTAGTAAGTATAGCGAAACCGCAGATAGGGGCAAAGCAAGATGGCGCGTTCGGCCCCGCTTGCTGTTGAAAATTTAGATTGTCAATTGCGATTTGGTAAGGGCGCTGAGGCAGTCTTGCTGGCCTGTTTCTCGTAGGGTGCGTCCTCGAGATAGTAGACGCCCGCCAAGATAGCGGCCAAGGCGAGCAGGCCGGCGAGCAGAGCTCCACGAGTAGAAAGGTATGCCACGACGACGGCAGCTCCGCCACCGAGAACGCCAAGAAGATACAGTGTGACCACCGCACCGCGATGACCTAATCCCAGGTTGGACAAACGATGCGCCGCGTGGTCCTTGCCGGGAGTGGCAAAGGGAAGCAATCCGCGCCGCGAGCGGGAAATCGTAACCAGGGTCGTATCGAAAATGGCGGCGCCCAAAATGAGCAGGGGCGCCATCCAGGAGGAAAGATGCGTGGCATTTTCAAGACGGAGTTTCAGGCCCAGCGTTGCCATCAAGAATCCAAGAAGCATTGCGCCGCCATCGCCCATGAAAATTTTCGCGGGCTTGAAATTCCAGCGCAAGAATCCGGTGGAAGCTCCGAGGACAGCGGCCGCGAGAACGGTGACGAGCGTCTGTCCGTTCATGTACGCAAGCAGCGCAAAAAAGACGGAAGCCGTGGCAGCCACACCAGCACATAGCCCATCCATGTGGTCGAGAATGCTGAACGAAGCAGTAATGCCGACAACCCAAACCACCGTGAGGGCCGCGTCCAAAACCTGGCCGGTGCTTCCAGCGACGAAAGTACAGAAAATCTGGGCGCGAATTCCGCTGAGCAGCAGGATGGCTGCCGCAAGTGGCATGCCCACGAAAAGCTTGACTTGATGGTGCAGCAGACCCCGGTCATCCAGGATGCCGACGGCAGCGACGAGCGTGGCCCCAATGAGAATGCCGGCGATCTGGGTGCGCGCAAGCCCGTTGAAAGCCAAGAGAACGGCGATGACCACAGCGGCATAGATGGCAAGGCCTCCGAGGAGGGGAATGGGGGTCAGATGAACTTTGCGAGGCCCGGGAAGGTCGACCATGCCAACGCGCAATGCAAAAGCACGCACTGGTACAACGAGCATTAGCGAAGAAACTAGCGCAATGAAAAAAGCAAGCAGGCCTGCGGCCATGCCACCTCGTTTATCCAGCGAGTTGGAGCCGTCGTAGCCAGGTTGGACGGAAACTCGCTCGATCCTTGCCGGGTTGGGTGTCCGGCTCCCAAGTCAAGAAGCTAAAGGCTGTCCCACGCAGCCTAAACACCATACTGCGATTTTTGTCGCGCGGCAATCTGGATATTTAGGGCCGGTGCTTTTCTCGCCTTACCCGTGTCCCCTATCTTTCGGTCAGCATGCGGCCGAAGATGCGCTTCACTTCTTCTTTATCCTTCGTGGCATAGTACCAGTCGATGGTGCGTTTCAGACCGTCGCGGAAGAGCACTTTGGGTTCCCAGCCGAGCAATTGCTTCGCGCGCGCATTGTCCGCGACGCGGTTCAGCGGACCGGTGGGCATGTCCTTTCGCAGCTTGATTTCCGCTTTGTGTCCGGTGAATTCGCAGACCATCTTGGCGCAATCAATGACGCGAATGCGCTCCATCGTTCCCAGATTGACGGGTGTTCCATCACTAATTTTTTCGCCGGCAAGAATGGTTCCTTCGACGATGTCGTCGATGTAGGTCCAATTGCGAATCTGCGTGCCATCGCCCCACACTTCAAACGGGTTTTGCCGCAGAAATGCGCGCGCGATCATGGCGATGACCGCGTGATTTTCTACGCCGCGGGGGCCATAAACAGTGAAGTAGCGGCAGGAAGCGGTGCCCAGGCCGTGTTCCTTGGCGTAAGCCTGAAGAGTGAATTCAGCCATGAGCTTGGCCCAGCCGTAGGTGTTGTCGGCGTCATTCGGACCTTTGGTCAGGTCCTCGGTTAAATAAAGCTCTTTGTTGGTGTCTGATTGGAGGAAATTGGGGTACACACAGCCGGAAGAAGCGAAGACCACCTTTTTCACTTTGGCTTTTAGCGCTTCGGCGAAAACCAGGCCGTCGAGGAAGAAATTGGAAGCCGGACCAGCTTGGTGCAAATCGACGTAGCCGCGCCCCCCGTGGTCAGCCGCAAGATGAAAAACCACATCGACGCCTTGCGTCGCGGCGCGCGTCACACCGGGTTCGCGGAGGTCCGCTTGCAGGAAATCCACTTTTCCCGTGCCGAGATGATGACGAATATTTCCCAGATGCCCGCTGCTCAGGTCGTCCACGATGCGGACTTTTTTGACGCCTCGCTCGATCAGCCGGTCCGTCAACGTAGATCCGATGAATGAAGCTCCCCCAGTGACGAATGCCGTTTTTCCTGCCCAATACGAATCGGTTGTGCTCACGCGCGCTCTGCCTTCCTATCCCTCTCGTTTCCGGAGAGGTCATCAAAGATTTTCACGAATTTTTGCAACTCCACGACCCTATCATAGGCGGGCGCCACTGCCCGCGCCGCGTCGCCCATTGTTTTCAATTTGTTCCTATCGGCTGCCAACTGGCGGACGACGTTGACGAGCTCTCCCGGTTTGTCCGGATCCGCGGAGACTGCGAAACCCTGTTGCAGGCCGAGCGAGACAACGTCTGTCTCTTTCGGCGCCACCGCTACGATAGGTTTTCCCGCCGCCAGGATGCCGTACATCTTGCTGGGCACGACCACGCCTTCCAGTCCCCGTTTCACGGTGACGAGATGGGCGTCAGGAGCGGCAAGAACCGAATGGATTTTATCATATGTAAAATAGTCAAGAAAGCGAATATTGTCGGCGCCCGCCGCTGCGACCTGTACTTCCTCGCGCTGCGCGCCGTCCCCAACAAATACTAGACCGATACCTTCCGGAGCGAGTTTGCGCGCGGCGGTGATCAGCGTGTTCCACGCTCCATAAAAGCCGAGATTGCCGGCGTGCAAAAGGACAAACGAAAATTCGCCGCGGATGGCGTGAACTACTTCTGGTTCCGGCGAGGGCGATGGCGTATGTGAAGGCAGGATTTCAGCTCCGTCGCGAATGACTTCTACGCGCGAGGGCTCGACGCCTTTGCCGATGATGCGCGCTCGCATGTCTTCGCCCAGAACGATCACTTTTTCCGCGCGACGGAGCGCCCAACGATGCAGTTTTTCCCAGAGACGCGTGACCCTGCCAGGCGGCACGATCGCGCCGCCGATGGCCATGTCCGGATACATATCCCGGATGTTGTACACGTAAGGTTTGCGCTTGAGCATGGCCACGAATGCGCCGAGGATTCCCTGGAAAGGCGGATCGGTCATGGCCAGCACTGCGTCGCAAGGCTCAAGCAGTGCACGTAGGACTGAGAGAACCGCGTAGGTCAGATAATTCAGCACGCGCTTCTTCATGTCGAATCGAGGGAAGGCCGTCGAACCTACCCGGATGATTTGCGCCAGCTCCACAGTTTCCGATTGATAGAGCCGCCACTTCCGCCGTTCGCCGGTGTCGTACGAAGGCCGCCCACAGAGCACCGTGACCTGGTGATAGATGGAAATAGTATCCACGACCGAGTGCGCCATTTTCGCGGTCGCGGAGTTGTCCGGCGGGTAGTAGAGGTTCAGCAGCAAAATCTTCATGAGAGCGAAAGTTGCATCACGATGCGGACGGCCTGGTGACTAGGATATCTCCAAGCACCAGTGCGTCCATCTGGGTGCGTTCGAAGCAGTCAATGGCTTCCTGCGGACGGCAAACAATCGGCTCATTGTCGTTGAATGAAGTATTTAGAACGACAGGAACTCCGGTGAGATCCCGAAACGCGGAAATCAGCGCGTGGTAGCGGGGATTCGCTTCGCGAGTAACCGTTTGTAGGCGACCCG
>Ga0335081_10006983_pt1 | contig 18023 bp, 13 predicted proteins | sample Lox_Sample_35_FD_206713 | JGI IMG/M metagenome (GOLD analysis project Ga0335081, IMG submission 206713) | Soil microbial communities from Loxahatchee National Wildlife Refuge, Florida, United States - Lox_Sample_3.5 | ecosystem: Environmental > Terrestrial > Soil > Wetlands | place: USA... | reverse complement strand
GCCCATTTCCACGTGTACTCCACCTGTGCCAGATGCGGCTTCACCATGGTGACCTTGTCGATACTGACGAGTTTGCGCTGCGCCAGCGGCACCAGGAAGGTGGTGGTCCCATCGGCATTCTTGCCCTTCTCCACCCCCGCAATGTCTCCCAGCAGCTTCTCGCCCGGGCCGGTCAGCGTGACGATCAGGGACGTTGCCCCCTTCGGCTTCGTGATCACGACGCCGGCCTTGGCCAGCAGCTTGTAGTGCGGATCGAGAGGCTTTTCGTTGATACTGGACACCACGGTCCCGGTGCTGAAACGGACTGTCGCCGGACCTTGCGACCGCAGGATCTGGCTGACGGTGGCGGTGGCGACCGGAGTCGTCAGCACGTTGCGGGCGCCTTTGACGAAGTAATAGATCGTGCCGCCCACGACGACGACCAATCCAAAAATCAGCAGCAGCGGAAACAGATTGGAGGTCTTCTTCTCGAATTCAATCTCGGCGGCGAAAAGTTCAGGCTCTTTTGAGGCTGGAGCCACAGCTTGCGGCTTCGCTTCTTCCACTTTGGGTTCAGTTGTGGTCGGCATAGTCTCACACCCCGATGCGACCTGCTGCCCGCCACCTCCGTCCCCCATACAGACTCATCCCCGCAGCGTACCTGGCCCTTACAAAACGGGCGGCAGAACAGCAACGCACAATTCCAGTATGGACCTTATGAACCGCGGCGCAGTGAGCATGATCACCCGCCATTGTGAGGCGCGAACGTCGGACGCAACAAGGTGATGGCTTCCAGGCGCAAAGACCGCCCCAGACCTGCAGCGAGGTCCGATCAGCTTCACAATTGCCGCATCGTTGCGGGCGGGTTTTTCAGATGTGTTTCCGTAATGAAAAAGGGAGGGCAGTTCTGCCCTCCCCATAGCTTCCAGCGATGGCTCAACGTCCGCCGCGTCCGCGCCCTCTATCGCCGCGCCCTCCGCCGGGCCGGCCGCCGCGACCACCATGATGACGTCCGCCGTCGTGGCGTGAGCCGGCATGCTCGCGACGCTCGCCGCCATCGCGGTTGAAGTTCGGCTCGGCCTCGTCGGCCCGCTCGTGTCCGCCTTCGAAGGTGACGGCGCCGCCCGCTCCCTGCGCGGGTTCGCCGCCGGCCTGCGCCATCTTCGCCCGCTGCTCCCTCAGGATGGCCTTACGCGACAGCTTGATGCGATTGCCATCGACAGCCAGCACCTTCACCAGTACCTGATCGCCTTCCTTCAGTTCGTCGCGGACATCGTTGATGCGATGTTCCGCCACCTCGCTGATATGCAGCAGGCCATCGGTGCCCGGCAGGATCTCAACGAAGGCGCCGAAGTCGGCCAGCCGGGTCACCTTGCCAAGATAGGTCTTGCCCACCTCGGCGGTCGCGGTGATGTCGTTGATCATCTGGATGGCCTTGGCGGCGGCCTGCTGGTCGGCGGATGAGACGTTGACCTTGCCGCTGTCTTCCACGTCGATCTTGACGCCCGTGGCTTCCACGATTCCGCGGATCACCTTGCCCCCGGGTCCGATCAGGTCGCGAATCTTGTCGGTCGGGATGGTCAGGCTGTAGAAGCGCGGGGCAAACTCGCTGATCTTGGTCCGCGGCTCGGCGATTACATCGTTCATCTTCTCCAGAATGAAGAGTCGTCCTGCGCGCGCCTGTTGCAATGCCTCACGCATGATCTGGGGGGTGATGCCCATTACCTTGATGTCCATCTGCAGCGCGGTGATGCCGTCGTGTGTGCCGGCGACCTTGAAGTCCATGTCGCCGTAGTGGTCTTCTGCGCCCGCGATGTCGGTGAGTATGGCGTACTGGTCGCCTTCCTTCACCAGACCCATGGCCACGCCCGCCACAGACGCCTTCAGCGGAACGCCGGCGTCCATCATGCTGAGCGATGCGCCGCAGACAGTTGCCATCGATGACGAGCCGTTGGATTCCAGAATGTCGGAGACCACGCGCATCGCGTAGGGCCAATCAACATCGCTCGGCAGCACCGCGGAAAGCGCGCGCTCGGCCAGCGCCCCATGTCCGATCTCCCGGCGGCCCGCTCCGCGCAGGAACGCGACCTCGCCCACCGAGAACGGCGGGAAATTGTAGTGCAGCATGAAGCGCTTTTTGGCTTCGCCTTCGAAGGCTTCCAGCCGCTGCATGTCTTCGCTGGTGCCCAGAGTGGTCGTGACCAGCGCCTGGGTCTCGCCGCGCGTGAAGATGGCCGACCCGTGCGTGCGCGGCAGCACGCCGACTTCGATCCAGATATCGCGAATCTGGTCGAACTTCCGGCCGTCGGGACGGCGCCGCTCCCTGATCACATGCTCGCGGAAGATCTGCTCGCGCAGGATGTCGAAGTAATTGCCCGCTTTCCTGTAGGCTTCCTCATCTTCCTCATCGATGGTGGAGCGCAGTTCGTCCTTCAGCTTCCTGATGAGCGCGTAGCTTTCGTTCTTGGGATACTTCTCGGTGTTCACCGCATCCAGAAGCTGCGCCCCAATCCGGTTGCGCAGGTCATTGAGGTAACCCTGGTCGAGCACCGGCGTTTCCACCTCGCGCTTGGGCTTGCCCGCCTTCTGCGCCAACTCACTGATGGCGGCGCAAATCTTTTTAATCTGCTCGTGGCCGTACTCGATGGCATCCACCACCACCTCTTCAGGGACTTCGCGCGCGCCGGACTCGATCATCACGATGCCTTCGGAGGTGCCCACCACCATCAGGTTCAGGTCGCCGTCGCGCTGCTCGGCGTAGGTGGGATTGATGATGAAGTTGCCGTTCACCCGGCCAACGCGTACCGCGCCGATGGGACCGTGGAACGGGATGTCGGAGACGCTCAGCGCCACCGAAGCGCCGTTGATGCCGGAAACATCGGGGTCGTTTTCCGTGTCGGCCGAGAGCACCATGGCAATGACCTGGGTCTCGCAGCGGAAGCCCTCGGGAAAAAGCGGCCGGATGGGCCGGTCGATCTGGCGGCTGGTCAGGATTTCGCGCTCGCTGGGCCGCCCCTCGCGCTTGATGAAGCCGCCCGGTATGCGTCCGGCGGCGTAGGTGTATTCGCGGTAATCGACGGTGAGCGGGAAAAAGTCGATACCTTCGCGCGGCTCGGCGTTGGCGCAGGCGGTGGCGAGAACTACATTGTCGCCCATGCGCACAATACAGGAGCCGTGCGCCTGCTTGGCCAGTTTGCCGGTTTCAAATTGAATGGATTTGCCGCCGGGCAAATCGACCGAGATTTCATGTCTGTTGACGCCGTGCAACGTGGCTGTCATTTCTTCGTTCATTTCCTGATTTCCTTCCGTTCCGAACGCAACCGATACTATTGGTTGATTTCTGTTTCATCTCAAGAGGCGCGCCTTGAGGCGTGCCCACAAGGGCTGATGCGCTTTTTAAGCACACGGCCTCAGCCCTGCCGGTACGAGCCAGCCCTCAGGGGCTAAAGCCCGCCTTTGCTTGCGTCCCTTACGGCACAGCTAAAGCTGTGCCCTTTCAAAGCAGGGGCTGAAAGCGTCGTTTTAGCCCAAACGGGACGGCCCAAAACCCGTGTTCTCTCACGGCCGAACACTCTAACCGGGCGCCCGCCAGCAGTCTTCCGCATTCTCAAAATGAGACCCGTTGCGAACGCCTGGGTCCGCGGAACCGGTTAACGATATGAACGATATGGGAGATGGAGTGAAGTACAAGTCAGCCGAGAGAAGCAGGACTAATGTTGTTCCGGGTCCACCCCGGGGCCAAACGCTTTAGAACCGCCGCATCCGCGATGTCCCATCAGGCTGCCGTCCTCGTCCCTGGTGGGCTTTGCGATCCGCCTGAAGGCAATTCAACTGCCGGCGAACAGCTTACTTGCGGATGCCAAGTTTCTGAATGACAGCCTTGTAGCGTTCGGTATCGGACTTCCGGAGGTAGTCGAGCAGGCTGCGACGCTTGCTCACCATCATAAGAAGACCGCGCCGGGAGGCGTGGTCTTTCGCATGGGTCTTGAAATGCTCCGTCAATTCACCAATCCGCTCGCTCAGGATGGCGATCTGCACCTCCGGCGAACCGGTGTCGGTCGCATGCGTGCGGTGCTGGTCAATCAGGGCGGCTTTTCTCTCTCGGGCTAACACTGAATCGGCTGCGCTCCTACTCTTTAATCGTATGTTGTTACAGGCTCAAGGATAACATGCGGCGGCGGGAAGGCAAAACGGCCTGCAGCGGCTTCCTCCTGATCGTAACCAGCGGTCAGCTCTTGCGTGTTCCGTGCACGGCGCCTTTTCTATGCCTGGAGCTTGCGGTATGGATGGTCGCACTATGCCGCCGCCCGTGGCGATGTAACGGATGGACTTGGGCGCGGACCCTGGCTTCGGCGCTCGACGGGTCATTGCCGTACTCCGGATCGAGCATGGCGATGACATTGACAGCCCGGCTGCTGTAGCGCCGCGCCCAGTCGCTGTGGATGAGCGTCGCCTGCACCGTCTTCCAGTAGCCGCCGTCAGCGCCGCCGTAGCTGACCGGCTGCAACGAACCGGACCAGGCGGCGGGCGTGTTGATGGCCGCGCGAAATTCGGTGAACTCTTCCAGGTTCACGCCCATCTGGAAGACGAGTTGGCTCAGGGCCATCTGCTGCGGCCCGGTGAGCTGATCGAAGTAGCGGCAGTAAGCCCTGGCGTTGTGTATCGCCTGGACGGCCGAAATCCGCAGCAGCCGGGTCGCGTCTTCGTCGGTGATCTGCGGCGCGAGCGAATGCGTCCTGATCTTGCGGCGGAAGCGCTTCCTGCTCCAGGCGCTCAGGTCGCGATCGAACTGCTCCAGTATGCTCTGCAGCCGCTGCGGAGCCAGTCCCGCCGCCTCCCACAGTTGCGCCGAGGAGGGCTCGAGAAAGGCGTTTGGATTTAGCGGATCGCGCTGAACATGCTCTCGCGCCGGCACATCGAGACTGAATCCGGCGCCGATCAGCGGGCGACTGGTTTTGGGATCGGGATAGGCCGCCAGCACCCAGCCTTCATGCCGGCTGTCGCGCAGGGTGTTCATCAGGCTTTGCAGGCTAAACCCGATCTCCGATTCCCTGAAGTTGACCAGCGGCTCCAGCTGCCAACGGACACTAGGTCCCAGCGTATAGAAGGTCGCAGCCTGGTGCTCCAGGGGCAGGTTCGTGGCTGTGAGCGCGGCAGAGGGCGGCTGAAACGCCGGCGCAGTCCCGGCCCTAGTCTGTCCGGTCATGCCCTGCGAGGCTGTGATCGCGACCGCCAGAGAGCCGGCCAGAATGAAATGCCGCGCAACGCTCATGTTCACCATGCCACACATCGGAGGAGGTACTCTGGTTACACAATAGCCCCAAAAGCTAGTGCGGCAAAAGAAACTTTTCGGGTGCCGGCGAAGGCCTCCTCCGAGTCAAAAGGAGCCGGGTAGGGCGCTTTTGCCGGAAGAAATCTCCGCCGATATCTATGACAAAAGGCGGGCGACGGCGGCTTCGACGTGGATTTCGGTGGTGTCGAGGAGCGGAATGTCCGGCACCTCCTGCCGGCGGAGGATCAGCGGCAGTTCGGTACCGGCCAGGAGAACGCCCTGGATCTGCTTCTCGACCCACATCCTGTGGACAATTTGCTGCAGTTTCCCGCGCGTGGTATCGAGGAAGATGCCTGGTATGAGCTCATGCACATATTTGTCGTGGATATAGAGCTGCTCGTCTTCGCTGGGTGTGACAAGGAGGATTCCCTCGCGCGAGAAAACGTCGGGATAGAAACGGGCCTGCATGGTAAAGCGCGTCCCCAGCAAACCGACCTTTGCCATTCCCTGCCGTTTGGCTGCGGCGCAGGCAGCTTCGACGATGCTGATCAGCGGAATCGGCGAGCGCCGCTGCACCTCGTCGAAGACAAGGTGCGGGGTGTTGGCGGAAATCAGTCCGAAATCGGCGCCCGCCCTGGCCAGCCTTTCGACTTCCTCGACCAGGTAGTCCGCCAGTTCGGCATAGGCCTGCGCTCCGACCAGGCGTAGCCCCTTGTCCACGTCGAGGCTGGTAATGACGATGGCCGGATAGCCCCTGTCGCCAGTTTGCCGGCGCCAGGAGGCGATGATCTGGCGATAGTAGTCCACGGTGGACTCAGGTCCGAGACCGCCAATGATTCCCAGGAGCTTCATTTTCCGCCAGACGCCGCCGACGGTCCTGGCGCGGCGGAATTGACTCGCAACAGCCATCCGCTTCCCGCGGTCACATGAATATTCCCGCCCGATTCGAGTTCGATTTCCCCAACAGGCTCTGTCCGTCCGGCATGCGCAATCCGCAGATCATCGAAGCCGTAGAGACCGCAGGCCCAGGGCGAGAAGACCCACAGAGCCTGCTGTCGCCCGTCATGGCCGTCGTCGCATCCCCCAGCGGGCGCCGCGATCAGTTTTGCCGTCACCGCTCCGTAGTCGGTCGAGTGGCCCACTATGCGGTCGGCTGCGACTACCTCGCCACTGCCGCGATATACTCCGGCTCCTCCCACCTGCACCGTGTTCCAGTCGCTGGGTGAGGTTCCGTAGTCATCGATGGCATTGGTGGGCATTTTGGCCTCGAAAACCTCGTTCATCGAGGCCAAGGCACGCAGATGTACCGTTATGGGAATGTGCCTGTGCTTCAGGAGGACCTCGTCAAACCTGATGGTCAGGCGCGAGCCGGACCCCGGACTGGGGCTGGTCACCTTGACGACGTGCCCGACGACCCGGGTTCCTTTGGGGACGATGGCTCCGTCGGGGAGGTACAGATCCTGCCGGATCGTTCCTGTCAGCGTCTTGCCTGGCCTGTCGTGACGGGCATCCAGGGTGGTCTCCAGCATGACGGGCAGCACGGTCCCTGGCGGGAGCCGTTGCCCGTAAGCTAAAGTCGACAGGAGCGACAGAAGAGTGGCAACGAGTTGGGGAATTAAGCGTTGCGGAATTACGCGTCGCATAAGCAACTCAACTCCAGATAGATGCGCCCGCGGAACTGCGGAATCCGCGCTCTTTGCGGAACTTTTCGTCCGGGAAAGCGCAATTGCTGGCAGGGGAGATGGCCCGCCGGACGGCTGGTCGCTCCCTGCGAGTTTTCACAAAACTTTACTCATGTGTTACCAGACTTTACCGTCGGATTTCCGCAGCCGGGGTTCCATTATTTGACAGATGAAACTGTCGACAAGGAGAAGAACGAAGATGAAAACCAGGTTTTTTAGCGTCGTGATTGGGCTGCTTGCGCTGGTGCTTTGCGGCGCCGTCATGCTCAGCTATGCCCAGCAGAGCAATGAGAACGGAGGTGCTTCCGCCTGGAGCGGCCATCGTCATGGCTACTTCGGCCATATGGCGCGCGAGCTGAATCTGACCGATGCGCAGAAGCAGCAGATCAGGACCATGATGCAGTCGCAGCGCGCTACCCTGCGGCCGCTCATGCAACAGCTCGCACAAAATCGCCTCGCGATGTTGAACGCCACCGCGAACGGCACCTTCGATCAGGCCAAGGTGCAGGCGCTGGCCACCCAGCAATCGCAGATCACGGCCCAGTTGGCGGTGCAGAAAGCCTCCATTCACAGCCAGATCTACAACCAGGTGCTGACGCCGGACCAGAAGGCCAAGGCCGACCAGATGCGGCAGAAGCAGGTTGAGCGCATCAATGCACGCCTGCAGAAGCTCTCGCAACCGCCAGGTGAAGCGACGGCACAGTAAGAAAGCGGGGCGAATTTTTGAGGGCTCCTCCGGGGGGTCGGGAGTCCTTCACAAGGAGCGGTCCGCCGCAACGGGCCGCTTTCCTTCTGCAGCCGTCACCCTTCACCTGCCCGCCAGTCCCAACTGGCCCGCCACCGTTTTCATCGCCTCGACGCAGAAGGTGATGTGCTCGTCCAGGTCGACGCCGAGTTCCGCGGCACCCTTGATGATGTCCTCACGACTCACCGAGCGGGCGAAGGCCTTGTCCTTCATCCGCTTTCTTACCGACCTCGCGTCGACCTCGGCGAGCGACCTGTTGGGTTTGACCAGCGCCGTCGCGGTAATGAAGCCCGCCAGCTCGTCGCAGGCGAACAGCGCCTTCTCCAGATTCGAGTCGCGGGTCACGCCCGTATAGTCGGCATGTGACATGATCGCCCGGCGAATATCGTCCGGATAACCGCGCTCCTTCAATATTTCGTTGCCCCGGTAGGGATGCTCCTCGGCCGTGGGATACCTTTCATAATCAAAATCGTGAATGAGGCCCACAATTGCCCATTGCTCCTCGTCAGCGCCGAATTTGCGGGCGTAGGCGCGCATGCACGCTTCCACCGCCAGCGCATGTTTGCGTAAACTTTCCGAGGCGGTGAACTCAGTTAGTAAACACCACGCATCGGCGCGATTCATCCCATGTTTCTCCTGAATTTGGCCGCTTTTCGCCGGTTCTTCCGGACAGCAGAGCGGAATCGGCGAGTTTTGTCCGCTTTTTCCACCACGACCGCTCTTGACTGTACCAGAGGAATACCGCAAAGTACGCTTAAGGTATTTGTGCCTCGCTCTGGCACTCCCACAACCTGAATGGCTACGACTCTCGCACCCGTGGATTCCCGGGAAGTGGTGAGATGCGATCAATGCCATCTCGTGCAGTTCAGAACCGTCAACAATCTTTGCCGCCGCTGCCGCACATCGCTGGATGAGGACGAACCTGAGCCGATTCTCACATCCGCCATGCCGCTGGCCGAACCGGAAGAGCAGGACCGGTCGGAGATCCAGGTCGCCAGGGCAATCCGCAATCTCCGCCAACGCTCCGGCCTGAGCCAGCGCCAGCTGGCAATGCGCATGGGTGTACCGCGCACGTACGTCTCAAAGATAGAAAACGAGAAAGCCACCCCGACCCTTTCTTCGCTGACGCGTCTGGCGCAGGCGCTCGAGGTAAGCGTGCCCGACCTGCTGTACGAGTGTGGCCCCACCCGCGAGGACATTCACCAGTTGCTCGCCGATCCCTTCATCGCCGAACTGGTGGAGTTCACCTCGAAGCTGAACGCGATGCAGCTCTCGAGCGTCCTGGCGCAGGTACGCGACATGGTTCTGCATCCGCGCCGTGGCGCGTAGAGGGCATCAGCACTGTGGTAGTCGGCGCTGCTGAATCCCGGCGCCGCAGAGGGCCTGTTCGGCTGCGAGGAGAGCGGCTTTCTGGGTTCATCCAGCTATCCTGCTGATTCTGATAGCCTTCAGGGCCTCCAGCCCAATCAGGCGGCAGGCTGGAACGCAAGTAGCCGGCTGCGACCCGACAGAGTCGACTGACGAATTTGCGCTTTCTCATTTTGCAAGCGTTGCCTTCCAGAGTTGCTGCTAAAAATCGTGCTTATCTGACGCATTTCGGCCCGTTTACCTTGCTTTCACGTGGGGCAGAACATACAATTTATTAGCCCCAAGTGTTCTCTGAGGAGTGCGTTGTACCGATGAAGTTGCCTGCGTTCCTGTGGTCTTTTGTATGTTTATTCCTTCTTGCTCTGTCTCCTTCCCTGGCGACGGCGCAAGCTTCTGCTACGCCTTCTGACAGCAAATCCGCTCCGGCTGCTGGTCAAACCGCCAAAGGAACTGATACGGCAACTCAGGCGCAACCTGCGGCGCAGTCTGCCGATCCGCTCAAGCGCCCGCTGAGCGACAAGCAGAAAAAAGAGAATTCGAAGGCCCTGAAGCAGGAGTTGAGCAGCACCTACAAGAAGTGGCTGAAGCAGGACGTGGCTTATATCATCACGCCGGAGGAGGTAGCGGCCTTCAAGCAGCTTTCCAACGACGAGGAGCGTGATCAGTTCATCGAGCAGTTCTGGTTGCGCCGCGATCCGACTCCCGATACTCCCGAGAACGAATACAAGGAAGAGCATTATCGCCGCATCGCCTACGCCAACGAGCACTTTGGCGCGGGCATTCCCGGGTGGAAGACGGACCGCGGCCGCATTTACATCATCTGGGGACCCCCGGACCAGATCGAATCGCACCCGGCGGGCGGCACCTATGAACGTCCGCTGGAAGAAGGCGGCGGCGAAACCAGCACTTATCCGTTCGAGACCTGGCGTTACCGCTACCTCGAAGGAGTAGGTCAGGAAGTCAATCTGGAGTTCGTCGACCCCTGCATGTGCGGCGACTATCACCTGACCTCCGATCCCAACGAGAAAGACGCGCTTCTGCATACTTCGGGTGGTTCAACCTATTACGAGCAGATGGGCCTGGGTAACCGGGCTGACCGCATGAACCCGTTCGCGGCCAACGCCGGGCCCATGCAGGCTTTGCAGAACAGCAAGGAGTTCGACAAGCTGGAGACACTGGCCAAGGTGCAGGCGCCTCCTCCCATCAAGTTCAAGGACCTGGAAGAAGTAGTAAGCCACAAGATCAATGTCAACCTGATGCCCTTTGAGGTCCGCACCGATTATGTGAAAGTGACGGCTGACACCGTGCTGGTTCCGGTGACGCTGCAGGTGAAAAACAAGGACATCACCTTCGCTTCGAAAGATGGCATTCAGCGTGGCACGGTCAACATCTTTGGCCGTGTAACGGGCATTACCGGCCGGGTGGCACAGACCTTCGAAGATACCGTTCAGGTGGACGTACCGCAGGAGTTGCTGGAAAAGACCATGGAGCACTCCTCGCTCTACTGGAAAGCAATCCCGCTGCGCCCCGGACGCTACCGCATCGATGTCGTGGTGAAGGACGTAAACGGTGACCGGGTGGGTACCTGGAGCCACGGCATTATGGTTCCGGAATACACGGACGACAGGCTGGCTGCCTCATCGCTGATTCTCGCCGACCGCATGGAGAAGGTTGCCAGCAAGAACGTGGGTGCGGGGAGTTTCGTCATCGGTGAAACCAAGCTGGCCTATCCCCATCTGGACGGAGCTGATGGCAAGCCGGCAACTTTCAAGCACGATCAGCGCATGAGTCTGTGGATGCAGGTCTATAATCTCCAGCAGGACGAGAAAACCAGGAAGCCGTCGGCCAAGATCGATTACGAGATCGTGAACCTCGCCAACAACCAGCCGGTGTTGCATTCCACGGAATCGACCGACACCATGGGCAGGGTGGGCGACCAGATCACGCTGGAAAAGAGTTTGGCCCTGAACAGCTTTCCGCCGGGCCTATACAGGCTGACGGTGAAAGTTGACGACAATGTTTCCAGGCAGCAGATTGCGCCCAGCGTACGTTTTGCTGTTGAGTAAGCCGTCTGCTGCCAGCTGCGGACGCGCGTTGCGTTGCGCAACATAATCCCGGGGACCTCTGGCAGGGGGTTTTGGAAGTGACCCGAATACTGGCATCCATTGTGGTAGTCGCGTCGTTGGGCCTGGCGGCGTCCGCCGGGGCCAATCCGGGCTCAATCTCGGGCTATGTGAGGAACACTGCTGGCGTTCCACAGATGGGCGCCACGGTGCAGCTCGCCGGTTCGGCGGGACAATCGCAGGTCGCATATACGGATGCCCGGGGATATTTCACCGTCGCGGGGCTGGTTCCCGGAAACTACGCTGTGCAGGTTTCCGCTCCCTCGTTCCTGCCCACCCTGCGCGAGGACGTCGTGCTTGCCGCCGGCGCCAGCAAAGTTCTTAACATCACCCTGAGCACGCTGTTTGAGGCGGTCCGGATGCTGCCCCCGCTCAAGAAGGCCGATACCGGGGACGAGGGCTGGACCTGGACGCTACGTTCCACCGCGAACCGTCCGGTCCTGCGATTTGACGGCGACACTGCAATCATGGTGGAAACCCAGCAGGAAGGGCAGCCGCTGAAGGGAACCCTGGCGCTGATGGCGGGAGCCGCCAGCGAGGGGTATGGCAGCGCTTCGGATCTGGGTACAGTGTTCAACATCGAGCAGTCGCTCTTCCACAGCGGGACTTTGGCATTTGCAGGAAATCTCGGCTATGGAAGCGGCGTGCCCGATGGTGTGATGCGCGCGTCCTATGCTCGCACCGACAGCGACGGATGGAGACAGTCGGTCGGCCTGATCGTGCGGCGCTTCTCCGCGCCTGATACCGTCCCCCACGGGGGAGCTCTCGACGCCATCGCGATGTCCTACTCCAATGGCTTCTCGGTGGGCGACCTGCTGGATTTCCAGATGGGCGGCGAGGGCCAGGCCATACAGTTCCTGGGGCGCGAGGTCAATGCCTTCCGTCCTTCGGCCATTGCCGATCTGCATCTGGGCCCCCACACTATCCTCGAATACCGCTATGCCACATCCGAACCCAATACCAGGGCGAGCAAAGGGTTCGATTCGGCCCCAGCCGATCTTACGGAGACGGCGCCCCGCATGACCATGGTAGATGGAGAGCCGTTGCTGGAGAATGCTCACCATCATGAGGTCTCCCTCTCGCAGCGCTTCGGGGCCAATAAACTGCAGCTCGCTTACTTCAACGATCGCATCAAGGACCCGGCGCTGCTCGGGGTTGGCGATATCGATGTCGACACCGGCGATATCCTGCCTGACGTTTATTCCGGCACTTTCAGCTACAACGGTGGCGAACTGCGGGCTCAGGGCGTCCGCTTTGTCTTCCAGCGCAGGCTGTCAAACAGTATTACCGCGACCCTGGATTATGCTTACGGGGGTGTGCTGGAACTTCAGCAGCCGAACATCGACTGGAGCGCCGTGCGAACCAGCGTCGACCACAGCTGGAGACACTCGGCGGCACTCAAGCTGAATGGCACGCTGCCGCGCTGCAGGACCAGATGGATTGCCTCCTACCGCTGGACCAGCGGCGAGGCTCTGCTTCCCGTAGACCTGTTCAACGCGTCCGCGGGACAGACGGATCCTTTCTTCAATCTCTTTTTCCGCCAGCCCCTCCCGCATTTCCACGGCATGCCAGGGAACATGGAGGCGCTCATCGACATCCGCAACCTGCTGGCCGAGGGCTATGTGCCCATCATCGGCCCCGACGGGAACACGGTTTATCTGGTGCAGTCGGCGCGCAGCGTACGCGGCGGGGTGGCCTTCACCTTCTAACAGCACTCAGCCGGAACTGGTGTGCGCTTTCCGCTTTGCCGGGGGGAGCGATCCTGTGCCCTAGGCCGGGGCGCGCCATATCTACACGCAAACGAAACTGCCCCACCCTGGCCAAAGACAGCCAAAATGGGGCACCCAGGTTTTGCGGCGTTGTGATTCTGTGGACGGCCTAACCCTCTCTTTGCGCCGCATCGGCCGCGGTCGCGAGCTGCGTCATGAAATCGAAGAACCCCTGCGACTGGCCGCGGAAGAGACCCATCCTCGTAAGGAAGTTCAGCGCTCCCATGGCCGCGCCATTGGTCTCTGTGGGACGAATCACCGAAACAATCGGCAGATCGCGGCTTAGGAATGGGCATGGCTCCGGCATGATCAGGTTCGTGCTGAACTTTTCTCCTCCCAGGGGAGGCGCATTGAGGTTCGGAAAGAACAGCCCGTTCGTCGGATCGGTGAAGGGAGCGATCGGATCGGAGGACGCGTCCCCGGCTATGTCCGACCAGGTCTGGAAGTGCATGGTCTCGGTCGGCCCGATGCTGATGAGGATCCGCAGCACCTCAACGTCACTGGCCCGCTGCGCCAGCGAGGGATACAGGCTGTTCCCCCCCTGCTCGATGGTGGGCATGTGAAACGCGGCGGTGCTGACAATCGCCTGCAGGTGAGCATCCGGTGCCAGGTCGTCATCGGTCCTGGGGATTGCCGTGAATTGCCCGTGCGCCAGGCCGGGGATCGCCGGGAGGAAGACGAAATTGGGGTCCAGATCCGGATTGTGCGCGTCGTCGCGATAACGCGTATACCAGCTGGTGTCCAGCGTGAGCTGCATCAGGTTGGTGAGTCGCAAGGCACCGCTGGCCCCGGTAGCCTGGCTGCCCGGCAAGGTGCGAAATTGTTCCATATCCACCGGCTGCGCGCCTTTGGAAACCAGGTACGCGTTCAGGAACGTGAAGTGGGTGATCTCATCGTCGGTGTTGTCGTGAATGTACTGCGGAAAGTCGTCATCGAGTGCTTCGAACTTCTCCGTGTACGCCTGGTTCCCGCTGCCGCCGGGAACTTCGCTGTCCTGAACGCCGCCCAGTTCGTTGTACTGGATCCAGAAGTCGGCCTCAAGGGTTTCGAGCGCAGCAACGAAGCGTAGCAGCGCAGCATCGCCATTGGTGAGGCTGCCATGCTTTGTGAGGTGGCGGCTGCGCTCGCCGGAGATGGTCGTGGCGAAAACCGAGGGTGACAGCAACCCGGCGCCCATGGTCGCAGCGCCCGCGGCCATCAGTCCCTTTTTGACGAATGACCGCCGATTAAGCGGGACCCCTATGCCGTCCATCAATTCTGACATTGCAATTCTCCTTCGTCCTCCGATCTCGTGATCAGTGGCTGGTTCGTGGCCCGGAAGAGTTGCTCGCCGGTTTTCCGGCGAGAAGTGTCCTGAGACTGGGGCGAGGATACGTCCGGCGCTGAGAGGCCTTTGTCACGAGATAGCCAGCAATTTATCAAGCATTTGTGAAGCGAGAGTTGCCGGGAGACAATCAGCAATCAGCCGTCAGCCAACGTTTGGCGGACGGCAAGTAAATGGCGAATGGCGAATGCGAATGGTGATTGCCGGGTGCAGCTTGCTGGGGTTGACTGCTTCCTTCCTTGACTTTCCGCCCGACGCTTGCTACCAACACAGCGTGGCTGATTCCCCCCTACAGCAGGAGTTGGAGCAGCTGCGGGCGCAGGTGGCGGCGCTCACGCGGCGGGTCTACCAGCTGGAAACAACTCTGCAACGCCGGGGCGAGACTGTCGCCACAGCACCGCAACCCGTTGCTCCGCCCGGGATCATCAGCGTGGCGCCCGCCGCTCCGGTGGAAGCGACGGCCCTGCTGCCTCCCGCTGCGGCATCCGCCCCGGCTCCGCCGCCCGCCGCCCAACCAGCCTGGCCCCCGTTCATACCGCCTCCGGCACGTAGGGCCGCGAAACCGCGCCCCGCGCGTGACGCCTCGCTGGAAGCGCGCATCGGCGGCCAATGGCTCAATCGCGTCGGCATTGTGGCCATTCTGGTTGGGCTCTCCTACTTCCTCAAGCTGGCGTTTGAAAACAACTGGATTGGGCCGGCGACACAGGTCACGGTCGGGCTGCTCGCGGGAATCGGGCTGCTTTTCTGGAGCGAGCGCTTTCGCGCCAAAGGGTACGCCGGCTTTGCTTATTCGCTGAAGGCAATTGCCTTCGGCGCGCTGTATCTCTCGTTATGGGCAGCGTCGCAGTATTACCATCTGGTCGCGCCCACGCTGACCTTCTTCGGCATGGTGATGGTTACCATGTTGAGCGCCGCGCTGTCGCTGCGCCAGAACGCCGAACTGCTTGCAGCTTTTGCGCTGGCCGGCGGATTCCTCACGCCGGTGCTGGTCTCGACCGGCCAGAACCACGAGATTGCCCTGCTCATCTACGTCGCGCTGCTCGATCTCGGCACGCTGTGGATCGTCGCCATCCGGAACTGGCGCCGCCTGGCTGGCTGGCAGCTTCTTCGGCACCGTGCTGCTCTTCGCCGCCTGGAGCACGACCTACTACACGCCATCGCAGCTCACCCCCACGCTGGCCTTCGCCAGCTTCTTCTTCGTACTGTTCGCGCTTGCGCCTTTTACCGGCCGCAAGCCCCTCTCGCGCAACCACGCGGGCGTGGTGGCGATTATCGCGCTGCTGAATTCGCTCGCCTATTTCACGGCCTGCTACCTGATGATGGATCGCGATTACCGGATCGAGCTGGTGTGGATCATGATCGCCTCGGGAGCATTGCACTTTGGCCTTTCCCTGCGCCTGCGCAGCCTGGAAAGTGGGGATCGTCCCCTGGCCCACCCGCTGTATCTGGCCATTGCCATCGGCTTCCTCACCGTCGCCATCCCGATCCGGCTGGAGCGGCAGTGGCTTGACCTGGGATGGCTGGTGGAAGCCGGCGCGCTGTTCTGGGCCGCGCATCGCGCCAGGATGCCGATGCTGCGGTGGTTCGGTGTGGTGGCGCTCGCGCTGGGAGTTGAGCACCTGATCAGCGTCGACTCCGCGGCCCGTCAGAGCCTGATCTTCAATCCGCGCTTCGGCCTCTACCTGGCGGCAATCGCCGCCCTGGCCGTGCTGGCGTACTACGCGGTCGCGGAAGGTGGCGAACTCAATCGTCAATGGGCTGCCGGCGCCATCCTGGCGCTCAACGCACTGGCCCTGGTCGCCCTGCATTTCGAGGTGACGGACTACTTTCAGCCCGTGGCCGGTTACGGGATCACTCCCTCAGACTGGCGCGCCCTGAATACTGCGCGCGACTTTACCTATTCCGCCGTGTGGATGGTCTATGGCGGCGGGCTGATGCTGATCGGCTTCTGGAAGCGTTCGGCGTTTCTGCGCTGGCAGGCGATTGTGCTGCTGGCGGCCACGGCGGCGAAGGTCTTCTTCTACGACATCTCGGCGCTGGAGCGCGGCTATCGCATCGTAGCCTTCATTGTGCTGGGCGCGATCCTGTTGGCGGTGTCCTTCTTCTACCAGCGGAGCCGGAAGACGGTGGAGCCGTAGGCAGGTCAGTGTTCAGTGGCCAGTGGTGAGTGGCCAGTGGTCAGAAGTAAAATCCGGATCTCCCGCAGGCAGGCACTAAAGTTTTATCATCCCGGCAGCGAGAACCGCAGCGCGAGTGTGCAAAGTCTTGCACAATTTGACCTATAAACCGTCGCAGACGCAAAATGTCCTCCAAGGCCATCTCCAGCGAGAAGATCCATATGCTGGCCCATAACCCCGTTTAATCGCCGCTCCAGCTCACCCTGAGACAACCGTTTGATCCCGCTGATCCAAGCCTGCGCAACGATATAGCATTAATGTGCTATATCATCGGGCCGAACTTTCTCCCTGGGTCGGCCAGCTCGCCGCCAAAGCTGGCTCTGGGGACGCACTGGACACTGGACACTGACGGCGCTCAATTGACCACTGGTCACTGACGCTGACTACCCGCGGACCCCGCTACCCCGCACCCGCACCTGTTTGCCAGGCGCAACGGCCGGTCCCGGCGAAGGCGCCACATTCTCGATATTCGGAGGATTGTGACTGGGCGCCGGGCCGCCGTGCAGAGTGAGTTGCCCCAGGCGGCACAGGTTAACGGCATCACCCAGAATACGCATCGCCTCCTGCGGTGCGTGGAAGCCCATGGAGTTCTCCGACATCACAAAGTCGATCATGAACTGTGCCTTGCGCTGGGCGTCGCGCGCCTGCGCCAGTTGCGCGTCGGTCGCCCCCTTCTGCTTCTGGGCTTTGATGTCGTAGATCAGATCCACCAGCGCGTCCAGCGCCGTGTTCCGCAGATTGAAGAAGCGGTCCTGGATGTCCTCCACCCTGGCCTTGAGTTCTTCTTCGGGGAAGTGATGGCAGGTCTGGCAGGAGCGGTTGATCTTCAGCAGCGGACTGTTGATCTGATGATCGCTGATCTTCAGTCCACCCTGCCGCATGTACGGCATATGGCAATCGGCGCAGGCGACGCCGGAGCGCGCATGCACGCCCTGGTTCCACATCTCGAACTCGGGATGGCGCGGCTTGATCAGTTGCGCACCGCTGTCGGGATGCGTCCACTCGGTGATCTTCACCTGATCCTCCACGGCAATGATGTCCTCCACCTTCAGCCCCTTTGCCCAGGGGAAGGTGAGCCGTTTGTTGGGCGGCTGGAAGTAGTAGGTAACGTGACATTGACCGCAGACGTAGGAGCGCATTTCCTGGCGCGTGGCCATGGTATTGACGTCGTAATTCTGCACGCCCTGTGTCGCCTTCAGGGCGCGAATGCCTTCAATAAATGCCGGACGCGTGATCCGCAACTGCATCGTCATCGTGACAGTCGATGCAGGCTACCGGATGCTTCACCGTCTGCCGGATCTGTTTGTAGGTCATGTGGGTGTCGCTGATGGTATTGAAGCCCCTGGTGATGTCGCCATCGCCCACGCGAAGAAAGGTGGTGACCAGCGAAGCGTGGCAGTTGATGCACATGGCCGGGGGATTGGCTTTCTGGCGCTCGGTGAAGGTCTGGTCCTCGAGCATATAGGCGTGACCGCGGCGCTCGCGGTAATCGATGGAGAACGCATAGCCCGCCCAGATGGTCTTCAGGCGAGGGTCCTCCTGCAACTTTGAGCGGGCGACGACCGAACGCGGATCGGCTTCCGT
>Ga0335081_10006982_pt1 | contig 18024 bp, 16 predicted proteins | sample Lox_Sample_35_FD_206713 | JGI IMG/M metagenome (GOLD analysis project Ga0335081, IMG submission 206713) | Soil microbial communities from Loxahatchee National Wildlife Refuge, Florida, United States - Lox_Sample_3.5 | ecosystem: Environmental > Terrestrial > Soil > Wetlands | place: USA... | reverse complement strand
TTTTGCCGAAGCCGATCGCCGCATTCGGCCACTCGCGCAGCTTGGTCAGGCCGAGCGCACTCAGCACGGTGACATAAAACGCCTCGGCCTTTTTCAGATCGCGCACCGCGACGGAGACGTGGTCGATCATTTTCAGACGACTGATGTCGGACGACAGAGGACGGATAAAATAATACCGCCTTGCTTATCTGTCATCTGTCATCTGTCCTCCGTCATCCGAAGTCACGCCGGCGCGTTTGATTTCATCAGCTTGTAGACGATCGAGTCCATCAGCGCCTGGAACGAGGCGTCGATGATGTTGGCGGAGACGCCGACCGTGGTCCAGTGTTCGCCGCTCTCGTCGGCGCTCTCGATCAATACGCGGGTGACAGCCTCGGTGCCGGCGTTGAGGATACGCACGCGATAGTCGGTGAGCTCGAGCCCGGTGATGTAGCTTTGATATTTGCCGAGGTCCTTGCGCAGCGCGAGGTCGAGCGCGTTGACCGGACCGTTGCCTTCGGCGGCGGAGATCATGATGTCGTCGCCGACCTTCACCTTCACCACCGCCTGGCTGACGCTGACGCGTTCACCCTTGGCGTTGACGCGCTGCTCGACATTGACGTCGAACTTCTCCACCTCGAAGTAATGCGGCACCTTGCCGAGGAGGCGCCGGGCGAGGAGCTCGAACGAGGCATCGGCCGCTTCGTAGGCGTAACCGATCGCCTCGCGCTCCTTGACCTCCTCGAGCAGGCGGCCAAGCCGCGGATCGTTCTTTTCGACGGCAAAACCGACGCGCTCGAGCTCGGCGAGGAGATTCGAGCGGCCGGACTGATCGGAGACCAGGATCTTGCGACGGTTGCCGACGCGTTCGGGTGCGACGTGATCATAGGCCGCCGGATCTTTCATCATTGCCGAGGCATGGATGCCGGCTTTGGTCGCAAACGCGCTCTCGCCGACATAGGGGGCGTGGCGATCGGCGGCGCGGTTGAGGAGATCGTCGAGCGCGTGCGACAGGCGCGCGAGATGCGCCAGTGCAGCATCCGAGACGCCGATCTCGAATTTCTCCGCATATTCCGGCTTTAGCTTCAGCGTCGGGATGATGGAGACGAGATTGGCGTTGCCGCAGCGCTCGCCGAGGCCGTTGAGCGTGCCTTGGATCTGCCGGGCGCCAGCGCGCACCGCGGCAAATGAGTTGGCTACCGCCTGCTCGGTGTCGTTATGGGCATGGATGCCGACATGGTCGCCGGGAATCGTTTTGCACACCTCGGTGACGATGCGTTCGACCTCGTGCGGCAGCGTGCCGCCATTGGTGTCGCACAGCACGACCCAGCGCGCGCCTTCGTCATACGCCGCCTTGGCGCAGGCGAGCGCGTATTCCGGATTGGCCTTATAGCCGTCGAAGAAATGCTCGCAATCGAGCAGGACCTCGCGGCCCTTGGCCCTGGCGGCGCGCACGCTGTCGCGGATCGAGGCGAGGTTCTCTTCTTCCGTGGTCTCGAGCGCGACGCGCACGTGATAGTCCCAGGATTTGGCGACAAAGCAGACGGCGTCGGCCTGCGCCGCCAAGAGCGCGGCGAGGCCGGGGTCGTTCGAGGTCGAGCGGCCGGGCCGCCGCGTCATGCCGAAGGCGGTCAGGCGCGCGCGCAGCGGCCGGCGCTCGGCAAAGAAGCTGGTGTCGATCGGGTTGGCGCCCGGATAGCCAGCTTCGACGTAGTCGATGCCGAGCTCGTCGAGCATGCGCGCGATCGTGAGCTTGTCGGTGAGCGTGAAATCGACGCCGTTCGTCTGCGCGCCGTCGCGCAGCGTAGTGTCGAACAGATAAAGGCGCTCGCGCGGCATGACGCGTCCTCACCAGAGGTAATAGTTCGACGCCAACGCAATCGCGATCAGTATGGCGATAAGCGCTATCGCGAGATGGTGGGTCCGCATGCCGAAGATCATGGTTTTAACCCGAATAAAGCCGATAGGCGGTGTACAAGGTGACGACGACTGCGGCGGCTATTACCACGTATTTCAGCACGAGGTAGTAGAGCCAGTGGCGCTGGAACGGAATATCGCTGCGTTTCATGACGTGCTTCCCTTCGCGGCGGCGAGCGGCTTGACCATCGTGGTGTTGGCGAGCCACTCGCCGGCGCGGAATACGGTGTTGCGGCTCTGCGCGGCAAAACCGCGGCGCTCGAAAAAGCCGCGCGCAGTATCGCTCGCCTCGACCGTCAGCTCTTTGGTGCCGCGCGCGGCGGCAAGCCTCTCCAGCGCATCGCAGAGCATCGCGCCAGCGCCGTGCCCGGCCGCGGCCGGATGCACATAGAGCATGTCGATACGCACATTATCGGCAAGCGAGGCGAAACCGACGGCCGCACCGCCCAGCGTCGCCACGAGCGTGAGCTCGCCGGTGAGCTTGTCCGCGAATGCCCCCTCATCGTCTGCGGCTTCGACCCAGGCCGCCTGCTGCGCCTCACTGTAGTCGTCGCCGGTCAGCTCCTCGATGCTGGCGCGAAAGATCTCCGCCAGCAACGGAACGTCGGCCGGCAGCAATGGCCGCATCGCGAGCTTCGGCTGTGCCTGCGCCATCACCGCGCGATCTCCCAGGTGGTGCCGTCCTTGGTATCTTTCAGCACGATGCCCATTCCCGCGAGCTGGTCGCGAATGCGATCGGACTCATTAAAGTCTTTCGCCTTGCGCGCGGCGTTGCGGGCTGCAATCAGATTGCCGACCGCGGCTTCATCGATCGTCAGCGAAGCGGGCCGGAACGCCGCCCATTGTGCTGGCGTTTCCTGCAGCAGCCCGATCAGCTGCGCGCTTGCCTTCAGGCATGCCGCCGCGGGCTTGGCGCCCCTCGCCGCCTCGCCGCGCAATTCGTGCAAGGCTGCGAGCGCCTTCGGCGTATTCAGATCATCCATCAGCGCCTCGAGCGCATCCGCGCACAAATAGCCCGGCGCCACGTCGGCCGTCAGCGAGTACCAATGGTCGAGATTTTTTTGCGCCTCGCGCAAGCCCCCGACCGTCCAGTTCATCGGCTGGCGATAGTGCGTCTGCAGCATGGCGAGCCGCAACGCTTCGCCCGGCCAATCCTTGCGCAAATCGCGAATCGTCACGAAGTTGCCGAGCGATTTCGACATCTTCTCGCCTTCGACCTGCAGGAAGCCATTGTGCATCCAGTAATTCGCCATCACCGGCGTATGGAAAGCCGAGCGCGTCTGCGCGATCTCGTTCTCGTGGTGCGGAAACACCAGATCGATGCCGCCGCCATGGATGTCGAAAATCTCGCCAAGATACTTCCAGGACATCGCCGAGCATTCGATGTGCCAACCCGGCCGGCCGGGCATCTTGATTCCCGCGGGCGACGGCCACGCCGGCTCACCCGGCTTCGACGGCTTCCACAGCACAAAGTCTGTCGGGTCGCGCTTATAGGGCGCGACCTCGACGCGGGCTCCGGCGATCATCTCGTCGAGCGAACGGTGCGACAGCTCGCCGTAATCGGGATCGGACGATACGCTGAACAGCACGTGATCCTCGGCGACGTAGGCATTGCCCGATTTGAGGAGCCGCTCGATCAGCACGCGCATCTCGGCGATGTGCTCGGTGGCGCGCGGCTCGACCGTCGGCGGCAAAGCGCCGAGCGCGGCCACGTCCTCGTGAAACTGCCGATCGGTCTCCGCCGTGACCTTGCGGATCGCTTCGTTGAGCGGCAGCTCCGGATATTCCTCCGCCGCCCGCGCGTTGATCTTGTCGTCGACGTCGGTGATGTTGCGCACATAGGTGACATGCTCGGCGCCGTAGAGGTGCCGCAGCAGGCGGAACAGCACGTCGAACACGATCACCGGCCGCGCGTTGCCGATATGGGCGAAGTCATAGACCGTGGGCCCGCATACATAGATGCGCACGTTGCCCGGATCGAGCGGCGTGAAGACCCGCTTCTCGCGGGTGAGCGTGTCGTAGAGCTTGAGTTCCATGGAATCGAACCACGCACCTCTGGCCTGCTGGCCGGGCGTCATTGGTCTCGAATGGAGATAAAGACGGCCGCAGCCAGCGTTTGTCGCTAGCGGATAATCTCCCGGCAAATGCCGCAGATCGCAAATTGGCCGTTCATGGCGCGCACAATGGTCGAGGACGGCGTTCGCGTCAACCCGTTGCCGGAGCGTCACGGGAATACCACGCCGGCTCGCAAAAGCCGGCGCGGGCTTGTGGAAAGCGGGCGCGGCCGCGGGGCTGATGTTGCGAATGGCGGGACTTAGCGAAACCTTAACCTCACGGTCGCACTGTTGCGACCGGTCGTGATCGGACTTTTACGCGCCTGGGCGCGCCGGGTGGGGTTTTCGATGCGTTTGGTGATCGCGCTTGCCGCTTCGACCGCCGTGCTTTTGAGCACTGCGGCCCACGCGGAGAAGCGCGTCTTCATCGTCGCCAACAACGCCGACGGCTACGGCATCGACCGTTGCCTCGCCTCCAGCGCTTCCTGCGGCGAGGCTGCGGCGAATTCCTATTGCCGCACGCGCGAGTTTGCCCGAGCGCTGTCCTACCGCAAGGTCGATCGCGACGACATCACCGGCGCGGTCCCCTCCTCCGGCTCATGCCGCGGCGCCCCTTGCGACAATTTCGTCGCCATCGAGTGCGCGCGCTGACCGAACGAAGCCACGCGCTCGCAACCTTAGTCTTACGCCTGATGCCGGCGGCGAACGGCCGGGAACTTCCGCGATAGAGCCAGCGGGGCGGAGCCGCCGTTGCGCGGCAACGCGACTTCGTTCATGTTTGTCCGCTCCGCCGCAGGACCGTCAGGCCGGCGCGCGGGCGGCGCCGCGGATAGGGCGATGGCTGTTCACCGAGCAATCGAAAACGAACGCCCGGACGATCCGGCCGCGGAGCCCATGGCGCCCGGGGCAAAGACGGCGCTCAAGCTCGAGCAATTCCTGCCTTATCAGCTCAACGTCGTGGCGAACCTGACCTCGCAGGCTCTGTCCCGCGTCTACGCCCGGCGCTACAATATCGGCGTGCCGGAATGGCGGGTGCTGGTCACGCTCGGGCAGTTCGGCGTGATGACCGCGAAAGCGATCGGCGCCCACACCCACATGCACAAGACCAAGGTGTCGCGGGCAGTCGCCCTTCTGGAGCGGCGCCGTCTGTTGGCGCGGCGCACCAACCGCGAGGACATGCGCGAAGCCTTCCTGTCGCTCACCGCCGCCGGGCGGGCGATGTACGAGGAGCTCGCACCGCATGCGCTCGATTTCGCCCGCCGACTAACGGAGATTTTAACGGCGGCCGACCGCGAGGTCTTCAATCGCGCTTTGAGTCAGCTCACGGCGCGATCCGCGCAACTCGTTGCCGAGGCGGGCCACGACGAGGATGAGCGCTGACGCCGGAGCAAATGTGAAACTCTATTCCTATTTCCGGTCCTCGGCCGCCTATCGGGTGCGGATCGCGCTCAATCTCAAAGGTATCGCTTACGACACAGTGCCGATCGATCTGATCAAGGATGGCGGCCACAATCGGCGACCAGAATTCCGCGCGGTCAATCCGCAGATGCGCGTGCCCGCTCTCGTCACCGCGACCGGCGACGTGCTGATCCAATCCCTCGCCATCATCGAATATCTCGACGAGACCCATCCCGATCCGCCGTTCTTGCCCCAGGACCCAATCGGCCGCGCGCAGGCGCGTGCGCTTGCTCAAATCGTCGCCTGCGACATCCATCCGCTCAACAATACCGGGCCGCTGCGCTACCTGAAGCACGAAATGCACCAGGAGCAGCGCGCGATCGACGCGTGGTACCACCACTGGGTCCGCGCCGGTTTCGAAGCGCTCGAGGCCCTGGTGGAGCCCGACCCCTATGCGTGCGGGGCGCACCTGACGCTGGCCGATATCTTCCTCGTCCCGCAAGTTGCCAATGCCCGCAGGCTCAAGGTACCGCTCGACAAATTTCCCAAGATCGTCGGGATCGAGGCCGCCTGTCTTGCTCTTCCCGCCTTCGATCGCGCACGTCCGGAGAACCAGCCGGATGCGCAGTAACCGCGGCAGCCCCTTGGTGTTCACATTTTGGTCACCATTGCGTCGCTTCATCGCGCCGCGGCGAAACCGGCGGGACCGACAATGATCAGATTCTTGGGCGGTCTCGGCCCGGTCGTGCTCGCCGCCTGCGCCGTTTCGGTCACTGCCATCGCGCAGACCGCTCCGGATCAGAGCGCGGCAAATCCGGTCTGTGCGCGCCTCGAAGCTCAACTGGCCGGCGTCAACCGCGGCTCCGCGGATCCGGCCCGCGCCGATCTGATCAAGCACGCCGAAGAAGCCGTCGCCAAACAGCAAGCCGACCTCGACCGCGTGGTCGCGCAATCGCGCCGCCAGGGCTGCGAAGGGATTGGTGGTTTCTTTGCCCTGTTCACCGGCCAATCGGCGCAATGCGGGCCGCTCAACTCGCAGGTCCAGCAGATGCGCGGCAATCTCGATCGGATGATGAGCGATCTTGAGCGGCTCAAGAGCGGCAGCTCCGATCAGGAAGGCCAGCGGCACGCGCTGATCGGCCAATTGGCACAGAACAATTGCGGCGAGCAGTACCGCACCGCCGCAGCGGCGGCAGGCCCAGCCGGTTTCTTCGACGCGTTGTTTGGCGGCAATCTCATCAGCCCGGGCGGCGACGGCGCGCCGTCAGGCACCTTCCGCACCGTGTGCGTGCGCACCTGCGACGGCTATTATTTCCCGCTCTCGTATTCGACCACGGTGAGCCGATTCGCGGATGACCAGCGGGCGTGCCAGCGGCTGTGCCCGGCTACGGAAGCCGTGCTCTACAGTTTTCGCAACCCGGGCGAGGACATCAACCAGGCGGTCGCGGTCGGCGGCGGCCAAGCCTACACCGAGCTGCCGAACGCATTCCGTTATCGGCGCGAAGTCACGGCCGGCTGCTCGTGCCGCCGGCCGGGTCAGACCTGGGCCGATGCGCTCAAGAATGCCGACGACTCGACCACGCTCGAGACCGGCGACATTGTCGTAACCGACCAGAAGGCTAAGGCGCTCTCACAAGTGCCGCCAGCAAAGCCGGTTAAAGGCGGACTGCCGCCGCAAGACTCCAACGCGGCGGGGGCAGCGGCGGCCGCGTCGACCGCGCCCGCCGCTCCGACTACGAATGGGGCCGATACCGATACCGGGAAACGCTCGCCGGTGCGCACCGTCGGACCGCCTTTCGTTTCGAGCGGCAAGCCGCCGGCCGCGCCGGTCTCAACCCAGCAATAACCGCGGCGGCAGCGTCAAAAGTCTGCGGCTCCGGCCTTCGCCATCGCGGCGTTCTTCGTCAGCGTGCGGTCTGGCTCGGGGAGCGCCGTTCCCGGATCGCGGAACCGGTTGACGATCGGATAACGCCGGTCGCGGCCGAAATTCTTCAACGTCACCTTGACGCCCGGCGCCGCCTGCCGGCGCTTATACTCGGCGAGGCTAAGCATGCGCTCGACCTTCATGACGGTGTCGCGATCAAACCCGGCCGCGATAATCGTTGCCAACGGCTCCTCGCGCTCGACCAGCCGCTCGAGGATTTGATCGAGCACCTCATAAGGCGGCAGCGTGTCCTGATCGGTCTGGTTTTCGCGCAGCTCGGCGCTCGGCGCTCGCGTCAGCACGTTCTCCGGGATAACCGCCCCGGACGGGCCGAGCGCGCCGTCCGGCTTCCAGGAATTGCGCAGCCGCGCCAGACGATAGACCTCGGTCTTGTACAGATCCTTGATCGGATTGAAGCCGCCATTCATATCGCCATAGAGCGTGGCGTAACCGACCGACATCTCCGATTTGTTGCCGGTCGTCACCACCATCAGCCCGAATTTGTTCGAAATCGCCATCAGGATGGTGCCGCGCGCCCGCGCCTGCAGATTCTCCTCGGTCACGTCGCGCGGCGCACCGGCAAATAGGCCGGCAAGGGTCGCTTCGAGCCCCTGCACGGCACTCTCGATCGGAACGATGTCGTAGCGGACGCCAAGCGCGCGGGCCAATCCCGCCGCGTCATCGAGCGATTCCCGCGACGTGAAGCGGTAGGGCAGCATCACACAACGTACACGGTCGGCGCCGACGGCGTCGGCCGCGAGCACCGCGACCAGAGCGGAATCAATGCCGCCGGAAAGACCGAGAACCACGCCCTTAAAGCCGTTCTTCTCGACATAGTCGCGCAGCCCGATCATGCAGGCGGTGTAGTCGGCCTGGTCCGGCTTCTCGGGCGCGGCAATCGGTCCTGGCGCACAGCGCCAAACGCCTTGCGCGCGCCGCCAGTGCGTCGTGACCACCGCTTCACGGAAGGCCGGCAGCTGGAATGCAACCGAGCGATCGGCGTTCAACGCAAAGGTCACGCCGTCGAAGACGAGCTCGTCCTGGCCGCCGACCATATTGAGGTAGATGAGCGGCAGGCCGGATTCCACCACCCGATTGACCGCGATGTTCAATCGCTCGTCGGACTTGCCGCGCCAATAGGGCGAGCCGTTCGGCACCAAGAGGATCTCGCCACCGGTTTCGGCCACGCACTCGACCACGTCGGGCCCCCAGATATCCTCGCAGATCGGAATACCGATGCGAACGCCCTTGACCGTGATCGGGCCCGGCGGCGGCCCGGGGACGAACACCCGCTTCTCGTCAAACACCCCGTAGTTCGGCAGGTCCACCTTGAAACGGATTGCCTCGACCCGCCCGCCGCCGAGGAGCGCATAGGCATTGTAAAGCTTGCCGTCCTCGACCCAGGGCGTGCCGACGAGAACGGCCGGGCCGCCATCGCCGGTCTCGCGCGCCAACGCCTCAACCGCGGTGCGGCAGGCGGCCTGGAATGCCGGCTTGAGGACGAGATCCTCCGGCGGATAGCCGGCCATGAACAGTTCGGGATAAGCGACGACGTCGGCGCCATCGCGTCGGGCTTGTGCTCGCGCCTTGCGGGCGCGCTCGAGATTGCCGGAAACATCGCCGACGATCGGGTTGAGCTGCGCCAGGGCAATCGCCAGACTGTCGGCGGGACGCTCGTTCATGGCGAGTGTCTAGCCCCAGATCACAAGTTCGGGCAATGGGCTCGCCGCCATGGCGTCCGGTTCAGATGCCGCCGTAGGGAAACGGGCCGAACCTGTAGCTTCCTTGGATGAAGGCGCCGAAAATATCGACCTTCCAGGAGACCGGCTGCGGCAATCCAACCTCGTCGACGACATTGTTCTCGAAATGCGAATTGCCGTTGGCCTGCAGGTGCCAATAGCGCGCGCCGATGCCGACGCTCGCATTCGGCGTCAGATAATAGGAGAACATCGCTTCAAGCTGATAGCCCATTCCGGTGCCGTCCTCCGGGATCGGCCCGGTGAAGTCGCCCATAAACGGGCCGATGCGCAGCCAGTGCGCATCGGTTCCGTTGAGGCGCACATAAGGCAGCCACGCGGCGTCAGCGCTGAACTTGAAGCGGTCGGCGAATACGATCGAGCCGCCGAGCCCAAGCCGCGGCGATTGCCAGACGTTGGTTTGGGTGATGCCCTCGACTCCGTCCGGGATCGCCGGCTGGCACACGTTGGGATTGGAGGCGGTCTGCGTGCAGCCGAAGGCGTTCACGACTTCCTTGAACAGAAAGTAGCCGGCGAAAATGCCGAAATTGTAGTCGCCACCGCGCAGCAGATCATAGCCGACGTTCACGGTGCCGTAGCTCAGATAACCGTTGCGCTGCTCGCTCGTCGTGCTCGAATAGGGTGCAAAAAACGGCGTCACGAAGTCTTCGTCCTGCAGCGAGCCGCTCGAGATCGCGCCGAGGCCGGCATAGCCCTGCAGGAACCAGCCGTTCGTCGCGGCCATGCGCCCGTAGAACTCGCCGGAATTGATGATGAGATTGCTGTAGGTGAGCCGGGACACCGGCCCGGTGAACAGCGCCGGCGCACCGTAAAGGGTCTTGCCGGTCTTGCCGTCAGCGAACCAGTAGCGCGCGGCGAATTCCGCCTGCCAGGCCGGCAGCGGATGCGGCATGAAATATTCGACATCCGGCAGCGGCGGCGCCTTGGTCGCGAGCGGCAACTGCGACGGCAATGGCGCCGCCTGATCGGCCGCCAGGGCCGGCGTTGCGCCCAGCACCGCCGCCGCAATCAAACGCAGTAAATAATTTCGTACCAACACCGCACACCCCGCGTCTGTTACCGTTTCTTTGTTCTGACGCGGAAAGTTTGAATCGAATTGCTTGCGTATTTCTTTATCGGTCCGGCCGAGCGCGGATCAGCATGAGCGGCTGGTAAAACGTGATGGTGTACGAGGAGCAAAACCTCGGTCGTCGCTCACCACGCCAAGGCGACGGCCCTCGCGAGAAACCACGGCGTTGCGCGCTGTTACAGCCCGGCTGCGGCCGGTAGCGGCTTTGCCTTGCCGTCACGCTTCGATTTCAGAAGGTCGGCGAGCAGGAAGGCGAGATCGAGCGATTGCTCGGCGTTGAGCCGCGGATCGCACACCGTGTGATAGCGATCGTTGAGGTCTTCCTCGCTGATCGCGCGCGCGCCGCCGGTGCATTCGGTGACATTCTGCCCGGTCATTTCCAGATGCACGCCGCCGGCGTAGGTGCCTTCGGCGGCATGGATTTGAAAAAATCCGCGCACCTCCTTGAGGATCTGATCGAACGGGCGCGTCTTGTAGCCGGTCACCGAGGTGACGGTATTGCCATGCATCGGATCGCACGACCACACCACATTGCGGCCCTCGCGTTTGACCGCGCGCACGATCGGCGGCAACAGGTCGGCGACCTTGTCGGCGCCCATCCGGCAGATCAGGGTGAGACGGCCGGGCTCGTTGTCGGGATCGAGAATGTCGATCAACCGCAACAGCTCGTCCGGCTTCTGCGACGGGCCGGTCTTCAGGCCGAGCGGATTCCTGATGCCACGGCAGAACTCGATATGGGCGTGATCCGGCTGCCGGGTGCGGTCGCCGACCCAGAGCATATGGCCCGAAGTGCAATACCAGTCGCCGGTGGTCGAATCGACGCGGGTGAAAGCCTGCTCGTAGCCGAGCAGCAGCGCCTCGTGGCTGGTGAAGAAATCGGTGGTGCGCATCTCCGGATGCAGTTCCGGATCGATGCCGCAGGCGCGCATGAAGTCGAGCGCTTCGGTCAAATGGCCGGCGAGCTCCTGATAACGCTTCGACTGCGGTGAGTCCTTGACGAAGGACAGCATCCACTGATGCGCGTTGCCGAGATTGGCATAGCCGCCGGTGGCGAAAGCGCGCAGTAGATTAAGCGTCGCCGCCGATTGCCGGTAGGCCTCGAACTGCCGGCGCGGATCCGCCGCGCGGGCCGCTGCGGTGAAATCGGTGCCGTTGATGATGTCGCCGCGATAGGCGGGGAGTTCGATGCCGTCGCGCTTTTCCGTCGGCGAAGAGCGCGGCTTGGCGAATTGGCCGGCGATGCGGCCGACTTTCACCACCGGCGAAGCCGCGGCATAGGTCAGCACCACCGCCATCTGCAGGAACAGGCGGAAAAAATCGCGGATATTGTTGGCGCCGTGCTCGGCAAAGCTTTCGGCGCAATCACCGCCCTGAAGGAGGAAGGCCTGGCCGGCGGCAACCTGCGCTAACGCGCGCTTGAGGTTGCGTGCCTCGCCTGCAAACACGAGCGGCGGGAATGTCGCAAGCTGCGCCTCGACCTCGGCCAGCGCCCCGGCGTCGGGATAGTCTGGCATTTGCGCGGCCGGTCTGGCCCGCCAGGAATCCGGGCTCCATTTCGCCGCGTTGCTGCGTTTCGACATCACCGCAATCCTTATTCCGTCGTCCTGAGGTGGCCGCGAAGCGGCCCTCGAAGGATGAATCGGCCGGCGCGCTGGGCCGTCGCCCTAGCCGAAATCGGTATTATCCGATTTCGGAATTTCAAGCACCAAGTCGACAGCGGCCGACTTGGCTGGCTCGCTCTCGCTCGCACCTCAGATTGACGGGTTAACGGCTCGCGTCGGCGGTCTTATACACGGCGGCCGCCGGCGGCGACAGCCCGGCGAAATCCCGCTTATTCGGCCGCCTCGCGGGCGTAGCTCGCGCTTCTATGCCGCATCGTCACCAGCTCTTCGGCGGTCGTCGGATGCAGCGCCATGGTGGCGTCGAAATCTGCCTTGGCAGCCCCCATTCTCACAGCGATCGTTGCGACCTGGATCATCTCGGCGGCACCCTCGCCGACGATATGGCAGCCGACCACGCGGTCGGTCGAGCCGTCGACCACGAGCTTCAGCAGCACAGTGGTGTCGCGACCCGACAAGGTCGCCTTGAGCGGCCTGAACATCGACCGGTAGATATCGGTTCGCGACAGGCGGGCGCGGGCCTGCGCCTCGGTGAGCCCGACGGCGCCGACCTCGGGATCAGAGAACACCGCGGTCGGTACATTGGTGTGATCGACGGCGGTGGGCTTGCCGCCGAACACGGTCTCGGCAAACGCACTGCCTTCGCGAATCGCGACCGGCGTGAGACTGATGCGATGGGTCACGTCGCCGATGCCGTAGATATTCGCGACGCTGGTGCGCGAGTACTCGTCGACCGCGAGGCCGCCATTCTTGCCAATCTCCACGCCGGCCTCGGCGAGGCCCATCTTGGCGACATTCGGCCGTCGGCCGGTCGCGAACATCACGCAATCGGCGGGAATCTGATTGCCGCTCGAGAGGTGCGCGGAGAAGCGCGAGCCGGACCGCTCGATCGCCGTGACCTTGCAGCCGGTGACCACCCTGATGCCGCGCTTCTCCATGTCCATTCGCAGATGCTGGCGCACGTCATCGTCGAAGCCGCGCAAAATGTTGTCGCCGCGATAGACGAGCGTCACGCGCGAGCCGAGACCGGCGAAGATGCCGGCGAACTCGACGGCGATATAGCCGCCGCCCTGGATGACCACGTGGGCGGGCAGTTGCGGCAAGTGAAACGCCTCGTTCGAGGAAATGGCGTGCTCGATCCCGGGGATCGGATCGCCATAAGTCGGGGCGCCACCGGTCGCAATCAGGACATACGCCGCGCGCACCTGCTCGCCATTCGCCAGCTGCACCGTGTGCGCGTCGCGGAGCACGGCGCGGCTTTTGACGATGGCGACGCCGGCCTTGCCGAGCGTCGCGGTATAGGCCGCCTCCAATCGCGCGATCTCCTGGTCCTTGTTAGCAATCAACGTCGGCCAATCGAATGTCGCTTGCGGCAGCGTCCAGCCAAATCCGGCGGCGTCCTCGAATTCGGCGCGGAAACGCGAGGCGTAAACGAGCAATTTCTTCGGCACGCAGCCGCGGATGACGCAGGTGCCGCCGACGCGATATTCCTCCGCCAGCATCACGCGCGCGCCATGCTGTGCGGCGACGCGCGAGGCGCGCACGCCCCCCGAGCCGCCGCCGATGACGAAGAGATCGACGTCGTAATTGGGCATGCCGGCTCGCGCTCCCATGAACCCTGATCAGCGCCGCTCGACGAGGCGCGCGCCGTCTTGACCGGCAAGGATAGCAGTCTGGGCAAGCCCAATGAACAAGCCGTGCTCGATCACGCCGGGAACCTTGCAGAGCCGTTGGGCGAGCAGCGGCGGATCGGCGATCCGCTGCAATTGGGCGTCCAACAGCCAGTTGCCGCCGTCGGTGACGAACGGCCGGCCGCCCGCGCGCGTACGTAAAATGGCCGGCCCCGGGCATCCGGCTTCGGCGGTCGCCGCCTCGACCGCGAGCTGGATGCTCTTGGCGCCGAACGTCGCGATCTCGATCGGCAACGGAAAGCGGCCAAGGATCGACACCCATTTCGATTCATCGGCGATCACGATCATTCGCGCCGACGCTGCAGCGACGATTTTCTCCCGCAGCAGCGCCCCGCCCCCGCCCTTGATCAGGGTCAAGTCCGGCGCGACCTCATCCGCCCCATCGACGGTGAGATCGAGTTCGGGCGTCTCGTCGAGCGTCGTCAGCGGGATGCGCAGCTGTTCCGCCTGCGCGCGCGTTGCCTCCGAGCTCGGGACCGCGAGGACGTCGAGCCCGGCACGCACGCGTTCGCCCAGCAAGTCGACGAAGTGCTTCGCAGTCGAGCCGGTGCCGAGGCCGACGCGCATCCCCGCCTGCACGAAGTCGAGGGCACGGGCGGCGGCGGCACGCTTCTGAGCCTCAACATCCATGCCCGCTCTCTAGCCGCCTTCCGGCGTCGATCCTAGGGAAAACGTGACTGGCCGTGCTGCCAAGCCTGGTTGCGCCGCCGCGGATCCCCGGTTAGGCCAACCCATGCTCACCATCGTCTTCGATCTCGACGGCACGCTGGTCGATACCGCCCCGGACCTGATCGATACGCTCAACTACACGCTCAAGCAGCACGGCCTGCCTGTCGTTCCCTTCGAGACCGCCCGGCCGACGATTGGCGGCGGCGCGCGGGCGATGATCGAAACAGCGCTGGCCAGCAGGGGGCGCGAGTGCGCGCCGGCCGATGTCGATCAGTTGTACGCCGCATTCGTTGCCCACTACGCCGAACACATCGCCGCCCGCTCGCGTCCGTTCCCGCATGTCGAAGCCGTGCTCGATGGGCTGGCGGCCGCCGGTTACCGGATGGCGGTCTGTACCAACAAGCTCGAATGGCTGTCGAAACGCCTCTTGGACGCACTGCATCTGAGCGAACGCTTTGCCGCGATCTGCGGCCAGGACACCTTCGGGGTAGTCAAGCCCGATCCGAAAATGTTTCGGCTGACGGTCGAGCGCGCCGGCGGCGAGGCGACGCGCGCCGTTATGGTCGGGGATTCGGTGACCGACATCCGCACTGCGCGCGCCGCGCAGGTGCCCGTGGTCGCCGTCGACTTCGGCTACACCCCTGTCCCGATCGCATCCTTGCACCCGGACCACGTCATCAGCTCATTCGCGCAATTGCCGGCGGCCGTCAGCGCGCTCGACCCCGGGCAAAAATAGGATGGACGATCAGCGCTTTGTCGGGCACAAAAGCTGACGGCGTTGCTTATATGTCGCTATAGGCTGCGTCGGCTCGTATGGAGCCGTCTTCACCGAAACGCATGCCGATGGACGGCGTGAAGGTGGAAACACGTGTCGATTCAAGATCTTGACGGTGCCCCCGGGCGCCCGGCCCTCCTTGATCCGTTCGGCCGCGCGATTAGTTATCTGCGCGTCTCGGTCACCGACCGCTGTGATTTCCGCTGTGTCTACTGCATGGCGGAACATATGAGCTTCCTCCCCAAGGCCGATCTTCTGACGCTGGAGGAGCTTGACCGCCTGTGCTCGGCATTCATTGCCCGCGGCGTACGCAAGCTGCGGCTGACCGGCGGCGAGCCGCTGGTACGCCGCGGCATCATGACACTGTTCGCTTCGCTCTCCCGCCACCTGGCATCGGGGCAGCTCGACGAGCTGACGTTGACCACCAACGGCTCGCAACTCGCCAAATATGCCGAAGAGCTCAAGGCGCATGGCGTACGCCGGATCAACGTCTCGCTCGATACGCTCGATGCTGACAAATTCCGCGCCATTACCCGTTGGGGCTCTTTGCCCGACGTGCTCGCTGGGATCGACGCCGCGCAGGCCGCTGGGCTCAAGGTCAAGATCAACGCGGTCGCGCTCAAGGGCGTGAACGAGGACGAATTCCCGCAGCTCATCGAATGGGCGCACGGCCGCGGCATGGATCTGACGCTGATCGAAGTGATGCCGCTCGGCGAGATCGGCGAAGGCCGTCTCGACCAATATCTGCCGCTATCGCTCGTTCGCGCGCGCTTGTCCGAACGCTACCGCCTCGACGACATCGATTACCGCACCGGCGGCCCGGCCCGTTATGTGCGCGTCGCCGACACCGGCGGCCAGCTCGGCTTCATCACGCCGCTGACCCACAATTTCTGCGAATCCTGCAACCGCGTGCGCGTCACTTGCACCGGCACTCTGTACATGTGTCTCGGCCAGGAGGACGCGGCCGATTTGCGCAAGCCATTGCGCGCCTCGGAAAGCAACGATCTCCTCTTTGCCGCGATCGACGAGGCGATCTCGCGCAAGCCCAAGGGTCACGATTTCATCATCGACCGCCGCCACCAACGCCCGGCGCTGGCGCGGCATATGAGCGTGACCGGCGGATGATCAAACGTAGCCTGGATTGAGCGCAGCGAAATCCGGGAGCAGCGTCGGAGCCTCGCGATCGTTCCCGGGTTTCGCTTCGCTTAACCCGGGCTACATTCTGAGAGCATCATCGCGGCCGCCAAAAACTCGGCGTAGCGGTGAGCCCGACGCTCGAGCGCCAGTTCGTCGCGACCCCACTGCTCCATGTTCCAGTCCTCGTCGACATGCGCGGCCTGCCAGGCCGCTTCGGCCGACACCGCCCTATCCGCGAGCGCTAGCGCAATGAGCGCCGAGCCGGTGAGCGTGGTTGCCGCATGCACGGCGCCAAGCCGCCAGGGATCGGTCGGGATTACCGTCCGCGCCGCCGCAGGCGCCGCCTTGGGCTGGGCGACGTGAACCACGCCCTCGCCGAGGGCGAAATGCGCGTCGAGCTTGTCGCGCATCCAGGCGAGGATCGGGTCCCAATGGGCCGCCTGACGGTCGCGCAGGCCCTGCGGCGTGGGCGCGCGATAGCAAATGAGATCGGACGCGAGATATTTTTCGACCTCAGCGGCGACCGGGCCGGGCCGGTTGGCCACACCGTCGATGATTGCGTTGGCGAGGCGGGTCTGCGGCATCGTGGCTGGATCGATCATTTCGCCCTGCGCCTCCCATTCCGCCGCTATGGCCTGCGCCAGCGCCTGGGTTGGCGCGGCAAGCACCCGGCCTGCCGGCGTGCGGAGCGGGGTGCCGTCGAGTTCGACGGCATAGCCTTCGGCGACGCGGGCGGTTGCGGCCTTCGCGTAGAAGCGGCGCCTCAGGATCGGCCGATTCGAACGCCGCGCCGCCTCAATGGCGCTTGGAGGGGAGCCTGTATCGCGCGGATCACGCATAAGACCTTAGACCATAGCGGAGACCGCAAGCGTCGCCAGTGGATCGCACCACGCCGCGCTGCCAGGGTCCGACTGACATAGAATCGCCAACATATTCAGGAGTTTACGTTAATATGCGCGCGGCCGCGCGGCGCCGGCAAAAGATGCGACGCTGACGCCGCTAATCGCGCTTTTGTCAAGGACCCGCCAACGACAAAACGCCGTTATAACAAGGCGGAACGGTGGAAATTCGCGCCCTGCTCGACTAGTATCCGCGGCTGGATTCGGGCGACGGAGCCTCACCGTAGGACGCCGGATCCACGCAGCATTATCTCCGGCGCGCCGGCGAGGCGCTGCGTGCAAGAGGAGTCGATGAATCCCACCGATATTTCGGTCCCGGACTACTTCCATAAGGTCGTGGATTGTCAGTGGGCCTGCCCAGCACACACGCCGGTTCCCGAGTACATTCGTTTGATCGCGGCGGGCCGCTACACCGACGCCTACATGCTCAATTGGGAATCGAATGTCTTTCCCGGCATCCTCGGACGAACCTGCGACCGTCCCTGCGAGCCGGCCTGCCGCCGCGGCCGGGTCGAGAAGGAGCCGGTCGCGATCTGCCGACTAAAGCGCGTCGCCGCCGATTTCAAGGATGATGTCCGCGCCCACCTGCCCAAGCCGGCGGAGAACAAGAACGGCAAGCGGATCGCCTTGGTGGGCGGCGGCCCGGCTTCGCTGACCGTGGCCCGCGATCTCGCGCCGATCGGCTATGAGTGCGTCGTCTTCGATCAGGATCCGCTGTCGGGCGGCATGATGCGCACGCAGATTCCGAAATTCCGCCTGCCGGAAAGCGTGCTCGACGAGGAGTGCAGCTACATTCTCGATCTCGGCATCGAGTTCGTCGGCGGCAAGCGCATCGACAGCATGAAGGCGCTGCTCGCCGAGAATTTCGACGCGATCTTCATCGGCTGCGGCGCGCCGCGCGGCCGCGATCTCGACATCCCCGGCCGCAAGGAAGCGGCGAAGAATATTCACATCGGCATCGACTGGCTCGCCAACGTCTCGTTCGGCCATGTCAACAAGATCGGCAAGCGCGTGATCGTGCTGGGCGGCGGCAACACCGCCATGGACTGCTGCCGCTCCTCGCGGCGGCTCGGCGGCGAGGACGTCAAGGTCGTGGTGCGCTCCGGCTTCGAGGAGATGAAAGCGTCGCCCTGGGA
>Ga0335081_10006981_pt1 | contig 18024 bp, 15 predicted proteins | sample Lox_Sample_35_FD_206713 | JGI IMG/M metagenome (GOLD analysis project Ga0335081, IMG submission 206713) | Soil microbial communities from Loxahatchee National Wildlife Refuge, Florida, United States - Lox_Sample_3.5 | ecosystem: Environmental > Terrestrial > Soil > Wetlands | place: USA... | reverse complement strand
AAGGAGTTCGACCTGCTGGTCCGGTTGGCGCGTGAACCCGACCGAGTGGTCACCCGCGAGCCGCTGATGTCCGACGTGTGGGACGTAAATTGGTTCGGCTCGACGAAGACACTTGACGTGCACATCGCGTGGCTGAGGCGCAAGCTCGGTGACGATCCCGCCGCCCCGAGGTATATCCACACGGTGCGCGGCATCGGCTTCCGCCTGGCCACTACCGAGGAGTCCGGCCCGTAAGCCTGAGAATCCGACCGCTCGCGGCCCTCACGTACGTGCTGCTGCTCGCGATAATCGCGCTCGGCGTCCCGCTCGCGATCAACCTGAGCGCGCGAGTGAACGCAGAGGTGCGAACTCAGGCTGGGTGCTCGCGGCGCAGACATGCGGAAGCGCCGAGTCACGGGGAGTGCGGGACGCGTGAGGTCGATTGCGGGGGACGACTCCACTGTTCGCAGTACCTCGGATACATGATCGCCGCTCGACAGTTGGCTGCGTACGACCGGGTGCTCCAGCGCTGGCAGCCGGTGGCGCTGGAGCGCCACTTCCGCGAGGCCGAAGGACCGTCAATCGCCCAGATCGCCGCGCTTATGCCGCTCGCCGGCGACAGTCAAGTAGTACTTCCGCGACCCAACGGGAGATAAGGGCTCGGCGGTCAAGACCCGCGACGTTGGCGTGTGCCGCGGCTGCGGCGCGTAACCCAGTCGCGCAACGAGTACGCGTACAGCAGGCGCGGTAGGTGCAAATCCGGCTGAAGCAGGAGTTGAGGAAGTGCCGAACTGTTCTGCATGGTCCTAGAGCGGCGGCCTGTGTTGCTGCTGATCGTCCGGACCGGGAGCGAGGTCGGCGTCGACGAGCATGGCTGCTCGCCCACGCGAGCGCAGCGCAGGTGCACTTGCAGGACTTCGCAGACCAGGCCGGCAGCGACCACACCGGCGACCCAATCGCAGCAAAGGAGGGCCGCCGGCGTGGCCGATCACATCGCCGCTGCGTTCGTGTCGGCGCGTGTACGCGGAGGCAGCGCCGTCGTGGTGTCTCCCCGCGCGGGGGATGGCCAGGTAATCGCGCAGGCTCGAGTCGGCGCGGAGCATGTCGGTGGCGGCGTTGTGCCGTAGCCGTCTCGGCTTGAGCCCGTTAGCGCTCTCCCGTTGAACTTCCGGTGCGAGCTCGGCATCGAGGCCGTGTGTTGGGATGTGTGGCGAAGGGACCGGGCGAGCGCGCCTCAATCGCGTGCTATTTGCTCGAATAGTTCGGTGATAACGCCTGGCGCGACGGGATCAACGAGAGCGCCACGCACCGACCGCTCGTCGGGCCACTCGGCCGCGAGCATCCTTGTACCTGCGGCCGTTGCGTCATAAGCCGTGGAGCGCAGTTCCGGAGTGCCATCGACCACCCAGACCCAGCGCGCAGCCCCATCGCCCTCGTATGGCAGGCCGACGCTTCCGGCGTTAACGAAACGGACTGTGCCGACCGTCCGATCATCCTGTTGGTGCGTGTGGCCGGCGATCACCACCGGTGCGTCAACGCCAGCCAACACCTTGGCGAAGCGTGCGGGCGTCGAAGCTCGCGTAACCATCTCGTCGTCAGCCCGCGGAGTGGCATGGCAATACAGCACGCCATCGAGTTTGACGACGAGCGGCAGGTCGCCGAGCGCTCGCGCGCGGTCGGCACCAAGCTCGGAGGCCGTAACTGCGGCGGTGACGCCGGCGAGGTCGTCGTCGGCTGGGGGCCTGGTCGCCACTGCCGCCTCAGCCGTCTCTCGCTCGCCGTTGCCACGTATGTAGTAGAGCGAACCGCTGAGCGCGTCGAGACGGTCGAGCACGGCGCGGGCGAACGGACCCGGCACGGCGTCGCCGCCCACGACAATCGCATCGGGCGCGGCGGCAGACGAATCGGCAAGGACAGCATCCAGCGCGTCGACATTGCCATGGATGTCATACAAGGCGAGCACCTTCACGCGCGCAATCCTACGGCGCCGCCCAATCGCGTACTCGCCTCGGTGCACGCGGCGGGCGCTAGCTGTATCTCCGGCCAGCGGTGCCGTGCCGCGAGTGGTACAACGGCAGGCTCCAGACGCCGGTTGCCGAAGGCGGGGGCCTCATGTGGAGCTCGAGCCCGACCTGAGACGAGGTCCCGGCGGCCAGCTCATGGCGAAATGCACCACTCGCCGGTGATCGCCTCCTGCCTCCTGTCCGCCTATTCGAGCGGACCAAGTCGGTAGCCCACGCCGCGGACCGTCTGGAGCGCGGCGGCACGGTCGCCCATTTTCTTTCGGAGACCGCTGACGACCGCCTCGACGACGTTGGAGCTTGCGCCCGTCCACTCGTGGCCCCACACCTCGCGGAGCAGCTCCTCGCGGGTGACTGCGATGCCCTCGCGGCGCTGCAGGTGGCGGAGGACGTCCAGCTCCAGGCGGCTGAGGTCGACCGGGCGGCCGTCGAGCACTAGCCGCCGCGCTTCCGGGTCCAGCGCGGCGGGCTCATCGACCGCGAGTTCGCGCCCGACGACTTCGCTGAGCCAGCCGTCGATCGAGCCCGGCCCGAAGTCATTCATCAGCGTCCAGTGAGCGTCTTCCCCGATCTGAACTGGCGCGGCTGGCAGCGCAGCGAATCCGAGCGGAGCTAGCACGGTCAGAGCGCGATCGAGGTCAGGCACGACTGCGTACAGCCGCCGCAGGTGCGGGCGGAGCTCCAGATAGGCCCGCTTGACGTCCAGCCACAGCGTGGCCGTGGCGGTATCGCCGGATGCCAGCGAATGGCGGGTGAAGAGCACGCGCTGGCCCGCAGGCACTGGAGCGCGGCGCAGATGCTCCATCCATGCCGCGGTGACGGGATCGCTGCGCAGCAATGACCGGCTGACGTCCTGCGGCTGGCACAGGCTCGAGAATCCCTGCACCACCCCCGCGGCGTCGCGCGCGACCCGGAAGGTGTCCGGCGCCGAGCGCCACCACGCATCGAGGAGTGCGGTCGCCTCGGGACCATGCTGGGCCGAGCTCATCGCCGCTATGGCTGCGTGATCAGCGGCGCGCGCGGGTTCGATCGCGAGCTCGTCGGAGCCGCTCGGGAAGAACGCATCGCGCACGATCGGGTTCTCGACGAGGTAGAGGAGGTCGGCGGTGTAGCGCCAGAGGTCGGCCCGTCCGGCGGTGCGCAGCTCCGCGCGCAGGCGGGTCCAAGCGGCGCGGCGGTGGGCGCGGTGACGGGCCGGGTCCGATGCCTGGAGCAGCGCGCTGGTGGCCATGCGCACTGTGTCGTGCACGACGAGGCCCTGGGCGCCAATCTCGGCAAACGGGAGCGCGCGCAGCGCGCCGAACAGCTCGGCCGGGTCGTCTTCGGGCAGCATCGCCTCCAACAGCGTGAGCGTCGCACGGCGGACGACCGCGGCGGCATCGAGGGCGCGACGGGTCTTTGGATCGAGCCCGTCGATGTACAGGCGGGCCAGTTCCTCGACCATCGGCCCCAGCACAGCGTCCTCCGCCGGCAGCTCCGGCCGCTCGGCGAGCGCGCCGGCGGCCAGTTGGAGCGAGAGCGGGTGCCCCCGTGCGACCCGCGCGACACGCCCGGCGATGGCACCGTCCACACCGGCACGGCGCAGTAGGGTTCGCGCCGCCTCGTCGGTCAAGTTCTCGAGCCGGATCGTGCGCAGCAGATCGCCGAGGTCACGTTGCCACGCGGAGGGGGTGTCGCGGCCGGCTAGCAGGAGACGCGTGTTCTCGGGCAGCGCGGGCACGAGTGACTGGCGTAGCCACGCGTCGAGAAGCCGTAGCTGCTCATGCGTATCGATCATCAGCAGGACGCGCGAGTCGCCCGCGAGCGCCCCGGTCGCATCGGCAATCGTGGGCAGCGGCCTGCCGAGCGCGTTTCCCAGCGACGTGAGGAAGCCGCGTTCGGTCGGCTCAAACGCGCGGCCGTCGAGGGCAACCACGAGCGTGCCGCGGGCGCGTGCGTCCACGGCGGCGGCGTGAAGGAGCGTCGACTTGCCGACCCCCGCGATGCCGTGAACGACGGCGACAAGCGGCATGTCGCGCTCGACGAGCTCGAGCAATGCTGCCCGCTCCCGCTCGCGCCCGATCAGCGCGCCGGCGCGCTGATCGAGCGTCGACTGCAAGGTGCGCGGCCCCATCGCTCCTCGGCGAGTCTACACCGTTAGGTGGGTGCCTACCAACCGCCGGCCGACAGCGGCGTCGATGGTCGTTCACGGCGGCGCGTGATCTCCGTCGGTCGCTCGAGAACCTCGAAGTCGCGTGTCGTGACGTGGGCCATCCCGGGGTTTGAGAGCAGCGCGCCGAAGATCGGACCGCTGACATAGGCCTCCATCGCCTCTCGGCTCTCCCACGCGTACACGCCGCCGTAGGTGTTCGTCGAGGAGTTCGCCAGCCACGCCTTCGCGCGCAACCCAGGGATCTCGGCGAACGCCGGTGCCGCCGCCTCACAGTGCGCGCGGTAGGCATCGGGCTCGAGGCCCGCGAGCTGGAAGGTGACGATCTGGATGTGATCGATGGGATTCATTGTGTACCTCCTGAGTTCGGGGAGGCGCAAACGTAGACCGGTTGCGTACTCACACCGTGAGGTTTCGCTGAGGGGTTCCTGAAGTCCGCGTCGCCGCGTGGCGGCGGCGGTGGCTTCGGCCGTCCTCAGAGATCCCTCAGACACATCTCAGGAATCACCGCAGATGGGACGTACGGTGCCCACCTCACAACTCGAAGGAGGACACCATGCAGACACTCGACCAGAGTCGCATCGAGGCATTCGCCGGTCAGATCGCCACCGAGGTCGGCGCCGCGCTGAACGCCGCGCTCGTCACCGTTGGCGACCAGCTCGGCCTGTACCGCGCGATGGCCGACGCCCAGCCCATCACCGCCGGCGACCTAGCGGCGCGCACCAACACGCACGAACGGTACGTGCGCGAGTGGCTCAACGCGCAGGCCGCGGGTGGCTTCGTGACCTATGACGCCGGCGAGGACAGATACACGCTGCCCGCCGAGCACGCGTTCATCCTCGCCGACGAGTCCAGCCCGGTGGCGATGGCTGGCATCTTCCAGGCCGCGACCGCCGTAATGGACGGTCGGACGCGCGTCGCCGAGCGCTTCCGCACTGGCGAGGGCGTCGGCTGGCACGAGCACCACGACGGGCTCTTCTGCGGCACCGAGCGCTCGTTCGGCGCCAACTACCGTATGCACCTCGTCGCGGAATGGCTTCCGGCCCTCACCGGGATCGTCGAGAAGCTCGAACGCGGCGCCAGGGTCGCCGACGTGGGCTGCGGCCACGGCGCGTCGACGATCCTCATGGCGCAGGCGTTCCCGGCGTCGAGGTTCACCGGCATCGATGTCCATGCCGAGTCGATCGCCACGGCGCGCACTCGCGCGCAGGAGGCGGGCGTCGCAGAGCGCGTGCGCTTCGAGGTGGCGGACGCCACCCGATACGCGGGCGGTGGCTACGACCTCATCGCATTCTTCGATGCCCTTCACGATCTCGGAGATCCGGTGGGCGCGGCCTGGCACGCCCGGACGGCACTGGCGGACGACGGCTCGTGCATGCTCGTCGAGCCGTTCGCCGGTGACCGGATCGAGGACAACCTCAATCCCGTGGGGCGCATGTACTACGGATTCTCCACGCTCGTGTGCACGCCAGGGTCGCTATCGCAACCTGGCCGCGCCGGGCTAGGGACGCAGGCCGGCGAGGCCCGCCTGCGCGAGGTGATGCTCGAGGGCGGGTTCGGCTCGGTCCGTCGCGCCGCGCAGACACCCCTGAACCTGGTGCTCGAGGCCCGCGCCTGAGCGCGCTAAAGGAGGAACCAATGCACCCCCAGCTCACCTACGTCATCGCTCAGCATCGGGTCGCGGAGATGCGCGCGGAGGCCGAGCGCTCCAGAGCGACGGCTGCGGACCCGCTCGTGCTTGCCGATGGCAGACGCTTGAAGATCCGGCCGATCGAGCGCCAGGACCGAGACCGGCTCAGACGACTCTTCATGCGGCTATCGCCCGAATCGCGCTACCGGCGCTATCTCTCGCCAAAACCCGCGCTCAGCGAGCGTGAACTTGACCATCTCCTCGACGTTGACCACGTCCACCACGAGGCGCTGGCCGCGGTCGACGAAGCTAACGGCTCATTCGTCGCCGCCGCGCGCTATGTCCAGCTGCCCGATCAGCCAGACGTCGCCGACGTCGCGATCGAAGTCGCAGACGATCTCCACAGACAGGGCATTGGCACGGCACTCGCGATCCGGACACTGGAACGCGCCCGCGCCAACGGCTTCACGCGTCTGAGCGCGATCACGTTGCATGACAACCGCCCCGCCCGCGCCCTGCTGCGACGTCTGGACTTCCGTCCACGGTCAAGCCACGGCCACGAGGCCGAGTTCGAACTCGAACTGACACCCGATCTCGCGACCCCGACCAGCGCCAGTGCCCCCGGCGATCCTTTCCACCCCAAAGAACCCACAACAGGAGACAAGCGCGGGCGCTCGTCATCGCGACAGGCACGGGAATCGAACTTCTCAGCCAGGCTCGCTTCGGCTGGAGTCAGCGACAGCGCCACGGGTTAGAGAGGAGCGGCCAATGTACGGATTCAAGACGACGTGGGGCGCGGGCGAGTACGCCCTGATGGCGCAGGCGCTGGAGCCCGCAAGTGCTCTGGCGGTCGACGCGATCAACGTCTCCGCGGGTGAGCGGGTCATCGACGTCGCCACCGGCACCGGCAACGCCGCTCTCCTGGCTGCCGCGCGCGGCGCCCACGTGCTCGGGATCGACACCGAACCTGCGCTCCTGGCCTTGGCGCGCCACCACACCTCCGCCGACCTCGACGTCAAGTGGGTCGAAGGCGACGCTGAGGCCCTACCCGTAACCGACGAATGCGCGGATGTCGTCTTGTCGGTCTTCGGAGCGATGTACGCGGCCGACCACGCCGCCGCGGCCCGGGAGCTCGTGCGGGTGCTCGCTCCTTCCGGCCGGCTCGCGCTCGCAGCGTGGACTCCGGGGAGCGTCATGCCTGCGATGGGTAGCGTCATCGGCGGTTACCTCCCGCCCCCACCGCCCGCCAGTGGGCCGCCGAGCCGATGGGGTGACCCCGAAGCTCTGCGAGTCCTGCTCAAGAACGCCGGAGCGACGCTTCAGCTCACCACGGTCGACCAGTTGACCCTTAGGTTCGACAACGCGCCGGCCGGTGCGGACTTCCTGATCAGAACCGCTGGACATATCGTCAGCCAACGACCCGAGCTGCGCGCCACAGGTCGCTGGCACCGACTGTGCGACGAGCTCGTGGCCTTCGTCGCCGATCGAGGCGAGCAGCACGCCGACAAGCTGTTGCTCCATGTCGATTACCTAATCGCCGTGGCCGCTCGCAGCTGATAAGGACGAGGCGGATCTCACAACAACATCCGCCACCAAGACACCCGCTCCGATAGGAACGCCGGCAAGGGCGACGCCTACGCGTACTGCAAGGCGTGCCACCCGGGCGCGATCGAGCGGCGCTGGACTCGGGAGCGGTGCTGGAGGACATGGGGGAGTGGCTCGATCGGTACGGCCGGCTGCCGCCGCGTGACTCGCAGCCTGCCGATTTGTACGTACATCTTGATATGCTGACTTAGCATGTCGTTCGTGTCCGGCATCAGTGGGGGCGCCGAGGGCGCGGTGGATCGTGCGAGCCCGATGCCGCTTTGGGCGCAGGTGCTGTCCGACTTGTCCGACCGGCTGCGTGCAGGCGAGTTCGACGAGCGCTTTCCCACCGATCAGGAGCTGGTGGAGGCTTACGGTGTGTCGCGTCAGACCGTTCGCGAGGCGGTGCGAAGGCTCGCGGACGACGGTCTGCTGGCGCGCGAGCGCGGACGCGGCACGCGCGTCCGGAAGGTCGAGTTCGAGCACACGGCGGGAACGCTTGAAGGTCTCTTTCAACAGGTCGAGGCCCAGGGAGCCACGCAGACAAGCGTGGTGCGGATCCGTGAGGTGACCGCCGACGGTGGCATCGCGGGGCGGTTGAAGTTGCCGGCTCGCGCGCGGCTTGTTCATATCGAGCGGCTGCGGCTGGCCGAGGGCGAGCCGCTTGCGCTTGACCGCAGCTGGCTGCCGGCACGCGTCGCGCGGCGCCTCCTCGCGGCTCCGCTGACGCACGCCGGGCTGTATGACGAGCTCGCACGGTTGTGCGATGTCCGGATCGACGGGGGTACGGAGCGGGTCCGCCCGGTGATCCCGACCGCGGCGGAGCGAAGTGCGTTGGATATCCCGTCCGATGTGGCGGCGTTTGCGATCGAGCGCCTCGTGTGCAGCGAGGGCGCGCCGGTCGAGTGGCGTCAGAGTCTGGTACGCGGGGATCGCTACTGCTTCGTCGTCGAGCTGTCACCCAGGCGCGTCAAGCAACCATCGCTGCCGTGGGCTGCCGAGTCTGTGGCGGCATGAGGCCGGCATCCGCGGTCCCGCTGAGTGCGGGCGCGAGCACCGGGCGCCGGATCGTGCCGGTCGGTTAGGTGCGCCGGCACTTCTCGCACCAGCCCAACGTCCCTGGAAGGGGCATCATCGCCGGGTACAGGCCTCGCTTCTGGGCGCTGGTCGCGCTTATCGGCGTGGCCGCCGGGGTGGGCGCTGCGGTCCTGACGTTGCTCCTGAATGCCGTCCAGTACGCGGCGTGGAACTACAGATCGGGCAGCTACCTCCACGCGGTGATGAGCGCGACGGCCGCTCGTCATCTGGTCGTGCTGTTGGCTGCTGGGGTGATCGCAGGGGTCGGGGGGCTCTTGATCGGGCGGGTACGGGGCTCGGGCGCCGGGGAGATCTCGGAGGCGCTGTGGTTGGGTGGCGGGCGTCTGTCGTTTTGGCGCAGCCAGGCACGGGGGGCGCTGTCGATCGTGATCGTCGCCATGGGGGCGTCGCTCGGTCGCGAGGGCGCACCTCAGCTCACGGGCGCGGCGGTGGCCACCGTGCTCTCCGAATGGGCGAAGCTGCCGACCTGGCAGCGCCGGCTCCTGGTCGCCTGCGGCGCGGGGGCGGGGATGGCCGCCGTTTACAACGTACCCTTGGGCGGCGCGCTGTTTGCAGTCGAAGTCCTGCTCGGCACCCTGTCGCTCCCGATCGTGCTGCCGGCGGTTGCGATGAGCGCGATCGCGACCGTCGTTGCCTGGGTAGTGGTTCCAGATCGGCCCACCTACGTGGTTCCGGTCTTCGAGTTGAAGGCGTCGTTGGTCGTGTGGGCGCTGATCATCGGTCCGCTCGCCGGGCTGGTGGCGGTCGGATGGGTTCGGGCGATCGCAGTGGTCAACACGCTCAAGCCGCGGCAACGGGGCCGCGTGCTCGCTCCGATCATCATCTTCACGGCGCTGGGTGCCGTGTCGATCGCGTACCCCCAGCTGCTAGGCAACGGCAAAGATACCGTGGCGCAGGCGATCACCAATCAGCTCGCGTTCGGGCTGGTTGCCGTGCTGCTGGTGCTCAAGCCGCTCGCGACGGCCGGGTGTCTCGGTAGCGGCGCACCCGGGGGGCTGTTCACACCCACGCTCACCCTCGGGGTGCTGTTTGGCGATCTGCTCGGCCATGGCTGGGCCGCGATCTGGCCTGGTCCGGCTTTGGGTAGCTACGCGATCATCGGCGGGGCGGCGGTGCTCGCTGCCTCGATGCAGGGGCCGCTCTCCGCGGTCGTACTGATGCTCGAGCTCACGCACACCGCCGACGCACTGATCGTGCCAATTTTGCTCGCGGTAGCCGAGGCGACGATCGTTGCCCGCGTGCTCGGCGCCCCATCGATCTACTCCGCGCGCCTGAACGACGATGCCTCAGAAGCCGCGGTCGCGCTCGGTCCGCTCGAGCCCGAGGCACCTCTAGGCTCGCAGGAACAACCGGCATGATGTGTCGTCACAGGCACCTTCCGACCCGGCTCGAATCGTCGGCGCCGAAAGATCAGATTGCACGGGCCTGCCCAAAGTTCTCCCGGCTTGCGATGTTCTTGCGCCAGTGTCCGCCTGGTCCGTCGGCCTCCGGTCCGATGACCGTGCATGCCGCGCGCTGTACCGACCGCCCCATGTGCACGGGCGGTACGTCGTGTTGCGTCGGTGTCGGCTGGCTGGTGCTCGCGATCTCCCTCGGCTTTTTCGCCCCCAAGGTGGAGACGGCGCTGTCGGGCGCGGGTTGGGAGACGACCGGCTCGCAATCGGTGCAGGCCCGGCAGTTGATCGACAAGAACTTCCGCGGCCTCTCGAGCTACGGGCTGATGACGGTCGTGTACTCGCCCACGCAGACAATCAGCGACCCTGCGTTCAAGAGCACGATCGGAAGGGTGGAGAGCACGCTCGGTACAGACCCGGCCGTGCGGAGCGTCGTCGCGCCGTCACCCGGCGTCTCGATTTCCCGCGACGGGCACACGGCGATCGTTCAGGCCGGCGCGGCCCTGAGCTCCAACGGGATGGTCAAGGCGGCTGATTCGCTTAAGGGGAAGCTCGCCGCGCTCTCGGCCGGCGGGGTGCAGGTCCATCTGACCGGCGCGTCGGGCATGTGGTCGGACTTCAACGCGGCCAACCGCACGGCGATGATGAGGTCCGAGGTGATCTCCTGGCCGGTGACGCTCGGGATCCTGCTGCTGGCATTCGGGTCGCTCGTCGCGGCGGGGCTGCCGCTGATGCTGACGATGATCGGGCTGGTCCCGGCGGCCGGTCTGCTGTACCTGGGCACGCTGGTGATGCCGATCTCGATCTGGGCGATGAACTTCGCGCTGATGTTCGCGCTCGCGTTGGGGATCGACTACGCCCTGTTCGTCGTGCACCGCTTCCGGGGCGCATTCTTTGGACACGGGATGTCGGCGATCGACGCGACCGGGGTGACGACGGACACCGCCGGCAAGGCGGTGCTGTTCTCGGGCCTGACCGTGTTGATCTCGCTGAGCGCGGTGATGCTCGTGCCGAGCCCGGCGTTCCGGTCGATGAGCCTCGGGATTATCTTCGCGGTCATCTTCGTGCTCGCGGCGACGCTCACGCTGCTGCCCTCGGTGCTGTCGAGGCTCGGACCGAAGGTCGACAAGCTGGCCCTTCCGTGGGCGCATTCCGGCGAGCATCGCTCCGCACGGTTTGCGGCGTGGGCCGAGCGGCTGTGGCGCCATCCGGTCCGCTATAGCCTGGCGGCTGTGATGATCCTGGTGGGGCTGGCGCTACCCGTCACGGAGCTGAAGACCGCGATGCCCTCGATCAAGGTCGTGCCCACTTCGGACGCCTCCTACATCGGCTACGAGCAGGTCCAGGCATCGTTCGGTCCGGGCGTGGTTGGCCCGCTGCAGATCGTCACCCCGACGGCGCAGGCGAGCGCCGCCACGCGGATCGCGACTCGCGACCCGGGGGTGGCGGCGCTGATGCCGGCCCAGACCGCGAACGGGTACGCGCTGATAACCGCGATCCCCAAGCAGGACCCGTCCAGTCCGGCGGTCGGCCGGACGATCGACCGGCTCCGCGCCGAGCTGCCAAAGGGCGCGCTCGTCGGCGGGGCTGTGGTCGAGAACCACGACCTCCAGGCGGCGCTGTCGGCCAAGACGCCGCTCGTGATCGGCGTGGTCCTCGGGCTTGGCTTCCTGCTGTTGCTGATCGCGCTCCAGGCGCCGCTGCTCGCCGCCGTCGGGGTGCTTACCAACCTGCTGGCCACCGGCGCGGCGTTTGGGGTGGCGAAGTGGATCTTCCAGGACGGCGCGCTGCACTCGCTGCTGGGATTCCAGTCCCAGGGGTTCCTCGACGCCTGGGGGCCGGTGTTTTTCTTCGCGATGATTTTCGCGATCTCGATGGACTACACCGTGTTCCTGCTGTCGGCGGCCAAGGAGCACTGGGACCACACCCACGACCCCCACGAGGCGATGTCGGAGCCGTCGCGCACTCCGGCCGCGTGATCTTCGCCGCCGGCGCGGTGATGGTCGCGGTGTTCTTCACGTTCGCGCTGTCCGGACCGCTGCCGCCCAAGGAGATGGGGGTGATCCTCGGCGTCGCGGTGCTGCTTGACGCTGCGCTCGTCCGGCTGCTGCTCGTGCCGGTGCTCCTGCGGCTGATGGGCAAGTGGGCGTGGTACCTGCCTTGGTGGGCCCACCGACTGCTCCCCCTGCGCCCGAACGCCGCGGCGGTGTGCCCGGCGATGGCCGCCCGAGTACCACGATCCGGCTCACGGCGACCGCCGTTGAGACGGTGGCTTTCCACCCTGTCACTTGCGGCGGGTCAGCGTCGGCGGGCGCGGCCGATTGCATGCGACGCAACGACCGGCACCGGGTTGACCCACATCCGCCGCAGCTGCTCGAGCTCGAAGCCCGCAGCGGCAATCGCGCCGGGCGTGTCGCGAGCGGTATGACACCCCCCGAACGCGCGCGGCCAGAACATCTGGTCCACAGCCCGTTGGGTGAACGCGAGCCCGGGGCGGTCAGACCGGACGTGCTCGTAGAAACGCAGCTCACCGCCGGCGCGCAACACGCGATGCAGCTCCGCCAGCGCGCGCGCCTGATCGGGCACGGTGCAGAGAACCAGTGACGCGACAGCGGCATCGAACGACGCATCGTCCGCAGGCAACTCGTCGGCGACGCCGTCGACGACCTCAATCGGCACGTGCGCGCGGCCGGCCGCGACGCGGGCTTGCCCGCGCAGATACGGCTCGGGCTCCACCGCCACAACCTCCTTGACCGTCGCGGGGTAGTGAGCGAAATTGCTACCCGCGCCCGCACCGACTTCAATGACGCGGCCCGACAGCCCCGTCAGGAGCTCATCGCGGTGGCTGCGGATCTCGTCCGGCTCATGCCGGCTCATCAACACCCACAGCCGCGCGAACACGGGGTGGTGGACCGGAGACGCTGGCATCGCGAAACCATTCTGACGCAACCCGCTCGTAACGCCGGAACGCGACTGCGGCATGTTGCAGCGAAACGTTCAAGCGGGGCGCGACCGATCGTTCGGAACATACCGTGCGACAGGGTGAGTTGGTGACGGCGCCTTTTGTGTGGGGGAGATCGGAGGATGACGACGCGGTGGCGGAGGCCGAGCCGCCACTGGCGCTGGAACCCGGGTGGCGCCGGCGCACCGCCTTGCGAGCGGCACCCCGCCTGGGATCCTCGAGAACGCAGGACGATCTGCGCGGCCAGCTTCCGGACGGGGTCGTTGATGAGCTGCTGGCCGGCGCGAAGTCGGAGGAGAGGATCGTCGGGCCCGGCGGTTTGCTGGCCCAGCTGACCAAGCGGCCGGTCGAGATCCAGCCGCCGCGGGATCGCGATGGAAGCTTTGAGCCAAAGCTGGTGCGCAAGCGCCAGCGGCGGTTTGAGGGCATGTGGTTCCAAGCGCCAGCGGCGGTTTGAGGGCATGTGGTTCCAAGACACCGAGGGCGCCGAGTTCTGGATGGAGATCCTCACCGAACTGCGCGACCGAGTGGTCGCGGGCACTCGGCCGCAGCGACAGCAATGAGGTATTCGCCCGGTCTGTTGGGTAACAGCATGGCTGTGGTCGGGCGCGTCATCCAGGTGCTCCAAGAGGATCCGGATCTGGGCGAGAACATGACGACCGACGGCCGCCGACAGGCGACGGAGCTCGTGCGAGCCCGCGTGTTCCCCGTGCCCAAAGGGGTCTGGGACCCGCCGGAGATCGACCACGGCGCCACCGGACTGTTGCTCCTCGACGGGCTGATGGTCCGGATGCTCCGGCTGGGGTCAGTCTCGTCGTCCGAGGTGGTCGGTCCGACCGACATCATCCGCCCGTGGGAGACGGACCTGATCCCCAGCGTGGTGCCGACCCTGACGAACTGGCGGGTGCTCGAGCCGGCGGAGGTGGCATTGCTCGACGGTCGCGTCACCGCGTTGATCGGGCGCTGGCCTGAACTCTCCGCGTCGATCTCTGGACGCCTGCTGCGGCGGGCGCGATCACTGGCCTACGTGATGGCGGCCCAGCATTTCGTTCACGTCGAAGACAGGCTCCTGGCAACCTTGTGGCATCTGGCCAGCATGTGGGGAAGAGTCACGCCGCGCGGGACGGTCGTGCCGTTCCGTCTCACACACGAGATGCTCGCCGGCATCATCGGCGCGCGGCGGCCCACCACGACGATCGCGATCCGGTCGCTCCGCGAGCAGGGACGGCTGCTGCGCGACGAGGATCGCCGCTACGTGCTGCTGGGCGATCCTCCGGACTGGCGCAAAGAGCGGACGCTCGTTCGTGCGGTGGAGGTCTGACCCGGCTAGCGCTCGAGCGCGACCGCGGCGTTGATCAGCGAAAGGTGCGTCAGCGCCTGGGGGAAGTTCCCGCGCATCAATCCGGTCCCCGGCTCCATCTCCTCGGTGTACAGGCCGAGGTCGCTCGCCACGCCGACCGCGTCCTGCATGAGATCGGCCGCCGCCTCGGCTCGCCCGGCGAGAGCCATCGCCTCCACCATCCAGAACGAGCAGGCGAGGAAGGCGTTCTCCTCATCCTGCATGCCGCTGTAGCGGTAGAAGAGTGGGCCGCCGGCGTGCAGCTCCCGCCGGATCGCGTCGATCGTGCCGTTCATGCGCGGCCCGGAGGGATCACCGAACCGCCGCCGCCCGGCCAGCAGCATGGCGCAGTCGAGCTCCTCACTGCCCGCCTTGAACAGATAGCTGGACTTCTCCTCGGAGAACAACCGGGTCTCGATGTGCTCGCGCACCTGATCGCGTGCCCGTGCCCACCGCTGCGGACTGCGCGCGGGAACCTGACCGCGGTCGACAAGCCCGAGCAGCCGATCGAAGGCGACCCAGGCACCGAGCTTGGAAGAGCCGTAGTCCGCCAGCGAGCCAAGCTCCCACAGCCCGGAGTCCAGATTTCGCCACAGGCGCGTCAGCAGGTCTCCGATGTCGGCAAGCCGCTCCCCCGTGTCCAGGCTGAGGAGGTGGCCGCGGGAGACATAGCTCGAGAGCGTCTCGATCAGGTCGCCGAAGCCGCCCAGCTGGAGCTGGCTTCCGGCCTGGTTACCGCGATAGACGGGTGCTGTGCGCCGATACCCTGCGAGCGGCAGCTTCTCCTGGCCTCGCACGACGTCACCGACGAGGGCGTACACCGGGTCGATTCGCGGATGGGTGTGGGAGGTGGCGCCGAGCAGCCAGCCAACCGACGCGTGAACCAGGTCGTCCATCCCCACCGAGAGCAGCGCGTCGAGGGTGAAGCAGAGATCGCGAACCCAGCCGAAGCGGTAGTCGAAGTTGCGCTCGCCGCCCAGTGCCTCGGGCAGCGAGGTCGTGCCGGCGGCGGTGATCGCGCCGGTTCGGGTATCGGCCAGGAGCTTGATCGCCAGGAGGCTGCGCTCGACCGCGTCCCGCCAGGGCCCTGAATAGGAGTGCCGCGAGATCCAGGAGCGCCACACGTGGACAGTCTCCTCAAGCCGGCGCCCGACGGCCTCGCGCTCCGGCATCGGCAACAGCCACCCATCGGTGGCGATCATCGCGAGCATGGCCTCGCCGCCGTCAGCGATCTTGAAGCTCCCGAACGCACTGCCGGAGGTGAGCTCTGCGGCTCCAACACCCCACGTCCGAAGGGCCAGCTGAAGCCGGCCGGCGCGCGCGAGGATCGCCTCCGCGTCGCGTTCCAGCCGGGCGGAGTCACGGCCGTAGCCTGGCCGCGGCTCAAATCGCCATCGCATGCCGACGGCGCCCGAAAGGCCCTCTACCCGGCGGACGAGCTCGCGCGATGGAACGTTCTGGGCGTTGTCGATCGTCAGCGCGTCGGTCACGCGCACGTCCCCGTCGGCGGTGTGAAAGGTGGTCTGGAGCACGTTGGTTCGCTCGACGTAGCCGCGCTCGACGGTGTAGGGGCCGACCGGCTCCAGCACGAAGCGTCCACCGCGCTCCGGATCGAGGATGGCGCCGAACACGCTGGGGGAGTCCAGTTGCGGCAGGCACATCCAATCGATCGCGCCGTCGAGCCCGACTAGGGCGAGCGTGGATCCATCGCCGATGGCGCCGTAGTTCTCGATCGCCAGATAACCGTCCCGGCGCTCCGGCACTCGCGCGCCAGCGTCGGCACGGGGATGGGAGCTGTTGGCGTCGGTGATCGCAGGCGTAGGGGACACCATCCCCGACGATCTACCCCGATCTGTGACCTGTCCGCCGTCGCCTGCCGGCTGTTTGTTCACGCGCGAACAAACAGCGGTTCCGGGGCGGACGCCCGGGTAAGGCGTAGCAGGGCTGGCCTGCAACGCCGGTGGGCGTCAGGTCAGGAGTCAGAACTGAAAAGGAGATAAGAGATGCCGAACCGGGGCGAAGTCGTCGTGATCACGGGAGCTTCAGGCGGGATCGGCCGCGCCGCCGCTCGCCGCTTCGGCGCCGATGGCGCGCGCATTGGGCTGATCGCCCGGGGCCGCCGCGGCCTCGAGGGTGCGGCTCGCGAGGTCGAACAGGCGGGCGGCGAAGCGATGATGCTCCCGGTCGACGTGGCCGATCACGACCAGGTCGAGGCGGCCGCCTCGTCGGTGGAGGACGCCTTCGGCCAGATCGATGTGTGGGTGAATGTCGCCATGGTCACCGTGTACGCCGAGTTCCTGGACATCGAGCCAGCGGAGTACCGGCGATCGACCGAGGTCAGCTACCTGGGCATGGTGTGGGGAACCCGCGCAGCGCTGCAGCGCATGGTTCCGCGCGACCGCGGCTCCCTCGTGCAGGTGTGCTCGGCGATGTCGTACCGAGGCATCCCGCTGCAATCTCCCTACTGTGGCGCCAAGCACGCGTGCAAGGGGTTCACCGAGAGTGTCATCACCGAGCTGCTGCACCACAAGTCGAAGGTGCAGGTGTCGATGATCCAGTTGCCGGGCGTGAACACCACCCAGTTCACCTGGGGGCGGACCAAGCTGCCCAAGCAAACGATGCCGGTGCCGCCGATCTATCAGCCTGAGGTCGCGGCCGACGCCGTCCACTACGCCGCTCACCACAAGCGCCGGCAGGTGTACGTCGGGATCCCGACCGTGATGAACATCTTGGGTGAGCGTGTCGCCCCCTGGGTCCTCGATCGCTACCTGGCGAAGACCGGTTACAAGTCGCAGATGACCGATCATGACCTGAGCCCCGAGGGCCACGACAACCTGTTCGAACCGGTCGACGAGGACCGCGGGTCGCACGGACCCTTCGACCAGAAGGCGCACGAGGTGAGCCCTCAGTATGAGCTCGCGAAACGGCGCGGCGTGGTGCTCGCGGGCATCGGCGCGGCGGCCTTCACCGCGGGCGCGGCCGCCTTACGCGCCACGCGCTGAGCGGCGTCGGTGAGCACCCATCTGGTAGCGATATGCCGAGCGACGCTCGAGCGAAACTGGCGCGAGGGAGAGCGCGACGGCACGCGCTACGGCTACACCGCGCCGAGCAGCGGCCGGTATCCGTGGCAGTGGTACTGGGATTCGTGCTTCAGCGCGATCGCGTGGCGTCGCTTCGATCCCGCGCGTGCCCGCGCTGAGCTCGAGACGCTGCTGGCCGCCGCGGACCCCGACGGCTTCATCGGGCACACGATCTTCTGGGGCGACCGGGTCAGCCGGGTCCGGAGCCTCTTCTACAACGTGAGATCACGCCGAGACTTCATGACCGCCACGATCCAGCCGCCCCTGCTGGGATGGGCGTGGCGGATCGCCGTCGGCGATCCAGCCCAGGTGCCGGCGATCGGGCGGCATCAGGACTGGGTCGAGCATGAGCGCTCGATCGACGACGACGGGCTGCTGTGGATCATCCAGCCCGACGAGTCCGGTCTGGACGCATCGCCCAAGTTCGACTCCGCGTTTGGCTGGCGCGCGGACGGGCTGCCCGGATTCTCGGTGCTCGTACGGCGCAACCGGCGGCTGGACTTCGACATCCGCCGTGTGGCACGCGCGGGGGGGCCGATCGTGTGCGGGACGACGACCAACGTCCTGCACGGGCTGTCGCGCCTCGCGCTCGGGAGGGTGTCGATCACTCCGAAGCTGGTCGAGCGGCTCTACGACGAGCGGCGCGGTGTCTTTCACCAGCTGGTCAGGACGCGGGCTCACCGGGACGGCGTGCGCCACCAGCCGGTCACCTGGTCTTCACTGTCGCCGCTGGCGCTCCCGGACCTGCCCGAGGAGATCGGCCGGCGCCTGGTCGAGGAGCAGCTCCT
>Ga0335081_10006979_pt1 | contig 18024 bp, 23 predicted proteins | sample Lox_Sample_35_FD_206713 | JGI IMG/M metagenome (GOLD analysis project Ga0335081, IMG submission 206713) | Soil microbial communities from Loxahatchee National Wildlife Refuge, Florida, United States - Lox_Sample_3.5 | ecosystem: Environmental > Terrestrial > Soil > Wetlands | place: USA... | reverse complement strand
GCGCGCTCAGCGTGGTCGCGCCGAACATCGCCTGGGTCAACTGTCTGAACATTACTTCAATCTCCGAATCTTTGGTAACCCCACATGCCAGGCCCGTAGGCCTGGCCCATGACAAGCAGGACCGGGTCCCCCGTCCCCGTTGTGGTCCCACCAGATCCGGGCATCAGAGCGGTCGGTGAACGGCATGACCCCCCCTTCACGCTTGTGAGCGATCACATTGCAACCGATCGATCGGTAGGAAACGACAGTAAGGGATTTCTTCGTGTCTAGTCAAGCGACGAGGCCAGCCAAGCGACGAGGCCAGCCAAGCGACGAGGCCAGCCAAGCGACGAGGCCAGCCGAGGGACTAGGGTGGTGGAGGCGGGCAAGTGGCGAGGTTGCCCGCCGATCAATCGGTTGGAATCAGGAGCTTCCCATGACTGAATCGCCTCGGGTGCGAAGAATTCGTTCCGGCGTGCCGGCTCTGCCGCCGCGGCCCGCGACAGGCGGCACGCGGGACCGGATCCTGCTCGCCGGGCTGCGGCTGTTCGCCGAGCACGGGTTCCACGGGACGTCGATCCGTGACATCGCCGCCGAATCAGCCGTCCAGTCCGCCTCGCTGTACGCCCATTTCCCGTCGAAGGAGGCCATCCTCGCCGAGCTGGTCCTGGCTGGCCACGAGGAGCACCACACCCGCCTGGTGACCGCGCTGCTCAAGAGCGGCACCGACCCCCGCGACCGCCTCGCGGCGCTGGTGCGCGCCCACGTCCAGGCCCATATCGACTACCCGATGCTCGCGGTGGTGGCCAACAACGAGATGCACGCGCTGTCCATCGCGGCCGCCGCGCCGGCAGTCGCCGTCCGCCGCCGGTCCGAGGCGCTGCTGGCGGAGGTACTGGTCATAGGCCACCAGCAAGGCGTGTTCGATCTTGTCCACCCCGAGGCGACCGCCGCCGCGATCGGCAGCATGGGCATCCGGGTCGCCAACTGGTACCCGGCGCCCACGGCCGACCTCAGCCCCTCCCAGCTGGCGGACGCATACGCCTCACTGGCCCTGCGCATGGCCGGAGCAAGAAAACACTGACCCGCGTAGCCGGGTCAAGGGTGAGCAATAGTCCCGGACTGCTCCGCCATCGGCTCGCCCGGCCGAGACGCCGTGGCCATGGCCGCGCTCAACCTCGGCATCATCAAAGCGGGCCAGCGTGCCTACACCGAGGCGCAGGCCCTGCTCCGCGCGGCCATGGACTCAGGCCATCCCCGGGCATCCCCGATAGCGGCGTACCAGCTGGGCGGCTTGCTTGATCCTCACCACCCACGGTGAGGCCGGGCGCGATCACACCCCCGGGACCGCAGGTCATGTCATGGCGCCGGCCGGCGTCTCGCACCGTCCTCGGCGCTGGTCCCGCCGCCCGTCTGGTGAGCCTTGATGATCGGCTCCGGGTCGATGCTATCGATGACGGCGCGGATGTCGAGCGGGCTGTCCCACTCGCAGTCCTGCTCGTCGTAGGGGCCGAAGAAGTGGTGTCCCGCCAGCGTGACGCCGTCGGGCAGTGCTTCGCAGACCGCCCGCCGGAACGCGGCGCTCGCGGCGTACAGGTCACAGTCGACCGGGTCGCCGCCGAGGGCGCCCTCGACGTAGGACTCGGGCGTGCGGCCGGACGCGAAGTCGGACCAGGGGCCGTAGTCGGCGATGAGCATGGGAGTGCTCCTCTCGTGTGCTGGAGCGGCGTGCCGGTAGCTCCCGGCGCAGCCAACGATTAGCGGAGGTGCGGTAAGCCAGGGATGGTCTCTGCCGCCGGATTGTCGTGGTGGGGCTGCGGCCGGCATGGTCCGCCCCGTTGGGTGTTCCCATCTCGGTGGCTGATCGTGAAACGGAAGAATGCCGATGCCGACCCGGGATGTGTCCTCCGAGGAGGAGCTGCCGCAGCTGCGAGGCTTTCCCAAGCCGGGCGCGGCGAGCTGATCAGGTGTTTCACGCTTGCCGCGGCTGATGAGGCATTCGTACGGAAGTCGGGTTAGCAATAGTCCCCGGGTTCGCGAGCTTGCCGGTGACTATCCGATGGCCCCGATTGGCCTGTACCAGGACTTCGTGAAGGTTAGCCTGCTGCCGGGCCGGTCAGCGGCGCCGGGGCGGCAGCAACCTCCGCCAGGAGGCGCCAGCGAAGCGCTCGAGAGGGGGTGGCGGCGGCTGCGGGAAGGCATTGGTTTCGGTCATGGCTGGTCCTTTCACTGGTGCGCGGTGGCGGCCAGGGTCCGGGGCGGTCCGGGCGCGCCGGGAAAGGGCAAACAGGCCCCAACCCTACGAACATGAATACGTTTCGTCAAGTGCCGTAACGTTCTGTAGTGAATTGTGAGACCTCAGGGTTGTGCCGGTATCCAGGGTCCGTCATTGACGTGATGCGATAGTCGATGGATCCGGGTTTGATGTGCGGAAATGCGACGTGCCCTGGGTATCCGGCGTGTCTCTAGGAGCCGGGTGTTCGTGCTGGTCAGGGGTCTGCCAACGGCATAACCCGGACAGCCCCGCGGGCGAGCCGCCGCGGCTATGTTTGTACAAACCGATCGTTCGGTCGTATAGTTACCGTATGGTAAGCGGGATGTTCGGCCAGCTGAGCGCCCTGCCAACGCAAGGAGGGCTGAGTGTCTGCAGCCCTCGGCTCTAGCAGTAGGGAGAGGCTACGTTGACGGCAGTCATGTCAGCCGTGCCGACCCGGGACGTGCAGCTACGCATCAGGGGGCTGCGGATCCACGCGCAGGTGTGCGGGGAGGGCGAGCCGCTGCTGCTCTACTCCGGCATCTGGGGCGAGGTCCGGCTGTGGGAGCGGCTGCTACCGCACCTGGCCGGGTTCCGCACGATCGCCTTCGACCCGCCGGGCATCGGCCGGTCCCAGCGCCCCCCTTACCCGCTGAGCATGTGGTCACTGGCCGAGATGGGCACCGCGGTGCTGGATGCGTTCGGCGTGGAGTCCGCGCACGTGCTCGGCGCCTCGTTCGGCGGCGCGGTCGCCCAGCAGATGGCGTTCTCGCACTCCAGCCGGGTGCGCCGGCTGGTGCTGGTGTCGACGTCCTTCGGCGGTTTCGCCATGCCGGGCAGCCTGGAGGCGCTCTGGCACTTCATCCACCCGCGCAGCTATCATCCGGAGCGGCTGGAGCAGGTGGTGGGCCCCATGTTCGGCGGGCGGATGCGCACCGAGCCGCAACTCGTCCGCACGATGCACATCCGGCGCCCGACCGACACCCTGGCCGCCCTGTACCGGATGGCCGGGCTCTTCGGCTGGACCAGCCTGCCCTGGCTGTGGACCATCGGCCGGCCCACCCTGGTCCTCGTCGGCGACGACGACCCGGTCACCCCGGTGGTGAACCACCGGGTCATCGCGGCCCTGATACCGCACGCCAGGCTGCACGTGGTGCCGGGCGGCGGGCACCTGGTCCTGATCGACAGCGCGGAGCGGGTCGCGCCGGTGATCACCCGCTTCCTCCGCGAGAGCTAGCCGCGCTCAGGGCCGGCCGGCGTCCGGGGCCGCTATGCCGGCCAGGATGAGGTCCACCACGCGCTCGGTGAGGGCGTCATCGACGGGCTCGCGGGTGAGCAGCAGCCGGACGTACAGGGCGCCGATGAGCGTCTCGACGGTGAGCCGGTAGTCCAGCCCGGGGCGCAGTTCGCCGCGGGCCTGGGCCCGTCTGAGCACCGTCTGGCCGGTGGTGAAGCGCTCGGCCCAGAATCGCTCCCGGGCGGCCTGATCCTCGGCCAGGTCGGTGCGCAGGGCCAGCCGCAGCAGCACCTCGCCGAGGGGCGTCGTGATGAAAGCGGCGATGGACGTCACGAGGGCGAGCAGGTCGCCGCGCAGCGAGCCGGTGTCGGGGACCGGGATGGCCGCCTCGGTCTCGCCGAGCACGGCGTCGAGGATGAGGTTCGCCCTGCTGCCCCAGCGCCGGTAGATCGAGGTCTCGTGCACCCCGGCCCGCTGGGCGACGTCGCGGATCGACAGGTCGTCCGCTCCGCCGGCCAGCAGCACGTCGAGCGTGGCGCGCAGGACCGCGGCCCGGACCCGCGCGCTGCGGCCGCCGGTCCGGCGGGCCTTGGCCGAGGGGTTGGTCACCGCCATGTGACCTACCTTATAGCAACTCACCTTGCGTTAACAGTGGAGGCGCCCTAGTCTTAAAGCAAGGGGGCATGCGTTAAGGACGAGGAAGGGGACGAGTTCCATGCTGAGCTTCGCTTCGGATTTCTGGCTGGTGTTCTGGACGGTCATCGGCGCGGGCGCGTTGCTCACCGTGCTGCTGACACTGCTGGTGGCGGTGTTCTCGCCGGCCTGGTTCCGGTCGCGGCCATGGCATCGGCCCGCTGCCACTCCGGTGCGGCTGCCGGAACGGCCGGCCGGACGCGAGCACCCGGCCGGCCGGGAGACCAAGGCGGCGTAACGCCGGCCGAGTCCGCCGCAGCGGCCCGGCCGCTGCGTGCGGGATGCCGTCACGCTCCGCCGGGCTGCCGCCCGGCAGGATAGGGAAAGCCTGCCTCGTTAGGTCCTGAAAATCTTTGATCCCGAACGGACTGGCTTTCCGCCTCGCCCAGCTCACCCGCGGCGGCCGGATGGTCATTCATGCGGCGGTGTGCCGGCCGGCCAGGCCACCACCTGTCCGTGCGACGCCGCGACGCGCAGCTGCTCGCGGCGAGCCGGGCGGGCGTCTGACCAGGCTCAGGTTCGGGCAGATGCGGAGCTGGCAATAGTGATGTACCAGTAGCCACCCGCGAGATTCCCCGCCGCGGGCACCAGGAACCACGCTGACAACCGGTACATTTTGCGCCGCTCCTGGTCGGTTCCCGCGCTACGGCCGAGCGAGAGCAAAACGAGGCCGATGCCGAGCTGGAAGCCGCCGGCGGCAGCACGCGTGACCCCGCAGACGGGGAGGTGGCGGTACTCCCACGGGCTGATCAGGCGGTGCATGCCGGGTCGCGGGGGAGATAGCCACCACCCGCGCAGGCCCTTTGCAGCGGTATCGCCGCTGGGTGCGTTCATCGGGATACCTCCTGTGGGCTGTAGTGCCGGTCGCCCGATGGCCGATTAATATGATATCATATCGATATCTCACTTGTCAATGGCGGCAGTCCTGACGTCGGGTCTGGAGTTACCAGGGGCTTCTCTGGTCTCAGCAGCGACATGCCGCGCAGTGATCAAGCTGTGGCAAACAAGCCATAAACATCATGGTGTCCCCGCCAGCTGCGATTCGAACGGCATTGCCGGGTCCAGCCGCCTGAGCCGTTCCAGAATCGCCCGTTATTCGCCGTGTACCAGCCACGCCGATAGTAAAGCCGTTGCGCGAGCTCGACACATTGCCACGGGTCATCCGGATGGAGGACACCGCCTGAGCATCCCGCATCGCCCGCCCCTTCCCTCCCTTGTCCGGCCCTTGTCCGGCCCTTGTCCGGCAGGATGCCGTGGCCGCGAACGCGGATGGCGAAATGTCGTAACCGTGATTCTTTTGTGTCACGTACGCCGCTGCAGTTACGCCAATGGCTTTGGCCGCGGCGGACCGGGCGGGTTAGCCTGACACGGTGATGCCGGGGATCGCTCGGTACGACGGCCATGCCGAGTGGTATGACGAGACCTTCTCCGCGTCCCTCAACGAGGAGGAGGAGTCCTTCCTCCGGGAATGCCTCGGCCCGGGCGGCGGAGAGATCTGCCTCGATGTGGCCTGCGGGACCGGGCGCTACGGACGGGTCCTGGCCGAGGCAGGCTATCGCGCCGCCGGATTCGACGTCTCCGCTGATCAGCTCCGGTTCGCGCGGCGCAGGCTCGGCGCCGTGGTGCGGGCCGATGCCCGGTTCCTTCCGGTGCGGGACGCCTCGGTGGCCGCCGCCGCCGGGATGTTCTTCCACACCGATGTGGAAGACTTCGCGGCCGTGGTACGCGACGTGGCCCGGTGCCTGCGCCCCGGAGGACGTTTCGTCTACCTGGGCGTGCATCCTTGCTTCGTGGGACCCTTCGTGTACCGCATGACCGAGCGCGAGGACCTGGCCCTGACCTTCGTGGCCGGTTACGGGACGACCGGGTGGTCCGATCGCGCCTCGGGCGACGGGTCGAGGATCGGCGGCCGGGTCGGCTTCCACCACAAGACCCTGGCCAGCATGCTCGGGGCCTTCACCGAAGCACGCCTGACCATCCGGACGGTGCGGGAGTTCGCCACCCGCAGCGGTGTCGTGCTCCCCTGGGACATCGCCGTGGTGGCGGAAAAGAATTCCTAGCGCGCCGGTCAGGTAATGACCAGGAGCCCCCTGGCCGGGGTGACGTACCGGGCTTTACATAACAACATACATAATCCGTGCGATGTGGCGCGGGCATCGGTCACGTACCGTCAGTATGGGAGCGGCCTGGGCTGTTCCCGGCGGTCGCGGCAGCGTTCCGGCGGGAGCGGCACCGCTAGGAGGGGGGAAGGTTCGTGAATGATGGTGATTGTGCCCAGGATGGGCCGGGTGGTGCCGTGGGCTTCCCGCTGGACGCCGCGGACGTGCAGTGGACGCAGCCCGGCCCGGACATGCTCCGGGAGATCCTGACCGATCTCAGGCAGCTGGACTGAGCCGCCCGTCCGGCGGAGATCTTCATGATCTCTGCCGGACGGGGCTACGGCATGATCTTCGCCGGACGGGGCTACGGCCCGGATCAGCCGCCCTACTGCAGGCCGAACGGCATGGTCAGGTGCCGCCAGGAGATGAGACCGCGGCCGGTGAGGTCCGAGCCCGGATGATCGGCCGCGCCGTCACCCTGCTCGCTGTCGCCCTGCTCGCCCTGAGACTGCTCGCCCCGGGACTGCTCGCCGTGAGCATCGCCATCGAGTCCCATCAGCTCCGCGAGCAGGCCGTCGGCGTATTCCGGGCCCGGCGCGACCGCCTCGCCGGGCGGCTGGCCGGAGGAGGCCTCCGCCCCGGCGACACGCTCGTCGCCGTCCTCGGGCCGCGGCATGTCAGTCACCTCCCGGCGCGCGGTCCGGTTCCGGGGTCAGCCAGCCGAACCACTCCTCGGTGGCCGGCCGCACCACGTTGGTCAGGCTGCCGACCCCGTCGATGCCGATCCGCACCTCGTCGCCCGGGAGCAGGGTGAAGCTCAGCTCGGGGACGAGCCCGGTGCCGGTCGACAAGATCACGCCGTGCGGGAAGCTGGCCGACCGGAACAGGTATCCCACCAGCTCGTCCAGCCCGCGGTGCAGCTGCGCCGAGGACGTCTCCCCGGACCATGCGACCGAACCGTCCCGGCGGACCGACACGGTGATGCTGAGCGCGCCGAGGCCGGGCAGCTCCCAGACCGGGGTGATCCCCGGGCCCACGGCGCACGCGCCGGAGTAGATCTTCGCCTGCGGCAGGTACAGCGGGTTCTGCCCCTCGATCGAGCGGGACGAGACGTCGTCGCAGATCGTCACGCCGACGATCTGTGCCCGGGAGTTGCAGACCAGGGCCAGCTCGGGCTCGGGCACGCTGATCTCGGAGTCCGGCCTGATCCCGATCGGCTCGCCGTCCCCGCAGACGCGCCAGGCCGGGCTCTTGAAGAACAGCTCGGGACGGGCGGCCTCGTACACCCGGGCGTAGACGTCGGCGACGTCGCTCTCCTGCTGGCGGGCGGCGCTGGACCGCTCGTAGGTGACGCCGCACGCCCATACCTCGGTCAGCCCGTCCACCGGCGGCAGCAGCGGGACCGGCCCGCCGCCCGGTACCGCCTCCCCGGCCGCCTCGACGGCCTTCCGCAGCTGATCCAGCGGCCGGGCGAGCAGCTCGGCGACGGACGAGACGGCCAGCGGCCGCAGGCCCGTCCCGTCCTGCACCGCGACCCGCGGGCCAGCCGGGCCCGCGTACCTGACGATATTCACGGCTGCGCTCCCGATGACTCGATGACCCGGTGGCCGGAACACGGTCATAATCCCGAACGGACGAGGTGTCACGCCGTCCCGCCCGCGCGTGCCGTTCCGGCCGACCGCCGAGGCACATACGCTGCGATTATGCTCCTGCCTACCCCGCTGCGCGGCCGGGAAGCCGAACTCGGCACGCTCCGCGAGCACCTGGACCGGCTCCGCGGGGGCAGCGGCTTCACTCTCCGAGCTGGCTCTCCTGTTCCTCGGTCAGCCCGCGCACCATGATCTTCTCGTCTCCGGTGCGGTATCTCTCGGAGTTGAACAGCATGAGGTGGCCGCAGGTGGTGCACTCGACCCGCACGGCAAAGGTCATGTCACCGTCGCGGTCATCGCCGAAGGGGGGACCGTCCTCGTCGGCGGCAAAGCCGGCGTCGACCAGGAGCATGGGGCAACGGCCCATGCTGAGCGACTCCGTCGAGCCGCACACGGGACAGGCCCTCAGGCCGAGCTGCTGAAGCGACGCGGAGACCTCGGCCACGAACGTCTGACGCCATCTCATGATCGCTCTACCTCCGCGTGCCACCTCGATGCGGCGCTCCGCTACCCCGTAATGCAGGCTGTACACCTGATTGCTCGAAGCTTCCCAGGAAAGATCCGGACTCCTCAGCCGAACGAAGCAGAACGAGGCAGAACCAGGTGCAAACGATCGCCGCGGAGGTGATCGCCGTGAAATCATCCTGTTAGGATCATGCGGCTGGCGGCTCGGCACGCTCGAATGGGACGATGAATGAACGGAAGGTGAACAGATTGCCTGGGCGGGCAGCCCGGTCGTGCCCTGATCTCCCGCCGCGGGGTGCCTGCCAGGGAGGTGCCTGATGGCAGATGACCGGGCCAGGCTGCTGGCGAAGTTCATTGAGCCGCTGCGCGTCGAGCCGGGGTCGAAGGTCAAGCTGGCCAGGGACTTCGACCCGGGCTACAAGGCGAGCTTCCTGAAGAAGAAGGACGCGGCCGTGGTGCTCCAGGCCGGGGTGGAGGTGCTGGCGGAGTACCAGGCCCGGCTGGCCGCCCAGGACAGCTGGGGCGTGCTGGTGTGCCTGCAGGCGCTGGACGCGGCGGGCAAGGACGGCACCATCGGGCACGTGATGAGCGGGGTCAACCCGCAGGGCGTGCGGGTGAGCAGCTTCAAGGTGCCGTCAGCCGAGGAACTGGACCACGATTACCTGTGGCGGTACGCGCAGCGGCTGCCCGGCCGCGGCGAGATCGGCATCTTCAACCGGTCCCACTACGAGGAGGTCCTGGTGGTGCGGGTCCACCCCGAACTGCTGGACCGGCAGAAGCTCCCGGCGTCGTGCAAGGGCAAGGGGGTATGGGCCCGCCGGTACGCCGAGATCAACGACTGGGAGCACTTCCTGGCCGGTAACGGGTTCAAGGTCGTCAAGCTGTTCCTGAACCTGTCCAGGGAGGAACAGCGGATCCGGTTCCTGCGCCGGGTGGACGCCCCGGAGAAGAACTGGAAGTTCTCCGCCGCCGACGCCCGGGAGCGCAAGTACTGGGACGACTACCAGGCCGCGTTCTCCGACATGCTGTCCAGCACCAGCACCGAGTGGGCGCCGTGGTACGTGATCCCGGCCGATCACAAGTGGTTCGCCCGGATCTGCGTGTCGAGCATCCTGGCCCACACCTTGATCGGGATCGATCCCCGGTACCCGGTGGTGGATACCGCCAGGCGGGAGGATCTGGCCGAGACCAAGGGGCTGCTGGAGGCCGAGGCGCCGCAGGGCGCGGCACCGGACCCGGCTAAGGCCGAGCTTGCGACGCAGGCCAGGGAGGAGCAGGCCGCCAAGGAGAGCGAGCAGGCCCGCAAGCAGCGCAAGCGGATGAAGAAGATCAGGGCCAAGCTGGCCGAGGCCGAATGGCCCAAGCGGTAGGCGTGCCGCCGGTCATCAGGATGTGAGCGTTATGCAAGACCGGTTGCGAGTGCAGGCCGCGGTCAGCACCTCAGCGGGTTCTTGCATAACGCGAACTTTGAATAAGACACTGTGAGGGACAGCAAGTCATGGCTATCAGTGACCAGGTCCAGGCGCCGCAGGGCCCCGCGGCTACCGCGTGGTACGCGCTGCCGGCCGAGGAGATCGCCGCCCGGCTGGACGTCGACCCGGACGTCGGCCTGAGCGCGGCGCGCGCCGCCGAACTGCTCGCCGCAAACGGCCCGAACGCGCTGCCGGTGGAGCAGCCGCCGTCGGCGATCCGCCGCCTGCTGGCCGAGTACACGAGCTACATGCAGATCATCCTGGTCGCGGCGGCGATCGTCTCGCTGGTGATCCAGCAGTGGGCCACGGCCATCGTGCTGTTCGTGATCACGCTGTTCAATGCCCTGGTCGGGCTGCGCCAGGCGGGCAAGGCCGAGAGCGCGATGAACGCGCTGCAGTCGATGATGAAGGCCACCGCGCGGGTGCGGCGTGACGGCACCGAGGCCGAGATCCCGGCGGAACGGCTCGTGGCCGGCGACGTGGTGCTGATCTCGGCCGGTGACGAGGTGCCGGCCGACGGCCGGATCGTGACCTCGAGCTCTCTGGAGATCGACGAGTCGGCCCTGACCGGCGAGAGCGTCCCGGCGCCGAAGAGCGCCGAGACGCTGTCCGGCGAGGTCGGACCCGGCGAGCAGTCGAACATGGCGTTCATGCACACCCCTGTCACCCACGGGAGCGCCGTGGTGATCGTCACCGGGACCGGCAGCGACACTCAGGTCGGCAAGATCGCGGGCATGCTCTCGGCGACGGCGAAGGAGGAGACGCCGCTCACCAGGCAGATGAACACGCTGACGCTGTGGATCGTGGGCGCGGCCGGAGTCACGATGGTCATCATGTTCGCGCTCGGCCTGGCCCGCGGGCAGGGGTGGAAAACGCTGTTCGACACCGCGGTGGCGCTCGCGATCGCGGCCATCCCGCTCGCCCTGCCCATGGTCGTCCAGGTCGTCCTGTCGCTGGGCAGCGTCGAGCTGGCCAAGCAGAAGGCCATCGTCAAGGACCTGCCGTCGGTCGAGACGCTCGGGTTCACCTCGGCGATCAACTCGGATAAGACCGGGACGCTGACGATGAACCAGATGACGGCGGTCGAGGTCGTCGACCCGACCGACCGCTACGCGATCACGGGCACCGGCTACAGCCTGGAAGGGAAGATCATCCACCCGGCCGGCAAGACCGACACCCTGGACGACGCGATCCTGCCGTACGTCGTCGCGAGCGACACGCGTCTGGTCAACGGCAAGGTCGTCGGCGACCCCACCGAGGGCGCGCTGCTCGTGCTGGCGCACAAGGCGGGCGTGTTCATCGACGGGACGCGCGAGAACCTGCCCCGCCTGGCCACGCTGCCTTTCGACCCCAGTTACAAGCTGATGGCCACCTTCAACCAGGCCAAGGACGCATCGGGACGCGACGTGGTGCGCTGCTTCGTCAAGGGAGCGGCGCCGGCCGTGATGGCCCGGGCGGCGACCGCCCTGGCCAACGGCACCAGCATCCCCTGGGACGACGCCCTGCGGCAGCGCGCCGAGCAGCACGTGCAGCGGATGGGAGAGGCGGGCCTGCGGGTGATGGCCGCCGCCTTCCGCAACCTCGACCCGGCCAGCTTCGACCCGGCCAGCTTCGACCCGGACGGCGACCTGCTGGCCCTCGTCCAGGACCTGGAGATGACCAGCCTGGTCGGGATGGTCGACCCGCCGCGCGAGGAGTCCAAGGCCGCGGTCGCCGACGCCCAGGCCGCGCACATCCGGGTCCGGATGGTGACCGGCGACGACGTCGTCACCGGCGCCGCGATCGCCGAGCAGCTCGGCATCCCGGGCGAGGCGATCCTCGGGGCCGACTTCGCGGCGCTGCCCGAACCGGAGCGGCTGGAGCGGATCGACCGCATCGGCTGCGTCGGCCGGGTGGCCCCCGAGCACAAGGTGCTGCTCGCCGAGACGCTCAAGAAGAAGGGCCACGTCGTCGCGATGACCGGCGACGGGGTCAACGACGCGCCCGCCATCAAGGCCGCCGACATCGGCGTGGCCATGGGCAGCGGCACCGAGGTCGCGAAGAACGCCGGCCGGATGATCCTGTCCGACGACAACTTCGCCACCATCGTCTACGCGGTCGAGCAAGGCCGCAAGCTGTACGACAACCTCGCCAAGTACATCCGCTTCGTCCTGCTCGAGCTGGTCGCGTTCGTCCTGACCTTCCTCGGCGCGACCCTGTTCAACCTGGCCGCCGGCCAGCCGTTCACCCCGGTGCAGATCCTGTGGATCAACTTCCTGGTCAACGCACCGTTCGGCGTCGCGCTCGGCTTCGACCAGCAGACGCCCGGCCTGATGGAACGCCATCCCCGCCCGCGCGGCGAGTCGATCCTGACCCGCGGGGTGATGATCACCTGCGGCCTCGTCGGGCTGTTCATCGCCGTCGCCAACCTGGCGCTGATCGCGACCGGCAAGAACCACTACGGCAGCGTCAAGATCGGCCAGTCGATGGGCCTGGTCGCCTTCACCCTGATGCTGGTGGTCGCCGCCTTCGAGGCCCGCAGCGAGACCGAGACCGCCTTCGGCACGGGCATCTTCAGCAGCTCCAAGATGAACGTGATCGCGGTGGCCGAGGTGGCGGGCGCGTTCCTCATCACGCAGGCGAACTTCATGAACCATCTGCTCGGCACCGCCCAGCTGACCGCCGCCCAGTGGGGGTTCGCGTTCCTCGCCGCCGTCGTCCTGCTCCTCGGCTGGGAGGCCGGGAAGCTGATCGCCCGCCGGACCGCCGCGGGCCGGAGCAGCTCGTGAGCACGGCCCGATGTCCTGCCGGGCGGGCCGTGCGGCCGTTACTGCCCGTACAGGGCCGTGAACGCGGCGAGCCGAGCCATGGAGCAGACGATGACGGAGGCACAGCCGGATAGCCGGGATGGCCATGGCGTGCGCAGCCTGGAGGTGCGCTGGATCTTCCCCGGCCCGCTGGCGGCGGCGGCGGCCGGATGGTTCGGGCGCTTTCCCGCCCGGGCGGTGGCGCTCGAGGATGTCTATCTGCTGGATCCGCACTTGCCCGGGCTCTCGGTGAAGGTGCGCGGCGGCCGGGCGCTGGAGATCAAGGCGTACCGGGGGAGCCCGGGTCTTCTCGAGGTGCCCGGGCGGGCCCGGGGCCGCCTGGAGTACTGGCAGAAGTGGTCCTTTCCCTGTGATCCCCCCAGTCAGGGCAGCGGGCATCCCTCCAGCTGGAGGATGGTGAGCAAGCGGCGCCGGATCAGCCAGTTCTCGCTGGCCGGCGGGCTGGCCCGGGCGTACGTCCCGGGACCGGACCAGGAACCGGGGTGCGCGGTGGAACTCACTGAGTTCCGCGCGCGGGACGAGGCCTGGTGGACCCTGGGGTTCGAGGCCACCGGCCCGGCCGACGCGCTGCGCAGCCAGCTCGAAGCCGCCGCCGGGCTGGTGTTCTCCCAGGCCCTGCCGTACGGGGGGGAACTGGGCCTGGATCACTCCATGTCCTACGCGCGGTGGCTGCGCCGGTGGCCGGCCACGACTGCGGAGCCTGACCAGGGCACCGGCCAGTGACCTCACGGGCGCGACCGTCCCGGCCCATTGAAATGCTCGTACCGAACGAGCGCCGATCCCGCATCCTGCCGCGCTGGAGCGTTAGCCATGGAGTACCTGGTCACCATGACCACCCGCGTTCCTGACGGGACACCGGAACAGGCAGTCGCGGACATCCGGACCCGCGAGGCGGCCCGCTCGCGCGAGCTGGCCGCCCAGGGGCACCTGCTGCGGCTGTGGCGGCTGCCGGCCGGCGGCCCCGGCGTGCCGAGCGACCCGGGGCTGGCGGCGTCGTGACGGGCCGGGTCGCCATCATCACCGGGGGCTCCCAGGGCATCGGCGCCGGCCTGGTCGCCGGGTACCGCGCGCGGGGCTGGGCGGTGGTGGCCAGCGCCCGCACGATCAAGCCGTCGCAGGACCCGGACGTCCTCACCGTGGCCGGGGACATCACCGAGCCCGCGACCGCCGGCCGGATCACCGCTGCGGCGCTGGACCGCTTCGGCCGCATCGACACCCTGGTCAATAACGCGGGCGTGTTCATCTCCAAGCCGTTCACCGACTACACCGCCGAGGACTACGCCACCGTCGCCGGGGTCAACCTGGCCGGGTTCTTCTGGCTGACCCAGCGGGTCATCGGCGAGATGGCGCGGAGGGACGGCGGCCACGTGGTCAATGTCTCGGCCACCCTGGCCGAGGTCGCGAGCTCCGGCGCGCCCGCGGTGCTGACCGCGCTGACCAAGGGCGGCCTGGCCGCGGCCACCCGGTCGCTGGCCGTCGAGTACGCCTCCCGCGGCATCCGGGTCAACGCCGTCTCCCCGGGCATCATCCAGACCCCGGTGCACCCGGCCGAGAGCTACCAGCACCTCGGCGGCCAGCTTCCCCCGCTCGGGCGGCCCGGCCAGGTCAGCGACGTGGTGGACGGCGTCTTGTTCCTGGAGTCCTCGCCGTACATCACCGGCGAGATCCTGCACATCGACGGCGGCCAGATCGCCGGCCACTGACGCCTCCGGCTAGCCCGGCTGGCGCCCGGCGGCCCGGTTGTCCGAGGCTCGCCAGTGCGCCGGGGCTTTGCCGCCGGTAACCCGCCGGGTTCCGCTACCGTTGCACCACCCGTCACCGCTGTCACAGCTCCCGTTAACGCCACGTCGGCCATCCGCTGGCGGTCGCCTCATATGCCTCACGGGTACCATCCATCACCGTTCATGATGCCCAGCCTGGGGTGAGTGTGACATCAGCCCCGTCTATCGGGGCTGATGTGCCACCCACCCCGCTCCCTGTGGCCTCACGATCGCGCATCGGGCGGCGTGCCGCCCCCGTGACATCCCTGGGCGTTACCCTGGTCCGCCGCGGGGCACACATTCACGCGCGGGGCGCGGGCCGCGGGCCGCGGGGCCAGTCCGCGGGTTCCGGTTAACCCCCGGGCCCGGTTGCGGCAAGCCTCACGGCCAAGACTCACGCTTGCCGCATGGGAATGCCGCCGGGGCGGGGGCAGGCTTGTCATAGGGCCCCGGCACGGGCCGGGCCGCCGAGCCGACCAAGGGGAGGCCGACGATGTACCCCTGCAGCGTCCATGTCCTCCACGCCGACGCCTTGTTCGCGTCGGCGCTGCAGCGCAGCGACGAACCGAGCGTCAGCCAGATCCGGCAGGCCATCACCGCGGCCCTCAACGGGTACGGTGTCGCGGGCTGCGCCGGGCGGGTCGCGCAGGAGTTCGGCGACCACCCGGAGACCGCGGCGGCCCGGATGCGCTGGGCCCGGTCCGCGGTGGCCGGCCTGGACCGTCAGCCTGTGCCGGGCACGCGGCGGCTGGCCGCCGTCGGCCACGCCGCCTGAGCCGGGAGACCATGGGGCGAGGCCGGACGCGGGTCCGCCGGCCCGTGGCTCACTCGAAACCGGACGTGTCGCCTGCCCCGCGGCGCACGATCTCGGGCTCGGGCTGGGAGAAGTCGATCACTGTGGTCGGCTCGGTGCCGCAGTCGCCCGAGTCGATCACCGCGTCCACAGTGTGGTCAAGCTGCTCGGCGATCTCCCACCCCTGGGTCATGGGCTCGTCCTGACCGGGCAGCAGCAGGGTGCTCGAGACCAGCGGCTCGCCGAGTTCGGCGAGCAGCGCCTGGGTCACCACATGGCGCGGGATCCGCACCCCGACGGTCTTCTTCCTCGGGTGCTGCAAGATGCGCGGCACCTCCTTGGTCGCGGGCAGGATGAACGTGTAACTGCCGGGGGTCGCCGCCTTGATCGCCCGGAACACCGGGTTGGCCACGTAGATGAACTGGCCCAGCTGGGCGAAGTCCTGGCACACCAGCGTGAGGTGGTGCCGGTCGCCCAGTCCGCGGATCGACTTGATCCTGGCCATGCCGTCCCTGTTGCCGAGCTGGCACCCCAGCGCGTAGCACGAGTCCGTCGGGTAGGCGATCACTCCGCCTTCCCGCACGATATCGGCGATCTGGATGATCGCGCGCCGCTGCGGGTTGGCCGGATGGATGTCGAAGTACCTGGCCATGCGATGAGCTTAGTGCCATCGCCGTAGCCGGCAAGCCGGGATTACGGCACGAGCACGGTGCGCTCGCCTGGCGGGTCTGGCGGCCCATCCGCTCGGCCATGCAGGGGCCGGCGGCGATCAGGCATGTGGAGGAGACCGTGCCGCGCATGGCCCCGGAGGGAATCGTGCTGCGCTACGGCGGCTTCTACGGGCCGGGCGCCTCGGAAATCCTGCTGGGAATGCTGCGGAAGCGGCAGGTGCCGGTGATCGGCGGCGGGGCCGGGGTCTGGTCGTTCATCGAGATCACCGACGCCGCGGCCGCGACGCTGGCTGCGGTCGACCGCGGCGCGCCTGGCGTCTACAACGTCGTGGACGATGACCCGGCGCCAGTCGCGCAGTGGCTGCCGTACCTGGCCCGGGTCGCGGGCGCGAGGCCGCCGCTACGCCTGCCGGCCTGGCTGGGACGGCTGCTGGCCGGGGAGTTCGCGGTCGCCCAGATGACCACTTCGCGCGGTTACTCGAACGAGAAGGCCAGGAAGGAGCTCGGCTGGGAGCCGCGGTACCCGAGCTGGCGGGAGGGATTCCGTGCCTGGGTCAGCGGATGAGGCGGACGAGGCCGTGCTGTACGACGCCGGCGGGCGCGTGGTCAGCGTGGTCGGGCTCGACGTCACCGACGGCGTGGTCCAGGCGATCCGCTCTGTGGTCAATCCCGACAAGCTTGGCCATCTCGGACCGGTCTCTGATCTGGCGCGACTGCCGGAAAAGAAAGCACCGCGGCACGGCTACGACACAGCTGAGGAAGGAACCGATGAGAGACTTTGAGGCTATCGCTGATCGCGTCGAGATCGAGGTCAGAAGTAGGTTGCCGCCGTGCCGATGACGTTGTAGTCGTCGTCGACCAGGTGGATCTCGCGCCATTTGTCGAAGGTGGTACACGGGTGCGAGGGACCCAGCGCAACCAGGTCGCCGACCTCCACCCCGTGTCCGGGCGGGGCGGTCATGTGCGCGTGCTGGTCGCTGGCGGCGGCCATCGTCCAGCCGGCCTCGCGCAGCGGGCGCAGCTCGGCGGTACCGCGGCGGACGTGGGCGAGCGCGACCGGGTTCCTGGCGTCCTGGCCGAAGTCCCGCCGGCCCGCCGACAAGATGACCAGGCCGGGTTCGGGCACCGAGAGCACTTGCGTCCACACCTCCAGGGCCGGCTCCAGGTCCGGCTCGGCCGAACCGGTCCGCCGGTGGATGTCTTCGAGCAGCCCGGCGTAGGCGCCGTGGTCCTGGGTCAGGTAGCAGCCGCTGCGCAGCACCACCCGGTGCGGCCGGGAAAGCCGCATCGCCGTCAGCGACTCGATCACCAGGTCGTAGAACGCGCTGCCGCCCGCTGACACCAGCACGTCCCCAGGACCGAACAGCTCGCGCCCGTCCAGCTCCCCGGCGATGAGGCCGAGGAAGCCGAGGAACTCCCGCACGTCGGCCTCGCGCCGGCCCGCCTCCCGGGTCTGCGCGAATCCCTCGAAGCCCTCCACGCCAGCCAGCGCCAGCCGCGGGCCCGCCGCACGCACCTCCTCGGCCACCTTGACGGCGGTGCCGACGTCGCGCACCCCGCACCGCCCGCCCGCTGTGCCGCCCTCGACCAGCACGTTGACCGGTCGCCCCGGGCCGGCCCGGGATACCCCCTCGGCGAGCAGCCGCACCCCGGCCACCGAATCGACCAGGCAGTAGAAGTCGAACCCCGGGTCGCGGGCCAGCTCGTCGCAGACATAGCGGATATCCGGGCCGCCGACGAGCTGGTTGGCGTAGAACACCCGCGGCACCCCGTGCCGCCGGGCCACCTCCAGCTGGGCGCAGGTCGCGAACGTCAGCCCCCAGCACCCCGCCGCCAGCTGCCGGCCGAACAGCGCCGGGCTCATCGTCGTCTTGGCGTGCGGGCACAGCAGCACCCCGCGGGACTCGGCGTACAGCTGGAACCTGGCGATGTTCCGCTCCACCGCCCCGTCGCGCAGTACGCACGCTGGCAGCCGCACTTGTTCACGGAGCACGTTCCGCTGGCTGGTTGTCATCGACGCATTCATGTCCATCTGCTCCATCTGCCCTCGACCGATAGGAAGGAAGTACTCGGCGGAACTACGAAGTAAGCCAGACGGCGGCACCTGTCGCCGCGCGTCGTCGAGCGTCTTATGTCCGGGCAATC
>Ga0335081_10006978_pt1 | contig 18024 bp, 17 predicted proteins | sample Lox_Sample_35_FD_206713 | JGI IMG/M metagenome (GOLD analysis project Ga0335081, IMG submission 206713) | Soil microbial communities from Loxahatchee National Wildlife Refuge, Florida, United States - Lox_Sample_3.5 | ecosystem: Environmental > Terrestrial > Soil > Wetlands | place: USA... | reverse complement strand
CAGTATTCGCAGGTGAAGATGTAGAAAAATTTGCGCGTGGCGACCTTGCGGCAGCGGCGGCTGCGGTCGGCGCAGAACTCGCGCGGCTCGCGGAAAATTTCTTCGTGCGTGACGGTCCAGGCGACGCAGGCGACGGGGATCGCCAGCACGAACAGCTCGGCAACCTCGGCGGCGAGCGACACGTTAGCGGCGCGTCGACCGCACCAGCGCGGTGAGCAGCACTCCCATGCCGATTCCGGCGAGCGCGGTGACCCAGGGATGCAGCGCCGCAGTGGTATACACGCTGAAATTGCGCGCGCGGCCGGGATAATCGCCGCGCTCGCGATACGGCTCGTTGGGTGCGTGCAGCGCGTTCTTCGACGGCTCGGGCGCGGGACGCTCGCTGTGCTGCGCCTCGAACATCGTCGCTTCCATGAATTTGTCGGTGAGCCTGGGGAACGTCGCGCCGGCCGCGGCGATAACACGTCCGCCCGAGCCGACGTGGATGTGTCGCACCGGGTGCTCCGCGCAATGCAGAATCACCTTTGCCACCACCTGCGGCGTGTACGCGGGACCCGGATTCTGGGGCGCCGAGGGCAGATAATTGCGCGCGTGCTCGGTGATCGGCGTGTCGATGGTGCCGGGCTTGACCAGCGTGACCGAAACCGGCGCGTCGTCCTTTTCGAGCTCCATGCGCAGCGCGTCGGTGAACGCCTGCACCGCGTGCTTCGATGCCGAATAGATACCTTGCAACGGCAGAGTGCGGTCGGATTCGACGCTGCCGACGTTGATCAAAGCCCCGCCGCGCTCACGCAGATGCTCGGCCGCGATGCGCGAGCCGTAAACGGTGCCCCAGAAATTTGTTTCGAATAATCGCCGCATGTCTTCGATGCTCACGTCGAGCAGCTTGCCGTAGATCAGCACGCCGGCGTTGTTGATCCAGGTGTCGAATCCGCCGAAACGGTCGATGGCGGTCTGCGCGATGCGCCGCATGTCCTCTTCGTTGCCGACGTCGGCGGCGATGGTGGCCACGCGGTCCGCTCCGAATTCTTTCGAGAGCGTCTCGAGCGCTTCGAGATTCCGCGCCGCAGCCACCACTTTCGCGCCTTTGTACGCCGCGAGTTTCGCCGTCGCCAATCCGATGCCGCTCGAGGCGCCGGTGATCACGACCACCTGCTGATCGATGTGCTTCAACTGACGCCGCGCCTCGAACGCCTCGCGTACTTTCGCGGTGCGCTTGGATTTTTCCGAGGTGCGCCGGAGCGCGGTCTCGAAGGCGACCAGCGCGGTGGAGGGCAGCGCCTGCCACACTTGTTCGTAATCCTCGCGCTCCTCAGCTTGCAGGTCGCGCGCGAGCTTCTCGGTTTCCGCGTCTCCGGCTTCCGCGGCGGCCGACGCCAGCGCTTCGTACATCGCCATCTCCGCGGCGGCGGCACTATAGACCATCACCAGGTGCTGCGCGCTTTTCTCGGGCGTCGTGTAACCCGCCTGCGCGACCGCGGGCGCCGAGCCGAGCGCCATCGCCAGCGCGGTCTTGGCTCCCGAGGGCGCGCCGCCCAGCGCCTTCAGCCGGTCCGTCAGCCGCTGGTGCTGGCTGCTCGCCCGCGACGCCATGCGGGTGAAAAACTGGGTCAACTCCTGATCCTCGGTGATCTGGCCGAAGGACCTCAGAAGATTTTCGAAGTTCTGCTCCGCCGCAATCGTGTCTTCCAGGTAGTCCATCAGCGCGGCCTGCTGCGCTTCGGTCATGGGCAAGCGTCTCCTGGTGAAGTGGATTCGCCTTGAGCCGCGGGGTTTCGGCGAAATTATTTCGCGGAAACGCACACGAATCCGTCCAGTCTAATCTCAGACACATGGAAACCCAAGACGCCGTCGAAGTCATTAAAGATTATCTTCAGGACGCGATCGCCGCCGAAAAAAGTTTTGAAACGCAGCTTCGCGCCTTCGCCCAGGCCTCGCACGACGAGACCGATATTCGCCAGCTCTTCGAGCAGCACGCCGACGAGACGCGCGCCCAGCACCAGGCGCTCACGGAGCGTCTCCAGGAGCTCGGCGGCGCGCCTTCCACCGCCAAGAGCCCGCTGGCGCATCTGTTCAACATGGCGCCCGCGGTCGCCGAGACCGGACACGATCACAGCGAAAAAGTCACGCAGAACCTGATGATCGCCTTTGCGGTGGAAAACAGCGAAGTGGCGATGTACGAATCGCTCGCCACCGTTGCTTCGGCCGCGGGCGATGGTCCGACGGAGATTCTCGCACGGCGCATTCAGAATCAGGAGCGCGCGACCGCGGAGAAAGTCTGGCAGCGCATCGCTCCCGCCGCGCGTCGCGCCGCGCAGACCGCCGCGTAGCGTTACAGCTCCCACATCGTCGTCGCGCTCAGCGAACCTTTGCGTCCAATCCTGTGAATGCCCGACGACCTCAATCCTCTCGGCGAATGGTGCCCCGACTGTAACCCGTGGTGGATCGCGGCAGCGGTCATGCTGCCGACCTTCATGGAAGTGCTCGATACTTCCATTGCTTCGGTCGCGTTACCGCACATCGCCGGCAGCCTCGCCGCGTCCACCGACGAAGCCACCTGGGTGCTCACCACGTATCTGGTCGCCAACGCGGTGATTCTTCCCGCGAGCGCGTGGTTCTCGCTCAAATTCGGACGCCGCAATTTCTTGCTGGCGTGCATCATGCTGTTCACCGTCTCTTCGTTTTTGTGCGGCGCCGCGACCAGTCTCGGCATGATCCTGTTCGCGCGGCTGCTGCAAGGCGCGGGCGGCGGCGCGCTTCAGCCGCTCTCTCAAGCGATTCTGCTCGAAAGTTTTCCGCCCTCCAAGCGCGGCTCGGCGATGGCCGCTTTCGCCTTGGGCGTGGTGGTTGCGCCGGTTCTGGGACCCACGCTCGGCGGCTATCTCACCGATCAGTACACCTGGCGCTGGTCGTTCTACATCAACATCCCCATCGGAATCCTGGCCGTGGTGATGATCTCGAAATTCGTCAAGGACCCGCCCTATATCGCCAACGCGCGGCCCGGCCGCATCGATTCGATCGGCCTGGGCCTGCTCGCGGTGTGGATCGCGGCCATGCAATACATGCTCGACCGCGGCCAGCAGGACGACTGGTTCGGGTCAACCAAAATTCGCTGGGCCGCCGTGCTGGTCGTCCTCGGATTCCTTGCCTTCCTCGCGCGCGAGCTGCTGGTGCGCAATCCGGTGGTGAACCTGCGCGTGTTCCGGAACCGCAACTTCGCGCTCGGCTGCCTGCTGATCGCTCTATTCGGCGCCGTGATCTACGGCATCATCACCATTCTTCCGCTGTTCTATCAGACCCTGCTCAACTACACTGCATGGGCCGCAGGACTAGCCGTCAGCCCGCGCGGCATCGGCGCGATCCTGATCATGCCCATCGTCGGAGTTCTCTCCAACCGCTTTGACAACCGCTGGATCATTCTATCCGGTTTTCTGGCCTTCGCCTGGTCCGCCCTATGGATGGGCGAGCTCACGCTGCGCATCTCGCAATGGTCGGAGCTGTGGCCCATCATCCTGAGCGGGTCCGCCGCCGGATTGGTGTTCGTGCCGCTGTCGACCACCACTATGGGAACACTTTCCAACCAGGAGATCGGCAACGCGAGCGGCCTGTACAACCTGCTGCGCAACGTCGGCGGGAGCATCGGGATTTCCATGGTCGAGACGCTGATCGCGCGCCATCAGCAGATTCATCGCGATGAGCTGAGCCGCTACATCCGCCCGCGCCCTCCCTACACACAGGCCTACAATTCTTTCGATGCCCTGATGTCGCACCACGCCGGCCCGCATCTGGCGATGCTGCGCGCCTATCATCTGATCGAGAACGGAGTGCAACAGCAGGCCACCGTCTATTCCTACGTCGACGATCTGCGTTACATGGCCGTGCTGTGCTTCGTGTGCGTGCCGGTGGTTTTCCTGCTCAAGAAGGTGAAATCCAAGGGACCCATCGCGGCGGATTGAGACGTCCTTGGCGCGCTTGAGCAACGAGTCGGATTGAGGCGCGGCATTCATGCCGCGCGTGGGCCGCATATTTGGAACACAGCCGCTGCTCGCGATCATCTTCGCTTCGTCTTGATCACGATCGGCGACCCTTCGAAGCCGAAGCGCTCGCGCAGCCGGTTGATCAGAAATCGCTCCGCCGAAAAATGCATCTGACCGGCGCGGTCCGTGAACACGACAAACGTCGGCGGGCGCGTGGAGGCCTGCGTCATGTAGTAAATCTTCATGTCGTATTCCCAGCTCAGCGTTTCGAGAAACCGGTTCAGTTCCCCGGTGGAGACGCGCTTTGAGAACGACTGGTACGCGCGCCGAATCAGCGGGAACAGCGCGCGCACTCCCCTGCCCTGCTTCGCCGATACGAACGCAATCTTCGCATAATCCAGAAATTTCAGCCGGTCGCGCACGTCCTGCTCAAATTTGCGCTTGCCGCCGGTGGCCGCGTCCCATTTGTTCACCACGATCACCACCGCGCGGCCCTCCTCGTGCGCGTAGCCCGCGATGGTCGCATCGAGCGCGAGCACTCCCTCGGTCGCATCCAGCAGGATCAGCGCGACGTTGGCCATGCGCAGGTGCCGCCGCGCCATCACCACGCTGAGCTTTTCGGCCATCAGCTTGGTCTTGCCCTTGCGCCGGATTCCCGCCGTGTCGACGAACACATATTCCGCGCCCTCATGCTCGATCTTTTCGTCCACCGCGTCGCGCGTGGTGCCGGCGACCGGAGAAACGATAGCGCGCTCGGTGCCGGTGAGCGCGTTGAGCAGCGTCGATTTTCCCACGTTGGGCCGTCCGATGATGGCGATCCTGATCGCCCGCGGCTCTTCCGCCTCCGTTTCCGCGGCCGGCTCCGTTCGTTCGAAATCGCGCGTCACCTGCTCGAGAAGCGCGTCAATGCCCAGATGATGCTCGGCTGAAACCGGAAACAGGTCGGGGAATCCGAGCGCGTGAAACTCGTGCGCCAACTCCTCGCGTTTGGGCGCATCAATCTTGTTGACGGCGACCGCGACGGGTTTGCCCAGCTTGCGCAGCATCGCGGCCAGCTCGCGATCCGCGCCGGTGATCTCCGCGCGGCCGTCCACCAGGAAGACGACATACGCGGCGCGGTCGAGCGCCATGCGGGCCTGCTTGAGAATCTGCGATGGAATCAGCTCGGCGTCATTGGGAATGATGCCGCCGGTGTCGATCAGCTCGAAGCGGCGCCCGTGATATTCGGCTTCGCCATGAATGCGGTCGCGCGTGATCCCCGGCTCGTCGCCGACAATGGAGCGCCGCGAGCCCAGAATCGCATTGAACAGCGTCGATTTGCCGACGTTCGGACGCCCGACGATGACCACGACTGGAAGATCCGCCACGCGCTAGATGGGTGCGCCAATCCGCACGCTGAACCACTTGCTGACGCGCGTGGCTCGGCCTACTGAAAACGTGCGGCTACGCAGCCGAGCCGCGCGCGTGAGCGAGCGGAATCCGTTTGCGCCCGCCGTCACGAGCTCTTCTTCACGATCATCTTCAGCCGCTCCCACGATTCCGCGCGAGCCTTCTGGTTGGGCTCATACATCTGCTTGACGTTCTCCTTGGCGTCGGCCGGCGGCGGAGGAGCTTCGCCCGCGCGCATGAAACCGTGCCCCGTGCCTTCATAAGTCACCGGCTCGAACTTCTTTCCCGCGGCTTTCATCTGTTCCTGCGCGGTGGGGATGGTCGCATCCACGCGCATATCATTGCCCGCGAAAAATCCGTATACCGGCGCGTGAATCCGCGCCATATCGGCCGCCGGCGGCGGAGTCCCGTAGAACACGAACGCGGCTTTCAGATCCGGCCGGTTGGTGGCGAAGCGAAAACTCTGCCCGCCGCCCCAGCAGAATCCCGCGACGAACAATTTTCCGTTCGACGCCGGAAGCTTGATCCCGTAATCGGCCGCCGCATTCAGGTCCGCGGTGATCTGGTCCGGCGGAAGGTCGCGGATTTTTTCGCCCACGCGATCCGAGGGAATATCCTTGGTGCGCCCGCCGTTCGGACCCATTTGTGAAAGCAGGTCCGGCGCCACGGCGATGTAACCCGCTTCGGCGAACTCGTCGGCGACCTCTTCCACCCAGTCCGACATCCCGAAAATTTCGTGGATCACCAGGATCACCGGGGCCTTGGTAGAAACTTCGGGGTAGGCGACGAAGGTCGCCACGGTGCGCCCGTCATGTTTGACGTTGACCCACTCGCGATGCCGCGGCGATTTGTCCACGGCCGCCCGAGCCCAATCCTGCGCGGAGACCGCGGTGAGGCCCAGAAGGAGCAGGGTAGCAATTTTGATCATTTTTCTCTTGTATCACTTTCTTTCTCCGGCATGTGCGTCCGGGAAAGGGCGCTAACAACGGTGATCTTTGTTGTGCTGATTCAGCGCTCCAAAGGCCCGTTCTTTCTCGCCGATCAGGAGTTCGAGTTGTTTGTCCAGTTGCGCGATCGTCGTCCGGTCGTTCGAGCGGTTCGCTTCAAGCAGCCTTTGCGTGACGGAGATGATCTGGCTGAGCGTGTTCATCGCGGCGTCCCTCAAGCGTTCTCTTTCCTCGCAGCCCGTCATCACTATCAGTCTCGCTCTTTTGGCATTCCTTTTGAGCGCACTTCGCAGAGCTGCGCGATTCCGATTAAACCTCTTGACTTTTTTCACGCAGACTCCATACTAGATCCTGACCTCCCCCCGGTTAACTGAATCCCCCGTTTGGGACCTACGTAGCGATAGCTTTGTCTTAAAAAGCTTTGTCTAAGAAAGCTTCGTCCAAAAACGCACCGTGAACCCTGGCGACTCTGCCTGACAGCATGCCCAAGTCCCGCAACCGGCTCACCAAACCTGTCGCGTTCCACGTCACCCGAGACGAATACGAAAAGCTCAAAGCCGAATGCGACGCCGGCGCCGCGCGCAACCCGTCAGAGCTCGCCCGCGCCCGAATCCTGCGCGCCGTCACCGGAAATTCGCTCGCTGCAGTCGCCACCCGGCTCGCCGAGCTCGAACAGGCCGTCCAACAGCTCAGTCAATCGCTCGAAACCGGAGCATCCCATGGCAGTAACGAAACCGCGCAATAAAATTTTGATTTTCCGCCTCACCCAGGAAGAATACGAAGCGCTGCAATCCGCCTCGGCCGGCTCGCGCAGCCTCTCCGAGTTCGCGCGCTCGAAATTGTTCAGCGCTCTCGACTCGCCGCCGGTCCAATCGCAGCTTTCCGAGCTGCAATCGAAAGTCGCGCGCATCGAGCAGCTTCTCGAAAGGAACGAATGCGCGCCGCAATTCTGATCGCGCTCGCGGCTCTCTGCGCCGCCCAGCAGATCCGGCCCAATCTGATGATCGAGGCCGGCAACGCCAATCTCCCTTCACAGCGCCTCGGCGTCGACGATCTGATCGCCGTCTCGGTCTACGATGCGCCCGAGCTCACCCGCACCGTACGCGTTGAAACCGACGGCTCCATTCATCTGCCCATGCTCAAGAACGGCATCGCCGCCGCCGGAATTTATCCCGGCGACCTGGAATCCTCCATCGCTGACGCGCTCAAATCCGAACAAATCCTGGTCGACCCCGTGGTCAAAGTCACCGTGGTCGAATATCACAGCCGGCCCATCGCCGTGATGGGCGCGGTCAAGCAGCCGGTCACTTTCCAGGCAATCGGCACTGTCACCCTGCTCGACGCTCTCGCCCGCGCCGAAGGACTCACCGAGTTCGCCGGCACCGAAATCATCCTCACACGTTCCGATCAGGTGGAGCACATTCCCGTCAAGCGCCTGATCCACGACGCCGACCCCAGCGTCAACTACCTGCTGCACGGCGGCGAGGAAATCCGCGTCCCCGAAGCCGGCAAGATTTTCGTCGTCGGCAACGTGCGCAAGCCCGGAGCCTTCCCCGTCCGCGACCCCGCCGATGAAAGCGTGCTGAAGATGATCGCGCTTTCCGAAGGTCTCGCGCCCTACGCCGGAAAAATCGCCTACGTCTATCGCCGCGACGCATCCGGCGCGAAAAAAGAAATCCCCATCGAGCTCGACAAAATCCTGCAACGCAAGTCCCCCGACGTCCCGCTCGAAGTCGGCGATCTCTTATACATCCCCGACAACAAAACGCGCCGCGCCGCCATGACCACCATCGACCGCATTACCATGTTCGGCGCCTCGACCGCCTCCGGCTTACTCATATGGCACTGATGAGAAAACCCGCGCACGCGCACGAATCTGAAAAGGGGACCGCCTACTCTGTCCCCAATCCGCATTTCGGCAATTGGAGAGATCGGTCCTGCAGTGGACAGAGCGGGCTGCGGAACGCACGTGCCGTGTCCCCTTTTCCCGTCCGAAAACCGCGCTCGAGTGCCCTTTCTTTCGCACTCCATAACGTAAAACTTTCATGAAGAAGTTAGAACCACCCCCCGAAATCCAGCGCGCCCCGATTCTCGACGCCGAGTACGAGCCGCAGCCCGCGCACGTCCCGTTAGCTCACTACCTCTGGATCCTTCGCCGCCACGGCTGGAAAATCGCCGCCTTCGTCGCCGGCACCGTTCTCGCCACACTCATCGTCAGCCTGCGCCTCACCCCCATCTACGAATCCACCGTCACCGTCGATGTCGACCGCCAGATGCCCACCGGCGTCCTCGGCCAGGAGGCCATGCAGAACGTCACCAACGACGCCGACCAGTTCCTCGCCACTCAAGTAAAACTCATCCAGTCCGATTCCGTCCTGCGCCCCGTCGTCGAAAAATTCCATCTCCGCGAGGTCGAAAAGGACGCGCTCGAAGAAGCCATCGACAAATCCGCAACCAGCCTCGAAGCCCCCATAATTCTCAAAAACCTCAAAGTCACTCGGCCGCCGAATACATATTTATTGCTCATCTCCTACCGCTCCCCGCACCGCCAGCTCGCCAGCGACGTCGCCAACTCCATCGCGCTCTCCTATCTCGCCCACACCTACAAAATCCGCTACAAGGCGACCGAAGGCCTCTCCGATTTCATGGAGCGCCAGCTCGAAGAGCTGAAAGCCCAGATGGAAAAATCCGCCGCCGCCCTCGCCGCCTTCGAACGCGAGCTCAATGTCATCAATCCCGAGGAGAAAACCAACATCCTCTCCGCCCGACTTCTCCAGCTCAACCAGGAATACACCAAAGCCCAGGCCGACCGCGTCACCAAGGAAGCCGCCTACAACGCCATCCAGTCCGGCACCCTCGCCGCCGCGCAGGTCTCCACACAAGGCGAAGCGCTCAAAAAACTCACCGAAAATTTCAACGAAGCCCAGGAGCAGTTCGCCGAAGTCAAGCTCCACTTCGGCATCAACCACCCCGAATACAAAAAGGCCGACACGCGCGTGGCCGAACTTGCTTCCCAGATCGACGCCACGAAAAAATCCATCGCCCAGCGCATCGAGATCGAATATCGCGAAGCCCTCAACCGCGAATCCATGCTCGAAAACTCCGTCAAGGAAACCAAGGCCGAATGGGACCACCTCAACGCCCGCAGCTTCGAATATCAAAGCCTCAAGCGCGAAGCCGATTCCGACAAGCAGCTCTACGAAGAGCTGGTCCGCAAAATTAAGGAAGCCGGCATCAACGCCAGTTTCCAGAACAGCTCCATCCGCGTCGCCGACGAAGCCCGACCCGGCCTCAAACCCGTGTTCCCCAAAACCTGGCTGAACGTTCTGCTCGCCTTCCTCTTCGCGACCTTCTTCGGCATCGGCGCCGCCGTCCTCTCCGACGTCCTCGACAACACCATCCGCGACCCCGACCAGGTCGCCCGCCTGCTCAACGCCGACGTAATCGGTTCCCTCCCCGCCGTAAAGGACTGGCGCCGCCGCCTGAGCCCCATCCAGACCCACGCCCTGATCTCGAATGGAAACGGTCTGGTCCACACCAACGGCAATGCCGACGGAAAAAGGGGACACGGCACGTGCGTCCCGCAGCCTACTCTGTCCCCATCGCACGAACCCTCAAACGGCCACACCCGCCCCGGCAGTGGACAGAGCGGGCTATCCCCTTTTTCCAACACCCACAATGGACCGTTGCAACCGAACGACACCCCCCTCCAACTCCTCGAACCCGACCAGGCCCTCACCAACTACGAAGAAGCCATAAGAACCCTCCGCAACTCCATCCTCCTCACCGATTTCGACCGCCGCCTCCGCAGCGTCCTGCTCACCAGCGCCAGCCCCAGCGAAGGCAAATCCACGGTCGCCGCGCATCTCGCCGTCACCCACGCCCGCCAGCACAAACGCACCCTCCTGATCGATGGCGACCTCCGCCGCCCCAGCGTCCACCGCCTTTTCCAGATCCCCAATCACACCGGCCTCTCCAACGTGCTGATGCAACAACTGACGTGGATGGAAGCCGTAGTCCTCATGGACGAGCCCAAGGGCCTCGACATCCTCCCCGCCGGCCCCTCCTCGCGCCGGGCCTCCGATCTCATCGGCATGGGCCTGGCCGAAATCATCGAGGAAGCCACACAGATCTACGACCTGGTCGTCCTCGACGCCCCACCCCTGCTAGGTTTTGCCGAGCCTCTCCAGATGGCGACGGCAGTGGACGGCGTAATGGTAGTAGCCCGAGCCGGCGACACCAGCCGCAAAGCCCTGAGCACCGTAATCACAACCCTGACCCGCCTCCGAGCCAACTTAATCGGAGTGGTTTTAAATGAAGTTCACCGGGACGTCGCCAATGGTTATTACTACTACTACGGTCACTACAATAAATACTATTCGCGACGGAACGGTGACGCGTGAACTTAGCCCGGCAGCTCTTCACCGCAGTGGCCGATAACGATAACCCCGCCTCGGTCGCGTCGCGTCTGCGCGAACGCAGATTTCTCGATTTCGCGAGAACCCTGCTGCGACAAAGCGAGCCAGTAAAAATTCTTGACGTTGGCGGAACACCGCAATTCTGGTCGCGCCACGCCCGCGCGCTAGGCAAGGCCGAAGTCACGCTCCTGAACCAAGACCTCACCGGCCTACCCATCGTGGAGGGCCTCGAATACACCGTTGGCGACGCCCGCTGCATGCGTCAATTCCACGACCGCGAATTCGACATGTGCTTCTCCAACTCCGTCATCGAGCACTTCCCCACCTACGCCGAACAACAGCGCTTCGCCGCCGAGATACGCCGCGTGGCCCGCGGCTATTACGTCCAGACGCCGAGCAGATACTTCCCCATTGAGCCGCACTTCCTCGTGCCCGGATGGCAATTCGCGCCTCTGCCCGTGCGCGCATGGATGCTCCAGCGCCGCGCCTGGGGCTGGATGCCCAGGGCAAAGAGCCGCGCCGAAGCGCTTGAAACCGCACGCTCCATCCGCCTGCTTACCGCAAACGAACTGCGCCGCCTCTTCCCGGAAGCCGAAATCCGCCGCGAGAGCGTCGCTGGATTGACGAAATCACTAATCGCAGTCAAACCGGCCGCCCCCTCCGAACCCGAATTGACCGGGGAGGCGATCGGATGACAACCGCGGCCGCGCCGCGAGGGCTCGTTCTTACCTCGGACGAACTCGCCGCGCGCGCATACCCGGGCGCCGTAAAGCTATACGTCTGGCTCCACTGCACCTGGTTTGCACTCTACGCTCTCCTGGGGAAAGGATTCGCGTATGCAGGATACCCGCCGATCTACGCGGGCGAAGTCCTGCTGTTCTTCGCTGTATGCGCCGTCTTTCTGACGCAGCGATCGGCCGCCCCGCTCCTCACGCCAATCGGCGCGATCATGGTCTGCTTCGTCGCCTGGCAGATCATGCGCATGGCTCCGTATGTCGACGTTTACGGCATCAACGCCTTCCGCGACAGTGTGCTCTGGGCGTACGCCGCGTTCGCCTGGGCGGTAGCTGCGATGATGCTCCGAATTCGCCGGCCCCTGCATCTCGTGCTGACGCGATATCGCAAGTTCGCGCGGATTTACCTCGTCGTCGGCCCTGCCACGTGGCTCATGACCTTCTACCTGAGCGACAAGCTTCCGGTCTGGCCACACACAACCGTGACCATACCGCTGATCAAAGCGGGCGACTACGCCGTTCAGCTTGCCGGAATCTTCGCATTCTCCACGCTCGGACTTTCTGGCCCCAACACCGCTTGGTGGACAGCAGCGGCGATCGTGGAGGGCGCCCTCGGGATGACGAACCGGGGTGGAATGGTCGCATTTCTTTCCGCGTCTGCCCTTGCGCTGGCGGCACGACCGCGGGTCGGAAAAGTGGTGACGGTCACCGCCATCGCAATGACGTTGATCGCGGCCGCCGGTGCTTTCGACGTGCGATTCACCCCGCCGGGCTCGACGCGCGAGGTATCCGTTGACATGCTGACAGAAAGCCTCCGAAGCGTCATCACGCCAACTGACAGCGCGGACCTGGAGAGCACCAAAGGCTGGCGCCTCAATTGGTGGAGTCACATCATCGACTACACGATTGACGGTCCGTATTTCTGGAACGGGAAGGGATATGGCATCAACCTCGCCGACAGCGATGGATTCCAGGGCGGACCAACGCTCGAGCCGCTCCGGAGTCCGCACAATTCCCACCTCACATTCCTCGCTCGCGCCGGAGTACCGGGCTTCCTCCTTTGGGTATCGCTCCAACTCACATGGCTCGCCTCGATGGCCCGCGCCTATTTCCGCGCACGCTTTACGTCGCAGTACGACTGGATGGCGCTGTTCGCGTGGATCACGGCATTCTGGCTGGCTTTCATGATCAACGCCTCCTTTGACGTTTCTCTGGAAGGGCCGATGGCGGGGATCCCATTCTGGACCGTGTTTGGAATCGGATGGGCAAGCCAAATGATTTTCAGCTCCCAAATGACGGCGCTGAGGGTAAGGTCGGATGACGCGCGTCGATGAAATATTGAGACGGGTCGTCGGACCGGACGTGCTCGACATTGGATGCACTGGTCATCAAGTCCAGCCGGGGGACCGATCCTGGCTGCACGGGAGACTCAGAGAAAAGTATAGGGTCACAGGACTGGATGTATCGCGCCCCAACATCGAACAACTTCGGAGCCTCGGATTCGATGACTTGCACGTTCAGAGCGCTGAAGAATTCGAGCTGCACCGACTGTACGACACGGTTGTTGCGGGCGAGGTGATCGAACACCTCAGCAACCCGGGGAGGTTCCTGGACCGCTCCCGCACGCATCTGAGGCCGCAAGGCCAGATCGTGCTCAGCACGCCCTATCCGTTCTCGATTATGTATGGTCTTTACGCCTCCAACCACTTCCCGAGAACTTGTGAAAACCGGGAGCACACCTGCTGGGTCTGCCCGAGCACGCTACGCGAGCTTTCGGCCCGCGCCCGGCTCGAAATCGTGGAATGGGCCCTCGTCAATGACTATGATCCACGAATCCGCTCGCGCAAATACCGCATGTACTGGGCCCTTTCAAACACCGCCGGAAAGCTCCTCCCGGACCGCCTCATAAAAACCACGCTGATAGCCGTCCTGAAGCGCGATGCAAATTAAAACCGTCCTGTCCGTCCACAACCACTATCAGCAGCCCGGCGGCGAAGACGAGGTCTTCGCCGCCGAAACAGCGCTGCTTGAGCGCCAAGGCCATCGCGTCATCCGCTACCAGGATCACAATACCCGCATCCGCAATGGTGCGCTGACGGGGCTGGCGACAACGTGGAACCATCGGTCCTACCTTCGGCTCAGACGGGTTATCGCCGAGACCCGTCCTCAAATCGCGCATTTCCACAACACCTTTCCGCTTATCTCACCAGCGGCGTACTATGCGGCGAAACGATCCGGTCTGCCCGTTGTCCAAAAGCTCGGCAACTTCAGGCTGATCTGCCCGGGTTCGTATCTCCTTCGCGATGGCCGCGTCTGCGAAAAGTGCATCGAGAAACAATCTCTCCTCCCCGCGATCCAGCACGGATGTTACCGCGGGAACGCCGCGGCCAGCGCCGCTGTCTCTTGCATGCTCGCAACCCATCGGGCGATTGGAACCTGGAACCGAGCCGTGGACATCTATATCGCCGCAACAGAATTCACCCGAGCGAAGTTCATCCAGGCAGGCTTCCCGGGCGAGCGAATCCTGATCCGCCACCATGCGATCTACGACGACCCGGGCCCCGGCGCCGGACGCGGCGGCTATGCCCTCTTCGTAGGCAGGCTCTCGGCGGAAAAAGGCATCGACACCCTCGCCGAGGCCTGGAGGAGACTCCCTGACATCCCTTTGAAGGTCGCCGGCGACGGCCCGTTGAACAAAACGCAATGGCCCGCCAGCGTCACGGCGCTCGGCCACCAGTCGCGCCAGCAAATTCAAACACTCATGAAGGACGCCGCCGTCGTCATCGTGCCCTCCATCTGGTACGAATTCGTCCCGCTGACCCTCCTCGAAGCATTCGTCTGCGGAACGCCCGTCATCGCATCCAACCTCGGGTCCATGGCCGAACGCGTCGACCATCACCGCACCGGCCTCCTGTTCCGCCCCGGCGACCCCGAAGATCTCGCCCATCACGTCCGCTGGGCTTTCGACCACCCCGAGCAACTCACAGCCATGCGCGCTGCCGCACGCCGCGAATACGAAACCAGGTACACCGCCGAAATCAATTACAAGCGCCTCATCGAAATCTACTCCCTGGCCATCGAAAACGCCAAACAGGCTCCTGCCCGCCTGGCCCTGGCTCCTGAATCATGACCCCATCCCGCCTCATCCTCGGCGTCCGCGTCGATTCCACCACCTACGCAGCCGCCACGCGCCAAATCCTCGACTGGGCCCACACCCGCCAATCGCGCTACGTCTGCTGCGCCTCCGTCAACAACATCATGGAGGCGCACGACTCGGCCCAATTCCGCGATGTCATGAATCAAGCCGACCTGGTCACCTCCGACGGCATGCCGCTGGTCTGGCTCTTGCGCCTTCTCGGCGCCCGCGCCGCGACGCGCGTCTACGGGCCCGACCTTACCCGCCACCTCCTCGCCGCCGCCGCCGATGCGCAAATCCCCGTCGCCTTCTACGGCGCATCGCCGCAGGTCCTCGCGCAACTCCTTGCGCGGGTCGAAAAAAACTTCCCCGGAATCCCAATCGTCTACGCCGAATCGCCGCCGTTCCGCGACCCGGCTCCCGAAGAGGATGCATCCACCGTAGCAGCCCTAAAAAAATCCGGCGCGCGCATTCTCTTCGTCGGCCTCTCGACCCCCGCGCAGGACCGCTGGATGCACGCGCATCGCGGAAAAATTCCCTGCGTCATGCTCGGCGTCGGCGCGGCCTTCGATTTTCTCGCCGGCTCGAAGCCTCAAGCGCCCCGCTGGATGCAGTCGAGCGGCCTCGAATGGTTCTTCCGTCTGATGACGGAACCCAGGCGCCTCGCCCCGCGCTACCTCCGCCACAACCCCCGCTTCGCCTTTCTCGCGATCGCGCAGCTCGTATCGAATCTCGACGGAAAAAGGGGACACGGCACGTTGCAACCGCCCGACAACGAAGACCCCGGCACTTATGCCGACGCACGGCACCGAACCAGCACCACGCCATGAGCACCGCCGCACGCGCCGTTCACAAACGTGACCTCGCCTTCTCCGCCGCCCGCCCCGCCGATTGGGCGCCTTGGGCCGTGCTCGCCTCCGATGTCCTCTCGCTCGAACTCGCCTTCATCCTCGGACTCGCCATCCGCCGCCTGCTCGCCCCGTTCTTCATCTACGGCATCGGACCCCAGCAGTACACCGCTGTCGCCATCGCGATTCTCATCGTCCCCGTCGTTCACTACCAGCTCGGCCTGTACCCCGGCTATCTGCTGGGACCGGTCGAGCGCCTGCGCCGCCGCACTCTTTCCACCCTCGCCGTGTTCGGCGGACTGGTCGCCTGGGACAACCTGGTCGCCCGCGGCGTCCTCTCCCGCGGAGTTTTGCTCGCTACCTTCGCCTTCGCCCTGGTTCTTCCGCCGCTCGCCGAAAAGCTCGCTCGCTCCTTATTAATCGCGCGCAACCGTTGGGGCATTCCCGCCGTCATCCTGGGAGCCGGCCCCACCGGCCGCGCCATCGCCCGAACCCTGCTGCGCGATCCGCAGCTCGGCATCCGCCCCGTCGCCTTCCTCGATGACAATCCCGCCGTCTGGCATTCGCCCATCGAAAACCTTCCCGTCGCCGGACCGCTCTCACTCGCCCGCGATTTCGAAGACCGCGCCGAGTGCGCCATCGTCGCTATTAAGAAAAAGCGCCTCGACGCCTTCCTTCACGATCTGAATTTCCCCCGCGTCCTGGTTCTGCCCGATCTCGACGCGCTCTCCAACCTGTGGGTCACTGCGCGCGATTTGAACGGATCGCTCGGTCTGGAGATTAAGAAAAATCTATTAATTCGCCGGAATATCGCCTTAAAACGCCTAATGGACCAGGCCATTTCCCTGCCATTATTCATTTTAAGCCTGCCAATTCTCGCATTGGCCGGTGTGTGGATCAAGCTATCGAGTCCCGGCCCTGTGTTTTATCGTCAGGAACGGGAGGGATTTGACGGACGGCGCGTGTCCATCTGGAAGCTCCGCACCATGCGCGCCGATGCCGACCAATTCTTGGCCGATTGGCTGTCCTCCCACCCCGGCGATCAGGCCATTTGGAAAAAATTCTTCAAGCTTCCGCACGACCCGCGCGTGCTCCCCGGCATCGGCAAGCTCCTGCGCCGCACCAGTTTAGACGAGCTTCCCCAGCTCTGGACAATCTTGAAAGGCGAAATGAGCTTGGTCGGTCCGCGTCCCTTCCCGGATTATCATTTATCCCATTTTTCGCCCGATTTTCGCGCGCTGCGTACCCGAGTTTTGCCTGGATTAACCGGATTATGGCAGGTTTCCGCACGCAGCGACGGCGACACGGAAGTGCAGGAAGCATTAGACACTTATTACATCCGCAACTGGTCGCCCTGGCTCGATCTGTATATCCTCGCGCGCACCGTCGCGGCGGTGCTTTTCGCCCGTGGAGCCTATTGATGCGCCGCAAGATCTCCCGTGAAGAGAAGCTGTTAGCGATCGAGAAGCTGGAGCGCGGCGAGCCGGTCGCCCATCCGAAAATGGTCCGCCGTTGGCGCGAGGAACGGCAACTTTATGGAGAGAAAGCATTTTCGGGCTACGGACGGCGGCGCGCGGCGACCCCGCTCAAAACTGAACCCGTCGTGCTACGGCTAACTCACCAAGAATACGACCGCTTGCGCGCGTTCCTCGAATCAAACCAGGCGCGCAGTTTTTCGGAATTTGCCCGAGCGCAGCTTTTCAGCCGCGAACCCTCCCCGCGGCAGATCGAGCAGAAAATCAATGATTTGAAGAGCGCGATCGCGCGCCTGATCTCCAAGCCGTGACCGAGCTGCTGCGCGGCGCCATTTTTCACACCGCCGCCGGAAAACTCGAGGCGCACTGGGATGGCGCGCTGCTGATCCGCGACGGCCGCATCGCCTATTGCGGTGAATATAAACCCTTTCCCGAGGCGAAATCGACCGATTTGCGCGGCGGATTTCTGCTTCCTGGGCTGGTCGACGCGCATATTCATTTTCCGCAGCTCCGCATTATCGGAGAATTTGGACGGAGTTTACTCGATTGGTTGCAGGAATTTGCGCTTCCCGAAGAAGCGCGCATGGCGGATTTGGCCCACGCGCGAAAAATCGCCGAAAAATTCGTCAACCAATTGATTTTGCACGGAACCACCAGCGCGCTGGTTTTCGGAGCGCACTTCGCGCCGGCGACGGCGGCGCTGTTGGAGAGTTCTCGCAAGCTGCGGATTTTCAGCGGTCTGGTGCTGAGCGATCGTGGCATGCGCTCGGATCTGCTCCAAACGCCTGAAAACGCGTATCGTGCATCGAAAGAACTGATTGCGAGGTTTCCGAATTACGCGGTGACGCCGCGCTTCGCGCTGTCCTGCTCGGAAGCGATGCTCGAAGTGTGCCAGACGCTCGTGCGCGAGCACCCGCAAGTTCTTGTGCAGACGCACCTTAACGAGCATCCTCGGGAAGTGGAGGAAGTCGCGCGGCTGTTTCCTTGGGCTCGGGATTATTTCGGCGTTTATGAAAAATTCGGACTTGCGCATCGCGCAGTGATGGCGCACAGCGTACATTCGAGCGAAGCAGAACTGGAGCGGATGGCTGCGGCGGGAG
>Ga0335081_10006976_pt1 | contig 18025 bp, 13 predicted proteins | sample Lox_Sample_35_FD_206713 | JGI IMG/M metagenome (GOLD analysis project Ga0335081, IMG submission 206713) | Soil microbial communities from Loxahatchee National Wildlife Refuge, Florida, United States - Lox_Sample_3.5 | ecosystem: Environmental > Terrestrial > Soil > Wetlands | place: USA... | reverse complement strand
CGCACCAATTCGCTCGATACCGTTTGGGGAAGCGCGGTGGGCCTGCTGGTATCGTGGGAGCCGTTTGACTTCGGTCTGCGGCGGGCCAACGTCGGGCTGGCCAATTCGGCTCGCGACGTTGCCAACGCGCAGGTGGCGATAACGCGTTTGCAGGCGGGCACGGCGGCGGCCGATGCTTACCTGACCATCGCGGCAGCGGAGCAGACGGTGCTGGCCGCGCGCGCTGGAGTGGAACGAGCGAAGGTGCTGGATCAAGTGGTTGAGACGCTGGCCAAGAACGAACTGCGTCCGGGGGCGGACGCCTCGCGCACGAGGGCCGAGCTGGCGTTGGCGGAGACACAGTCGATCCAGGCGGAGCAGTCGGTGGAAGTTGCCCGGGCGGCGCTGGGCCAGGTGTTGGGTGTGGCGGCCACGACCATTACGATCGAGCCGGGCCCGCTGCTGAAACTCCCGCGCGACGTGCCGGCTACGCCAATGCAAGCGGCGCAGCATCCGGTAGCCATGGCGCAGAAAGCTGCGATTCAAGAAGTGAAGGCGCGGGAGAAAGCGCTCGACCGATCGTATTTTCCAAGATTCAATCTGGAAGGCACGGGCTACGCGCGCGGCACCGGCATCGATGCGTCCGGCGCCACTGGAGGCGCGGCCAGCGGCCTGGGTCCCAATATTCAGAACTGGGCCCTGGGAATGAACGTGACCTTTCCGGCGTTCGATCTGCCGTCGATTCGCGCGCGCAAACAGGTGGAACATTCTCGTGAACTGGAGGAGGCCGCGCGTTACGACCAAGTCATCCAAAATCTGAACGGCGAGATGGAGAAAGCCAACGCGACGCTGGCCGGCGCGCGGCGGGTGGCCGAGAACACACCCATCCAGCTCGAAGCCGCGCGCTCGACCGAGCAGCAAGCGTCGGCGCGTTACAAAGCGGGCCTCGGCACGATTGTGGAAGTGGCGGAGGCGCAGCGCATTCTGACGCAAGCGGAAATTGACGACGCGCTGGCCCGCTTGAATATCTGGCGCGCCATGCTGGCGGTTGCGGCGGCGGAGGGAGATCTCGCGCCGTATCTGGATGAAGTGAAGCGCGCGAGGTAATTCTATGTGGCTGGTACTCACGGCAATGCGGCGGCCTATCACGATTCTGGTGGCCGTAATTTCGATTGCCTTGTTTTCGGTGATGGCCGTGCGCCGCATGCCGGTGGATATTTTTCCCAAGCTGGGGGCGCCGCTCATCTTCGTGGCCCAGCCTTACAGCGGCATGGACCCTTCGCAGATGGAAGGGTACCTCACTTATTACTACGAGTATCACTTCCTCTACATAACGGGAATCGAGCACGTAGAATCCAAAAGCATTCAGGGTGTAGCGCTGATGAAGCTGGCGTTCCACGAAGGCACGGACATGAGCCAGGCGATGGCGGAAGTGGTGGGCTACGTGAATCGCGCCCGCGCGTTCATGCCGCCGGGCGCGGTGCCTCCCTTCATCGTGCGGTACGACGCGGGCAGCGTGCCGGTGGCGCAACTGGTGTTTACCAGCGCCAACCGCAGTCCCGGCGACATGCAGAACATCGCGCTCAACCAGGTGCGTCCGATCTTCGCGACGCTGCCCGGCGTGTCGGCGCCGCCTCCGTTTGGCGGAAACCAGCGCACCATCGTGATTCGCGTGGACCCGGAGCGCATGCGTGCGTACCGCATCTCGCCTGAAGAAGCCATCACCGCGGTGAACCATGCTTCCACCGTGATGCCCTCCGGCAGTGTGCGCACCGGAGATCTGATCCGCATTGCATCCACCAACGCGGCCCTGGGCGCCAATATTCAAGAGTTGCTGGATACACCCATTCGCGCGGGCAGCGGACCGGCGGTGTATCTGCGCGACATTGGAACCATTCAAGATTCGACAGACATCATCGTCGGGTACGCGCACGTGAACGGCCGGCGCACGGTGTACATTCCGGTGACCAAGCGCGCGGACGCTTCGACGCTCTCCGTGGTTCGCAACGTGCGCGAAGCTTTGCCGCGGATGCGCGCGGTTGCGCCCGAAGACGTCAAAATCGACCTGGTGTTCGATCAGTCGGGTTACGTGCTGAACGCCATTCGCGCGCTGATCAGCGAAGGATTGCTGGGCGCGGTTTTGACGGGCCTCACCGTCATCCTGTTCCTGCGTGACTGGCGCAGCTCGTTCATCGTGATGACCACGATTCCGTTCGCGCTGCTCTCGGCCGTGGTGTGGTTGTGGGCGGCGGGACAGACCATCAACATCATGACGCTCGGCGGCCTGGCGCTGGCGGTTGGTGTGCTGGTGGATGAGGCCACCGTGGAGGTGGAGAACATTCACGCGCACCTGAGCGAGGGAGTCTCGCGGGCGCGCGCGGTGCTGGATGCATGCCGGAAGACCGCGATTCCGCGCCTGCTGGCCATGCTGTGCGTGCTTTCCGTTTTCGTGCCGTCCTTCTTCATGGTCGGGGTGGGCCGGCAGTTGTTCGTGCCGCTGTCGCTCGCGGTAGGCTTCGCCATGATCTCGTCCTACCTGCTTTCGAGTTCGCTCGTGCCGGTGATGTCCACCTGGATGATCCGCAGCTCGCAAACCGACGAGCGGGGCGGGCTCTTCGGACGGCTGCGGTCCGCCTACGCAGGGTACCTGGGCCTGGTGCTCCGATTCCGCTGGCCGGCGGTGGGCGCATACGCGGTGGTTTCGGCGGCTCTGCTTTACGTGCTCTATCCGCGCGTGGGGACGGAGGTCTTTCCGGCCGTGGATGCCCCGCAGTTCCAGCTTCGCATGCGCGCGCCCACGGGAACACGTGTCGAGCGTACCGAAGTGATGGCGCTCAAGGCCGTGGATGTGATCAAGAACGACGTGGGTCCAGAAAATGTGGACATCACCACGGGCTATATTGGCGTGCAGCCCGCCAGCTATCCGGTGAACACCATCTTTCTGTTCACCAGCGGGCAGCATGAGGCCGTGTTGCGCGTGGCACTAAAGCCCGGCGCCACGAAACGCGGCGCCGCATTGCAGGAAGAGCTGCGGGCGAAGCTGCACGAGGCGCTGCCGGATGCGGCGTTCTCATTCGAAGCCGGCGACATCATCACGCAGGTGATGAGCTTCGGCTCGCCCACGCCCATCGAAGTGGACGTGCAGGGGCCGAATCTCGCAGCCAATCGCGATTTCGCGCAGAAGGTGCAGCGCGAACTGGCGAAGATTCCGGCGCTGCGCGACCTCCAATACGCGCAGCCGTTAGATTATCCCAGCCTGAATGTCACGGTGGATCGCGACCGAGCCGGCCAGTTCGGCGTGACCATGGCGGACGTGGCGAAATCGCTAGTGGCGGCAACCTCGTCGAGCCGCTTCACCGATCCCAATTACTGGCGCGATCCGAGAAGCGGCAATGCGTTCCAGATCCAGCTTGAGATTCCGCAGAGTAAGATCGCCTCTCGCGAAGACGTCGGCAATGTGCCGGTGATGAATCCCGATGACGCGGCGCGCGAGTTCTCGCGGCCACTGGTGAGTGACGTCGCGACGGTCGACTTCGGAACCACGCTGGGCGAAGTGGATCGTTACAACATGCAGCGGGTGGTGGGACTCACGGCGAACATGCACGGCCAGCCGCTGGGCGAAGTCGCGAACGAAGTGCGGGCAGCCATCGCACGCGCGGGCTCGCCGCCGCGTGGTGTAGCAGTCAACGTTCGCGGGCAGGTGCCGCCGTTTGAAGAGACGTTTAACGGTTTGCGCAACGGCCTGCTGCTTTCCGTGGTGGTGATTTTTCTGCTGCTGGCGGCGAATTTTCAGTCGTTCCGGCTGACGCTGGCGGTGGTGTCGGCGGTCCCGGCGGTCATTTGCGGCGTATTGCTCATGCTGCTGATCACGGGCACGACGCTAAACGTGCAATCGTTCATGGGCGCGATCATGGCCATTGGGATTTCGGTGGCCAATGCGATTTTACTGGTCACCTTTGCGGAATCGGCGCGGCGCGGTGGCATGAACGTCACCGACGCGGCCGTGGAAGGCGGCAGCAGCCGCTTGCGGGCTATCCTGATGACCGCGACGGCGATGATCGCCGGTATGATTCCCATGGCGCTGGCATCGGGCGAGCGCGGGCAGACGGCGCCGCTCGGCCGGGCAGTCATCGGTGGTCTCGCGGTTGCGACCGTGGCGACGTTGACCGTGCTGCCCGCCGTCTATGCGATCCTGCAGAAACGGGCGCACACTGGATCGGCGTCTCTCGATCCCCATGATCCAGCGAGCAGCTATTATGAACGCGCATAGCAGATTCGTCGCGGCTCTGTTCCTGGCATGCGGTCTTTCCGCGCAGACCGTGGACGTCGTCAAGGTGATCTCGAAGAAATCCGAACGCATGGCGGAGTTGCCTGGCGAGTTCATGCCGTACCAAAGTGTGGCGGTCCGCCCCAAGGTCACCGGGTTCGTGGAGCGCGTCAACGTGGACCGCGGCTCGGTGGTCAAGGAAGGGCAGATGCTGGCCGTGCTGGTCGCGCCCGAGCTGAAGTCGCAGCGCGCCGAGGCGGAGTCCAAAGTGCAGTCGATCGAATCCCAGCGCGCGGAAGCCGAAGCGAAAGTGGTGGCGGCTCAAGGCACCTATGACAAGCTCAAAGCCGCGTCGGAAACGCCCGGCGTCGTGGCTGGAAACGATCTGCTGATCGCGCAGAAAGCCATGGAGGCTGCGCAGGCGCAGGTGCACGCATTCGAAGAGTCAGCGAAAGCTGCGAGGTCTTCGGTCGAGGCGCTCAAAGACATGGAAGATTACTTGAAAGTGACCGCGCCATTCTCCGGCGTCATCACCGAGCGCAACATTCATCCCGGCGCGCTGGTGGGTCCTGGCGCCGCGTCGCCGCCCATGTTCCAGCTCGAGCAAAACTCCCGGTTGCGGTTAGTGGTGGCGGTGCCGGAAGCGGTTGTATCCGGTATCGAGCCCGGCGCGCGCGTTACCTTTACGGTGCCTGCGTTTCCTGGCGAGACGTTCTCCGGCCCGATCGCGCGTCTCGCCCACTCCATGGACCCCAAAACGCGCTCGATGGCCGTCGAGCTCGATGTGACCAACGCCGGAGGACAGCTGGCGCCGGGGATGTACCCCACCGTGCGCTGGCCGGTGCGCCGGACGAAACCCTCACTCTTCGTTCCGCCGACGAGCATCGTGACGACCACGGAGCGGACGTTCGTCATTCGTGTTCGCGACGGCGTTGCGGAATGGGTGAATGTGAGCCGGGGCCAGTCCAATGGCGATCTGGTGGAAGTGTTCGGACCACTCGAAGCCGGAGACGTCATCGTACGGCGTGCCACCGATGAGTTGCGCGAGGGAACGCACGTCAGTACCAAACCGTCATAGCGTAGTGGGGCGGACCCCCCGGTCCGCGGCCGACGCCCTCGTCGGCCTGCTCATGGCTCGTGGAAAGCCCGGCCAGGGGGCCGGGCTGCGGACCAGGGGGTCCGCCCCACCACAACTCAAGACACTACAGTCTTGCTGGAAATACCAACTGGCCGCCGCGCGACGATCTCTGCGACAGCGCGCTGGTGCGCCGAATCCCGTGACTTGCCCTCGTAGTGATGCAGAATCTCCCAGCCATCAAAAAAACACCGTAGCTCGCCCGGCCGCAGGCGTTTGTACGTCGGCTCCTCTCCCGGCTCCGTAATGTGGACGATCGCCAGGACAATGCCGCCCGGCACTGCACCCTGCTTCGCCGATGCGAACAGATTTCGCTGCAAGTAATAACTGATCACAATCAGATCCCAGGCCGAGGGCTTGATGGAGTAGTCTCCCTTCTCCAGGTCAGCAACGCGTGCATCCACGGTGACGCCTTGAGCGGCGGCGCGATGCTGGAGAATCTCGATGGCGGCGGGTGCCCCATCCACGGCCGTCGCCTTCCAGCCGTGGGCCGCAAGCCAGAGTGCATTTCGCCCCGTGCCACAGGCCAGGTCAAGCGCCTTGCCCGGAGGCAGTTGTTTCGCTGTTTCGATCACGAGCCGGCTAGGCGTAGCGTCCAAATTTCCCGGCTGCACCGCTGAACTGTAACGGCTGTTCCAACCGTGAAGGTCCATACTGAAGATTGTCGTAGAATTGCCTAGAGCAAGCAGGAACACCTAATTCAACCGGGAGCTATTTCATGTCCGACGTAACCACAACGCCAACGACTTCCCCCGACGGGTCCGCTGAAGAGCGCGTATTCGGGTTCGCCACCCGCGCGCTGCACGCAGGCCAAAAGCCGGACCCGGCCACGGGTGCGCGAGCCGTACCCATTTATCAAACCACGTCCTACGTTTTCGAGGACACCGAGCACGCGGCTGCGCTTTTTAATTTGCAGCGCTTCGGCAACATCTACACCCGCATCATGAATCCGACCACCGCGGTGTTTGAGGAGCGCATGGCGGCTCTGGAACGCGGTGTGGGAGCCTTGGGCCTGGCGAGCGGGCAGGCGGCGCAGTTGATCGCAATCACGAGCCTGTGCCAGACGGGGGACGAAATCGTCTCGGCCAGCACGCTGTACGGTGGCACGTACACGCAGTTCGACATCAGCTTCCGCAAGATCGGCATCAACACGACGTTCGTCGATCCCGAAGATCCGGAGAATTTCCGCCGCGCGATTACGCCGCGCACCAAGCTGCTCTACGGCGAGACCATCGGCAATCCCCGCATCAACGTGCTGGATATCGAGGCTGTGGCCAAGATTGCGCACGACGCGAACATTCCGCTGGTGATCGATAATACTTTTGCGTCACCGTACCTGTGCCGTCCCATCGAACACGGCGCGGACATCGTGGTGCATTCGGCAACGAAATTCATCGGCGGCCATGGCACCTCCATCGGCGGCGTTCTGGTGGATAGCGGCAAATTTCCCTGGAACAAAGGCGCGTTCCCGCAACTGCTGGAACCCAGCAAGGGGTACCACGGCATTCGTTTTCACGAAACGTTCGGCGATATTGCGTACATCATCAAAGCACGGGTTGAAGGTCTGCGCGATTTCGGCCCGGCCTTGAGCCCGTTCAACTCGTTCCTGTTTTTGCAAGGACTCGAGACGCTCAATCTGCGCATGGATCGCCACTCGCGCAATGCGCTCGCCGTAGCGGAACATCTGAAGCGGCATCCGCACGTGAGCTGGGTGAGTTATCCGGGTCTGCCTTCGAGCCCGTATTACAAGCTGGCCCAGAAGTATCTGCCGCAGGGCGCGGGCGCGATTCTGACCTTTGGGATTGGCGGCGGCCTGGAGGCCGGGCGCCGGTTTATCGATTCTCTCAAGCTCTTCTCGCACCTGGCGAACGTGGGAGACGCGAAGAGCCTGGTGATCCATCCCGCTTCAACCACGCACCAGCAATTGAGCGAGGCAGAAAAGTTGACCGCCGGCGTGACCAACGACCTGGTGCGGCTGTCGGTGGGCATCGAGGAGATCGACGACATTCTCTGGGACCTCGATCAGGCGCTCGCCGCCGCTCACCGTGCATGACGGGCGACCAGTGCCATTTCGGTCCAACCGATGGCGTGAGCGGCAACTCACCGGTGAACCGCAGCCGGTTCGCCATGACATCCGCCGACCGGCTGCGGATTCTCAAGACTTACAAACGCATCGCCATGGTGGGGCTCTCGGCCAACGAGTTCCGGCCCAGCCATTTCGCGGCGATCTATCTGATTGCGGAAGGTTACGACGTGGTCCCGGTAAATCCGCGTGAACCGGGAATCCTGGGCCGTAAGTCGTATGCCTCGCTGCGCGACGTGCCCGGCGGTGTGGACGTGGTGGATATTTTCCGCGAGCCCGCCGCCGTTCCGGCCATTGTCGAGGACGCCATCGCTATCGGCGCCAAAGTGGTGTGGATGCAATTAGGTGTGATTCATGAAGCGGCAGCCGAACGCGCCCGCGCCGCAGGGCTCGAAGTGGTGATGGATCGCTGCATGAAAATCGAGCATGCCCGCTTTTTTGGGGGCTTGAATACCATCGGGCTGAATACGGCGTTGATTTCGTCGAGAAAACGCTGAACGGTTTTCTCGGGCGGGCTTAATTGGTCTTTAGCCTGGAGCGGTGCTCTTTGAAATCAACAACAAGGATCTGAACCTTCGGATCAGCAGACCTGCTCTTTCTCAGCCGTCCGGCAATGTAGCTTTCAAAGGAGCCCAGCATCACGCCGGCCGCCTGAATACGACCGAATGACGGTAAGGTGACGAACCCGTCGGCTTGAATCTGAAAGATGCGCCCATCGAGTTTTTTAGCCTGCGGGGTGCGAATGAGGATGTGATCCCTTGGCGCCAGCATGTACTCCGGACGCGGCGCCTCCGCCCAATCGGGTGTAACGGCTTGTCCATGGGCGAGAAAGGGCATGCCCCACAATAATACGGCTACCGCGAAAAGCTTCAGAAAAACCTCCAGTGCCTCCAGACATTTAACCACACAGCGGTCAGGTTCGCTGTGTGTTTAATCGCGTTTATTCGCGTGCATTTCGCGGCCAGTGACGGGAGTCCGCGCCGTCAGCGAAGTTTCATAACAATGGCAGACGCGATCGCCTCGTTCGCCGGCTGCTCCCTGGCGTTCACCCGCTGAAAGGTGCCGGACTCGGCATGGTATTCCGGCAGATCTGTCGTCACATCCCGAATTGGCCACCAGGTTCGGGCGCCTTCGGTCGATGGGCTGAACGCAGCCCGCCGCTAGCCGGATGGGGAACGTTGCCGGCTGCATCCTCGATCGTCGGCGTAGGCCCCAAAGCCCGGGCCACCAGGGTCGAGACCGCGTCGCTGGCCGCCGCGGAGCCCGAAATGAGCATCGCGAGAAAAATGGCTAGTGCCCTTTTTCCTGTCATTTACGGCCTTTCTTCATCATTTGGCTGGGCTTAGTCGCGTCGTTAGCATCCCACTTGCTTTATAATGGGATCTTGAGGAGTTTTGTGTCCCTGCGTAGCTTTTTCCGTTTGTTCACTCATATCCAAATGATGCCGGTGCTCGAGAGCGGCGAGGAAACTCTTGTCGGCGGCCAGGCAGTCATTGAAGGCGTCATGATGCGCGCGCCTCACAGCTATTGCGTCGCCGTGCGCAAGCCGACCGGCGAGGTAGTCACCAATGAGATGCCGGTGCCGCGCATGTCCGAAAAATACAAGGTATTCAAATACCCTGGCATTCGAGGGCTGGGCATTCTGGGACAGGCCATGGCGCTGGGCATCCGGGCACTGCGCTTCTCCGCCAATGCGGCCCTGGACGGCGAGGCAGGTGAGCAAAAGCCAAAAGAGGTTTCGTCCTGGGCGCTGGGATTGAACCTGGCATTCTCTTTTGCGTTCTTCATTTTCCTCTACAAGCTGGTGCCGCTGTACCTGGCAACCTCGCTCGGAAAATGGTATCCGGCGGTGAACGGGCGCATCGCCTTTAACGCCGTCGATGGCCTGATCCGGTTGTCCATCTTCCTGCTCTTCCTGTATTTGGTATCGCGCTCCAAGGATATCAAGCGCGTATTTCAGTATCACGGCGCGGAACACAAAGTGGTATTCAACTACGAATCCGGCAAGCCGGTGACCGTGGACAATGCGCAGAAGTTCACGACGTTTCATCCGCGGTGCGGCACGAGTTTTCTGCTGGTGGTGATGGTGATCTCGATGATCATCTACACGCTGATCCCGTTTCAGGGTTTTGGCATGAAGCTGCTGTCGCGCATCGTGCTTCTGCCGGTGATTACAGGACTGAGCTATGAGTTGATCCGTTTCGCCGCCAAGCGCCGCGGATCGTTTCTTGCGCTGCTGACGGCGCCGGGCTTGTGGCTACAGCGGATCACCACGCAGCCGCCTTCGAACCAGCAGACCGAGGTCGCGATCTGCGCGCTGGACCACGCCATGGCCCTTGAAGCGTCGCAGGGCGGCCAACTGGTCATCGCCTAAACGCACATGGAATTCGCGGGCAAGCTGGATCAGATCGAATTGCGTTTTGAAGAGGTGACGCGCCAGCTGGCCGATCCTGCGGTGATCGGCGATTCCGACCAGTATCGTAAGGCCGCCAAAGCCCACAGCGAGCTTTCCGAAGTCGTCTCCAAATATCGTGAATGGAAGCACGTGCGGAGCGGCCTGGAACAAGCCCGCGGCATGATGTCGGATTCCGATCCTGAGATGCGCGAAATGGCCAACGCGGAAATAGTAGGCATGGAGCCGCGATTAGCCGAGATCGAAGAGGAGTTGAAGGTCCTGCTGCTGCCGAAAGATCCCAACGACGAAAAGAACGTGGTGCTCGAAATCCGCGCGGGCACCGGCGGCGATGAAGCCACGCTGTTCGCGGCAGAAGTCTTCCGTATGTATTCGCGCTACGCTGAATCGCAGCGCTGGCGCGTAGAGCTCACCTCCATGAGCGAGTCTCCGGTGGGCGGCCTCAAAGAAGTCATCGCCCTGGTGAGCGGTGAACGCGTGTACAGCAAGCTGAAATACGAGAGCGGCGTGCATCGCGTGCAGCGGGTTCCGGTGACGGAGCAGCAGGGTCGCGTGCACACGTCAGCGATTACGGTAGCCGTGCTGCCCGAAGCGGACGAAGTGGAAGTAGAGATCGAGGCCAAGGATATCCGCATCGATACGTTCTGCTCCTCCGGGCCGGGCGGCCAGTCGGTGAATACCACTTATTCGGCGGTTCGCATCACGCACCTGCCTACCGGCCTGATCGTTTCCTGCCAGGACGAAAAATCGCAGATCAAGAACCGCGCCAAGGCCATGCGCGTGCTGCGTTCGCGCCTCTATGAGATCGAGCTCGAGAAGCAGCGCGAACAGCTTGGCGCGGAGCGGCGCAGCATGGTGGGCACCGGCGATCGCAGCGAAAAGATTCGCACGTACAATTTCCCGCAGAACCGCGTCACCGATCACCGGATCGGGTTGACGCTCCATCAGCTGGATGTGGTGATCGAAGGCCGGCTCGATCCCATCATCGAAGCGCTTACCACTCACTACCAGACCGAAAAACTCAAGCAGGAAAGCGAAGCGGCTTAGAGGGGCGCGATGACGCTCCACGAGGCGCTGCTCCAGGGAACCAAACTCCTGGAAGACGCCGGCATCGCTGCGCCGCGCCTTACGGCCGAGGTGCTTTTATGCCACGCCATCCACGCGGAGCGCCCGTTTCTTTACGCTCATCCCGAGCGCGAACTGCGGGAAGTGGAGTGGATTCACTATGGGCGTTATCTGCACGAGCGGCTGACCGGCAAGCCAACCCAATACATCACTGGACGCCAGGAGTTTTATGGCCGCGAGTTCCGTGTGACACCGGATGTTTTGATTCCGCGCCCGGAGACGGAGTTGGTGGTAGAGACGGCGCTCGAAGTAGGCCGGGGCGCGCGGCGAATTGTGGATGTGGGTGCCGGGTCGGGCGCCATTGCCGTTACGCTGCAGCTTGAAGCGCACGCCACGGTTTACGGGACGGATATCTCGTCGGCGGCGCTGGCAGTGGCAGCGGAGAATGCGAAGAAGCTCGGTGCACGAGTGGAATTCCTCTGCTGCGACCTGATGTCAGCGATCGCCTCGAGGTCGATGGATGTGATCGTTTCGAATCCGCCCTACGTGCCGGAGGCTGAACGTGCAAGTCTGCAGCGCGAGGTGCGCGACCACGAGCCGGAAATGGCGCTATTCGCGGGTCCCACCGGTTTTGAAATTTACGAGCGGCTGGTCGCCGAAGCGGAGCGCGTGCTGTGTCCCGGCAGCTGGATGGTTCTGGAACTCGGCTACAAGAGCAGGGACCGGGTGCTCGGAATGTTCGGACCGCGCTGGCGAGATGTGCGCGTTGTGCCGGATCTGGCGGGGATCCCGAGGGTTCTGGCGGCACGGATGGAGGGGGAGCGATAATAACCCTATGAAGCGACGGCAGATCCTCCTGGACGAAGAAAGCGACCGGATATTGGAACAATTGGCCCAGTTTCATTCCGGCGACCGTAGCCAGGCTGTCCGCGAGGCGCTGAAGATGCACAAGACCATGGAGGGCATGCTGAACGAGCTTGAAGAGCTGCATGCGGACGAACTCAAACGGCAAAAGGAACGTTCCGAGAGGGAGTTCAGTGAGGGGAAGGTTGTTACTCTCGAGGAGATGAAGCGCCGTCGGCGATTGTGAAAGCTCTCTTTAGCGCGGGCGCGTCCGAGGTGCTCGACCTGATTGTCGTCTTCCCTGAGATGTATTCTGTTCGCTCGCACGGGATGATGGCTAGGTATCGTTCTTTCACCGTGTATCCGTACCTCTTCTTTTACTCGATTAGTTCACAAGAGATTCGCGTTGCCGCCATTATCCCCGGCCGCATGGAGCAGGCCTGATCGATGAAGACCTATTTCCACGTCGACATGGACGCCTTCTTCGTCTCCGTCGAAGAGCTGTACGATCCCGCGCTCAAGGGAAAAGCGGTCGTCGTGGGTGGGCGGCCCAACGAGCGCGGCGTGGTTTCCGCGGCGTCGTATGAGGCGCGGAAGTTCGGCGTGCACTCCGCCATGCCGCTGCGCACGGCTTACAAGCTCTGTCCACATGCGCTGTTTGTCGACGGCCACCCGGAGCGGTATCGCGACTATTCTCATCGTGTCTTCGACGTGCTGAATCGTTTTTCCCCGCAGGTGGAGATGGCGTCCATCGACGAAGCCTACATCGATATGACCGGCACCGACCGCCTGCATGGCCCGCCATTTCGCGCGGCACACTTGTTGCATCAGGCCGTTCGCAACGAGACTCGCCTGAATTGTTCCATCGGCATCGCGACCTCGCGTCTCGTGGCCAAAATCTCCTCGGACCAGGCTAAGCCCAACGGCGTGCTCTGGGTGATGCCGGGGCAGGAGGCGCGCTTTCTCGCGCCGCTCGATGTGCGCAAGGTTCCGGGCGTGGGCAAGGTGACGGAGAAGAATCTGCACGCGCTGGGGATTCACAAGGTCGGCGATCTCGCGCGTTTCGATGACGCGTTTCTCGAAAGCCGGTTCGGAAAATGGGGACTGGCGCTGGCAGGCAAAGCGCGTGGCCTGGATGCCGGCGGCTGGTTCGATGGCGAAGTGGGCGCGGGCTCGGACCCGAAATCCATCAGCCACGAGCACACCTACGGAGAAGACACCGCCGACGCGGACGTTCTTGAAGCCACGCTGGCGCGCCTCTCGGAGATGGTGGGTCGCCGTCTGCGCGAAAACGGGCTGCATGCTCGAACCATCCAGCTCAAGCTGCGCTACAAGGATTTTTCGACATTCACCCGCGCCCATACGCTGGAACGGGCCACGCAGATTGACAATGAGATCTTCGACGAAGTCCGCGCGCTGTTTCGAAAGAATTGGAAGCGGGGCGCACAGATACGTCTGCTGGGCGTGCATGTGTCGTCATTCGAAGAAGCTGCGCCGCAGCTCGATCTGCTGGCCGAGGACAAGCACGAGCGCTGGGGACAGGCGCTGGCGGCGGCCGATCGACTGCGGGACAAGTATGGGGAGTCGGCCGTGTCACTCGCTTCCGGCATGCGTGCGCGGTTCCGCGAGCGTACGCACGAGAATCCCGCCGGTCTTCCCGGGAAACCCAAGTAGGCCCATGCCCGACGGCGCATTCCGTTTCTGCGATATCAGCCTGCCGGTGCCGCTCGATCGCCCGTTCACTTACTCCTTGCCGTTAACGCTGCAGCACCGCGTGAAGCCCGGCTGCCGGGTCATCGTCCCGTTCGGCGTGCGCAAAATGACCGGCGTTGCTCTGCGGTGCCATGACGACCCGCCCCAGGTTGCCGCGCGCGACGCGCTGCGGCTGGTGGATTCCGAGCCGGTGCTGGATGCCGAACTGCTTTCGCTCGGCCGCTGGATCGCGAACTACTATTGCGCACCGCTCGGCGAGGTGCTGCGCTCCATGTTGCCGCTCGGCGGTGAAATCCGTTCGGGCAAGGTGTATTCGCTCACCGATGCCGGCCTCGATGCCGCACGGCAGTTGCTGCTCGATGCCGGGCCGGAAGATCCGGTGGCGGCCGTGCTCCGGATGCTCGAAGGCCGCCCATTGACGGCTGCGTACCTAACGAAGAAACTTCCGCTCGCCGACAAAGTCATCCGCTCGCTCGAGCGCAAAGGCTTCATCGTCTCCGAGCATCTACACACCGAGCGCGATCCGCTCCGGGCGCCTTCGGACAGGCTGCGCGTGGAACTGGAGCACGAGCCGGACGACGTCAAGCGGCCGAAAGCCGAACGAGAGCTAATCGCTTTTCTCACTCTGCATCCGGGTTCGCACAATCTCAAGGAACTCGAGGCGCAAGTGCACAATGCCGGCGCCGCCGCCCGAATACTGGCGCGCAAAGGGATTCTCAAAGTGACCCGGGAGACGCTGGTGAATGCCACCGCGGGCCCGGTGCGGACGCGCCACACGCTCAATCCCGAGCAGCAGCAGGCGTTCGCCGCGATTCAGGACGCCATCAAATCCGAAAAATTCCACACGTTCCTGCTGCACGGCATCACCGGCTCGGGCAAAACCGAGGTCTATCTCAGCGCGATCGAAGCCACACTCGCCACGGGCCGGAGCGCATTGCTGCTGGTGCCGGAGATTGCGCTGACGCCCGCGGTTGCCGGCCAGTTCTTTGCGCGCTTCGGCGACCGTGTCGCAATTCTGCACAGCGCTTTCACCGATACCGAACGGAGTGAGCAGTGGCGCCGTATCCGCGCGGGACAGGCGAGCGTGGTAGTGGGCACGCGCTCGGGCGTATTCGCTCCGGTGCGCAATCTCGGACTCATCGTCGTGGACGAAGAGCACGACCAGAGTTACAAGCAGGAAGAGACGCCGCGCTATAACGGCCGCGACGTTGCCGTGGTGCGCGCGCGGACTGCCGGCGCATGCGTGGTGCTGGGCTCGGCCACTCCCAGTCTGGAGAGCCGCTACAACGTGGAGCGCGGCAAGTATACCTTGATCGAACTGCCTGAACGCATCGAGAAGCGGCCACTGCCGCGCGTCGAGTTGATCGACATGCGCGAAGAGTTCTTGGAAACACGCAAGCAGGCCACGTTTTCGCGGCGTTTGCTGGAAGGGATTAGCGAGCGGCTCGACAACGGCGAACAAACCATGCTGCTGCTCAACCGCCGCGGTTTTTCGAGCTTCGTCGCCTGCCGCGCTTGCGGCGAACGCATCCAGTGTCAAAACTGTTCGGTGACGCTTACCTATCACCGGCGCGACCGCCGGCTGCTGTGCCACTACTGCGGCTATGCCGAACGCGTGCCGTCCGTCTGCCCCAAGTGCCGGAGCGACCACATCTACTTTCTTGGCATGGGATCGGAGAAAGTCGAGGAAGAACTGCACCGCGCTTTTCCACGCGCGCGCATCACCCGTCTCGATCGCGACACTGTTACCGGCAAGCGGCAGTACGAAGTCATCTTGCAAGGATTCCGCGATCGCGATTTCGACATTCTGGTGGGCACGCAGATGATCGCCAAGGGTCACGATATTCCCAACGTCACGCTGGTGGGAGTTGTGTCGGCGGATGTGGGGCTGGGCATGCCGGATTTTCGCGCGGCCGAGCGCACGTTTCAGCTTCTGACCCAGGTGGCCGGACGCGCCGGGCGCGGCGATCTGCCCGGCATCGTGATCGTCCAGACCATCAATCCCGATCACTACGCCATTCGCATGGCCGCCGCCCAGGACTATCAGGCGTTCTACCAAAAAGAGCTGAACTTCCGGCGCATGATGCATTATCCGCCGTTCACCGCTATGGCCAATCTGCTGGTGCGCAGCGAGAAGCAGGAAGAAGCGCTGCGGCTCAGCGCGGAGTTGAGCCGGTTGTTCACGCCCCCGCCGGAACGGATCAAGATAATGGGCCCGGCCGAAGCGCCTGTACCCCGTCTGAAAAACGAATTTCGCTATCAGTTGCTCATGAAAACCACCAGCCGTCCGGCGCTAAACGAATTGCTGGCGCGCGCCCGCGACCATGCCATCGCCCACAAATGGCCCGCCACTGCTCTGGTGATTGATGTCGACCCGCTGACGCTGATGTGAGATTTATTTCAGCGAGTAAGTAATGCCGGTCGTGAACTGGAACGAATTCTTCTTGAAGCCGGGCGGCGGGTTATTCAAGAATGTGTCGAGCGCGCTGATGGCCACGCTGAGCCGCTTGAAAACCGGCATAGTCAAGCCGGCCCCGCCTGTGGCCGAGTAGGCCCTTGTATTGTTCCAGGCCGGAGTGACGGAAAGTTGCTCACTCAAAAGAATGCCGTGCGCCAGCGTGCGGTGGTAGCCTTCGGCAAAAGTGGAACCAATCAGATTCTGGTTCTGGGTCGAGTCCTCGAATTGCTGCTTGACATAACTCATGGCGGCTTTCACATCCAGGGTCTGATTCGCGCTCTTGATCACGGTCCAGCCCAGACCGCCACCGTAAGCCTGCTGCAAATCCAGGCCTTGTGAAAAATTGTGGTCATAAGCAAGTTGCCCAAAGCCGTAGACTCGACCGGTGAAGTATTCGTCGCGCTCGGCGTCCGCATGGTAAATCGAAGTCTTCACGTTCGGTGTGTTCGGCTGAGTTAATTTCCCGTAGGAAATGCTGAAATCCACGGTCGTGCGGTTGCGCGGATCGAGCCAGTCTTCCGCCGGGACCGCACGTATCAGCCCGATGCTGGCCGTAAATGTATTGCTCTTCTGTGTGGCCTCCACCAGCGAGGCGCCCCCGGCAACTGCGCCGGTCCACGCCTCGAAAATTCCAGGGCGGTGCAGCGCTTTCTCGAAGGCGGCTTCATCCACGACGTACGCGGCATCGCCCACGGCCACCGTTTGGGGCGGATGGTCACCGCCGGGATGAACCTCGATCTTCTGCTCGGCTACGGCGATCGTCCCTCGGGGAACCTTTGCCTCTGCTTCGTTCTTGCGCAGTGGCACGCCCTTTTGAATGACGGCGTACTTCTGTCCGGAGCGCAGTTCCTGAACCGTCTTCCACTCCACGGTGATCTCTCCAGCCATGTCGCTTTTGAACGTGACTTTATCGCCGGTCGATCGCACCAGATGACCGATGAGCTTTTCGCCGTCGGTGAAGATGAGGACGTCCGGCTCGGGCTTGGAATCACTCTTGCCTTGCCCGTACAGACCCGCTATCGCCATTAAGCAGGCTGCAAAAAAGGATATGCGCCGCGTAGGATTCGGGTTGAAAGTCATAACTGCAATTTAACAGGGTTGTAACTCGTTCGTCTCGGCTGGGGATCGTGGGGACTGTGCTAACATGCAGGTACCGGTGCCTGCCAGAACCTCGACGGAGAGGTGGCTGAGTGGTCGAAAGCAGCGGTTTGCTAAACCGTCGTAGGGCCAAAAGCTCTACCGGGGGTTCGAATCCCCCCCTCTCCGCCAGCCCAATTCTCTATCCTCTTCAAATCCCGAGCACGTCAAGACCGGCAACCTCGGATACTTCGGAAACCGCGGGTCGTTCGCCGACAATTTGCAGAAGTAGAAAATCGTCCCGCGATCCGAGCGAATGACGCGCAAATGCAGGCAGCGCGCGCACAGTCCTGCCGCCCTAATTTCGGACGGTGTCACGGCAGGTTCGGCAAGGTCAGCACGGGGTTTCTTGGAAAAAAGTCGTAGGGTCGAATGACGAAGTCGTGCCACATCACCGGCATGACGGGCCAGTCTTCCGCTCTCGGCATGTGATGGAAGCCCATCGTGTACCAGGCGACGATGTCGGTGTTCTCGACGGGCCGGTTAGCTTGCGTCCACACGGCAAGGCCGTCGTCTCCTTTGCTCGCCGTGGGATAGACGCCGGCGGCATACAACTCATCCGCGCGATATGGCGTGACCCACAGTTGATGCGTGGAAAATGCGCCGACGCGCTGCGCCCCATCTTCCGGATCGAGCAGCGACGCCGCCGTGTTCCCCGGCATGATTTCGAAACCTGTGGGATATCCGAGCGGCCCGCGCACATTAGGATTTTCGAAGATCCACATGGCCGGCCTCTCCAGGTGAATGTCCATCATGGCGTCGCGTTCCGTGTGAGCCGTGAACGGCTCCGCCACCCAGATACTCTTGCGGTGAGTCGACGCCGGCAGTTGCTTCTGTTTGAGCCGGTGCGCGACGAAGGAGTTGCTCAGCCCATCGACGTCCATATCGAGACGGAACGAGAGGAAGTGGTCATGATTCACGCCCACGGTGTT
>Ga0335081_10006975_pt1 | contig 18027 bp, 6 predicted proteins | sample Lox_Sample_35_FD_206713 | JGI IMG/M metagenome (GOLD analysis project Ga0335081, IMG submission 206713) | Soil microbial communities from Loxahatchee National Wildlife Refuge, Florida, United States - Lox_Sample_3.5 | ecosystem: Environmental > Terrestrial > Soil > Wetlands | place: USA: Florida... | reverse complement strand
ACCGCATCGCCGACCTGCGCTTCCACGGCCACGGCTGCGCCATCTCGCAGGCCGCCGCCTCGATCTCCTCGGAGGAGCTGAAGGGGATGGAGCTCTCCGAGGCGGGCCGGCTCGGAGCCGACTGGCTGCTGGAGCTACTCGGGATCCCGATCTCGGCGACCAGGCGCAAGTGCGCGCTGCTCGGCCTCAAGGCGGTCCGCGAGGCGGTCACCGGCGACGACGCCTGGCCGGTTTGAGCCCCGTGTCCTCCGGGAAACCCCGCGATACAATCCCTACTTCAGAGCACAGGATTCGCCAAACCCCCCACCTGAGGACCCCAAATGGCCACAGTTGAGAGCACCAAGATCGCCAAGCCCAGCCCGATCGTGGAGGACGAGCAGGGCCAGCTGAAGGCGCGCCAGGGGATCTCGCGGGAGGTGGTCGCCGAGCTCTCGAGGATCAAGGGGGAGCCCGACTGGATGGCCGAGAAACGGCTGCGCTCGCTCGAGATCTTCGAACGCAAGCCGATCCCCACGTGGGGCCCGGACCTGAGCGGCCTGAACCTCGACGAGCTCGTGCTCTACTCGCCTCCCACGGCCGGCCGCTACAACAGCTGGGACGAGGTCCCCGAGGAGATGAAGCAGACCTACGAGGACCTCGGCATCCCCCAGGCCGAGCGCGAGCACCTCGCCGGGGTGGTGGGCGTGTGGCGCCAGGAGCCGGTGTACGAGGGCCTCAAGGAGGCCTACGCCAAGCAGGGGATCCTGTTCTGCTCGATGGACACCGCGATCACCCAGTATCCGGAGCTGGTGCAGCGCTACTTCATGAACAAGTGCGTGCCGCCGCAGGACAACAAGTTCTCGGCCCTGCACGGCGCCGTGTGGTCGGGCGGCTCGTTCCTGTACGTGCCCAAGGGCGTCAAGGTCGACCTCCCGCTGCAGGCCTACTTCCGCATGGAGGGCGCCGGCGAGGGCACCTTCGAGCACACGCTGATCATCGCCGACGAGGGCTCGGACGTGAACTACATCGAGGGCTGCACGGCGCAGACCTACAGCGTCAACTCGATGCACTCGGCGGTGGTGGAGATCTTCGTCCACGAGGGCGCGAAGGCCCGCTACACGACCGTCCAGAACTGGTCCAAGGACGTCTACAACCTCAACACCAAGCGGGCGATCGTGGACGCCGACGGGACCGTCGAGTGGGTCGGCGGCTCGATGGGCGCCAAGTACGTGATGCTCTACCCCGGCTCGTTCCTGATGGGCGAGGGCGCCCGGGCGGACCACCTCAACGTGGGCGTGGCCGGCCGGGGCGTGCACAAGGACACCGGCGCCAAGGTGGTGCACCTCGCGCCCAACACGACCTCCAACATCCTCGCCAAGTCGATCTCCAAGGACGGCGGCATCATGGGCTACCGGGGGCTCGTCAAGATGGGCGGCAACTCCGCCGGCTCGAAAGCCCGGGTGCAGTGCGACGGCCTGATGATGGACGGCGAATCACGCTCTGACACGTGGCCCGACATCCAGATCCAGAACCCCCACGTGACGGTCGCCCACGAGGCGACGGTGGGGCGGATCTCCGACGACCAGCTGTTCTACATGGGCTCGCGCGGGTTCTCCGAGGACGAGGCCGCGGCGATGATCGTCAACGGCTTCATCGAGCCGGTGACCAAGGAGCTCCCGATGGAGTACGCGGTCGAGCTCAACCGCCTGATCCAGCTGGAGATGGTCGGCAGCATCGGCTAGCCCGGCGCCGCCCGCGCAGCGCCGGCGCGGGCTCGCCCGAGAGAAACGACGCGAGAGACGCAGGCCGAGGGTCCCACCCGGGCCGCTCGCGGGCCCTACCCGGGCGCGGGTTCGGGCCTGGAGGAGCTTCCGCCCGGGCGACGGCGGCGGGGCGGGGCGATCTGGGCGCGGGTGAAGCCCTGCAGCAGGCGCCTGACCTGCGGGGGACCGTCGTCGTCGACGACCACGCACCCGCCTGGCCAGTAGGGGTTCTCGGCCGGGGCCTCGCTGACGAACACCGACACGTACACCCAGCTGCCGGCGTTGAGCAGGCGGGCGCCCCCGGGTGGGCGCCACTCCCGCTCGGCGTCCCCGGCCAGCGGGCCGGTGCGGTGGGTGTGGCCGAACACGACGTAGGACTGCCCGACGCCGAGGCGGTCGGCGACCTCGCCCATCGCTTCCAGGCCCGCCCGGCGCAGCTCCTGGCCGGAGATGTCGCTGCGCAGGGGCCCGAGTCCGGCCCGGTTCAGCGCGGCCACCGCGAGCGGGAACACGCCCACCAGCGCACGGGTGCGCAGCCTCCGGGCGTGTCCGTGGATGCGCTCGCGGTAGGCGGTACGGGCGCCCGTGCCGTCCTGCGAGGCGGCTCCGGCGGGCGTTTCGCCGCGGAGCGCCCGCCAGGCGGTGACGGTGGCGATCCCGTTCAGCGCAGCCCCAGTGCGCTCGTCGCGGGCGACGGCGTCGCGCCAGGCGAACATCGGGGCACAGATCGACTCGTAATCGGCGGCGCTGCGCAGGCTCGAGGGGGGCCTGCCCAGGATCCGCTCCATGGCCCCCATCGTGAGGCGCTCCAGCGTGGGGATCGTGAGGTGGCAGTCGAGGTAGTGGCCGTGGGTGGCGTACACGTCGTCGCGCACCCACACGCCGGGATAGGCCACCGTGACCTTCGCAGGAGCGCACCACTCGGCGATCCGCTCGAGCGCCGGCGAGGCAACGGAGGGCTCGAGCAGCTGCTCGGGGCCGAGCGGGGGCGGTTCGAGCTCCTGTCCGCGGGCGATCAGCCACGGTTCGACGAGGGCATGGTCGTGGTTGCCGGCCGTGATCACGATCTCGCCCCCGGCCATCGCGGCGCCGAGCTCCTCGAAGAACTCGCGGGAGCACGCCAGGGCGTCGCGGACGGGGCCGTGGCGCAGCTCGAGCACGTCCCCCAGCAGCACGACGCGGTCGACATCCTCGAGCTCGCCAAGCAGCGGCTCGCGCAGCTCGCGACGGCGCAGCACGTCGGTCCGCGTGAGGCTGCCGAGGTGAAGGTCCGAGACGATCAGCGTGCGCATCCGGCCACCAAGGCTATCCGGGGCTCCCTGCTGATCCGCGGCGAGCACCGGGCCGTCCGCATCCACCGTTCACGGACCGGCGCAGCCGGCTCGAGGCCCCCGTCGGCCCGTCCAGTGGCATGGACGCCGCGCAAGCCGCGTTGCAGTCGGTAACTGCGACACGCGCGTTATGGGACCCTTTACTCTCAGGGCCAGGGAAGAAGCCCTAGATCGCGTCAACGCTTCAGGGAAGATCAACAAGACCGCAGGAGGCAGGGAACCCGATGATCGCTCGCATCGTCACGTCCATCCGACGCAACGCCATCGCGTGGCTCGCCCTGTTCGTCGCCCTCACGGGGACGAGCATGGCCGCATCGCACTACGTCGTCACGAACGTCAAACAGATCAAACCGTCGGTGCTGCGCAAGCTCCACGGTAACCGCGGCGCCAAGGGCACGGTGGGGCCGACGGGTCCCCAGGGGCCGCAGGGCAAAGAAGGCAAGGAAGGAGCCTCGATCAAAGGCGAAAAAGGCGCGACCGGGTCGACAGGGAAAACGGGCGAAAAAGGCGAAAAAGGCGAAACGACCTTCGGCGGCCCGACCGGCCCGACGGGGGCCGAAGGGACCGACGGTGCCACGGGCGAAAAAGGCGAAAAAGGCGAAAAAGGCGCCACCGGCGAAAAAGGCGCCACCGGCCAAGCCGGCTCGGGCGGCGTGAAGGCCTACGCGCACGTCAAGGCCAGCGGGAAAATCGACGCGTCAGAACAGGTCGGTTTCACGGGCGTGACGGTGAAAGCCGAACCCGAAAACAAAAAAACGCACGAACCCGAAGAAGGCGTCTACTGCATCTCGGGGCTGACCGGCTTCGAACCGATCAACGCGGTCGTGACGATTGACGCCAACGAAACCGGGGGCTCCGAATCGATCCCCGCCGCGGCGTTCGTGCACATCGGGCAGGGGACCCAGTCGAGCTGTCCCGGTTCGACCCAGATCACCGTCGAAACCGACGAACTGGGGTTCGAAAAAGAAGGTACCGAATTCGTGCTCGTCGAAGAAGGCGCCAACGAGGGCTTCTACATCCAGGTCAACTAGGCCCACGCGATCGTCCCGGTCGGTCGAGAGCTACACCGAACGCCCGTCGTCCGCACGCTGCCGGACGGCGGGCGTTCGTGCATTCCAGCTCGCTGCCAGCGGCCACCGGTGAGCTCTGTGCAGGGACCGCCGAGGGCTCCCCGCACCGGCCCTGCGGGGGTCTGGATCGAGGTGCTGCAACCCTGGTCGGACGGGGCCCGAATTGGTAGGCTTGCGCGGCGGGTGCGGCGCCGTCTGGGGCCGCGATCTTTCCACGGACGACGGGCTGTCGTGAGCGCGAAAGCGGACGTTTTACGTCACGGATGACGAGGCGATCAGGGATGGCAAGCCAGGAAGGGCGAAGAAGCGGGTTCGCGCTGCGCCGATCGGCGCAGGCCATCGCCGCCGTGCTGGGACTGACGGCGCTGCTCGCACTCGCCGCGCCCTCCTACGCGAGCTGGAAGCGCGTCCTCGCCCATCGTTCCAAGACCCATCCGTACTTCGCGTGCGCCGCCCACCGCAGTACGCGCTGCCACCTGATCGTCGACCCCACGCGCGGCTCGCGTCACAACGGTCCCGTACGCGCCGGGGCGATCACGGCGGCGCCGGACCTGGAAACGAGTCCCGCGCTAAAGGGCAGCGGCGTGGAAGGCGGCTTCTCGCCGGCCGACATCCTCCAGGCCTACAACCTGCGCTCGGCGAGCGAAGCCGGGGGCGCCACCCAGACGGTGGCGGTGGTGGACGCCTTCGACGACCCCGAGGCGGAAGCGGACATGAACACCTTCCGTGGCCACTACGGACTCGCGACGTGCACGAGCGCCAGCGGATGCTTCCGCAAGATCAACGAGTACGGGGGAACCTCGCACCCCGCCACGAGCACCGAATGGTCCGAAGAGATCTCGCTGGACCTGGACATGGTGTCCGCGGTGTGCCCGAAATGCCACGTCCTGCTCGTGGAGGCGGAAAGTGAGTCCTCGGCCGACCTGGCGCAAGCTGAGGAAGAGGCCGTCGCTCAGGGCGCAACCGAGGTCACCAACAGCTACGGATCGCCCGTGGACAGCGAACCCAGCAACGCCACGATCCGCGCCGCGTATGACCATCCAGGGATTCCCATCACGGTGGCCGCCGGAGACGAAGGCTATGCCGTGGAAGAACCGGCCGACTACCCCCACGTGATCGCCGTCGGGGGCACCGCGCTGGTGCCGGAAACTGTCACGAAATCCAAACCGCGCGGCTGGGGCGAGACCGTCTGGTACGACCCCGAAGGAGGCGAAATCCTGGGTACCGGAAGCGGCTGCAGCACCGAACCGAAGCCGTCCTGGCAGAAGGACGCCGGCTGTTTCGGCCGCACCAACAACGACGTGGCGGTCGTCGCCGACCAGAACACGCCCGTCTCCTCCTACGACACTTACTGCGGCAAAAGAGAAGGGCAGATAGACATCTGCAATCACCCGTGGATGCTCGAGGGGGGTACCAGCGTGGGGGCTCCGATCGTGGCGGCCGCGATGGCTCTGAGCAACAGCTACACGCGCTCCTTCGACGGGGCGCATGCGCTGTACATCGACTCCAAACTCAACACGGGAGCGTTCAACGAAGTGACCGAAGGCAGCGATGGGACCTGCACCCCGCCCGCGATCGATGCGTATCTCTGTACCGCCGAGAAAGGCTATGACGGCCCCTCCGGTCTTGGCACCCTGAACGGCGCCCCGAAAGCCGCTGAACCGACGCTTGAAACCAAGGCGGCGAGCGGTGTCGCCGCCGTCGAAGCCACGCTGAACGCCACCATCAAACCCAACTACGCGAGCTTCAAGGAATGCCGCTTCGACTACGGCACGACGACCAAATACGGATCGAGCGTGACCGCCGCGTGCCCGCCCGAGACGCCCGAATCCGGAGAAAGCCCGGTGGCGGTCTCCCGCCACCTCACCGGACTGACCGCCTCCACCACCTACTACTACCGCGTCACCGCCGTCTATCAGGAAGTCCAGTCGTTCGGAGGGGGCAAATCGAGCTTCACTAGCAGCGGGGAAGGCCTGACCTTCACCACCTCCGGGCCCGAACCGAGCGTGAGCACCGAACCGGCGTCGTCGGTCGGCGCCACCGGCGCGACGCTGAACGCGAAGGTGGATCCGAACGGTTTGCTCACCGAATGTCACTTCGAATACGGGACCTCCCCGTCCTTCGGCCACAGTCAGCCGTGTGGTTCCTCGCCCGGCGCGGGACAGAGCTTTGTGGAAGTGAGCGCGTCGCTTGCGAACCTCGCTCCCAAGACCACCTACCACTTCCGGATCGTCGCCAAGAACGCAGGCGGCGAACGGGTGGGCAGCGAACGCACCTTCACGACCACGTCGGTGCTCCCGGCCGTGACGCCCGGACCCGCCTCCGAAGTGACACAGACCGAAGCGATGCTCAATGGAAGCGTCAACCCGGACGGGGTGAACGTCAGCGAATGCGAGTTCGAGTACGGGCGCACGACCGCGTACGGGGACAGCGTCCCCTGCTCACCGGCACCCGGGGAAGGGCAGACCGCGAAGGACGTCTCGGCACCGATCTCGGACTTGCTGCCGGGACGTACCTACCACTTCAGGGTCGTCGCGAGCAATGTCAACGGCACGAGCGCGAGCGCCGACGAAAGCTTCGTCACGCCGGCGGAAGCACCTACGGCCGTGACCGAATCCGTCGTGCTCGGCGGGTCCGGCTCGGCGACGTTGAGCGGAACGGTGCGCCCGAACGGTGCGGGGATCAGCTCCTGCCGGTTCGAATACGGTACATCTCCTTCGGGCATCCTCGAAGGATCCGTTCCCTGCGCCGGGCTTCCGGCGGGAAGCGAAGAAGACGCGCCCGTGTCAGCCGCGGTCAGCGGCCTCGCCGCCGGAACCACCTACCACTACCGGCTGGTGGTGGCGAACTCGAGCGGTACGTCCTACGGTGACACCCTCAGCTTCACGACCCATGCGGCAACACTCGAAGCGGAAAGCGGCCTTGAAAAGCTCACCGGCGGTCACGGCCAGCCCGGGCCGGGTCTCCCGACGCTGGCGAGCACGAAGCTCTCGGTGAACGCGAGCGGGCGCCTGATCGTGCGCGTCAAATGCTCCGCGGGAGCCAGTACTTGCGCGGGGACGATCAGCCTGCGGGCGGTCACGGCCGGCGTGAGCTCGCATCGGCGCCACCACGCCGCCAAGCGCGTGGTGCTGCTCGCCGCCGGGCCGTTCAAAGTGGGCGGGGGACGGGTCTCGACGATCCGTCTGCGGCTGTCACACACGGCCAGGGCTCTGCTTCGTCGCTCGCACCTGCTTCACGCGAGTGCCACGATCACGCCTGCCGCCGGCAAGGCGGCCCGCACGACGGTCACGATCCGCGCCCGCTGACCGCCGGCCGCAGCCCGGATCTCGGCGAGCCCGGCGACACCTTGACGGCGCTCGCCGGGGGCGCACCCGGGGCCGCGCTCGCGGTGCCACCGTCAGGGCGCCGCCCGCCTACCTGCCGCGCTCGCGTCGCGCTCGCGATGCGGCCGCAGCGCCCCGCCTACCCCGTCAGCACGACCGTCTTGGACCAGCTCACCGCCGTGCCCCCGGCCGGGATGAAGACGCCCTTGACGGTCAGCTTCGGGTGCTTGGAGTCCTTCAGCACACGGCGCCCGGCGATCGTCAGGCGCAGCTTCTGCGTCTGCGCCGAGACGGTTCCGAACGTGCTGCGGACGCGAGCGAGGAGCAGCGGCTTGGGCTTGGCCTTGGCCTTGGAGCTGGCGTTCGAGACCTTCGACGTCTGGTACCAGAGGAATTCCAGCTTTCCTCCGGTCGGCGGCGTGAATGAGAACGAGTAGGACCCCTTCTTCAGCAGCCCGCTGCGGCGCGCCTTCTTGAGCGCGGCCGACAGCTGTTTTTCGAGCGCGGCACGGATCTGCGCGGCGGTCGGTGGCTTGCTCGTGCCTTCTTTGGTGAAGGCCGGTGCGGAGGACACTTCAAGTTTCCTCACCGACCGGGGAACGATCTGCGGGTCGTTTTCGCTCCACGCTTCGTAGCTGCCTTCGGTGTTGGTGGCCGTAACCGCGCAGGAGATGTAGGAGCCCAGCTCTTCCTGCCCCGGGATGTAGGTTTCTTCGGTCGCATCGGCGATTTCCGAGCCGTTGAGCAGCCACTGGAACTTGAGCGAGGGGGAGGGCTTGCCGCGCCACACGCCCGGTTCGCACCGCAGCTCTTCTCCGACCTGCGGCTCGCCCGTGACCCTTGGTTCTTCCACGAGTTCGGGGGGGCTGCCCACGATGTGGACGCGCGGGCTGATGGCCCGTTCCTGGCCGGCCGGGTTGCTCGCGATCGCTTCGCACGCGAGCAGATGTCCCTGATCGAACTTCCTGACCACGTAGGTGCTCGAGTTCGCACCTTCGATCGGGCCGCCGTCCGTCAGCCACACGTAGCTGATCGTCGGTTTCGGTTCGCCCGACCATTCGCTGCTGCACGTCAGGGTCGTGCCCGGCGCGAAGGGCGATTGCCCCGAGATGCTGGGAGCGTGGACGAGTTTCGGCGGCACCGCGGGGACTTCCACCGTCGCGCTCTTGGCAGAGGCGCTTCCTTCGAAGTTCGTCGCCGTGATTTCGCACACCAGCTGGCGGCCCTTGTCTTCCTTCTGGATCACGTAGCTGTTGGTCGAGCTTTCGACGGTACCGCCGAGCCAGCGATAGCTGAACGTCGGCTTGGGGATGCCTTCCCAGGCGCCCGGGGCGCACGTGAGCGTTTCGCCCACCACGTGTGCGCCGAACAGGGTCGGCGGGCCGACGGTCGGCTTGACGCCTTTGACCTGGACGGCTTGGCTCTCGGCGTTGCCCGTGCCCACCGAGTTCTTGGCTTTGACGCGGCATTCAAGCTGCAGGCCACGATCCGGATTTTCGACTTTGTAGGTGCTCGCCGTCGCGACGATGCTCCCTCCCCGGAGCCATTGGTAGGAATAGGTTTCCACCGGCGGTTCGGCATACCACTTGCCCGTGGAGCAGGTGAGCGTGTTGCCGACGGAAGGTTCGCCTGAGATCTTGGGGAGTTCCGTGGACACGGGAACCGATTCTTCGTGGGACGGTTCGCCTTCGACGCCGATCGCATTGCTGACCGCGACCGCAGGATTGCCCACCCCGTTGCTGGCCGTGACCTGGCAGGAGATGAAGCGCCCTTCGTCTTGGGCTGCCACGGTGTACGTGCTCGCCGTCGCGAGCGGAATCGCGATGTCGTTTCGCAGCCACTGGTATTTGAAGGTCGGGCTCGGAGCCCCAGACCAACCGCCGTGTTCGCAGGTGAGTGGGCTGCCCACTTTCCCGGCACCGGTCGCTTTCGGCAATTCTGTGTTGCTCGGCGGCGTTCCGGGAACTTCGACTTCGTTTGAGCTTTTCGCTTTGGCTTTGCCAAACGCGTTTTCGGCGGTGACTTCGCACGCGAGCCTATGGGTCTGGTCTTCAACCCCGATCGTGTAGCTTTCGCCCATAGCTCCGGCCACTTCTTTGCTGTCTCGGAGCCACCTATAGGTGAAGGTCGGCGGCGGCGCCCCGTTCCAGTTTTCGTGGGCGCACCTGAGTTGCTGGCCGACGGCTCCGGTGCCGAGCACATGCGGCGACGTCACATCCGAGGGCGGGCTCCCTTTGACCTGCAGGCTGTTGCTGCTCTGCTTCGACGCGGACCCTGCCGTGTTCGTCGCGGTGACCGTGCAGGACAAGGAGTAGCCCGCGTCTTCTTTCTGGACCGTGTAGGTGCCGGAGGACGCGTTTCCGATGGGCAGGTTTTCGCGCAGCCACTGGTAGCTGAACGTCAGGGGGGGCGTGCCCGACCACCCCCCGGGTTTGCATTCGAGCGTGTTGCCGATTTCGGGCGTGCCCGAGACTTCGGGCGGCGGTGACGTCGGGGCGGGCGGTTTCGGCGAGCCTTCCCCGTCCTGGTAGGCGTTCCAGCTTTCTTCTTCTTCTTCGCCCTGACTGTTGCGCCCCAGCACGATGCACGTGAACGTGTGGCCCTTGTCCGCGTTCGTGAGGATGTACAACGACCCTTTGGCGAAAGCCGAGCCGTCCCTCAGCCACGTGTAGGTGAACTGGATGCCTGCGCCTTCCCAGCTGCCGGGGGAGCACACGAGCCGCCCGCCCGGGGCGAGTTCGACTTCGGGCGGTTCGACGTCGTAGGCTGGTTCGGCGGACGCCACCGTGGCGCCCGCGGCGAGCAGGACGACCATGCCGCCGATCGCGGCCAACAGGATCATTAGGCGCCGGCGGAGACCGGCGCGGGGCTCGGGTGATGCCGACAAGCTTCCTCCTTGAGTCTTGGTCGCCAGCCCTTTGGAGCGCCTCCAAGGGCGACCTTAGGGCCTCTGAGGGGGGCTGTCAAGCAGCGACCGTCAGCCTGCTCGGCGAGGGCCGCAGCGGCGCCTCGCCCGGGTCGCTTCCCCGGACTTTCTACGGACCCGGCGCGGCCTCCGCGGGGAGCGACGCATACCGGGCGAGCACGCGCCGACCCGCCCCGAAAAGAAGGGCCCCGGGAGCTTGTCCCGGGGCCCTTGAGACTCAGGTGGCCGGGCTGGCTGCCCGGTCCCGTCCGCTAGTTCCTATTCGGGGAACGTGGGGACTGGCGGTTCTACTTTGAACGTCGTCGCGTACGTCGTGTACGGGGCGTTTTCGAGGCTGGCTTCGATCATCACCGGGCCTGCGGCGCAGGACTGGGCCCCGAGTAGCACCACGAACGCGTTCCCGTCGTTGTCGAGCGTCAGGCCGAGCGTTTCTTCGCTTTCGCTGGAACGGACACGCGGTCCCCCCGAGCTGACTTCGACGAACAGGAGTTTCGGTTTGTAGCGGCACCGCGAGTACAGCTGGGCCGCGTTGATGTTAACCGGTTCCTCGGCGAACACGGGGTTGAACTCGACCTGCACGATGGTTGCCACGTCGCTGTAGACCTCACCCTCGACCTTCGCGGCCGGCGTCGCGAAGACGCCCGGTTCGGTCACCCGCGGGGGCATCACAACGAAGCTGGTGACCGCCGTCGAGTACGGAGCCACGTCCAGGTGGGCGGCGATCAGGCTCTCGCCCGCCGCGCACGAGGGCCCGCCGAACAGCACCGCCGTTGCGTTGCCGTCGTTGTCCAGCGTGACCGTGGTGTTGGGCCCGGACGACGGTGAGTAGTCGTACGGCACGGTCCACCACAGCCGGTGGTCACAGCGGCTGTAGAGCTCGTTCGCGCTGATCGTGACCTCCCGCTCAGCGTAGACTTCTTCGCACTCGACTTCGACGATGTCCGCAACACTCGATGCGGCTCCGAACTCGCCCTGGTCCATGAACGACGAGGGCAATGCGTGAACCACGCAGGTTTCGGGTGGGTCGCCCGGCTGCTCGCTCGCCGGCGACTTCGCCTTCTTGTGGTGGGCAAGGTGCGCGGAAGCGGTACCCGTCAGCGCAAACATGCCGACAATGAGGATCGCGAGACCCGCCACGAGATTGCGTCTTTCCATGACACTAGTCATTGGTTCCTCCAGTGGACTGTTTTCGTTGGCAACCCGCTGCTCCGGCACTTCCGAAGCGGATCTCCGGGAGAACCAGCCCCAAGGACTCTCCCCCGCGGGCATGTCGAGAGATTGAATACCACCCGGAGGGGTCGGAGCGCGGCAGAAACTCCGCTATTTGCGGGGTTTTTGGGCTTCGATCGGCAGCCGGGCGGGGCGCCTGCCGATGCCCTCGGGTGCCCCACGGGCCAGGTTTCGGCGCAGCTCTACCGCCGGCCTCTCGTGAGGCCTGCACGGGTTGCTTCGCGTAGGCCGTCAGGGACGCCCGGCGCGCGCCCCGGGGAGGTTTCGCCAAACCTCCCCCATGGGCCTTGGCCCGAGCCCCACAGGCGGGCCGTCGCGGGCCACCGGACCCCCCTACCGGCGCCCGCCGCGTCTTCGGGTCAGTGTTTCAGCGTGAACGTCTTTAGCGTGACGATCGGGGTCGTCTTGCCCGCTGGCGTGAACGTGCACCTCGCGGTCAGCTTCAGCTTGCTGGCATGCTTGAGCAGGCGGCGACCCGCGGGCGTGAGGCCCACCTTGATCGTCACGCCCGACGCCCCTGAGACGGTCGCCTTGCCGGCCGCCACGAGCACCGGCTTGGGCTTCTTGCGGGACTGCTTGGAGAGGCTCGCCCCCTTGGGCAGGTAGTACCAGCCGATCACCGCGGTGCCTGCGGAGGGGACCTTGAACACCGCCCTGTAGCCGCCGGTCTTCAGCAGCATGTGGATCGTGGCGGCCTTGCCGGTCGGAGCGAGCTCCTTGGCGATCATCGCACCCAGCACCGCGTTGCTCGGCGTCGCCGTGGTGCCCGTGTGGGCGGTGGTCGTCGAGGTCTGGGTGGGTTCTTCGAGGACTTCCCGGTCTGCCGTCCGGAACTGGCCTTCGCCCACGGACTGGTTCCCGTTCCCGTGGTCGTTTTCAACGACGATGCGGAAGAGGTAGGTCGTGCCCGGCGTGACGTGGTTGGTCCGCGCGAACATCGGCACGCCGCGGTCCACCGGGAATTCGCATTCGGGGTTGACCGCCGGGAAGGTGAAGGCGCACCCGGCGTTCGTCGAGGACGCGGCGCCGACCACGAACGCACATTGGGCTTCTTTGCCGAATTCGGCCGTCGTGCCGTATTCGAACCGGCACACGCTCAGCCGCCCGCCGTTGGCATCGACCGTCGCGTTCATGATCGCCGCCGTGCGGCTCGCCGAGGCGCTCACTTCCGTGACCGTCGGGGCCTGGACTTCGACCGTGAACTGGATCGGTTCGCTGTGCCCGGGCGGGTTTTTCAGCGAGCTGGGCTGCACCGCGACGGCCGTGTATTCCCCGTCTTCGAGCGAGGCCCCCACGGCCGCGAGCGACGGCGACGACCAGTGCCCTTCCGACACTTCGGCTTCCACCGAGGCGACCGGTTCGCCGCCCGGCGAAGACCCTCTGTAGACATGCACCATGACCTTTTCACGGGGATCCGTGGCGGTGCCGTTGAATGACGGAGCCGAGTCGGCTGTCGGCGTCGGGATTTTTTGGAGCGTCACGACTGGCGATTCCGTGTTCACGATGAACGTCGCCGGCGCGCTTTCGCCCGTCGGGTTCCCGATCGAGCTCGGCTGCGTGGCGAGCGCCGTGTATCGCCCGTCGGAAAGGGCGCTGGGGAGCGCGGCGGCCGACCACCGTTCGCCGCTCACTTTCGCCTTGACCGTGGCCACGACTTCGCCTTTCGGTTCGCCGCCCTTGTACACGCGCACCGTGACTTCTTCGCTCGGATCGCTTGCCGTCCCGCTGAACACCGGCCTCGTGACGTTCGATTCGGGCGGAACTTCGGCGAGGGTCACCTTCGGGGCTTCGGTGTCGACTTCGAAGGTCTCGGGTGCACTGACGCCTTCCTTTTCGCTGATCGCGCTGACCTGCTCTGCGACCGCCGTATAGAGGTGTGCCGCCTGCCCCGTGAACAGCGCCGGGATCGGCCCGGTCGCCCATTTGCACAGCGATTTCGTCGAACAGCTCGTCCCCGTCACGTTGACTTCCACGGTCGTCACGATCTTGCCTTCCGGTGTCGGTCCTTCGAACACGACGACCGTCAGGCGCCCTTTTTCGCTCGACTGCCCCGAGAACGAGGGAGACGTGTTCCTCGAGCGCGGCGACAGTTCTTCTAGGTACACGGTCGGCACTCCGGTGATGACTTCGAAGGGCACTTCGCACGACCCCACCGGGTTGCCGATGTCGCTGTTCTGCGACGCGACCGCGACGTACGAGCCTTCCACGAGCCCTGGCGTGACGTGCCCCGTGGCCCATTTCCCGGATTCGACGTGCGCTTCGAGCGTCGCTTCTTCGTTTTCGGGCTTCTTCACTTCCTTGTAGACCCGAACGGTCACGAGGCCCGGTTCGTTGGAGGAGCCGCTGAACACAGGCGTTGCATCGCTCGACTTCAACGGCAGCGCGTTGCATTTCAGGGCCGGCGGCGCCGTGTAGATCTTGAAGACCGGCCACCCGCCTTCGCCGGGTCCGTTGCCGATCGAGCTTGGCTCGGTCGCGAGCGCGGTGTATTCGCCGTCCGCGAGCGCATTGGTCGCCGTCACGTGCCACTTGTGCTGTTCGTTCACCGCCGCTGTCAGCGACGTGATTTCTCGGCCCGACGTGCCGGATCCTTCGAAGATGTGGACGGTCACGGGTTCCGTTTCGCTGGCTTCCCCTTCAAAGGACGGCTTGTTCTGCCGGGATCGTGATTCGGGTCCAAGTGTGATCTTGACCGCCGGCGGTTTCGTCGAGATTTCGAATTTCGCCGGTTCGCTCTTGCCTTCTGAGTTCCCGATCGAGCTGGGCTCCGTCGCCTGCGCCGTGTACGTGCCGTCGGCCAGGGCATTCGTCGCAACAACCGACCATTTCCCCGACGACGGCGTCACTTTGAGCCCCGCGACTTCTTTACCGCCGGTTCCCGACCCTTCGTACACGTGCACGGTCACCGGGGCCGTTTCTCCAGCCGTCGTCGTCCCTTCGAACGAAGGCTTGGTCACGTTCGATCGCGCTTTCGGCGCGCTCGTGATCTTCACTTCCGGCTGCACCGTGAAGATTTCGAATTCGACCGCTTCTGTTTTGCCTTCCGGGTTCCCGATCGCGCTCGGCTGGGAGGCCTGTGCCGTGTAGAGCTTGTCGGGTAGCGCGGTCGTCGGGCTGACCGACCATTTCCCACCCGACGGTGTGGCTTTCAGGGCCGCCACTTCTTTGCCCCCGGTCCCCGCCCCTTCGAAGATCCGCACCGTGACCTGGGACACTTCCTTCGGCGTGGTGGTCCCTTCGAACGTCGGTTTGTTCACATTGGAGCGTTTTTCAGGCACGTGGGTGAGTTTGAGTGCGGGCGGCTTCGTGAAGACTTCGAATTCCACGGCTTCGCTTTTGCCTTCTTCGTTGCCGATCGAGCTCGGCTCGGTGGCACGCGCCGTGTATTCCCCGTCCGCCAGCGGCGATGGAGCGGCCACCGACCAGCTGGCGCCCGAGGGCGTCGCTTTCAAGGACGTGACTTCTTTGCCCGAGGTACCGGAGCCTTCGTAGATGTGAACCGTCACCGGCGCCGTTTCCCCGGCGGTCGTCGTCCCTTCGAACGACGGCTTCGAGACGTTGGAGCGGGCTTCCGGTGAATGCGTGATCTTCACGGCAGGCGGTTTGGTGAAGATCGTGAATTCGATCGCTACGGTGCTGCCTTCCGCGTTACCGAGCGAGCTCGCTTGCGTGGCTTGGGCCGTGTAGCTCCCGTCCGCCAGCGAGGTGCTGGCGGTCACGGACCATTTCGCACCCGACGGCGTCGCTTTGAGCAACGCGACTTCTTTGCCGCCCGTACCGGAACCTTCATAGATGTGAACCATGATCTGCGCGGTTTCCCCAGCGGTTGTGGACCCTTCGAAGGCGGGCTTGTTCTGCTTGGAGCGGGATTCGGGCCCATGTGTGAATTTCACGGCCGGCGGCCCGGTGAAGATTTCGAATTCGTCTTCGGCGCTTTCGCCTTGGGCGTTCCCCAGCGAGCTGGGCTCGGTGGCCTGTGCCGTGTAGTTGCCATCCGGGAAGACCACTCCGGCCGTTACGTGCCATTTGTGTTCGCTCACGGTCGCTTTCAGCGACAGGAGTTCTTTGCCGGACGTGCCCGAGCCTTCGTAGATGTGGACGCTCACGGGTTCCGTTTCGCTCGCTTCGCCTTCGAACGACGGTTTGGACTGCTTCGAGCGCGGTTCGGGCGGGCGCGTGATCTTGACCGTGGGCGGCCCGGTGAAGATTTCGAATTCGACCGCTTGGCTGGTGCCCGACGCGTTCCCGAGCGAACTGGACTCCGTCGCCTGAGCCGTGTATTCGCCGTCCGCCAGGGCCGTCGTCGCCGCGACCGACCATTTCCCCGAGGAGGGGGTCGCTTTCAGTGAGGTGGCTTCTTTGCCGCCGGTGCCGTGGCCTTCGTAGATATGGATCGTGACCGGTGCCGTTTCGCCCGGCGTAGTCGTCCCTTCGAACGGGGGCTTGCTCTGCTTGGAGCGTTTTTCGGGGCCTTTGGTGATGTTGACCGCCGGCGGGCCCGTGAAGACTTCGAATTCGACCGCTTCGCTTTCCCCTTCGGCGTTGCCGATCGAGCTCGGCTCCGTCGCCTGCGCCGTGTAGCGGCCGTCGGCGAGCGTGGTCGTGTCGGTGATGTGCCATTTGTGTTCGCTCACGGCCGTTTTCAACGACGCCACCTGTTTGCCACCGGTACCGGGGCCTTCGTAGATGTGCACCGTCACCGGTTCGGTTTCGGTCGCTTCCCCTTCGAAGGAAGGTTTGGTCTGCTTCGAGCGCGGTTCGGGCGGGTGCGTGATCTTCACGGTGGACGGCCCCGTGAAGATTTCGAATTCGACCGCTTCGCTCGTGCCGGACGCGTTCCCGAGCGAGCTCGGCTCTGTGGCCTGAGCCGTGTATTCGCCGTCCGGCAGGGCGCTCGTCGCCGACGCGGTCCATTTTCCGCCCGATGGAGTCGCTGTCAGGGAGGTAGCTTCTTTGCCCCCGGTCCCGTGCCCGTCGTATATGTGCACCGTGACCTGTCCCGTTTCCCCGGACGTCGTAGACCCTTCGAATGCCGGTTTGGTCACGTTGGATCGTTTCGCCGGCGCGTGCGTGATCTTGACCGCCGGGGGCCCCGTGAAGATTTCGAATTCGACCGCTTCGCTCGTGCCCGAGGAGTTTCCCAGCGAGCTCGGCTCGCTCGCCTGCGCCGTATAGACGCCGTCGGCCAATGGCGTGGCTGCCGTGACGGACCATTTCCCGCCCACCGGCGTCGCTTTCAGCGACGCCGCTTCTTTGCCGCTGGTACCGGAGCCTTCGTAGACGTGCACCGTGACCTGTCCGGTTTCCCCGACCGTGGTGGACCCTTCGAAGGCCGGCTTGGTCTGGTTCGACCGTTTTTCCGGGGTGTGTGTGAACTTCACTTCGGGCGAGCCCGTGAAGACTTCGAATTCGACCGCTTCGCTCGCGCCCGCGGAGTTCCCGAGCGAGCTCGGCTGTGTGGCCTGGGCGGTGTATTGCCCATTCGCCAGAGCGCTCGTCGCCGCGATCGACCATTTGCTCCCCGACGGCGTCGCTTTCAACGCGACGACTTCTTTGCCGCCGGTACCCGAGCCTTCATACACGTGGACCGTGACCTGTGCCGTTTCGCCGGGCGTCGTGGTCCCTTCGAACGCCGGTTTGGTCTGGTTCGACCGTCCCGGGGGAGCCTTCGTGAACACCACCGCCGGCGGTTTCGTGAAGACTTCGAATTCGACCGCTTCGCTCTTGCCTTCTTCGTTGCCGATCGCGCTCGGCTCCGTCGCCTGCGCCGTGTAGACCCCGTCGGCCAGCGCCGATGACGCGACAACCGACCATTCTTTCCCCGCCACCGCCGTCGCTTCGAAGCTCGCAACCACTTTGCCCGCCGTCCCAGACCCTTCGTGGACATGGACCGTCACGGTCCCCGATTCGCTCGCCGACCCCCGGAACGTCGGTTTACTGACCTTCGAGCGTTCCGGCAGCGCCTGCAGGCTCACTTTCGGCGCTGCCGTGAGGACTTCGAATTCGACCGCGACGCTCTTGCCCGCTTCGTTCCCGAGCGAGCTCGGCTGGGTCGCCTGGGCCGTGTACTCCCCGTCGGCCAGCGCCGACGAGGCGGTAACCGCCCATTTCCCCCCCGACGGCGTCACTTTCAAGCCGACGGCTTCTTTCCCGCCGGTCCCGGACCCTTCGTAGATGTGGACCGTCACCTGGCCGGTTTCGCCGGGCGTAGTCGTCCCTTCGAACGCCGGTTTCGTCTGCTTCGAGCGCGCCGCCGGGACTTTGGTGAACACCACCGCCGGAGGGTTCGTGAAGACTTCGAATTCGACCGCTTCGCTATTGCCCGCTTCATTCCCGAGCGAGCTCGGCTCCGCGGCCTGCGCCGTGTAGCTCCCGTCGGCGAGGGCACTGGTCGCGGTGATG
>Ga0335081_10006974_pt1 | contig 18029 bp, 12 predicted proteins | sample Lox_Sample_35_FD_206713 | JGI IMG/M metagenome (GOLD analysis project Ga0335081, IMG submission 206713) | Soil microbial communities from Loxahatchee National Wildlife Refuge, Florida, United States - Lox_Sample_3.5 | ecosystem: Environmental > Terrestrial > Soil > Wetlands | place: USA... | reverse complement strand
GCCGCCGGCCGCGAGAGCACCCGAGTTGGCCGCATTCTGCCCGCTCGCCGTCAACCCGGCTGTCGCATTGGCTACCGTCTGGGGATTGTTGCTGACATTCACGGTCACCCCGCCGGAAATCGATACCGTACCGGTCACCGCACCGGTGCCTGCGCCCGACATCCCGGACGCATTTACCCGTACATTGGTGATGCGGAGAATACGGGTGCTGCCGGAGGCGGGCGCCAGCAACGGAATGGCATGAAACATCACCTGGCTGCCGTTCACAATCCCCTGAAAGACGTTGGCTCCCGGAGCCGCGGGACCCGATGGGGAACTGGCAGCCACCAGCACCGAGCCGCCGCCGGTGCCGGAGCCGACAGTCTGGGCGTATTCCACGCATCCGCCGGGTGCCGCTCCCAGGGGGCTCGAGCACAGGATCTGCGTCGCCCCGGGCCCGAATCCGGGCGCCGGCGCAGGCAGCCCGCTGCCGGGTTCGTCGACCAGAAGTAGGGCCTCCGAGACCGCTGTAGCGCCAGAGGGATCCAGCAGCCGGCTGGTGACATTGGCGTTGAAGGTAAGGGTGATATCGGCAGTCGGGATCTGGGTGGCGCTGGGCGTGGGGGTCCCGCCGGTGCACGTCAGCACGACATCGCCGACCAATTCCGACATGCCTTCGTACCGCACGTGCCGGGACACGGACGTCGCAGAGCACGCCAGGGGCGTCGCCGCCCGAAGATGGCCGGATGCTATGACGATCACAACGGCGAATTGGGAGGCCCCCCGGTGCCCGATCATGGCACATCCTCGGGAGACGGGCTGGACGCCGGCACGAATACCGTCCGCCCGGTGCTTCCGTCGAAGTAAAAGATCCAGGCGGGTTGGCGGCGGCCGGCGGAAATCAGAAAAGTATCGCGATTGCGCAACGGCTCGAGCGTCATGGCTGCTACGCCGGTGGAAAAGCAATTCACATCCCCGGAGGCCAGGTCGAGCGCCGCGACGAATTTGGTGCCGGGCCTCACCAGAAACACGGTCCCGCCGTCCCACGAAGGGTACAGCTTTCCGCCGCCCTTCCACCCGGTAGCTACGACGCGGTCCGACGGTTTGGTCGAGACGTTATCCAAAACGTGAACGGATCCCGCACCGCCGTCCCAAATCGCGGCGCTGGTTCCATTCCGGAACAGGGCTAGGGAGGCGATCGCGTTTGCCTCCAGGAGTTCTCGTGCGGCGCCGTTCGGCTGCACGGAGTACACGGAGCGGCGGCCGGCCATCAGAACGGTCCCGCCGTCATCGCTCACAGCGGCGGACCGCGGCATTTCGCCGAAGAGGCCGGCATCCACATCGGCGACCTTCCGCGGTGATGCCGGCAGCCCGGTGAAAACCTGCAGACGGTTGGAGGCGGCCGAAAATAAGACAGCGGACCCCGACTGCATGCTGAATGTCACCCAATCCGGCGTTACGGCCCCGTCTAGCGGTGTGACGCTGCCCACCGTACCCGTCGCAAACGAAAGAACCGCCACGCCTGCTGCTTCGCGTTCGACTATTGCGAAGTCCTGCTGCGGAGCCACGTAGATCTTTGCGACTCCGGGTGGCAGGGCGAGCGGATCGCTGAAGCGGAACGACCCGGGAACACCGAGGATCGCCCGGAGCACCGGCCCGGGCGACTGGGGCACATAACCCGCCACCGGTCCGGTTATGGCGGTTGCACCCGCCATGGGCAACGGCAGGGCCGCCAGAAGCCAACAGCCGCGTAGCACTCCTGGTACCGCCTTCATGTCCCCGGCCCCTCTGCAAGAACGCCATTCCCTCTCATACTGGTCCAAAGAATAATGTGCCCGCGCCGGTCCGAAGCTCTCATAAAGATCATCGGATGGGAAACTATGAAACTATAGAGCAGGAGTTGAAGCGCCACGGGCTGAAGCCTGCCCCTCTAGTGCGGCGGGCCGAAGGTCGTTCCGCCGCCGGTGCCAACCGTTCCCGTCGTAGTAGTACCGGTTTGAGAGGAACCCGGGCCGTTGCCTTTGCCTTTCGAGACAACCGCCAACGCCACGCCACCCGCCGCCGCAACCCCCGCCACGATGCCGATGATGCCCGCCGTCGAAACCGCTGCGGCCCCTGTGATGCTGGACTGCGAAATCGTGGCGCTTGCGCCCAGTCCGCGGTGCGAGGCATACACGCCGATGCGGTAGGTGCCCGGGTTGGAGTTGACCTGGAGGTGGGGCATCACCGCCCGGCCGGCGCTGTCGGTGTTCACGGTCACGCTCTTGGCTCCTCCGGTGAACGCTCCTCCCGGGCCATCCGCCGGCAGAAGGAACGCAACCGCAACACCCGCAAGGGGCTTGTGATTCTCGTCTTCCACCTTGACGATGGTTTCCCGCGACGTCCGCCGCTTGATATTGTTGATCGCGCCTTCACCCTCCAGCACGACCACGCTGAGTCTGGCGGGTGCGGGGGCCGGCGCGGGCGGCTCCTGGCCGTTCGCGGTCACGAACGCGACCAGCAACGGGATGAGCAGGGAACGAACCACAGGTGACTGCATAGATCGCTCCAGATAGTGGGACAAATCCGGCAGAAGTCTCTATCTTTTTGAGAGTTGTGACAGTGACCGCGCGGAGAAGCATTCATTCCGTGCCCGTGTGGGATAATTGGGAGAGCATCCCACACTCGATGGATCGCGAATTCATACGCAATTTTTCCATAATTGCCCACATCGACCACGGCAAATCGACACTGGCGGACCGCCTTCTCGAGACTACCGGCGCGCTGTCACAGCGCGAAATGATGGAGCAGGTGCTGGACTCCATGGACTTGGAGCGGGAGCGCGGCATTACCATCAAGGCGCACGCCGTCCGTCTCAATTACCAGGGCGAGGACGGCGACCTCTACCAGTTGAACCTGATCGACACCCCCGGCCACGTGGACTTCTCCTACGAGGTCTCGCGCAGCCTGCAAGCCTGCGAAGGCGCCCTGTTGGTGGTGGATGCGTCCCAAGGGGTCGAGGCGCAGACCCTCGCCAACACCTATCTGGCACTTCACCACAACCTCGAGATCATCCCGGTGATCAACAAGATCGATCTGCCGGCGGCTGAGCCCGAGCGCATCCGGGAACAGATTGAGACCATCATTGGCCTCGATGCGCGCGATGCGATCCTTGCCAGCGCCAAACAGGGCACGGGGATCCACGAGATCCTGGAAGCGATCGTCCACCTGGTGCCGCCTCCCAAGGGATCGGCCGACGCTCCGCTCCGGGCGCTGATCTTCGACTCGTGGTTCGATACCTATCGTGGGGTGATCATCCTGCTGCGTGTGGTGGATGGCCGGCTGCGCCTCGGGCAGAAGATTCGCTTGTGGTCCAACGGCCAGGTTTACGAGGTGGAAACCCTGGGGTATCAATCGCCGAAGGCCGTTCCTTGCGACGAATTGTCGGCGGGCGAGGTAGGGTACCTCTCCGCCAACATCAAGACGGTGTCGGACGCCAAAATCGGCGATACCATCGTGGACCACCAGGACCCTGCTGCGGAGCCGCTGCCCGGCTTTGAGGAGATCAAGGCGATGGTGTTCGCGGGGCTGTACCCCGTGGAGTCGCACGAGCACGGGCTGTTACGCGACGCCCTGGAAAAGCTGCGGCTCAACGACAGCGCCTTCAGTTTCGAGCCGGAGAATTCGGTTGCCCTGGGCTTCGGATTTCGCTGCGGTTTTCTGGGCCTGCTGCACCTGGAGATCGTGCAGGAGCGGCTGGAGCGCGAGTTCGATATCGACCTGATCACCACCGCGCCGGGAGTGCGCTACCAGATCACTTCCACGACGGGCGAGATCATCCACGTCGAAAATCCGACCAAGTTCCCGGATCCCTCGGAGATCAGGCAGATCGAAGAGCCCATCATCGACGCCACCGTGATCACGCGCGAGGAGTACCTGGGCGGCATCCTGAAACTGCTCGAGGAGAAGCGCGGAACGCAGAAGAAGTTCGAGTACGTGGGCGGCGGGCGCGTGCTGCTGCTGTACGAATTGCCGTTGAACGAGATTGTGCTAGACTTCTACGACCGGTTGAAATCGGCGTCGCGGGGCTACGCGTCGCTGGACTACCACTTCTCAGGCTACCGGGTGTCGCCTATGGTGCGGCTGGACGTGCTGGTGGCCGGCGAGCCGGTAGACGCACTCTCCATGATCGTGCACAAAGAGTTTGCCTACGAGCGCGGCAAAGACCTGATTTCGCGCCTGCGCAAGCTCATCCCGCGGCAGATGTTCGAGGTGGCGCTGCAGGCGGCTATCGGGAACAAGATCGTGGCCCGCGAGAACATCTCGGCGATGGGAAAGAATGTGCTGGCCAAGTGCTACGGCGGCGACATCACGCGCAAACGCAAGCTGCTCGAGAAGCAGAAAGAAGGCAAGAAGCGGATGAAGCGGGTGGGCCGCGTGGAGATTCCGCAAGAAGCGTTCCTCGCCGTCCTGAAGGTGGGGCAGGAAGACGAATAAAGTGGATGCTAATCTGAGTTAAGGACCAAGCTGTGGCAGCGCCAGTTCTGCCTCCGCGCCTGCGAGAAGGCGACCGTTTGACCGCGATGAATTCCTGCGCCGCTGGGAGGGCATGCCCGACCTGAAGCGCGTGAAATTGATCGACGGAATCGTACACATGCCGTCTCCAGTGCCGGGAGTTCACCGTGACTATCATTTCCGGTTAAGCAGTTGGCTGACCGGCTATGTGCTCGCAACGAATGGCGGTAAGGCTGGAATTGCGGGAATCTGGCTGATGTCCGAAGACAGTGCCCCGCAACCTGATCTTACCTTGGAGGTCGATCCCCGAGTTGGCGGGCAGGCACGAATCGAGGGGGACTATCCCGCGGGAGCGCCGGAGTTGGTCATCGAAATCAGCCACACCACAAGCGCGAAAGACGCGGGTGGCCAAACTCCGGCTCTACGAGCGAGGCGGCGCCCTGGAATACCTCACGGTACGGCCCCGGCAACAGCATCGCCACTCCCGAGCATGCGGCATTCGTCGAGCGGCTGGCTCGTTCGCAGCGCTGATCTTCGATTCGCTATTCCAACCTGTGTTGCGCGAGTTCCATTAGAATTTCGTGGGTGCCGCGCGCTTCCGGCCCATCGACTGCACCCTCGGGATGCAGTTGCGTGTACTTTCCGTTTTCCCCCAGCTCCCACGCCTGCCGGCGGTCCCGCAAACAGGTCTCCAGGATCTCCCAGAGCCGCGCTTTGGCTTCCGGATCCAGAATCGGGGTCACTACTTCCACCCGTTTCGAAAGGTTGCGGAACATCCAATCGGCGGATCCGATCAGGAACTCGCCCTTCGCCGGCTCCTCGGCTGCAGCCGCGAAATGAAAGATGCGGGAATGCTCGAGGAATCGGCCGATGATCGATCGGACGCGGATGCCTTCGCTGTGGCCCGGGACCCCCGGCCGAAGACAGCAGAACCCGCGGACAATCAGATCCACCGGTACGCCGGCGGATGCGGCCTCGCATAGAGCTGCGATCAACTCGGGATCTTCGAGCTGGTTCATCTTGGCGACGATCCGCGCGGGCAGCCCCGCTCGCCGGTTCTCGGCTTCGCGCCGGATCCGCCCGATCAGACGGGGCCGCATCGTAGAGGGCGCCACCAGCAGCGACCCGCAGGCAGGAGTTTCGGAGTGCCCGGTCAGATAGTGAAACAGATTCACGGCATCGCGGGTGATCCGCGGATTGCAGGTGAACAGTCCCACATCCGCGTAAACGTGCGACGTGCGGACGTGATAGTTCCCCGTGCCGATGTGCGCGTAGGTTCGCAGTCCAGTGGCTTCCTGGCGAACTACCACCGCGACCTTTGCGTGCGTTTTGAGGCCCTGTACGCCAAACGTAACATGCGCGCCGGCCCGCTCGAGTTCGGCGGCCCAATGCAGATTGCGCTCCTCGTCGAAACGCGCCTTGATCTCGATGGCGCAGGCCACCTGCTTGCCTCCCTCGGCCGCCTTCACCAGCGACTTCACGAACGGTGTGTCGTCGCCCACCCGATACGCCGTCATCTTCACTGCCACCGTTTCGGGATCCACAGCCGCCGCCGCAATGAAGTGCTCCACGCTGCCTTCGAAGCTGTCGTAGGGATGGTGCACCAGAATGTCGCCTTTCCGGATCGCGGCAAAGGGATCCGGGCAGCCTTCCAGGGCCGGCACCGGCGCCGGAATCCACGCAGGGTCGCGCAAGCCGGCGATGGGCAGCCCGGCAATCTGGAAGAGCGAAGTGTAATCGAGTTCGCCGGCAAGATCGTACACATCCACCGCACTCAGCTTGAATCTTTCCTGCAGCATGGTGCGGAGGGAGGGCTCCGCGCCAGGCGCGAATTCCAGCCTCACCACAGGCTCGTAGCGGCGTTGGCGGATCTGCTCCCTCACCAATTCCCCCAGCGCTTCGTGCGAATCGTCATCGATTTCGACTTCGGCGTCCCGCGTCAAGCGGAACAGCGTGGTTCCGGTGAGCTTCATGCCGGAGTACAGCTTGTGAGCGTTGCCGCGGATCACCTCATGGAGCGAAACGTAGACGCTCTGGCTGGCCGGCACGTCGGCTTCCAGCGAAATCCACTGCTTCAGAATCGACGGAACTTTGATGCGGGCGTACGTACTGGTCTCCCTTTGCGGATCCTGCAGAAGAAACGCCAGCGAGGTGGAGAGATTCGAGAGGAAGGGAAAAGGATGGGCCGGATCGAAGACCAGGGGCGTGAGCGCGGCCGAGACTTCGGTGTCGAAGTAGCGCTCGGCCTCCTCCCGTTGCGCCGGAGTCAAGGCATCCCAGGTTTGCAGATGAATCCCTCTCGCGGCCAATCCCGGGACAATGTCGTTGCGGTAGCAGTCGGCCTGCTGCTCGAGACTCGACTTCAGCCGGTCATGCAGCTGCGTCAGCAGGTGGCGGGCTTCGGGGCTTGGCTTGGTTCTCAGCGTAGCAACCCGCTTCATGAAGAATTCGTCCAGGTTCGACGTAAAAATCGCCAGGAATTTCACTCGTTCCAGCAAGGGGGTTCGTTCGTCCAGGGCTTGCGCGAGCACCCGATCGTTAAAATCCAGCCATCCCAGGTCGCGATCCAGCCAGATCTCGGCGAGCGAGGAAGGCACTTCCCGGTTGAGTACGCCCCGGTCGCCGATCGACACCATCGCGGTGGCTGCGCTCATGGTTCCCTCTCCCAGGCGAGGTAATCGCCAGTCATCGACCTCAGTCTACTGGCGCAAAGGTAACAGATTGATGAATGACGAACGGGGACGTGGTGGCGCCGTGTGGTGATTTCCGTGATTTTTTTCGGGTGTCATCTTAAATTAACCTTCGCCTGATACGATCTCGAAAAATTGTAAAAGAGACACACAGTTCTATGGCTGCCCCTACACTTGTCCATGAGAAGCTCGCCAAAGGCCCCGGTATGGTAGGGGTCGCCCTTTTCGGATTGATCCTGGTGGTTGGTCTCGCCTACATCGGCCTCCAGTTAAGCTCGGATCTTTCCATTATTCATTCGCCTTCCGTTTACCCCTTTCTCCTGCTTGGCGCCGCACTCCTGGTGGCGCTTGGATTCGAGTTCGTCAACGGATTTCACGATACGGCCAACGCCGTCGCGACCGTGATCTACACCCATTCTCTCGACCCCCATGTGGCGGTGGTTTGGTCGGGAATCTGGAATTTCGCCGGAGTGCTGGTTTCTACCGGCGCCGTGGCCTTCAGCATCATCACGCTGCTGCCGGTGGAGTTGATCTTACAGGTTGGCCGCGGCGCAGGCTTCGCGATGGTGTTCGCCTTGCTCTCGGCGGCGATTCTCTGGAACCTCGGAACCTGGTATTTCGGCCTTCCGTCGTCCAGTTCGCATACCATGGTCGGGTCGATCATCGGCGTCGGACTGGCGAACCAGTTTATGTCGGCGAAGTCGGGAACCAGCGGCGTGGACTGGGCACAGGCTGCCAATGTCGGCCAGACGCTTCTGATTTCACCGATTATCGGATTCATTGTCGCGGCGCTTTTGCTCCTGGTCGCGAAAGTGGTGATTCCCGATCGAAGGCTGTACCAGGCGCCCGAAGGCACCGAACCGCCGCCGTTTTGGATTCGCGGTCTTCTGATTCTCACCTGTACGGGGGTCAGCTATTTCCACGGTTCCAACGACGGCCAAAAGGGCATGGGTTTGATCATGCTGATCCTGATCGGAACCGTCCCTACAGCCTACGCCTTGAATCATGCCATCCCCGCCTCAGAAGTGCAGACATTCATCGCCGTTTCTGACAAGGCTAATGCCACGCTGAGCCAGTACGTTTCGCCCGACACCGTGATCGGCGATCCTGCCGAGGAGGTTACCGCGTATATCCGCACGCGCGAGTTCAAGGACAGCACCATGCTCGCGCTTCGCGAGATGGTGGACAGCGTGAGCAACGAGCTGAACTACTGGCAGTCGCTTTCGAAAGTGCCCGCCGATCGCGTGCCCAACCTGCGCAACGACATGTATGTCATCAGCGAAGCGCTGCGGCTGATGAAGAAAACGCATGCCGGCCACCTGACGGACGCGGACTGGGCTGCGCTCGGGAATTACAAGAGCCAGGTCGACAAGGCGACGAAATTCATTCCCTTGTGGGTGAAGGTGGCGGTTGCGCTGGCGCTTGGCATGGGCACCATGATCGGGTGGAAGCGGATTGTGATTACCGTGGGGGAAAAGATCGGCAAGGACCATCTGACTTATGGACAGGGTGCGGCGGCCGAGATCACCGCGATGGCGACCATCGCCGCCGCGGATATGTATGGTTTGCCGGTGAGCACAACGCATGTTCTTTCCTCAGGTGTCGCGGGAACCATGGCTGCCAACCGCTCGGGACTCCAGTGGGGTACCATGCGCAACCTGGCGCTGGCCTGGGTGCTGACCTTGCCCGCGTCAATCGTGATTGCGGCTTCGCTCTACTGGGCGTTCCGGAGCATCGGCTGAGCGGCGGAGGCTCGTTCAATTGAGGAAGATTATGGCAGGACTTGGATCGTTCTTCGCACGGAATGCAGTGAAAGCCTCGGGCGTTCTTCTGGCCGCGTGTTTCGCGGCGGCGCCTTGCTGGCCGGCCGATCAGACCGTTGTGAATGGAGCCGGCGGTTCGTTTCCGGCGCCGATCTACACCAGGTGGCTGGATGCCTACAAGAAGGCCCACCCCGACGTTCAGCTGAACTATCACGCAGTCGGGTCGGGCGGCGGTATTCGGCAGATTCTGGAAGGCACCGTGGACTTCGGAGCCAGCGACGGCCCCCTGACCGACAAACAACTGCAGGGCTACAAGGACAGTCACGGCTTCGGCATTCTCCATCTTCCCATGGTGCTCGGCGCCGCCGTGCCGGCCTACAATCTCCCGGGCGGACCGGAAATCAACTTCACCGCGGAGGTGCTGGCCGGAATCTATCTGGGCAAAATCACCAAATGGGACGATCCGCAGATCCGCGACGCGAATCCCAAGGCCAATCTGCCGTCCAACGTAATCGTCGTTCTGCATCGCTCCGAAGGCAGCGGTACCACATATGTATGGTCTGACTATCTCTCCAAAGTCAGCGACTCCTGGAAGAGCCGGGCAGGAACCGGGTTTTCCATCAACTGGCCCGTCGGCCTGTCGGCACGCGGCAATGACGGGGTTGCCGACCTGATTGCCAGGACGCAATACTCGCTGGGGTATGTCGAGTTGAGTTACGCCATACAGAAGAAGCTCACCTATGGAAAGGTCCGCAACTCTTCGGGTAATTTCGTGAAGGCCGACCTCGCCAGCGTCGCCGCCGCCGCCGAGAGTTCGACCAATGTGTCGGAGGACTTCCGGTTTTCGATTACCAACGCACCGGGGAAAGATGCGTTTCCCATCGCCAGCTTTTCCTGGCTGCTGGTTCCGGCGAAAATCGAGGATGCCGGCAAGCGAAAGGCGATTGTGGGTTTCCTGAATTGGGCCCTTTCGGATGGCCAAGGCCTGACTCAGGATCTGGTGTACGCTCGCGTTCCGGCACGCATTGTTTCGAAGGAACTGGCGGCAATTTCCAGGATCCAGTAACGCCGGGAGTCCGGTTCCGCCACGGCCCGAAAACGATGCACCTCGGGCGCGTGGCGGAATGAAAGCGTTCAGATCCGTACGCTGCTTTGTCCCGCCTGGCACACCGCTGTGGGAGACTAGAGCTAACGCGGGGCCCAGTGACGGGACTTACGAGCTTCCTATTTCTAGTCTGCGCGTTGGCCGCACAATCGCCCGGCGAGCGTAGCTCCGCCCGCCCATCCGAGCCGGCGATTCCGGAAGTGGACGCTCGCAATACCTTCCGCGATTACAACACGCACTTTGAGCCGGCGGCCTACGGATCTCTTTCGGACTGGGAGACTCGGAAAGCCCGGCTGCGGCGGCAAATCCTGTTTGCTGCGGGATTGTCGCCCCTCCCGGCGAAAACGCCGCTTAACGTGAAAGTCGTGCGCCGCATCGAGCGGCACGGCTACTCCGTAGATGTACTGCTGATCGAGACCCTTCCAGGCTATTTCCTCGGCGCAAACCTGTATCGTCCGGCGGGCAAACCCCGTCCATTCCCGGCGATCCTGCTGCCGCACGGCCATTGGAAGCGTGGGCGCCTGGAGGACCTGGCCAGTTACTCGGTGCCGGCACTCGGCGTGAATCTCGCTCTGCAAGGCTACATCGCTCTGGCCTACGACATGGTCGGGTACAACGATACCCGGCAGATTCCGCACTCGTTTGGGGGCACGGCCGAGGATTTGTGGGCCTGGAATACCCTCGGCCTTCAACTGTGGAATTCGATTCGCGCGCTCGATTACCTTCAGTCGCTTGCGGAGGTGGACTCGCGCCGCATCGGCGCCACCGGCGGATCGGGGGGAGCCACCCAGACCTTCCTGCTGGCCGCGGTGGATGACCGGGTGCGCGTTTCCGCTCCCGTAAACATGGTCTCCGCCTATATGCAGGGTGGTGATCCTTGCGAGGAGGCGCCCAATCTCCGGCTGGGCACCAGCAACGTGGAAATTGCGTCCATGATGGCGCCGCGTCCCATGCTGGTGGTCTCCTCCACCCGCGATTGGACGAAGCATACCCCGTCCGAAGAGTTTCCCTGGATCCAGCGGATCTACAAACTGTACCGCGCCGATGACGACGTCGAAAACGTCCATCTGAATGCGGAGCACAATTACAACCGTCAGAGCCGCGAAGCAGTCTATCGATTTCTCGCCAGACGGATGCGCAAGAGTCTTTCTCCCGCCGAGTTGACGGACCGGCCGATCGAGCCGTTCGCCGACGCGGATCTGCTGGCCTTCCCGGATGGCGCCACTCCCAAGGGAGCGCCCGGCTATGCGCAACTCTTTCAGCTGTGGAAAACGGCGTCGCGCCTCCAAACGGAGCAGGCCGATCCCGCCGACCTGCGGCAATCGATGCAGGACGCCCTGGGAGCCGACTGGCCGAATCAGATCGTGAGTTTCCTGAACGGGCGCCACCTGCTGATCAGCCGCGGAAGAGGCGATCGCGTTGAAGGGCAATGGACTCCGGGCAACGGTACGCCGGTGCTGCTGGTCCACCATGATGGAGCCGCGGCGGCGATGCGGGAGTCCCTCGCGGAGCAGGTTCTGCGCGCCGGACGGCCTCTGTTGGCAATCGATGCGTTCCGCAGCACCCCGGAACAACAGCAAGACTATCGGTCGCGGCGATACTATCTTTCGTACAACCAGACCGAGGATGCCTACCGCGCCCAGGACATCGTGACCGCGCTCGCTTTCCTGAAACAGCACGAAGGCGGAACGGTGGAGTTGGCCTGCCTGGGAGACGCCGGTGTAGGGTGTTTGTTTGCCGCCGCAGCCGCTTCGATCGATCTCGACCTGCTGGTTGACCTCAATGGCTTCAGTGGTTTGGACGAGGATTTCGCCAACCGCTTCTTCGTTCCGGGGATCCAGCGCGCCGGCGGATTGCAGGCTGCGTTGCGGTTGGTGAATCGGGTCCGGCTGGCCGTTCCCTCCGGTTTTCGGCATCGCTAGCCGTTCGCGGCGCCGGCCGGCCTCCCTTCTGGAGAGTTGCGGTTCCCCTCGTCTGTCTGCTACAACGGGGTTCAAATTCAAGGCCGCGTGCGCATTCGCCGGCCCGCGGCCTGGAAGATCACGGGTACCAGAACGTGGATACGGATCACAAAGAGGGGATCGGCAGGCGGTCCTTTCTCCTTTCAGGCGCGGCGGCAATCGGCGCCAGCGCGGTTTCTTATGGCCGGATCGTCGGGGCCAACGATCGCATCTCCCTGGGACAGATCGGAATCGGAAATCGAGGCCGGGAACTCGCGTCGGTGGCCGCCGGATTGAGGCACCCTCACAACGTCGAGACGACAGCCGTTTGCGATCTGTGGAAGGTGAATCGCGAACGTGCGGTTGCCGCGGCCGCCAATGAATACGGGCGAGCGCCGCGATCGTTCCCCTATTTCGAAGATCTTCTGGAACTGAACGATCTCGACGCCGTGATCATCTCCACGCCCGATTTTCAGCACGCCCCGATGCTCAGGCTGGCCGCGGAAGCCGGGAAGAACGCCTATTGCGAGAAGCCCATGGGCAACGTGCTGGAAGAGGCGAAAGCGGCTCGCGATGCCGTTCGCCAGCGCAATCTCGTGGTGCAGATCGGGACTCAGCATCGCAGCGAGCCGTACCAGATCGCCGCGCGGAACGTCGTCGCCCGCGAGACTCTCGGTGACGTGAGCAAGGTCGAAATGGTCTGGAATTTCCACGGCCCCCGCTGGCGAGGCCGCCCGGAAGTCCACAAGATCCGCGAAGAAGACACGGACTGGAAACGCTGGCTCATGGGCAAGCCGTACCGGCCCTTCGATCCGCGAGCATACTTCGAATTCCGGCTCTACCACGAGTTCTCCAGTGGCATTCCCGACCAGTGGATGAGCCACGGAATCGATCTGGTTCACTACCTGCTGGATGCCCGTCTTCCACTCTCCGCGGTAGCCATGGGCGGCGTATTCGTCTGGAACGATGGGCGCGAAAACCCCGACACCTTCCAGGCGCTTCTGGAATATCCGGCTGGATTCATGGTCAGTTATTCCACCAGTTTCGGGAACGACTCCGACAGCTTCACGCGCATCATGGGAACCAAAGCGACGCTCGTGAATGTCGGCGGAGAGGGAAGCCAGCGCTGGAAGGTGATCGAAGAAAGAGGAACCCACGAAGCCAATCCGTTCGTCCACCGCTCGCAGAAACTGGTGACCCTGGGTGCCGCAAGCCGTCCCATGTCCTGGTCGCAGCGCCTGCTTTCCGGTGCCGTGGAGAAGACTTATGGTCCGCTTCCGTTCAGTTCTGATGCCAACCCCGCCCACATGAGGAACTGGTTCGAGTGCCTTCGGAACGGCAACCAGCCAAACGCGACGGTCGAGCACGGGTTCGCTCATTCGGTCGCCGTGATCATGGCCGCGCGCTCTCAGCGGGAGGGCAAAAAGCTCTACTGGGACGCGAACTCCGAGGAGATCGTCGGGCAGTTACCTACCTGAGACCTGCCTGCTACCTGACAACCCGTTCGATAGCGGCGGACACGATCGGCGCCATAAGCTTGTATCCGTCGGCGTTCGGGTGCAGGCCATCGTTGGCAAGGCCGTCTTTCATCCAACCCTTTTCGTCCACGAGAGCCGGGAAATAATCGACATACACCGCGTTCGCCTGGGCGGCATAGCTCTTCATCCAGGCGTTCAGCTTGAGGATGTCCTCGGGCGGCCGGCCCACGGTCATCCGCTGCCGAACCACCGGGCCCCGGCCACCCCGCGTACCGGCCGCCGGCTGTGCAGCGCGCCCGCTCTGCTGTGCGAGGTAGGGGTAATCGCTCACCGGCAGAATCGAGCACAGCAGGACCTTGATCCCATGGTGCTGTGCCAGTTCCGCCATGGCCATGATGTTCTCCTCGATCATCTCCGCGGTAGCCGGGCCGTTGTTGCGAGCCACATCGTTGGTCCCGGCCAGAACCACCATCGCGGCCGGCTTCAGGTCGATCACGTCGGGGTACATCCGCACCAGCATCTGGGATGTAACCTGGCCGCTAATACCGCGGTTGACGTAAGGCTTGCCGGGGAAGTACTCTTCGAGGCGCCAGCCGTCGGTGATGGAATCGCCCATAAAGACGACGCGTTTGGGATCGGCCGGCTGTTTCTTCAACTCCCGGTTCGCCGCGGAGTAGCGGCCAAGCTGGTTCCAGTCCTGAAGCTGGTCCGCGAGCGACTTCGCCGTGTTGAGAAGGCAACAGTTCGCTGGAGGCGGATTGAATTCGTCGGCGAGTTGGGCCTTGGCGATTCCTGCCACCAGCAGAACCGCGGCGATGGGAAGCAAGCGTGTGCATTTCATAGAGATTCTCGTGGGAGAGTTTATCAAACTCCAGCGAGCGCTCCAGGCGAACTCAGCCGTGCCGTGTGTCGCGCAGAGCAGCGATATAGTGGTTCAGATATGAAATCGCCGATTGGCATGACGGTCACGGTCCTGGTTGCGGCCTTCGGAATCGCGGCGGCGCAAACGCCTTCCCCGACCATCGACAATTACCTCTCCGAGGCCAAGGCGGCCGCAGGCACGGAGTGGGCGGGAACGTTTTTGCGGCTCTGCATCCCGCCTCCCGCGGCGCCGCCAGGCGGGCGTGGACAGGCCGGCGGGCGTGCCGCTTCGCGCGGGACGCCTGCCAGAGACACGTGGTATGCCGAGCCGGCGAAAGTGGCGGATAACCTCTATTTCCTCGGCACGAAGATTCATAGCGCGTGGGCGATCGTGGGAAGTCAAGGGATCATCGTCATCGAGGCGCTGTTCGACTACGCGGCGAAGGACGAGATTCTGGGCGGCATGAAGAAGCTGGGTTTGGATCCCGGCACAGTCAAGTATGTGATCCTTTCGCACGCACATGGCGACCACGACGGCGGCGCCAGGTTGCTGCAGGACGAGATTCCGGGCGTGCACCTGATCTACGGCGCCGAGGATTGGGACGCGGTCGACCATTCGACCAATCGCCCGGGCGGAAAGCCGAAGCGCGACATGGTGGGCGATGACGGGATGAGGGTCTCGGTAGGCGATGCTTCCGTGCGGATCGTTACCATGCCCGGGCATACTCCGGGAACGCTGTCGTACCTCTTTGAAGTGCGGGATAACGGCAGGCCTCTGCGGGTAGCCTATGTTGGCGGGACGGCCATCCCTTTCAATGCAAACGCCGCATACTATGACCGCTACCTCGCTTCCTCGAAAAAGATGGCGAAAGCCGCTGCCGATTACGGCGCGACGGTCCTGTTGTCGAATCACTCCGAATTCGACGACGCGTATTTCAAAGCCCACACCGCCGCTCATCGCCAGGCGGGAGAAGCCAATCCCTTCGAAGTGGGTACGGATGGGGTCGCCCGCTATTTCAGCGTCGTCCAGGCGTGCACTGCGGCGGCCGGGATCCGAGCGGCTGGCCAGTAGGGCGGCGCCGCCACGCCGCTCATGTCGGAATCCGTAGCCTGACCGTAGTGCCTGCCCCCGGCTTGCTGACGATCTCGAGGGTCCCTCCGGCCAGCTTTGCCCTCTCCCGCATGCTCACCAGCCCGAGCCCTGCTTGGGCTTGCGACGCCGGCGATTCCATGCCTACGCCGGCATCCGAGATGGTGAGATTCAACGTGCCTCCCGCGTGGCGAAGTTCGACCACGGCGGAGGCTACCTGCGCGTGTTTGGCAACATTCCGCAGCGCCTCCTGCACGATGCGATAGATACCCAGAGCGGTGCGCAAGGGAATGCCATCGAAGTTCCCCTCGATGGTGAGCGAGACGCGAATCCCGGTGAGAGTGCCAAACTCCTGGCTGTACGACTGTAAGGTGGCTGCCAGGCCGGAATACTGGAGAATCGCGGGATGGAGTTCGTGCGACATGCGCCGCACGGTTTCCGCGACGTGCACCAGTTTCTGATGGATCTCGTCGCTTTGGGATCGGGCCTCGCTCAGTTCCCTGGGAATCCGTCGCTTGAGATTGCCCATGGCAATGCTCAAGACGGCGATTTCCTGATTCAGGTCGTCGTGCAGCTCGCGCGCCAGGCGTTTGCGCTCCTCCTCCTGCGCTCCAATCAGCCGCGATCCCAGGGCCTCGATCTCCTGCTCCTTGCGGATGGCATCGTCCAACTGCCTGGCGAGCGCGGCGTTCGCGGAACGAAGGCCTTCCTCCGCGTGGCGCCGGTCGGTGATGTCCGCCAGCGAACCGGCGAGCCCCATGAACTCGCCCTCATCCGAAAACCGCGGTACCGCTTCCACAACCACCCAGCGGTAGGACCCGTCGAACCGGCGCAGCCGGAACTCCACGGAATACCCGCGGCCGCCCCTGATGCCTTCCAGGAACGTCTCTCGAAGCCGAACGGCGTCATCGGGATGAACAAACCCGGTCCAGCCATTCAAACTGTTTTTCGGAGGGCCTGATCCGGAACGCTTGATCGTAGACCTGACATAATCGGTCAAGCCTTGCGACAGGAGCTGCTGGTCGGTCCCCAGAAACCGGCTCAATGGCTGGTTGACAAAAGAGTTTCCGCTGCTCGCCATGGCCATCCAGAGGTACGCCGGCGTGTCGTTGGCGATCGCATAGTACCAGGCTTCCTGCTCCTGCCGGATTCGCGACTGCCGCCCGCGCCAGATCAGGACGACTCCCGCGGCGTTCGCCACAGCGATCAGGGCCGTCACCAGGGCCATCTCCCATCCCAGGCGGCGCAGCGGTGCCTCCACTTCGGCTATGTCCATTTTGCAGATGAGGTACCACGGCGAATCGGGTATATGGCGGATCGTGCCGAATGCCGGGACGCCGCGGTAATCCACATCTTCGATTGACCAACCTGCTTCCAGCAGGGCCTCGGAAGGATGGGTATTAATGTGCCTGCGCGAAAACAGAGCGCTGTTCGGAGCGTTCCGTCTCTTGCTGAGGGTGACCAGTTCGTTCCCTTCGAGGCGGGCCAGCAGGGTTTCGCCGGTGCGGCTCGATCCCGGCCACGATTCCAGGCACGGATAAAGAAAGCGCGCCGGATCGATGTCCAGAATCAGGGCGCCCGAATGGCCCACAGGCACCGTCAGAGCCATCATCGGACGGCCGGTTTGCACATCGGGGCGCAAGTCCGAGAAAACCACGTCTCCGGCGCGGACCGCTTCGCGGGCCAGTTCCTTGCGCAGCGGTTGCCGCAGTCCATCGCCGACGGTTGTCTCATCATGCAGACGAACCGTCACTTTGCCGTCAAGATCGGTCAAGGTGATGTTCGAGTAAAGAAACTGGCTTTCCAGCCGGGACATGTAGTCCGACACGTCGGGAAGGTCGGTGTCGGCGACGCGGTTCCCGAGCACCCGCCTGACAATGCGCGCGGCGCCGCTTGACATCATCATGCGGGCGTCGGCCATGCGCTCGTGACGCCAGTTCGTGATCTGTTCACTCTTTCCCTGCGCCACGGCGAAAAGCTGGCGTCCCATGACGGCTTTCGTCTCGTGGCTCTGCATCGTGTAATACCACCAGACTGCCCCAATCGATGCCAGCGATCCCGAAGTCAGCGAGAGGATCAGAATCAGCCCGAGCCTCGACGGGCGCTGGCCGGAAGCCGCGCTGTATGGTTTGCTGATTCTCATGCTGGAGCGGGATCAAAGGTCCGCCGGCAACCCCTTGGCCGGCAGTTCTGCACGCCAACCCTCGGCGTTATCCATCATAAGCCAACCCGAAGTGGGTACAGTGATGCTGGATTTTCGGTATGATATTTACGGTCCACAGTTCAGAGCAGGTTCACATAGACAGGCAGGCTCCTGCTGCCCATGCTGGCCCATGGCACCAGAACGCGATCCGAGTTTAGGCGAACTCGACAGGATGGAAGCCCGACTTTTGGAACGTGTCTTAGCGGCAAGGGATCGCTACCAGCAAGCCAAGACCGAAGCCAGTCTCCTCACCGCTCTCGGGAACGGACTGGGCCTGGATCATCCCGATGGGCGTGCGACGGCCCTCAAGGCCGCGCGCATCGAACGCGAAGCCATCGAGAACTACGCCCTGGCACTCCGCGAGTTCACCAATTTCATCCTGAAGAACATGTCGTCCCAGTCCTCCCGGGAGGAATAGCGGACTAC
>Ga0335081_10006972_pt1 | contig 18030 bp, 15 predicted proteins | sample Lox_Sample_35_FD_206713 | JGI IMG/M metagenome (GOLD analysis project Ga0335081, IMG submission 206713) | Soil microbial communities from Loxahatchee National Wildlife Refuge, Florida, United States - Lox_Sample_3.5 | ecosystem: Environmental > Terrestrial > Soil > Wetlands | place: USA... | reverse complement strand
GTATAGCGCAAGCGCCAACTGCGGAGCCGGTTCCACAGCGGTTTCGGAAGGATGGCCTTGATCAGCTTTTTCATGGCTAAAGCGAGGGGCAGCGTCCCACTCGGTTCAGGACGCTTCGATATACAGCGATGGTCCGGTTCGCGTTCTCCGACCAGGTGAAAGCCGAAGCATGGCGGCGGGCGTCGCGTTTGCGGGCCTCCCAGCCATCCGGCGAGGTTTCGCGCTCACCTAGCAGATGCGCAACGGCCGCGCTAAATGCCTGGATGTTCGCAGTCGCGCAGTATTCGGCGGCGGGTCCTCCTGCTTCTCGCAGGGCGGCAATGTCGCTGGCGACCACGACACAGCCGCACGCCATGGCCTCAATCACGGGTAATCCAAAGCCTTCGGCATCGGAAGTCTGCAACAGCAGGGCGGAATTTCGGTACACGGCGGCCAATTGTTCCCTGGTCAAGTGTGGAGCGTGGACGATTTTGCCGGAGACACCCAGATCCGCCGCCAACTGAAGCTGTTCGGCGGTGAGGGCACCGCCGACACGGAGGAGAACCATTTTGGGGAACTCTCGCGAGACGTTGGCAAAGACGCGCAACAGAACATCCATGCGTTTGCGGCGGATGGTACTGCCGACATGAAGGAGGTACGTCTGGCCGGCCACACTTGCGATGCCGTCTGGCCCTTTCGCAAGCGCCGTCTCGGGCTCCGCGAAAAATGCCGGATCCACTCCGGGCGGAATGACCGTGACCCGATGTTCCGGGAACAGACCATGCGCGAGCAGTTGCGAACGGGTGGAAGCGCTGGGACAGATCACGTGCGAGCATCGCAGAAATCCGTTCAATGTCTTCCGCGCCATTTGGCGGAACCACCGCGGCCTGGGCTCAAGGGCGGGCTCGAGCAGACACCGGAAGGTGTCCAAATCGTGGCAGGTGACGACGGCCGAGCCCGGCGGCAGTTCGCAGGCAAGCTGGCCATAACTGTGATCGATGAGATGAAACAGATCGAACCGGGCCGCTTGCTTGTTCAACCAGCGCGGGTAGTCATAGAAACGGTTGATCAGGCGGTCGGCATTCCAAAGCGATCCCGCGGCGCGGCGGACTGGCAGGCGGGAGAAGCGCGCATGCAGAGGCGGGCGGAGTTGCTCGACCGAGATCTCCGCGGCATGTTCGGTCTGGTAGCAATGGGCGAGCATATCGCCGAACAAGTCCATACTGGGCCAGCCCTCTTCGAGAAAGTCGCAGAGCAGGGCGAGCCGCGGGGAACAGGTATGTGGCTGCTGGGCGAGTGCCGGGTCCGGTGCGGCGATGGCGGTGTCAGAATGCACGGTAAAAAATATCGCGAAACGTCGTGCTTACGAATCCACGGCTGCGGGGATGGAGACAGTAACAGTTTTTGCGGGCGCACAGGCGGCAAGAACCTGCTCCAAACCGTCAACGTGACCGTCGAGAGTAAACTGCCTGGACTTTGCCCATGCGCCCTGGCGGAGGCGGTTGTAATGGGCGGGGTCGGCCAACGCTCGCACCATGGCTCCGGCCAATCCCTTGACGGTTGGGGGATCGCCTGGAGCGAGCTCGCCGGTTTCGCCCGGGATCAGCCAATCCGGGATGCCTCCGACGGCGTATCCGGCGGCCGGAACTCCGAGGCTCCCTGCTTCGAGTCCGACCAGCCCAAAGGGCTCCGGCCACAGACTCGGGACGGCCAGCAGATCGGATTGACGGATGAGGTCCAGTTTCTGTTGCGCGTCCAGCCAGCCCGAGAAGACGATGTCCACGTTGAGTTGCGTGGCCAAATCCTGCACGTGCGCGCGTTCGGGACCGTCTCCGGCCACGGTCAGTGTCAGCTTGCACCCGAGCTGGCTGGCGGCATATGGGATCGCGCGAACCAGGTGGCAAGCGCCTTTGACATCCACCAGGCGTCCGACAAACAGGATGCGGCCTTGCGGGAGCCTGGCGGGGGGTGCGCCGGTGTTGGGGATACCGCCGGTCATGGGGAGGGCGAGGAGTTGTACCCGCGGAGCTCCATGCCGCTCATACTCGCGGCGCATGTGGCGGCTGGCGACGAGCACCGCCCGGTAGCCGGCGAAACCAGCTCTGCGTTGCGACTGTTGCCGGTACATGCGCCACATGGTGCCGGGGTGCAAACCGCCGCAACGGCGCGGGTAATAGAGCACCAGGCACTGCGGTCCGAACTGGCGACCGCAAGGCCGAATCCGCGGTGTGGAGTGGCACTTTCGTCCGCTGACACAAGTGCCCAGGTAAGTATGAGCGTACAGAACGGTGGGATATCGGGCCGGCAGGAGGTTTTCCAAGGCGATATCTTCGAGACCTTGCGAATAGACCACGTCGGGTTTCCAATCGGCCAGCGAGCGTAGAGTTCCCTCGTGACCGAGCTCCGCCGAACACCAACCCGGCAGCCCTTGCTCCGGTGAATCCACCGTCTCGGTTTCGCAACGGACCGGGTGCTGGTGCAGCAGGCCAATGGAGTGTCCGCGGCTCAACAACGCCGGAATGAGGGTTTGCACATATTTCTCAACGCCGCCGACCAAATTGCGATGGGAGGTGGCGATCAAGACGCGCATGAGCAATCCTTCTTTGTCTCGGCTTGCTGCAAGGCGGCGACCGCGTGGGAGATATCGAATCGCTCCCGGTAAAGCTGGCCGGCGGCATGGGCAATGCGCTGCCGTTCACCGGTGTCGTCGCAAAGCCGGCGCACGGCGCGCACACAGGCATCGGTATCTCCGACCGGCACGACCACGGCAGCATCCGTGTGGCTCCAGAACGGCTCGGAGAGATGCCCGCAGGTGGTGACCATCGGTTTGCCATGGGACAGTCCCGCCATGAAGCTGCCGCGGCGGCTGGATACGCCGTCAGGATAGGGTTGTACCATCAGGTCACAGGCCGACAGATGGTACGAAAGTTCTTCGGCCGATAGTCTTCCCGTCGCCTGAAACACGTGAGCCAGGTTGGGAGCCTTCCGAATCAAATGTTGACGATATTGCTCGCTGCCTTGCCCCATGAGCAGGACTACCAGCCCGGAAGCCTGGCCGAGGGCGAGCAGAACCGGTTCGAGCAGCGTGGTGATGAGTGACCCAAAGGTCCCAAAGTGACCGATCAGGAGTTGATCTCCAGGGCAATACTGGCGCCGCAGCGCGCGCACACGATCCGGGTTCTCCGCCACGGGAACGTTGCTAAATATGGGGAGCCACTGAAATTGCAGATTGCGGCCCAGTGCGTAGGGGCGCAAGCGCCGCTCCCAGTCTGGAATCGTCACCCACACAGCAGATGCTGCGCGAAGCAATAGGACGGCCATGACACGGTGCACCAGCGCCGCCACGTTTTGCCGCAGAGCGGTTGCGCGGAACGAGAGATAAGGTTCATGGACGATCAACTCGACCTGGTCCCCGTGGCGATTTGCCCGCCTCCACAACCACCAGCAAAACGCGAGATTCATGGAGCGGTACCCATACCCGTGCGGCACCCACTGCACGATCAGACGCCGGGGCGGGGTGTACCTATCCAGCTCTCGGCTCACGCGGCGCAAATCCGCCGGCCCGATGGTTCCCAGCTGATGCGTGGTGACGCCGCTCGTCATTGCCGGGGGTGAGGCATGGGATGGGCACCACACGTGAACGTCCTCACCCCGGGCAGCGAGCCGGGTAGCCATCAGGTGCGTGTAGTCACTCACGCCGCCCGTCTGCGGGGGATACTCGCAGGTAATGAGGTGCCAGCAACGGCGCGTAGGCGCTACTCCTGGCTGGTCCTGGGCGTCTATGACGGACTGACTCTTCATGATCAGGCGGAAGTGATCTTGCGCAGACTAACGTGTTTGAAGCGCCGTTCGATGCGACGCGTCCGCGTTCGCGGTTAGCGAAAAGAAATCCCGATACCAATCAATCGTCTCCAGAAGCGCGTCTTCCATCGAGTAAGCCGGTTCCCAACCGAGTTCCCGCCGTGCCTTGGCCGCGCTCAGAGTCTGTTCTCGAATCTCCGCGGAGGCTATGTTTTGAATCACCGGCTTCAGATCGGTGCGGCCCATCAGTTTTAGCCCGAGTTCCACAACCTCAAGCACAGTCATACGGATCTCAAGGCTCAAGTTAAAGGCTTCTCCAGGCTTGATGGCGCCGGCGGCAAGCTTTTCGGCAAGGAAGAGATAGGCGTGCGCGGCATCCTTCACGTACAGGAAATCTCGAATGAACTTGCCGTCGCTCCTGATCACAAATGGCTCATCATGGAGTGTGGCCCGGATGAGTCCGGGAATCGTCCTGCTGAAATTCAAGTCTCCCCCGCCAAACAAATTCCCAAAGCGGGAGATGCAGACAGGAAGCTGGTAAGTTTCCGCATACATTCGGGACAGAAGGTCCGCGCAACTTTTAGAAACATCGTAAGGATACCGGCCTTCGAGCGGGTGACTCTCCAGGTAAGGAAGATTGGGGCTCGCGCCATACGCTTTATCCGACGAAGCCACGATCACATGCCGAACCTTCAGTTGGCGGCACGCCTCGAGCACGGTCCAGGTGCCCTGCACATTCACACGCAACGTATCGGTGGGGTCGGCTTTGGCGACGCTGACCAGCGGCTGCGCGGCGAGGTGAAAGACAGTGTCCACGGCATACTCCGCCAGCGCGCGCCGGACGACATTCTCGTCCTCCACACAGCCGTTGACCACGACCGCATGTTCGTTCAGCCCGTCCCGGATGAACATGCTGCGCGGATTGCTGTCGCGCACCAGAGCGACGACTTCGGCGCCGCGATCGATAAGTTCTTTGACCAGCCAGCCACCCATAAAGCCGGTGGCGCCAGTCACGAAAACGGATCTCGATTTCCAGAATGTATTGGTCAAGGTTTTGCGACCACCTTTTCAGAGTCCACGACGCTGGTGCCAATGAGGCCCGTCAAATCGGTCTTGTGCTGAGAGAAATCCATCCATGGGGCGGGGCCGTCTCCGTACAGCCTCTCGAGCTCTTGTTGATCTTTACTGGTATCCATGGACTTCCAGAAGCCGTGGTGAATATTGCTGTACAGGCAACCCTTCGCGGCCAGGCTCGGCAGGATGTTGGCCTCGAGATTCTTCCCGTTCCAGGATTCGAAGACGCGCTTCTCAAAAACGAAGAAGCCGGCATTAATCCATTGGTCTTTGATGATGGGCTTTTCGATGAACCGGCGAACCTTGTGATCACGGTCGAACTCCACGGTGCCATATTGAGACCTCAGGGCGACGGTGGTTACGGTAGCGACTGCTCCGACTCTGCGGTGGAACGACAGAAGTGCCGACAGGTCAACATTCCCCAGACCATCTCCATAGGTTGCGAAAAAGGTCTCACCGACATAGGGAGCGCATGCCAGGATCCTCTCTGCCGTATCAGCCTCAGCGCCCGTATCCACGATGTCAATCTTCCATTCGGGGAAGCGTCCGTCGAAGTAATCCAAGAGCATTTCTTTTCGATGCCCGGCGGCCAGGATAAAATGCTTCACTCCTTGCAGCGCGTAAATGCGCATGAGGTGCACAAGAATCGGCGTGCCGCCGATCGGCATCATTGGCTTGGGGTAATACTCCGTAAACGGATACGATCGAGTACCCTTTCCTCCGCATAAGATAATCACTTGCATGTTGTTCATGGCCCCTTTTTAATTTGATGACGCGATCATTGCCTGATAATCGGCCCGGAATCGATCAAAGCTGAGTGCAGCGACGGCTTGGCGTGCCTTTTTTCCCATCTCCCGGACCAGCGCGGGATGATTGGCGAGATGCGCCAGGCGATCCGCCAGAACATCCACATCGCCCGGTGGAACGATGTACCCGTTCTCGCCATCACGGACCAGGTCCGCGGCTCCGGTGTTCTTGGTCACAATGACGGGAAGGCCGCAAGCCATGGCTTCCGCGACCACATACCCGAAGCCGTCCGAGAGCGACGGCAGGACGAGCACGTTCGCCTTTGCGTACACAGTTTCGTTGCCGACCTCCCGTACTGACATGGGCTGAATGTGGATCGCCGGATTGAGTGCCTGTTCCCTCTGCAAATAACGGCTGATGGGGCGGGACCCCGGCCCACCCCATAGGATGAGTTCACTGTCCTTCAATTGCAGCCGGTTAAACGCGGAAATCAGATGGTGGAATCCTTTCCACGGCGATATCAGGCCGACAAAAATAACGCGGAACCTTGGGCCGGAGAAGTCCGCGGCCGGAAAATCTGAAAGATCGAACGGCGGCGGAATGACCTTCACGCGATCGGCGCTGAAACCACGCTCCAGAAAGCTCTCGAGCGCGTAGTTCGACATCACGCGGATAACGTCAGCCCGCTGATACTCGGCCAGGATTCGATTGATAAAAATCCTGTTGGTCGGAGGGCGGATCCCAAATGCTGAGCACTCGCGCCGTTGGTGGGAGTAGTACTCCTCCATGTGCGGCGTGATTACATCGAGTACACGGAAACTGCGGTTGTTACCCGCCGCCTCAAGGCTGCGCATGCACTGATGAGTCACTCCGTGGAACACCTTGCTGGGCACGAGGCGCCGGGAAACCTCATGATCAAACTGAGCGTCGGTGATCAGTTGCTGCCAGTCAACGTATCGGCGCAGAAACCGGGTCTTTCCGATGAACTCGCCCACACGGGAACCCGGAACCACTGTGGTAGGAACCCCCGGAAATGGTGCGGAACAGAAGATCTGGAGATCAAAAACCTGGCGTAGTGCTTCCACCGTGTGATAGAGGTTCAGTCCCTGGCCGCCAATCGAGGGACGCGCATTCGCCGAGACGATGAGACCCGTACTGCTCATGATGTGATGCGAACCAGTTCAGTCACTCTTGGTCGTCGCGGGTTTCTCCGGCGATTAATCCGAGCTCACGGGATCTGGCAGGGGCATGCGGCGCCCGAGACGATCCCACCATTCCCTTACGGGCGCTGGCGCATACGCGTACAGAGGTGAGTTCATCAACATGGGGAACATGACGGCGCCGTAGAGGGCGCCTGTGAAGCAGGTGACACCGGCAACATATGCCAGGTTGGCTTGCGATACCAAGCCCAGAATTCCGGCGCCACTCGCCAGCAACGCAAACCGCCAGAACCAAGGCCAAAGAGAGGTCATGATTCGGACCACGGGCACCTCCACCTCACGCGCGAGTGCCCAGAGATTTGCCGGCAGACTGACCAGGCAAACCGCCAGGATCCCTCCCAGAGGCGCGCCAATCGGTCCCATCCACTCCACCAGAACGAAGCCCAAACCCAGGGTCACTGCACCATCGATCAGGGTCGTAATCGAGATTCGGCGCTCGTATCCCAGAGCGAAAATCGAATAGACGACGGTGGTATTCCAATGGCGCAGAAGGGCCAACACGACCAGAGCGGCACTCAACCGAACTCCGCCGAACTGGCCGCGAATCCACCAGTTCACAAAGCTTTGGTTCACCGCCAGGGTTACGCAGGACACCGCGCCCGCCAGCGTCAGCATACCGAGGGTGAGTGCCGAGGATACCTGGAAGATGCGCTCGTGGCTCTCACTGGTTTTCATCTGGCTGAGCCCCGGCGCGGCCACTTCCATGATCATGTACGGCTGGTTCCGCAACGCCGCCACCAACTTCTGGGTGCATGAATAGGGGACCACCGCGTTGGCACCTAGCATTCTGCCGACAAGCAGGAAATCCGAGCCTCCCACCAGCACCTGAGCCAGTTGGGATACGCTGACCCAGAAACCGCTGGTCATCGATCGCAGCAATTCGCGCGCTGAAATGGAAGGGAGACGCGAAGGCAGAACGCCTGGGAAACGGCTGCGCAAACGGTAAAAGGCGATCGCCGTGCCGATGGTCTGCTGCGCCAGCCAGGCAATCCCGAGTGCGTATAGGTTAAAGTCGCGCAACACCAAGACGATCGTCAGCAAGGTGCCAATGGCCCAGCTGATCATCTGCATCCGGGTGAAGAATGCAAGGTCTTGCAGCCCCTGCAGCACGGCTTGAAAAATCCGCAGTGGAAACAGCACCGTGAAGCCGACCAGCACCACCATGACCGGGCCCCGGACTTCATACCAGGTGGCGGGCATGTTGAACCAGATAACAACAACCGCCGCTGCCACCAGGGGCGTTTGATACAGGACAATCCAGGCACTGCGGCCGATCACCTCGGGCAGGTCGCCCCCTGGCGTTCCCCGGATCGCTCGCCCCGTCGCGTATGCCGTTTCTCTGGGCAAAAGGGCTACGATGCCGAAATCCATGAGCATGACATACGACAGAATCTGGAGTCCCACCAGCCACAGGCCATAGCTGTGCTGCCCGAGGTGGTGGAGCACGAACGGCGTCATCCACAGGGCGGCTAGCATCGCCAACGCCTGATACACATAACTGAGGCTCAGGCCGCCCAGGAAACGTTGGCTTCGGCCGCTCAGGGATCGTGAAGCTCCAGGTTCGGTCGACGCCGAAATACCCGGTTTAGAGCCGCTTGGACGAGCAGACTTCGAGTGAGGCAGGTCGTTCATTGAAGGTTCGAGTTGACGCTGTCTTAGCAAAGGTGGAATGTTACAAGCGCTTTAGGCTGGAACGCCTAATACCCGGCATCAGTGCACATGCGCAGGCCATACCGGCTGCGCGACGACTTGATTTGGACGCCGCACCGGGCGGCGTCTGGCATCCTCGGCTCGCATCGCCGCGGACGTCCATCCCATGCCCAGCAGCAGCATGGCGCTGGCAGGGATTGCCGTGAGCATGCCCTCTCCTATCGTGCCGATCGCCAGGGTAATCACGCAGTAGGTCCAGACCAGCCGCCGGCTTGAGGCCCAGGGGCCTTTGCTGAATACTCGCCGGACCTGGCTGAGATACCAAACGATGAAAGCGAGCCACAGCGTGAATCCGATGATTCCCTGCTCGCAAAGAATGCGAGCGTATTCGTTCTCCATGCCGATGGGATTTCGTACTTGCCCCTCGAGAAAATAAGGAAGGCTGGTTCCTCCGCCGCCCAGCCCGTTACCCATCGGGTAGTCGAACAGGATCTCAAAAAATCCGCGGTTGACGCTGCTTGAGATGCGGTCCCCGACGTAGTCGGTATCCCCCAGGCTCTTGAATCGCTGAAACCGCTCATTGGTCAAGGCCACGCCGACCAAACCTATGATCAGGACGAGAAAAAGGACCCGCCGGCTGGTCTTCATGCGCGTGCCGCTGACGACGACCAGCACCATGGCGGCAGCCAGAATGAAGTTCTGGCGGGTGGCTGACATCAAGATGCCAAGGAATGCCGCGGCAATCCCGAGCACCGACAACAGGCGGGTCTTGCGCGTCAATCCCTCCGTCCAGCCGCCCACCAGATAGGGAATCGAGGCAGCCATGGTGCCGCCATACTGATGGGCGTTGGCAAAAGTTCCGGGAATCCGGTAGAACCCTCCCGCAACGTCAGTGCTGCCGTAGATGATCGCAGTCATGGCATTGTACGGATAGTATTTCGGTACACCCTGGAAGTATTCGCCTGCCGCAAACGCCAGAGAAAGCAGGTTCAGGCAGACCATGCCCGTGCATAACTGCATGAGATCTTCACTTTTCAGGCGGCTGCCTAACAGTGCCATGGGAAGGAAGAAGATGCACCCGCGCAATCCCACCAGGGAGACTAATATGGGTTGAAATGGCAGAAACACCAATAGTGCGGGCCACAGCATCAGACCCAACGTCCAATACCGCAGCGCGGCCGCCCGCCCGGCGTCGGCCGGATCGTTGAAAGCGTTTTTCTGCGCCAGGTAGAAGCCCACCAAGGCCGCGTCGAACAGGAAGTGGCAAAATACGTTTTCGAGATTCGCGCGGACAATCCCATACAAGTATCCCCACAGCAACAGCGACACCAGGCCCAGCCCGAGCGAGCGCTTGCCTGCCCAACGCGTCATGCCGAAAGCTAAGAGGCAGAGTGCTAGCGCGATCATCGGTTCGCCTGGCGCGGAATCGGAATCCGGTTCTCCGGCATCAACGTCTGCCCGCCACAGCGGCTGGCTGATTCTGGCGCTCCGTGCGCTGGGCTCCGCCCCCGCCTTCTACGCGGCTCGCAATCGAGACAATCCTGCAAGCCATGTCCCTCCAGCTGTAGGCACGCAGCGATTCGCCGAACCGTTGAAACCCTGCATGCCATACGTCCGGGTGTGACCGCCACAGGCGAATCTTCGCCAGCAGCTCCTGCCGGTTTTCCGGGTCTGCGAGCAAGAGAGGTTCGAACTCCGGCCCGTATCGCTCGGCTACGCCCGCTTGCCGGGAAACGATCGCGGGAACTCCCCGGCATATCGCCTCCTGGACGTTCAAGCCATAGGCTTCGTAACGGGCCGGGCTCACCAGCAGATCCGCGGCCGCCAGCAGATCGCGCACTTCTGCCGTGAAGCCGAGCAGGCGAATGCGGTCGCGCAATCCGCCTTCGGAAGCTTTTTGCCGCCACATGGGGAGTGCATGGCCGCTGCCTGCTGCCAGCAAGTCCACGTCCCATCTTGGATCGGCGCACAGAACCTTCCAGGATTCAAAAAGAATATCGAATCCCTTGCGATGCTCAAACCCCAGAGCGCCGACAAACACGGCCACCATACGCTCGTCGGGTATACCCAGGGCCTTCCGGCTGGCGGCTCTTTCCGCGGCGCTGATAGGCCCCCATTGCGACTCCGCGCCTAAATAGACGGTATGCACGCGCCCGGGATCTATCTCGAGATGCTCGATCAGGTCTCGGCTCGTGCGATTCGAGTTGGTGATGAAAATGCGTCCCAGACGTGCCGCCGCCTTCTCCCGTCTGCGCGCCAAACGGTCGCTCAAACCTTGCTTGATGCCAAGCCACAAGGGTCCTTCCTGGGGGTTCGGCGTCCAGGCATGATGCACGTAGTGAACCCAGTTGATGCCTGGCCAGAGGCAGTTGTCCCCGTTGACCACCACGCGAGCGTCTCGCCAGCGCCCGGTGACGTGACGCGCGACCTGCCGTCCGTGGAGATCGAGCATGGGCCTTCCCAGAAAAAACGACCCGGCCGGCCGGGGTACGCGATGGAGTGTCACCAGGGGATGATTGGCGAACTCGGCATCCGCCGTGTGGCACACCGCATGCACCGGCGTGCCTTGCTCCACCAAATATTGGCCCAGGGCCAGATTGGCCTTGTCCATCCCGCCCTTTTGGTGAAAACCGCCCGCGACGAGCACCCATGGAGACGCTGCCTTAGCCGTCGCGGGAGACATCTGCTCGGGATCTTCGGAAATTGCTTCCATGATGAACCAGGAAAAATGAAGTGAAACGGGGGGAGCCGGTCAGGCTTGGTTGACGCTCATGGTGGTCCGAAGCAGTTCGCGCAGCGCACCCATTTGTGACGCGGGATCGCAAAGCTGCCGCGCTCGCGACGGCCCGGATTCGCCCAGGCGCCTTCGCAACGCAGGCGACTCGATCAGCCGCCGCAGAGACGACGCTAAGCTTACCGGGTCATTGGGTTCGACCAGCAACCCGCAGGAATCGTCCAGAATTTCCAGCGCGCCTCCGATGGCAGTTGTGACAACCGGCCGCCCGGCCCAGAGGGCTTCGATGAACACGATACCGAACGGTTCCGGCCCGAGATTGGGCTGGCAGAAAATGTCAGCCCCAGCCAGGAGCCGGGCTACGTCGGAGCGTTGCCCGAGGAAACGTATGCGGTCCGCGATCCCCAACGCACTCGCGCTGCGCTGCACTTCGTCGAATTGCCGCTGGTCCGCCGCGTTCTGCGGGCCACCTACCATCCAGCAGACCCATCCCGGCGTGTCGCGCAGTTCCGCGAGCGCTCGTAAATGGAGAAGATGCCCCTTCCAGGCTTCGTAACGGCTCACTTGGATGATGACCGCCGTTTGCTCGTCCACATCCAGATCTCGCCGCGCCGCCGCTCGCCACTTCCCGGCGTCGGGTGCGTCTACCAGGGCCACTGGATAGTGCATCACGTGGGCCGGCACTTTCGGAAACAGGGTTGCCACCGAATCCGCCACGAAACCACTATTCGCGATGGCCAGGTCGGGCACGGTTTTCCGCGCGAGACGCTCGAGCGTGTTCCGGCCGCTATGTGCGCTGTGCGCCCAGAAGATCACCCGGCGCCCGGCCCGTCGTGCCGTTCGGCCGAAGATCGCGAGCGGCCAGGGCATATGACAGATCACTGCATCGAAGGGCTCCCGGCCGAGCAATTCGCGCACACGCCGCCTCGCCCGCCAGGCCGTCCAGGGGCGGCTGATCCGCACAGCTCCCAGCCCGTGCACCGGGACATTTTCGGCGGTCAATTCCCGGCTCAGCCGGCCTTCATAGCAAAGCCCGAAGTGCGGCTCCATCCCCGGGCAAAGGTGGCGTAAGCGCGCCAGCGTCACCAGCAGGGTCTCAACGCCTCCGTACAAGTTGCCGGAGTGAAGATGGAGTACGCGCAAGATACCGTCGGCTCCGCCCATTCGCGCTTGCTTGTCCCTGAGTGTGGCGGTGGTCATTTCTCACCTGCTCCCGCTGCGGGAGAGACCGCGGCAGCAATCGTGGTTTTGGCGCGAGCGTTCGGTTGCTGGCCTCGGTTCGCCGCATCGCAAAGCCGCTCGTACAACGGAACAAGCTCTGCAGCCAGGCGGTGGCCCTGAAAACCCTCCTCGGCCGCGGCTCGCGCCGCCCGTCCCAGCCGTAGCCGGAGCTGCTCATTGAGGGCCAGGCTCTCGATTTGTCGCGCCAGCTGCTGGAAATCGCCGGGAGCATGTCCCAGAGCATTGATGCCATCGGCAAATAGTTCGTCCGCGCCGCCTGCCTGGCTCGCGATCACCGCCTTTCCACAAGCCATGCCTTCGATGATCGCCATGCCAAACGGCTCGGGTTTTGTACTGGCATGCACCAGGATGTCCAGCGATCGCATGGCGTTTGCCGGGTCGTCCAGGAATCCGGTGAAGCCTACGCGGCCGCGCAGTCCCAATTGCTCCGCCATGCGCTCCAGTTCCGCCAGCGAATACTGGCTTCCGCTCGTTTGGTAAATCGGGCCGCCAATCACATAGCCGCGAATCTCCAGTTCGCGAGGCACCAGAGAAAGCGCCCGCAGAAACACTTCATGGCCCTTCCATCGTGCGAACGTCGCCACCAGGCCAATGCGGACCGTTCCCGCAGCCGCCGGGCGCAGTCCCGACGCCCTGTCCAGATCGCATGTCTCGCCCTGCGGCGCAAACCGCCGGACATCAATCGCGTTATAGATGGTCGCCACCTGGACCGCGGGGTACAGTCCGGCCAGATCGGCGGCAACGCTCCTGGAATTGGCGATGACCGTGTCGCAGCGGCCCTGGAACGGGCGCAACAGCGTGCCCATCAGCGGGCGCATGCTGGCGTAGTCGTGCATATGCCAGATCAACCCTGTCTTCGGCGGACGCACAAGGCTCCCCAGCACGTGCATCTTGAATCCGTTGCTGTGAATCACCGCGGGGTTCAGATTCCGGATCAGCTTACCCAGGCGCCTCGCATAGGCCGCCGCCGGTCCAAGCGACGTGAGCCCCGCGCGGAGCACCGCGGAACGGCTCCGTCCGGCATCGCCTAGCGTGGCGATGGCAACCGGAAAGGGAACCACGAACGTTTGAACCCCCATCTGCCGCGCCTTCCCCACAAGCGGGCCGTCTTCACCCACCGCCAGGCATAGCTCCCAATCCGGCCGGGCATCACGGATGCTGGACATCAGTGTTACAAGGCTGGTCTCGGCGCCCCCCATTTGACCGCACGGATTCAGGTAGAGGATTCGCATCGGCCGGCGTGCTCTAGCGGGTCATCTCGAAATGCCTGGTCAGCGTGGGCACCAACACATCCATGAACTGAACGCAATTGCCAAAGTCGTTTCCGGCATCCGTCGTGGGCGAGATCAATCTCACCAGACTGGCGTCGGAACGGTGGTACCGGATCAGATCCGGCAACAATCGGATCTTCGCCCAGAACTCGTCCGCCCATGCATCGCGCTCGTTCTGATACCAGAACACCACGAGAATCCGGCTCCCCGACTTTTCCATAACGTATTCGTTGACCGGAATGGTTCGCGAGCCCTCAATGCCGCCGACCGATGTGGTTCTCGACGATCGCACCAACCATCCCGCACCGGGCAGGCACACGCGCGGCGAGTGTGGGCCATACTTACCCTGCAATGACTTGAAATAGGCCACGAAGACGTTGATCGAGGTTCCGCTTGCGCCATTCACGTAGTCGCGGAGAATGTATTCATCCGGGCGAAGGTAGGCAACGGTGTTGGGGTCCAGAGCCTCTTCGCCACGCTGCTCCCACGCGCCCAGCCGGGCCGGCAGGCCGCGCAAATCGGGGGGCGGCAACCTGCGCTCCGGTATTGAAAGCACGCGCGAGGCGGCCGTCTGTACGACCAGAATCAGGCAAACTGCAATCCACCGGCTGCGCATGCCTTGCTGGAATACGCTGCGCACGCTACGCACGCCGCAGCCGCCAGGCTCGGCGCAGAAACACCGCCAGCAGGTGGAAAACGACGCAACCAGCCGCGGATATCGCCACGCTCAAGTATCCAAACGCCTGGTGAGCCGCGCCCTCGACGAGAGCCCGATTGTACTGGCTCGCAATGCCGGTCACGACAATGCGGCCTGCATTGCCAAGAATCGCTACCGGAACGGCTGACAACACGATGAGCAGGCGCAGAATCCTCCCCGTTGCGAAAAAGTAACCGTAGACCACGCAGAGAAACCAGATCGAAAACAGAGATCGGATGCCGCTGCAGGCTTCCTCGACCGACAGCTTGATCCCCACCAACTCCAGTACGTTGCCCTCGCGAAGCACCGGGTATCCGAGCGCATCGAGGCTGCCTTCGCCTATCTTGCTTGCCAGCAACTGCAAGTCCAGCGTGAGGCGCTCATACAAAAACGTGGGGGGCGTTACCATCAGGATCAGCGTACAAAGGGGATAGGCCAGCGCCCGGACCATCCTCATTCCATAGAGCGCGGCAATCAAGCCCACCAGCGAAACCAGAAAGGACATTCGGCTGACCCAGATCCCGTGCGACATCGTCCCCACAATCGCTTGCGCGGCGCCCAAACCGATCAGAACGACGCCCCAGAATGAGGGCGCTCGAGGAATCTCGCGAAGCCGGGCGCGCTTGGTCCATCCCATGTACAGGGCGGCGGGAACCACCAGAATCCCATGCTCCATCGACGCGGGTTCGTCGAACCAGCTCCCGAACATGCCCCACAAGATCGGCCAAAAGGCTACCAACAACAGAGTCCCGGCAATCAAGGCCGGCACGAGCATTGGGTCCTGAGCCAGGGTCGCGATCGGCGCCGCTTCGCTTCCCTTACCGCTTCCGGTTTTCATCGGCGTAGTCGTAGTAGTAGTAGTGCCGCTTGAGATACGAATTCGATGCCTCCCACGCGGTCAAGATCGTGCCCAGCAGGAACAAACCGTCCTCACGCATGCGGCGGTACGCTTCCACGGCGTGCTCGCGGCTGGTCGCGCCGGAACGAAGAACCAGAACCGCTCCGTCGGTCAGGGGAGCAATGATCCGCGCGTCCGCCAGGTGTAGAAATGGCGGGGCGTCGACCAGAACCATATCATAAGCTTCCCGCAGCTTGCCAAAAAAAGTGCGCAGTTTCGGCGAGTACAGGGTTTGCGCCACATGGTTATCCGTCGGACGGTTCGGGAGGATGAAAAGCCCCGGGATCCCCGTGCTCACACCCATCAGCCCGGGTTCCACGGGCGCATCGCCGCCAAGAGCGTCGACCAGGCTGTTTGTATTCGGCAGGTGAAATCGCTTATGCAGGTGCGGCCGGCGGAAGTCCCCATCTACCAGAAGTACTTTTCTTCCAGTTTCTGCCAGCGCGATACCTAAGTTCTGGACCACCGTGGTCTTGCCTTCGCCGGGGCCAGGACTGGTCACCAGCAATACGTGCAGTGGCCGCCCGCCTGGTCGAATTCTCAAAATGGAGGCCAGCGTTCCGCGGAACGACTCGGTTACGAATGCCGGCGCGCTTCTCCAGTTCGCCAGGGCCGAGGGCGGCTCGTCGCTGGCCACCGGGATAAGGGCATTCCCGGCCTTGGGTGCCGTCCCGGCTTCAAGGTACCCCGCCGCAGACAGATTCGGAATCACGCCGAGCTCGGGCGTGTTCAGCCATCGCCGCATACTGCCCGGCGATCGCACACTGCGGTCCGTGCGTTCTCGCAGAAACACGACCGCGCCCGCGGTCAACAGTCCCATGAAACTGCCGAAAGACAGGTTGAACAGCGGCCGGGGTTTGTACGGTACGGGCGGCGGCGTGCTGGGCTCGATAATACGAACCGGGTTGATCGAGGACGCGTTGGTGACTTCTGCTTGGTTGGCCTGCCCGATGAGCGTCTGATACTGTTGCCGCAGCGTCTCGACCTCGCGCTTCAGTTCGGCGTATTGGGACGCCTTGCTCGCCTCGGCGCCAACCCGCTGTGACTTGCTGGCGTAGTCGGCAGCCCGGAGTCTCTCCTCCCTTACGGCAGCATCGTAATCGTCGTGAATTTTCTTCAGCACGGCGGCCAGCTCGCGCTGATAGGCGAGTTGCAGCGGAGCGATTTGCGCATCAATCAACCGCACCTTCTCGTGCTTTTCCGTCAACGTGACCAGCAGCGCCGCTCGCTGCTGCGTTAGAGAATTGATCTTTTCCTGATAACCACGCAGCGAACTGTCCGCCTGCACCTCGGTCAAGGACTCCGGGGGAACTTTCACGGAAAGTTCATAGCGTGTCTGAGCCGCGATCACCAGCGAGTGGGCTTCGGTGAGTTTTTGCTTCGCCTGCGTCAGCTGCAGATCCGCCAGCGTCGCCACGTCTTGTCCGGCAAACAGATTCCCCGAAGCCTGCACGAAGGTGCGCAGCCGCTCTTCGGTGTCGTGCAGTTTCGTCTTTGTCTCCTCAATCTGCGTGGCCAGCAGTTCGTTCGTCTTTTGCGAACTTTGCGAATGCGACCGTGACGTGTCCTCCACAAACTCGGCGGCCATGGAGTTCAGAAAGCTGGCCGCCACCTGCGGGCTGGTCGACTCGCAACTCAGTTCGATGAGTCTGGTTCTGTTGACGGGCCTCGCGTCAAATGTTCCGATCGCCATATCGAGGGCCCGGCGCGTACTCTCCACCGGGTCTCTCGTGGAGGGCTGAAAGTGTTCTCGCAGCCGCGAAATCACTCCCCGTACCGGCGGTGGGAGCGGAATCACTTCCGCTTGCACTCGCTCGGCTCCGCGCCTCCGGAAGCGGCCGCTTCGCAGAATGTTGAGCTGTGTCTGCAGATTGACTTCGTTGGATTCAAAACTGGTGATGTCTAACGAATTCCTCAACCAGACCTCGCTCAACGGCACCACTTCGATTGTCGCGCTGGCCTTGTAGGTCGGCAGGCTGTACATCAGCGTCATGAAACCCCCGGTCGCTCCCAGAAAAACCAGAAGCAGCAGCACCAGCCAATATCTTCGAAGAAGCAGGAAGACATCTACTGGCACCGCCGTTTCGCGGCCTTCCTCGTCCGGGGGCGGAGCCGGTGCGCGATGCGCTCCCCAGCGCATCGGATCGTCAACGTCATTCAACAGACGGATTTCCATGGGTCACTCTTCCGTGTGGGCCGAGCTGTCCGCCGCCCTCACGATCACCGGCGGTCCGTCGGCGCCTGCCCGCGCGCTCGTGGCGCTATGCTGGCCCCTCAGAAGCGCAGCCAGCGTCTGCACCATGCCGGTTAACTCGGCCACAGCCTGTTCCAGTTTCTCCACCTTCGGCGTCAGCTCCCGGTCCTCGCGGTCCCGATGACACTCCGCGATGAGGCGCTGTACTGCGTTTCGCGCCAGGTCGGAAACGCTGCGGGCACCCTCCCGTTCACAAACGCTTACGAACTGATGGAATTCGTCTTCAGAGACGCGAAAATAAACCAGGCGTTCCCTTGGTTTTAATACGGCCACGGCATTTCTCCCGCTTGAGGCTGCTGCACCGGCAGACCGACCGTCTGCTAAGCCAGATTCGGCATGCTACCGCCCTTTGAGTCCCAAGAACGGCTTTCGTTAAGTCAACCTAACCTACAGGAATTAAAGACTAATAAGAATAATTCGCTGGGCGGTGGCGACTAGGCTCAGTGACAATTGTCAATTCCCC
>Ga0335081_10006971_pt1 | contig 18030 bp, 12 predicted proteins | sample Lox_Sample_35_FD_206713 | JGI IMG/M metagenome (GOLD analysis project Ga0335081, IMG submission 206713) | Soil microbial communities from Loxahatchee National Wildlife Refuge, Florida, United States - Lox_Sample_3.5 | ecosystem: Environmental > Terrestrial > Soil > Wetlands | place: USA... | reverse complement strand
TGGAATGGTCTCCTGATTCAAGTCGCGCTGGTGGCGCTGACGTGTACTGCGACGCTGAGCGCCGCCTCTGGTTTTGGGAGTGTGGTCGCGATCGGCGGACACGCTTCTGATATCGCCTTAGATGAGGCGCGCGGCCTCGTGTACATCGCCAACTTTACGGCAAACCGCATTGACGTTATGTCGATCGCGGACAATACCATCCACACGTCGATCAACGTGCCTCCGCAGCCGGGCTCTATTGCGATGTCGCCCGACGCCCAGTTCCTGCTGGTGGCGCACTTCGGCAACACCAATCCGGCGGTTCCCAGCCAGAACCAGCTGACATTGATCAACTTATCCAACAAGGCGCAGCAGTCGTTCATTACCGGCGACCCCCCGCTGGGCGTGGCCTTTGTGGCCACCAGCCCGGCCGGCGCACCGGCCGCGCCCACGGGCCCCGGTCTGGCGCTGGTAGTGACCACGACCAGTTTCTTTCTGCTCGATCCCCTGACCGGCGTCATGCAGGTGGTGGGTACCTTCGCCAACCTGGCCGGTACTCTGCCGGTCGAGCCCGGCACATTTCCCGGGCAAATCCTGCAGACGGTTCTCACGACCTCTGGCGACGGCCAGACGGTGTGGGGCATGGCCGGGGCCGGCACCGGCAACCAGGTCATTTATCAGTACAGCGCGCGAAACAACACTCTGTCGGCGTCGGTGGATATCTCCTCGCCACCTCTGCTGCCGCGCGTCAGCGTGTCCAACGACGGAACGTTCGCGATGATGGGTTGGGTCATGCTCAGCTCGAAAGTCGTCGTGTTATCGAAGTTTCCCAATGTGGTCACTTCCACAAACGTGACGGGCCATGCGATCGACCAGAAGAACGGTCTCATCTACGCACAAATCCCCGATCCAACCCAGCCAACAGCCCCGCCGTACACCTCCTCGAACCCGTCGGCAGGCTCGACGTCCTCCGCCAGCCTGCCGACTCTCTTGATCATGGACGATGACAATCTCACGGTTCGGGACCGGATTATCATACCGGAGAACATGGTGGGTAGAGCGGTGCTGAATGCCGCGGCGAGTGTTCTGTACGCGGTGTCCGATAGCGGTCTGATGGTATTGCCGGTCGGATCCTTGAACAACTATCATCGCGTGAACCCCACCCAGGAAGATGTGCTGATTCAAACCAGCTTTTGCAATCGGGGAGCGATTTCTGGGTCTTTCACCATCACCGATCCAGGCGGTGGCAACACCGATTTTACCGTTGTTCCCAGCCAGTCGGGCGTCGCCGTGACTCCTTCTTCCGGGAAGACACCCGCCACTGTGCAAGTGGTCATCGACCCGGGGCAGTTTCAAACTAAAGGCACCACTGCCGTTACGCTGCAAATCCATTCGGCCACGGCGGTCAACGTTCCCCGTAGCGTCCGGCTGCTCGTGAGCAACCCGGATGCCAACCAACGCGGCAGCGTGGTCGATATTCCGGGCGTTCTGAGTGACATCTGGCCCGATCCGGCACGCAGCCGCTTTTACGTTCTGCGCCAGGATCTCAACCAGCTCATCTTCTTCGACGCCACCACCAACAAGGAGATCACTGCGTTGCGCACGGCGACTACACCGACGATGATGTCTCAGACCATCGACGGAAAGTACCTGCTGGTGGGGCACGACAACTCGCAGTTGGTCACGGTGTATGACCTGGATGCCATGCAGCAGGTGGCCCCGATCGTGTTGCCGGGTGGCCATTATGCGCGCTCCATCGCGGCGTCCAACAACGCTCTCCTGGTTCTGGCTCGCAACGAAGGCAACGACACGGGCGTTATCGATACCGTGAATTTCCCGCTTCGTGTCGCCGCGCCCTTACCGACGCTGGGAATCTGGAACAACAGTCTCTCGACTACCGGTGTGCTGACGGCTTCGCCCAATGGAGCGAACATCCTGTATGCCTCGCCGGATGGCACGGTTATGCTGTATGCGGCCGATGCCGCCACATTTACCGTGGCGCGCAAGGATTTGACCTCGCTGCAGGGAGCCTTCGCGGCTTCCTCTTACGATTCCTACGTGGTTGGCAACACTGTCTTCGATGCCTCGCTAGTGCCGTTGGGGACACTGGATACCTCAGTGGGGAACACTTTTGGTTTCTCATTCTCAGGCCAGGGCGGCTACCGGGTAACGGGAACGTCAGCCGCCGCCGCCGGGGTCATCCAGAACCTGCCGGTGTTGATGAGCGGTTCGGCCAGCCCGATCGCCATGGTGGAAGCACCGGTTCTGCCGACGCAGACGAGTAGCTTCACGCGAACGGTCGCCCCGATTCCGCCAACCAGTTCGGTGATCGCACTGACTACTTCCGGGGTCACCGTCCTGGCGTCCGGTTATTCACAGGCAGTGACGCCGCCCCAAATCACTTCCGTGCAGAGTGCCGGCGGCAGCGCGTCCGGAGTGGCGCCGGGCGGACTGATCAGCGTGTTCGGCAGTTCCATGAGCCCGGTGAACATCGCGACACAGCAGATTCCATTACCCACCGCGCTCAACCAATCCTGCCTGACGGTAAACGGCACGCCGATTCCGTTGCTTTACATCTCCTCCACGCAAGTGAATGCGCAGTTGCCGTTCAACGTGGCGGGCGTCGCTACCATGGCGATTCACACGCCGGGGGGAATCAGCAACAACTTCAACTTCACGATCCAGAGCACGGCCCCGAGCATTTTCATGACGGGGACGGCCGGCCCGGAGACCGGACTAGCGACGATTGTGCGGCTTGACGACTGGCAGTTGGTCACGCCGACCAATCCGGTCCATCCCGGTGACACCCTGGTGATCTACTTGACCGGCATGGGCACAACCAATCCAGTGGTGGACGCCGGTCTCGCGGCGCCTATGGACGTGCTGTCGTTGACCACCACGCAGCCGACGGTTACGCTGGGCGGAATGCCTCTGTACCTCCTGTACGCAGGCTTAACGCCAGGTTCAGTTTCGGGGGTATACCAGATCAACGTCACCGTCCCAGGCGGTGTGCCGCAGGGTATGAGCATTCCGCTTACGATCGATCAGGGAGGCGGCGAATCCACCACGCTGAATGTGCGGGTGGTCAAGTAACAGGAGACTCATCCGATGAAACAGTTTGCAGCATCCGCGTTGCTCCTGGTGGCCTCTGCTGCCTGCTGCTGCGCGCAGCAGTGGGAATTTGGGGGGATGGGCGGCGGCGGTTTCCTGAGCAATGTCAACGTCTCCAGTCCCTTCGGTTCAGCCTCCACCGGTTTCAAGACGGGTGCGGCGGTGGGAGGGTTCGCCGGGCAGAACTTGTACACGCATCTCAGCGGCGAATTGCGCTACACCTTCCTGGAAAACAACCTGCACATACGCAGTAATGGCCAGGAGGCGACCTTTTCCGGCCAGGCGCATGTGCTGCACTACGACCTGCTGTACCACACGAACCGGAAAGGATCCCGCAGGCAGTTCTTCGTGGCCGCGGGGGCTGGGATGAAAGTATTCCGCGGCACTGGAAAAGAGCAGGCGTACCAGCCGCTGTACCAGTTTGGCTACATGACCAAAACGCAGCAAGTGAAGCCCATGGCAAGCGTGGGCGCTGGCGTGAGATTCACCCTTTCGGACCGGTTATTTTTGAGAGCTGAATTCCGGGACTACATCACGGCATTTCCGACGCAACTGATCGCTCCGGCGCCGGGGGCGAAGTTCGGCAGCATCCTGCAGGACTTCGTGCCAATGGTAGGTCTCAGCTACGAATTCTGACGCCGGATTCCGGGTATCTCTTGTTTCTGTCGAGCAGGCCGCGGTAAACGCCGCGGCCTTTTTTTTGGCCGGCGCGGTGCTGCTCAGGCAGCGCCGCTCGCCTGGCGGGCGGCTTGCTCGAACCGCATCCCGCGCAGCAACTCGCGCGCCTCGCGCGAGTACCGGTTCTCCACCGCCGCCTCCGCCGCCATCTGCAGCGCCCACTCGGAGTCCGCTCCGGTCTTCTCGTAGTGCGAAGCCAGGGCCAGAAAGTCGCGGCTCTGCCGGGTGCTCTCGAACACGGCAAACTCGTGTTCCAGTTCGCCCGCCTTGTCGCCGTCTCCCTCTAGGTAATAGCAGTCGCGCAGAAGGGCCAGCGCCTGGGCGTCGGTCTCCTGCGGGTTGTCGGCATCCAGCAGGCGGCGGACGAACTCGAGACTCTCGATCGCTCCAGCGTAGTCCGGCGGGGAGCCGCGCATCATCGACCGGGCCCGCTCCAGCGCCTCCCGCTTGCCTCCGTCCTCACCCGAAAGAGGCAGGGCCAGGCCAACGCATTCCAACATGACAGCGCTGAAGCCCGGCGGCATCTGGTCCCTGGTGGGGTCGAACTGCCGGATGACGGCCGCTACGCGGAGGTGAAGAGACGCCAGCCCGCCTTCGTCGCCCGCTTTCCGGTATAGCGCCTCCATGGGCCGGAACAACTCCACGGCGTGGCCGAACAATCGCAGGCCCTCGTATAGTGTGAAGGCCTCGTTCAACCAGGCCAGGCTGAATTCCGTTGGGTCCGCGCCTTCTGGCGTCAATTCCGTCCCGATCACGCGACAGGCTCGCGCCAGTACGAGTCTGCAGTAAAAGTCCAACTGGTCGCCCAGCTTGAGCATCCGTTCGGCCGCGTTTACAAGCTTGCCGGGATGCATTTTGCGCCCCTGCCTCGCACGCTCTTCCCACCCCTCTTCATCAAATCTCCGCCGGGTCAGGTGCACCAGGTGGGTCAGAATCTGCACCTGGAAGAAATAGTTGGAGTCGTCCCTGGATTCGAAGTGCGCGAGAGCCTTTTCCAACTCTGTGAGTCCTTCGAGAGCTCTCTGTTCGAGGGGCAACAGAATGCCCTGAATCAAGCGGGCTTTGTTGATCCAGTCTGCCGAGTCCCGGGCCAGCATGCGCAGCGAGTCGCAGTGACCGAGCGCCCGCCGCCGAATGTTGCTGCGTTCCAGTGAGTCCCGTACCGTCGTGGATTTCCGCAATAGCAACTCGGCCAGCCACCAGCGGCAATCCATCTGTCGATAGAGAAGGTCGTCGTCGCTGAGAAACCGCTGGTTGCCGGCGGATCTGTCGAACTGCTGCAATGCTTTTTCAAAGAGCTCCAGCGCCTCCGCTTCCAGCCGGTCTTCGAAGAGATTGCCCATCAGTCCGGCCCGCCGATAGCGAAGCTCCGCCAGTAGAATCGCAGGCAGGCCCAGCGATCTACCTGCCGCCCATTGCTCGGCCAGGCGCAGTTCGGCGATGGCTCGCGGCACATCCTGCTCCGAGCCCCAGGCCGCCAGATCGAGCCGCGCGCGCAAGGCATCCAGGTGGTAGCCCAGTGCATCGCCGGCGTAATGGAAGAATCGTTCGTACGATTCGATCCACTGCGGCCGGCGGGTTCGCTCGGAGGGCGCTTCCAGATCGAGCGTCCGATCGAGCCGGCCCATTTCCAGCGCCACGGCGGCGATCCCCGGACGGCACCCTAACCGGCGGTGGACGGCGTCCGCGAGCCGAAACCGCTCCCTGGCGGCGCTCACCAAGACGCTCCAACCGGTCTTGTACAACTGCTCCAAGTCGTGGCGTGACTTCAAAGCCTGCCCGGGCGCCGCGCCGGGTTCGCGCTCTCCGCGCTCGGCGGCGCTCTCGAGTCTTCCTATCGCGCCGGCCAAGGCTCCCGGGGGCTGATGCTCGAGCAGCGCGCGCATGCAGTAGTCGCCGAGTCTCCTGCCGATACCGGCGCAGCATTTTAGCACTTCCAGGGGCTGCGAAGCTCGCTGGTTGCTGAGGAGGCTCCTGTCCTCGGCCACCAGCCGGATTGCCTCGATCCGGAAGTGCCGGGCTCGGTGCAGCGTGTACAGCGCCTGCCAATAGAGCAGGTCGCCTTCCTCGGTTCGATAGGTGTCATTAGCCGGAAACCGTGCGCCGCGCCGCGAAGCCGCGAACTTCTCGAGAGTCCCCAACATGTCGTCGAGGCTGCTCTCGATCTCGCCCGTTCTTGCCGGCGCCTCCCATGCTCCGCACCGATCGAGATCCATTTCCGGCGCCGCCGCGCCGGAGACTTCGGAGCTCTCGAAGAGGCACTCCGCCAGCAGGTGCAGCGCGCGCACCCGCTCCAATCCGGCATCGGGCAGATCGGCGGCTGCCTGGCGCAGGATGCTTAGATCCGCGTCCGCGGGGAGAAAGACGATTCCAGCCACGTTGTTCCCAACCGCGGCGGTTCGATAATGTTCCATCAGCGCCAGCAGCAGCCTGGCGCCAGGCGCACGTACGGGCCCTTCGAAACCCCGCAGAGCCCCCTGGCAGAGAAGCCCGGCTTGCTCCCAATCTCCTTCTCCGCCTCTCCAATACAGCATGTCTGCCAGGGCGGTTCGAATGCGCGCGTCGCCGGCCTGCAACTTCCGGCTCTCTGCCGGCGCGGGGGGCTGTCGCAGGCGGTCGCAGACCTTGCGCCAACTGTCATCCCACACCTTGGCCGCGGTCTCGCTGTCGCCGGTCATCCAATAAAGGCGGCCGGCAGTCAGGACCAGGTCCGGGGCGAAGCTGTAAGCCGGGTATTGCTTTCGGTTAATGTTCCGGTACGGATTGTTGCGGGCATCGCTCTTCCAATAGAAGCAGCTCCAGGTCACCTCTTCTGCCTCCGGCTGCGCGCAAAAGGCCAGCCATTTTCCCAAGGCTCCGCCGCGGCGAAGGCCGTAATACCGCAGGGCATACCCCGCGTCGGAGCAGCCCAGGTAGTTCAGATGGTATTCGCCCTCCCGCCACAGGACGTCGATGGTGCCGGGCTTCGGTTCCGCGGCCAGGGCCAATACCGGGCTGTCGGGCAGGTTGGGAACCCGGTGCAAGGCATCAAACACTCTCGTCGAGTATTTTTCGGAGCCGCGCCGCCATTCGCGCCAGCCTGTCTCGAGCACGGCCCGAAGATGCGGCGGCGTAAACTCGTGGCGCCCGGGGCCTACTCCCACCATCGTCTGAATGAGACCGGCGTCTTCCAACACCTTCACGCATTGCGCGATCCGTTGCGCGGTGAGGCTCGAGTCCACTTCGCGGAGGTGCCGGATCAGCGCGCGGAAATGGCTATCGGGAATGCGATCCTGGTGAAATCCGAGGAGGTATTTCAGCACCTCTTTGCAGTTTTCGCCTTCCGGCCTCCGCTTGATGGATTCGATCAGTTCCTCGGCGATGCGCAGGTCGTGAGTCAGGAATTCGTCGAACCGCGCCAGGAGTTCGCGCTCGCCCCAGCTTAGGATGGAGGCCGGCGGGTTGCTGTCGTTCTCCAGCCCCGCCAGGAAAGTAAGCAGCAGGCCGGGATCGTCGGCAACCTCGGTGAAGTTCTGCTCCAGCAGTCTCACCTGCTCGGCGATGCGCTCGTCTTTGAAGTAGCTCCACAGTAGCGCCATGACCTGGGCCCGCGTCGGCGGCGCCAGCTCCACCAGTTCCCAGCCGTTCTGCCGGGCATTCTCCGGCTCCAATTCCTGCGCCACGTGAGCATGTTCGGGAAGGCGCAGCTTGGGGTTCGCCGGGTTGTATGCCGCCAGAATGAAAAGGGAGCTCCTGGACTTCTGCGCCGCCTCATACAGGCCGGCAATGCTGCCGAAGCTTCCGCCATCCAGCGCGTCAAGGTCGTCGATCAGGATTGCCAGCGTCTGGCGCTTTCCCGCCAGGCGGCGCAGGATCTCCGTTTGCTTCTTGCGCAGATCCTCCTTAACGACGGCGCGTATTTCGTCGGGCGTGCGGACACGCCAGGCATTGGCCCACGCGTCCGATGAATCTCTGTCGAACCGCACCTTGGCCCAGGCGTAGAGCACCCATATGAGCAGCAGGCCCGCGCTGGCCAGCCCGATCGTCGTTCCACGTCTTTCGAGCCACAAGACAACTTTTGCGTACTCGGGCTTTTGCCAAACGTCGAGCAGGAACCGCGCGCTGTTTGCGGTGATCGTTGCCGTGAGGACCGAGGCAAACGTCAGCGCCGCGGCTTTGACGAACAGAGCCAGGCGATTCACCACCGAAAATACGGTGTCGAACAACCTGGCCAGCCAGATCCGGCCGGCCCCGGTCAGTCCAGGCTGCTGGTTGATCAGTTCTTCGAGAAAGACCTTTTCATAGAAGCTCTCACCGTCCGCCAACCGGTTCCGGTGGTCCAGGAACGAAACCAGCCGGCAATTGCCGTTCTGTGCCAGTCCCTCTTCGACTACCAGGAGCAAGTCCGACGTGCCGCAATTCGATCCGCCCCACCTGGCGGCGGGCGGGGAGTCGTCCAATTCCGGCTGGGAGGATGCTCGTTGCTCCGGGTACGGGCTGTGGACTACCACGAACCGCGAAATGCGCGAATAGGGGGATTGGCAATCCTCGAATTCTTTCCTCACTCGCTGGAGCGCCTTGCTGGTATGAAATCGCTCTTCGCGAATATGTTTCCGGAGACTTCGTTCCGGCTCCTGGATAAGACTTGAGTTTTCGACGTCCAATTTCCCCTCCAAATTTTGGAAATCGGTTCCGGATTTCTTATTGGGGTATTATACTACCCGTTCCCGTCCGGAGCGCCGTGTCGCCCGCCATTTGTGGTACTGGGTGACAATCGCGGCTTGCTACACTTGCCATAAGCAATGTCCGAACCCTACATCCGCGCGCGCGGTCTTGGCAAGACCTTTAAGTCCGGCGATGCGGATCTGGTGGTTTTCTCCGACCTGGATCTGGACGTTCATCGCGGTGAAATGCTCGCCCTCGTGGGCGAATCAGGCGCCGGCAAATCCACGCTGTTGCATCTGTTAGGCGGTCTGGACAGGCCTTCCGACGGTACGATATACTACGGTGGAACAGAGATTTCCGCACTCGCAGACTCGGCTCAAGCGGACTTTCGCAACCGGGAAATTGGTTTCGTTTGGCAGATTCACTATCTTCTGCCGGAGTTCACGGCGCTGGAGAACGTGATGATGCCTTTGCTGATTCGCAGGTGGCCGCATGCCAGGGCCGCTTCCGAATCGCTGGCAAGGTTGGATGAGGTGGGGTTGCGCGCGCGGTCGTCACATCGCGCGGGCGAATTGTCGGGAGGAGAACAGCAGCGTGTGGTACTGGCTCGGGCGCTGGTCGGTAGACCGTCCGTTCTGCTCGCCGACGAACCCACCGGGAACTTGGATTTCCGGACCGGAGAAATGATCTTCGAACTGCTGGCAGGTCTGCACCGCAACCACCAGCTCACTTCGGTTCTCGTCACTCACAACCTCTCGTTCGCGCGGCGCTGCGACCGCGTACTAACCATGGAAAAAGGTGGCCTGGTACCCGGGGAGGCGAATTGATTCGAATCCTGGGTGCGGGCGGGAGTATCTTTAGGTCATAGGGGGCTCTAGGTTCTATGTTTGAGCGATACACGGAGAAGGCGCGGCGGGTGATCTTTTTCGCGCGGTACGAGGCTAGCCAGTTCGGCAGCCCCTACATCGAAACCGAGCATCTGCTCCTGGGCCTGTTGCGGGAAGACAAGGCGCTGGCAAACCGCTTCCTGCGTTCGCATGCCGCGGTGGAATCGATCCGTAAGCAGATCGAGGGACACACCACCATCCGCGAGAAGGTCTCCACTTCCGTGGACCTCCCGCTGAGCCACGAGTGCAAGCGCGTGCTGGCCTACGGAGCTGAAGAAGCCGAGCGCTTGAATCACAAGCACATTGGAACCGAACACCTGCTGCTGGGACTGCTGCGCGAAGAGAAGTGCTTCGCCGCGGAGATCCTGCACGAGCGCGGCTTGCGGCTGTCCACGATCCGGGAGGAATTGGCGCGTTCGCAGAATGAAAAGGTGGCGTCCGCCCGACCCAAGGAAAGCTCGCTACTGGCGGAGTTCAGCCGCGACCTGACCCAAGCCGCTATGGATAACACGCTGGACCCGCTCATCGGACGCGACTACGAACTGGAGCGGGTGGTGCAGATTCTCTGCCGCCGCACCAAGAACAACCCCGTGCTGATCGGCGAGCCCGGTGTGGGCAAGACCGCCATCGTGGAAGGCCTGGCTCAACGCATCGCCGAAGGCGACGTCCCGTCGTTCCTGGCCGACAAGCGCATCCTGGCGCTCGATCTTTCCCTCATCGTGGCCGGCACCAAGTACCGCGGCCAGTTCGAAGAGCGCCTCAAGACCATCATGAAGGAACTGATGGAGAACCAGAACGCCATCATCTTCATCGACGAGCTGCATACCCTGGTTGGCGCTGGCTCGGCGGAAGGCTCGCTGGACGCCGCCAACATTTTGAAGCCGGCCCTCTCGCGTGGGGAGATCCAGTGCATCGGCGCTACCACTCCGTCCGAGTTCCGCAAGTCGATCGAGAAGGACAGGTCGCTGGAGCGCCGTTTTCAGGCGGTCAAAGTTCCCCCGCCGAGCGAAGCCGACGCCATCAAGATTCTGTTCGGCATCAAGGATCGCTACGAGAAGTTCCACGCAGTGGCATATACGGACGATGCAGTGGAGACCGCAGTCTACACTTCCAGCCGTTATATTCCCGACCGCTACCTGCCCGACAAAGCCATTGACCTGATCGACGAGGCGGGCGCGCGCGTGAAGCTGCGCCAGACCACGCTGCCGGCCGACCTGGCCGACATCCAGAAGCGCATCAAGTTCATCGTGCATCGCATGGAGAACGCCATCGCCAACCACGAGTTCGAGAAGGCGCGCTTCTATTCCGACGAGGAGCGCAAAGAGCGCGAGAACATGCGCCAACTGCGCGAGAAGTACAACCTGGACGACTCCTCCACCGGGTGCGTGACCAAAGACGACATCGAAGACGTCGTGGCCCGCTGGACCGGCGTCCCGATGACTTCGATCAAAGAGGAAGAGATCACCAAGCTGCTGCGGATCGAAGAAGAGCTGCACAAGCGCGTGATCAGCCAGGAGAAAGCCATCTCGGCGCTGGCGCGCGCCATTCGGCGTTCGCGCGCTGGATTGAAATCGAGCAACCGGCCGGCCGGCTCGTTCCTGTTCCTTGGCCCCACGGGCGTGGGCAAAACGGAAGTCGCCCGCGCGTTGGCCGGCTTCCTGTTCGGCAGCGAGAAGAGCCTGGTGCGTTTCGACATGTCCGAGTACATGGAGAAACACTCGGTCTCCAAGCTGATCGGTTCGCCCCCCGGATACGTTGGCTATGAGGAAGGCGGCCAGCTCACGGAGCGGGTGAAACGCAACCCATACTCGATCATCCTGCTGGACGAAATCGAGAAGGCCCATCCGGACATTTACAACATCCTGCTGCAGGTGTTTGAAGACGGCCAGTTGACCGATGGGCTGGGCAACCAGGTGGACTTCAAGAACACCATCATCATCATGACTTCGAACCTGGGTGCACGCTTCCTGGAAAAGCGCGGCCATCTGGGGTTCTCCACGCCGGTGGGCGAGGGGATCCCATCGAAGGTCGAGGACATGGTGCGCAGCGAGGTCAAAAAGGCGTTCAACCCCGAATTCCTGAACCGTTTGGACGAAGTGATCCTCTTCACCTCGTTGACCGACGACGACCTGATCAAAATCATCGATCTTCTGGTGACCCAGATCAACGGCAACCTGGTGGCCAAGCAGGTGAAGATCAAGCTCGCGCCCGACACCGCCAAGTACATTCTGGAGAAGACCTGCGCTGATCGCAGCTACGGAGCGCGCCCGCTGCGGCGCGCCTTGCAGAAGTATATCGAGGATCCGCTCTCCGAGGCTCTAATACAGGGCACGCTGCCGCGTCCTTCAGAGCTCGAGGTTTACTTGGGCGATACGGGTATCTTCTATCGCCCGGTGAACGTTGAGGTGGAGACACCGGTGCCGGCCGGCGGGCCGGCCGAAGCGCCCGCGGGCACGCTGCTGTACACGTTCGAGTAAGTCGGATCGGCGCTCGATTTGGGGCAGCCAATCCTGGCTGCGGACTCGCTTTCCAGCGGGTCAAGCCGGCTACGGGCGGGATTACCCGCCCCACATCGGCAGCGGTGCTGTGTGGCAAGCGCCGCCTGAGCTGCCTTTTGGCTCTGTGCCGCCTACTTCCAGCTACAATGGGATTCGCATGAAGCGCAATCTTGCACTCTGCATTGTGGCGTTTTCCGCTCTGCTCCTGCTTTCGTGCCGCCACAAAGCGCCGGCGGGCGTTGCAGCCGAGGTAAACGGTCACGCGATCACCAACTCGGAGCTCGACAAGATCTATCAAACACAATTCCCGGAGCCGATCGAAGGCAGCGATGCCGATCAGGTGATGGCTCAAAAGCTGGACCTGCTCAGCCGGCTCATCACTACCGAGATCATGTGGCAGCGCGCGGAAAAAGGCGGTCTGACCGCCACTGATGCCGACATCGACACCGAAGTCAACAAAATGAAGGCACCCTACACTAAAGAGGAGTTCGAAAAGAAACTCGCCGAACGACACATGACCCTCAACGACTTGCGAGCCCAGTTCCGCCGCGACCTGACGGTCAACAAGCTGATCAACAAAGAGATTACGTCCCACATCAACATCACCGATGCCGACGTGACCAACTACTACAACGCCAACAAGGCGGTTTTCAATTCTGCCGAACCTACCATTCACATGGCGCAGATCCTGGTGACGCCCAATCCCGACCCCAACGTGCGCAACCTGAAGAACAGTAAAGCCCAGAATGCCGCGGATGCCAAGGCCAAAATACAAGACATTCTGCACCGCCTACAGTCGGGCGAGGATTTCGGGATGCTGGCGCAGAGCTACTCCGAGGACTCGGCTACGGCCCCCAACGGCGGCGACATGGGATTCGTACCCACCTCGCAACTGGAGCGGCTAAGCCCCGAATTGCGCAAGATGCTGGAGTCGCTCCAGCCGGGCGGACTGACCGGAATCCTTTCGATGTCTGACGGATTCCGTGTCCTGAAAGTGTTCGAGAAGGAGCCTGCTGGGCAGCGCGATCTCAACGATCCTCGGGTGCAGCAGAAGATTCGCGAAACTCTGCTGAACCGCAAAGAGAATCTTCTGACCGCGGCCTATTACGAAACCGCGCGCAACAACGCCAAGATCGTCAACTACCTCGCGCAGCAGGTTGTGGACAACGCCGGCGCCAGCAAATAGCTGGAGCCTTGCGCTACTTGGTGTGCCCCACCTCGTACACGTAGATCGTGTATTCGATGCCAGCCTTGACGTGTTCGACGGCTGACGGTTTCCATCCCTTAATGGGAAATTGATTGGAGACCACGCGGGTACCGGGCCTCAGATACTTCTCCAGGCTCGGCCGCAGCCGCTCGTTAGACGTGGTCATCAAATACATGGTCACCACGGTTGCAGGGCTGAAATCCACATGGAACACGTTGCCTTCCACGATGGAGGCGCGATCTTCCAGACCCAAAGCCTTGATGCGCTGCTCCGCCTTGCGGCACAGGTCCGGAACCACTTCCACTCCCACCGCCTTGGCGCCGAACTTCTGCGCCGCGGCGATCACAATGCGGCCGTCTCCGCTGCCGAGATCGTAAACAACGTCGCCAGCCTTGACGTGGCCAGCCTCCAGCATCTTCTCCACTACCGCGTCCGGTGTGGGAATCGAAGGCGCAAGATTCTCGGCAGGCGAGAATTTTTGGGCCCAACTGGAGGTCGCAATCAGAGCCAGCAACAGCGTACCAAGGAACACCCGCATGAGACTATTGCACGGACGCGTTAGCCGTAGCCGTCCTCCCTGACTTCGATTTTACTATGCGGCCCACGATTTCGGTCCACGCAAAGAACAAATCGCGCGGACGGGTGATGGTGTACTCCGCGCCCTTAAGGAACCGGACGACGCTGCCGATGGCGTCCCTCCACGGGTTGGCCTGCGGGTACAGATTGTAATTCATGTAGAAGATCGGAAACTTGACGTCCGCGAGCTGTTTCAGCGAGTCCGCCGAGATGCCGTCATCCAGCATCACCTTCGGCCCGGCGAAAACCAGGGCGTCCGGCGCCTCCTTGGTCTCCTTGACTTCCTGGGTCATGAGCTGCGTTAGAAACTCAGTATCGCTGTGTTTCTGTGCCAGGTGTTTGAGATTCACCGTGCCCAGGTGGAGCGACTTCAGGGCATCGCCCAGAGCCGGGAAGTTGATCTGCGACGCGTCGTCCTGCCGGTAGATCACCCTCTGTTCTTGCATGTTGTACGCGACAACCGAGAACCTGTTGATGCGCGGTTCGCGCGCGATACTGCGCAGGATCGAAATCAGCGCGGCGGTATCGTGCGGCTGCAGCGCCGCCGAAGTCGAGTCCTGCGGAGCGAAATTCATGATGACCTTGACGTTCAGCGCGCTGTCGCGTTGGTCCCGCTGAACCGGCGGCTCTTGCTTGAACGGCTCCGTGTCAGCTGGCTGAACCGCGTCGGCGGCGATATCCAGCACCATGGGCTTGTCCTTGGCTGCCAGGCTGGCTTCCGAATCCCAGTGGAAGGAACACATGCGCTCCGCGCGGTCGCGCATCAGCCAGTCAATGTGATACTTGCCTTCGCCGACGTTGAAAGTGCCTTGCAGGTATGCGAGCCCGTTCTCGTCATTGTCTATAGACGGCACTGAAATGCGCTGCGAGAGGTAGACGGGATCATCGGAGCGGTCCTCGGGGACCACGCGGAACACCATGGTGAGCTGGTTTTCCGATCCCGCCAGCTCTTTCAGAGGGACGCTAACTTCGTAGCCGGCGTGGAACTTGAGGTCGAAACCCAGGTTGGGTTTGTCAGGGGTCACCGTGCAGGGCAGATCCTTGCGGTTCTCTGTGGATTCCAGTATGGCGGCATCTGAATTGAAGATGCGCACCTGGCCGCCGGGCGTGACTGCCGGAATCAGATCCTGCGCGGAGAGCACGGCGAACGGAATCAGCATCAGACCGGTACCCAGTGCTGATTTCCAGGCTAGACCGCCTCCGATCCGTGACTTTGGCGCCTGCACCATTGACCGATGTATCCCGCTCTCCGGCGTCCCCACCAACCGCGGAGATGGCTTGAAAGTATTATGGCGCAAAACCCCGCCGCCCGAAAGCTGAATTCGCACATTTCGTTGGGGTGTAGAGTACTGGCAACTATAGTTGACAGGTTAGGGATTAAAAAACCCTGGTGCCCAATCAGGACGCCAGGGTCGAAACACTTTCGAACAGACCGAACCGCGCTTGGCGGACTCCATGAGCCCGACAAACCACGGTAATTTTACAATATCATCTCTTTGCGGCTCGGGGCAAGTTGCGGTCCGTCTGCCGAGATGATAGGCTTCGAACATCTGGAGGGTTGATGACCAAGTTGTCTGCAGCGCTTTACTCAGCGGCAATGGCCGCGAGTCTTTTCGGCCAGGCAGTCCAGCCGGGACATACCCAACTGAAGGTGGGGGACATAGCCCCGGATTTTGAACTGCCCGCCACTACGCCGCCGCGCAGCAAAGTGAAGCTGTCCGATTTCCGCGGCAAGTTCAACGTGGTGCTGGCCTTTTTCCCAGCCGCGTTCACCGGTGGCTGAACCAAGGAAGTGCAAGCATACCAGGCTGGTATGCCAAAATTCGATGCATCGGAGACCAAGGTCTTCGGCATCAGCACGGACAACACTCCCTCCCAGGCCGAATTCGCGGCCAAAAACAACTTGACATTCCCGCTGCTTAGCGATTTCGCCAAGCGCCAGGTGGCCACCGCCTACGGTGTCTTACTTCCGGAATTGGGAATGGCCAATCGCGCCACCTTTGTCGTCGACAAAGAAGGCAAAATTGCATGGATTCAGGAGGGAAATCAGGCCATCGATCCAAGCGGCGCCGACACCGCTTGCAGTCGCCTGGCGCACAAGACGGGCCAGTGACGGCGCGAGCCTGTTAGCCGGGCGCTACTTCGGTAAGCTGCAACTTCAGTAGCGCCCCACACTTGCCGCAGACCAGCGACTTTTCATCGGTCATGTACACCGCCGTGGAGTCGCATTTGGCGCACGCTGCCGTCGGATCGGAAGGCTCGGGCAGCGGATCGGGCGCCACGATTCCGGGGAGCGTTCCGCCAGTGGCCGTGGTCACCGGCTCGAACGTGGTCCCGCACGCCGCGCACACGTGATTAAAACAGCAATTGGGCGTGCAGCTGTAGAAGGTTTCCGCCGACGCGCACACCGGGCAGCGGATCTCCAGCTTGCGCGTCCTCACGCTATTTCTTTTCCAGACCGAAGAACTCCGGATCGAAGACCGGTGGCGTGCTCTTCTGCAGTTCGTCGATTGCCTTCTTGGTCTGTTCGGGCTTGAGGCGATTCTCCAGGTCTGCCCGCACGTCTTCAAAGTCTTTGTTGTCGTGGGATTCAACCCTGATGAGATGGTAGCCGTACTGACTCTTCACCGGCTCGCTAAGATCGCCCGGCTTGAGTGCAAAGGCCGCCTGTTCGAATGACGGCACCATCTGCCCGTGATGGAATGTGCCCAGGTCGCCACCATTCGCACCGGAGGCGGCGTCGTCCGATTCACGTTTCGCAACCGCCGCGAAGTCCGCACCGCCCTGAATCTCCTTGCGCAGGTCCTGAACTTTGGCCAGCGCTTCGGCATCGGAAAGATCCTTCTGCCCCGGTTTGACCGGCACCGGCGAACCCTGGAACCGGATCAGGATGTGGCGGGCGTGCACCTGTTCGAATTCAGCCTTGTGACCGTCGTAATACTTGTGCAAGTCCGCATCGCTCGGCTTTAGATTCTTCCTGATTTCATCCGCAGTCAGCCCCGCCAGGACATTTGCCTGTTGGAACGTCACCAGAGTCTGGTAGTCCGTAGTCTGGTCCAGCTTGAGCCGCCTGCCTTCCTGCGCCAATTCGAGGATCTGCACCACGAAGTCCGCGAATTGCTTTCTCCCCGGGCCGCGTGCCGCGGCTTGGTTCTGCTGCGGAAGCAAGCCGATCAGCCGGTCGAACTGCGCGGCCGTAATCTTGGTATCCGCGACGGTGATAACAACCCGATCCGGCGGGACTGTCGGCCCTTTGGGCAACAGGTTGCCAACATCCAGCTTCACGTCTGGCGGCGGTTGGGAGGGTTTGGGCGGCGGAGTCTGGCCCAGCAGACAAGCCGCTGGCACCAGCAACAACAAACTGCGGAGATCCTTCATTTCCTAATGATACCAGCGGGCGTCAGTTCACTGCGCCGGTTCCACCACGGCCGACATCGACCCCTGAGATCGCTCCAACCGCCAATCCGGGCCGTAGGCGTGGATCTGGTCCCGCGCGAATTCCGCTTCCGGCAACTCACACGTGATCAGCACCGTGCGTCCGCAGCGATCCACCTCTTCGGCGTGACGATACGCCTGGTCCAGCGTGAAGATGAAAATCCGCTGTAGCATTTCGATCACGTAGTCGTAGGTGTGGTCGTTGTCGTCTAGGAGCACGACCCGATACAGGGGAACTAACTGGTCCCGCTCGATGACTTCCGTTTCAGGAGCAACCGACGGCTTCGGCATGCACTCCGGCAAAGCCGGTATCCACAGTATCTCGCTTGAGGCAGCCTCCCGACAACCTGCGTCAAAATGGGAGGTGGCTCAGTATTGCTTTGAGGGAGCGGGTCCCATGCAAAAGACGGTCTACCTCGACAACCTTGCCACCACGCCGGTGGATCCCCGCGTCCTGGAGGCCATGCTGCCCTACTTCGGTCCCAAGTTCGGCAACGCCGCCAGCCGCAGTCACCGCTTCGGATGGGAGGCGGAACAGGCGGTCGAGCTTGCCCGCAAACGCGTGGCGGAGTTGGCTGGCGCGCTGCCTCGCGAGATCGTATTCACCAGCGGCGCCACCGAATCCAACAACCTGGCGATCAAGGGCGCCATGGAAGCTTACCGCGCCAAGGGCAATCACATCGTGACCGTGGCGACCGAACACAAAGCCGTGCTCGACCCCGTTCGCCGCATGGGACAGGCCGGATGCCGCGTCACCGTGCTGCCGCCGCAGCAGGACGGACTGCTCGACCTGCAACGCCTGCGCGACTCCATCCTTCCTGAGACCGTGCTGGTGAGCGTGATGTACGCCAACAACGAGATCGGCGTTATCCAGCCGGTGCGCGACACCGGGGCGATCTGCGGCGAAAAGGGCGTGCTGTTCCACTGCGACGCGGCTCAGGCCTTCGGCAAAGTGCCCATCGACGTGGTGGCCGACCACATCGACCTGATGTCCCTCAGCGCCCACAAGATGTAT
>Ga0335081_10006970_pt1 | contig 18030 bp, 13 predicted proteins | sample Lox_Sample_35_FD_206713 | JGI IMG/M metagenome (GOLD analysis project Ga0335081, IMG submission 206713) | Soil microbial communities from Loxahatchee National Wildlife Refuge, Florida, United States - Lox_Sample_3.5 | ecosystem: Environmental > Terrestrial > Soil > Wetlands | place: USA... | reverse complement strand
ATCTACGTTTGCGAGATGCTGGATTACCCGGACGATCCGCCCGCGGGTAAGCCGGCGCGCTCACGCATCATTTTGCTCGAGGACACAGACGGCGATGGGAAGCCGGACAAGCGCACAGTTTTCGCCGATAACGTGCTCGAAGTGAGCGGCATCATGCCATGGAAGGGCGGGCTCATCGTTACCAGCGCGCCTGACATCTTGTATTTCAAGGATACGGACGGCGACGGCAAGGCCGATGTGCGGCAAGTGCTCTATACGGGCTTCCCGAAGGTGAACCCGGAGGCGCGCGTCACCAACCCGCGGTACGGAATCGACAACTGGGTCTACGTAGCGAACGATGGCCAGAACGGGCGCATCACTTCACCTGACCATCCGGACCGGCCGCCGGTGCTGGTGCGTGGGACGGATTTCCGCTTCCATCCGCTGCGGGGCCTCGCGGAGCCGGCGTCTGGGCCCACGCAATTCGGCATGAGTTTCGATGACTGGGGCAACCGATTCATGTCCCATAACACCGTCCACATTCGCGAGGCCGTGGTGCCCATGCAGTACCTGATCCGCGCGCCGCTGCTCGAAGTGGATCACGTTTCGCAGGATATTTCGGATCACGGGCAAGGCGAGGCGCGGATGTATCCGTTGACGCAACCGCAGAAGTGGCGCAGGGAGCGTACGCAACTGCGGCAGCAACGGTACAACGAGAACAAACTCAACCGTACCGAGCAGGTGGGCGGCTGGTTCACCGCGGCTACCGGCAACACCGTTTACAACGGCGACGTGTTTCCGAAAGAGTACTGGGGCAATGCGTTTACCGGCGACGTGAGCGGCAACCTGGTGCATCGCGACATTCTGATACCGGATGGTGTCACCTTCATAGCGCACCGGGCGGAGCCGAACGAGGAGTTTCTGGCTTCGACTGACATCTGGTTCCGGCCGTGCAATTTCGCCAACGCGCCCGACGGCAATCTGTATCTGACCGACATCTACCGCGAGTTCATCGAAACACCGGAATCAATTCCCGAGGAAATCAAGAAGTACATGAATTTCTGGAGCGGCGTGGATAAAGGCCGCATTTACCGGATCGTGCCCAACCATCCGCTGCGCACGCGCGATCTGAAGCCGAATCTGGGCACGGCAACGACAGCGGAACTGGTTACGCAGCTCTCCAGCACCAACGGTTGGCACCGGATGACGGCGCAGCGGCTGCTGGTGGAACGGCAGGATCGGGCCGCTGTGCCGCTGTTAAAGGATCTGGCGCAGAAAAGTGATTACCCGTTAGCACGATTACACGCGCTTTGGACACTTGAGGGGCTCTCGGCGCTCGATGCGCCGGTGGTCGTGGCCGCGTTGAAAGATCCACACCCGGGAATCCGCGAGCATGCCCTGCGGCTGGCCGAGGAAATCACGACGGAGCCGGCCGTCATCAACGCGGCGCTGGCACTGAGGAATGACAAGGAACCGCGGGTTCTGTATCAGCTCGCGTTTACACTGGGGCAGTTCAAAGATCCGCGCGCCCTGGCTGTGCTGACCGATCTGGCACGCGACCACGGGGGAGAGTCCTGGTTTCGCACGGCGATTCTGAGCTCACTGAATGACACCGCGTCCGAGTTTTTCCATTTGTACCTGTCGCGCAACCAATTCCAACTCAATCCCGTTTTTCTGGATCAACTGGCGGCGCTGATCGGGGCCAAGCACGATCCCAATGAGATCCGGCGTTTCCTAACGGTGGAGGAGGCTCTGCTGCCGACGCATCCGAATGAAGGCGCGGCGGGATTGTTCGGGCTGGCGAAGGGGCTGCAGCTTGCCAGTGTGCATGATCTGGCCGTTGCCGGCGCCGAGGTGAAGGTCGCGGGATTCCTGAACAATCCGTCAGAAAGTGTGCAAAAGGCGGGTTGGGAAATCGCCGAACATCTGCAACTGAACTGGTTGGTGCAGAGGGCATCGCGGGACGCGGTGGCCGGTGGGTTACCGCTGCCGCACCGGGCCGCGGCAGTGCGCGCGCTGCGAGGGGGGCAGTTGGCCGCGGTGAAGCCGATTCTCGATCAGGTTCTGGCTTCCAACCCGCCGCCTGAACTACAAGTAGCGGCGGTCATGTGCCTGGCGTCGTTCCCAGACGCTTCGGTCGCTCCGCTGCTCATCGGCAACTGGAAGACCTACGGCCCCGATGCTCGCAAGCAGGTCATTGCCGCTCTGCTGAGCCAGCGCGACCGTGTGCCGGTGCTGCTGAAAGCCATCGAGGATCATCAAGTGGACATGCCGGCGGTAGACATCGCGGCGCGGTCGCGGCTGATGGATGACGCAGACCCTTCGATCGCTCAGCGCGCGCGGAACTTGTTTCAGAATGCCTCCACGGATCGGGCCAAGGTAGTGGAGAGCTATCACGATGTCGTCAAGATGACCGGCGACGAGGGACGAGGCAAGAAAGTCTTTGACGCAAACTGCGCTAAGTGCCACATGCCGCGCGCGCAGGGCGGGCGCGTGGGGCCGGACCTTTCCGGTGTGAACAACAAGACTAAAGAAGAGCTGCTTACGTCGATTCTCAATCCGAGCTACGCCATCGAGCCGCATTACGTGCATTACGTCGTCACGACGAAGGACGGCCAGATTCACGACGGAATCATCGCCAGCGAAACGCCCGGAGCCATCACTTTGCGCGGCGGCGCGGAGAACGACGAGACGATTCTTCGTTCGAATATCGCCGAAGTTCGCGCCTCCAGCGTGTCGCTGATGCCCGAGGGTCTGGAGCAGTCGATGAGCCGGCAGGATATTGCGGATGTGATCGCATATCTGCGGGCTGGACTGTAGATCTAGTAAGATGTCCCGGCGATTTCGTAAGTGTTAGGCCGGACGTGCCCGGCCCCCACATCGCAACCCCTTGTAGGGGCGAGGCAATGCCTCGCCTTCGTTCGAGCTCTATCGAATCGCCGGGAGGTCTTACTAGAACGGCGTGTCCACCCAACCGTGTTTCGCCGAGCTTTCGATCATCTTCTCGCAGATCTGCACGCCGTGCAGGCCGTCCGCGAAATCCGGGTATTCAACCGGCGCCGAGCGGTCCGCTACCGTCTTGTAAAACCGGCGGAAGATCTGCTTGAACGTATCGTCATAGCCTTCGCTATGGCCGCCGGGAAGGTCAGCGTAGCCGCGCGCTTTGGGATCCATCAGCGACGGGTCCTTGACGATGACCTCGTTGGGGCTGTTTCGATGGCCCAACCACAACTCATCCGGCCGCTCCTGGTTCCATGCCGCGGAGCCCTTCGTCCCATAGATTTCGAACGCGAAGCCGTTCTTGCGGCCGGCGGCGAGCTGGCTCACGGTAAACGCGCCTCGCGTGCGGTCGCCGAGGCGGATAATCAGGGACACGAAATCTTCCGTGTCAATCGGCACTTCGTCGTAATCTTCGGGTTTGAGGGTCTTGCCCGAGAAGGTTTCCACTTCTCCCTTCGGCCGTTTCCGCGTCTTGTGAAACGTCGCGGCGTCGGCGCAGAGTGATGTGATGCGCTGCCCTGTCAGGTGCTGGATCATGTCGCACCAGTGCGTGCCCAGGTCGGCGAAAACGCGCGACCGCCCCCCCGCTTTCGATTCAATGCGCCAGTTCCAATCGGTATCGTAGAGGAGCCAGTCCTGCGAATACGTGCCCTGCACCACGAGTATTTCGCCCAGGTCGCCGTTTTCGCGAAGGCGCCGGAGGTGTTGCACCATCGGGTAATAGCGCAGGTTGTGGTTCACGCAGTTGGCCAGGTTCTTGGCCTTAGCGAGCTTGACCATCTCCTCGGCTTCAGCCACCGTCATGGCCAGCGGCTTCTCGCACACCACGTGCTTGCCGGCTTCGAGCGCGGCTTTCGCCATGGGAAAGTGCAGCGCGTTAGGCGTGCAGATGTGGACCGCGTCAATTTCCTTGTCGGCCAGCAGCGTGTGATAGTCTCCGGAGCTGCGCTCGATGCCCATCTCACCGGCGAATTTTTTCGCCAGTGCGTCGTTGTATTCCGCAATCGCCGCCACTTCCACGTTGTTCTGCCTGCGGATGCCCTCCACGTGAACTCTTCCCACGAATCCGGTTCCGAATACTGCCGCTTTGAGTTTTCGCATAGTGTTTTTCCGAACCGACTAATGTATCGCAAACGGCGGGATGTTGGCATTTCCCACAGGCTCGGCATGCGCGACGGGATTTGCGAAGTCTTTCTAATTCTTTCGTAGTATTTTTAACAAGTTCAGGTTATAATCCTCCGATCGGGAGGAGAGGCTCATGCATCGGCTTAGCATTGTTGGGGTAGCGTTGTGTGCGGTTCTCGCGGTCGCGCCGTTGTGCGCGCAAACTACTGCGGGTTCAATAGTTGGGACGGTGACCGATCCCAGCAGCGCGGTCATAGCAGGCGCCACGATCACGGTCACCAACATGGATACGAGTATTGCCGTCAAGACCACGACGGACGCATCGGGCGAGTACGTCGTGACGCCGCTCAATGTCGGTCGGTACACGGTAACTGTTGAAGCCACGGGGTTTAAGCGTTCCGTACGTTCCGATATTCAATTGAACGTACAAGACCGGCTTCGCGTGGATGCCAAGCTGGAAGTCGGTGCCGTGACAGACACGGTTGAGGTGGCGGCTGCGGCTCCAGCCCTTGAGACCGACACTTCTTACCTTGGCGAGGTGGTGGAAAGCCAGCGGATTGTTGACCTGCCGCTCAACGGCCGATTCTTTACCCGGCTGGCCGTGCTGACGGCCGGAACCGCTCCCACGCCTGCCGGCGCGCGCGACGAGAACACCGGCGGATTCAGCGCCAATGGCGTACGGCCGTACCAGAACAACTTCCTGCTCGACGGCGTGGACAACAACAGCCTGTCCGAAGACCTGGTTAGCCAGCAGAGCTTCGTGATCGGCCCCGCACCGGATGCGATCCAGGAGTTCAAAGTACAAACCAACTCGATGAGCGCGGAGTTCGGCCGGTCGGGCGGCGCGGTGCTGAACGTGACCATTAAATCGGGCACCAACGAACTGCACGGCACAGCGTACGAGTTCCTCCGCAACAGTGATCTCGACGCCAACAATTTCTTCAACAACGCCAACGGCGCATCTATCGCTCCCTTCAAGCAAAACCAGTTCGGTTTCAGCGTGGGAGCGCCCATCCTGATCCCGAAAGTCTACAACGGCAAAAACCGGACGTTCTTCTTTTTCGATTACCAGGGAACGCGCATTCGCACCGGCCAGACGTTTCTGGCCACGGTGCCAACGGATGCCATGCGGGTGGGCAATTTCGCGGGCGAGGCCGGCGTTCCGTTCAACACCATTTACGATCCCAACACGGGTTCCATCAATGCCGCGGGAGACGCTGTCGGACGTTTGCCGTATGCGGGAAACCAGATTCCCCAATCGCAGTGGAATCCGATCGCGGCAAAGCTGTTGAGTATGTTCCCCGAGCCCAACGTTCCGGGGCAGGTGAACAATTTCGGGCCGGCAAACAATTACCTGAGCAATCCTGTTGAACCCAACGATACCAATCAATTCGATCTGCGCATCGATCACAGGATCTCCGAAGCGGACTCGATTTTCGGCCGCTTCAGCTATTCCAACAACACCGACAACCCGCCGGGCCCCATACCTCCGCCGCTCGATGCGGCTTCATTCTCGTCGGGTAACTTCCTCAACCGGCCCCGCAACGTCGTGCTGAGTGAGACGCACATTTTCAATCCGCGGCTCATCAACGAGCTACGTTTAGGCTACTCGCGGAACCGGTCCGACCGGCTTCAGTTCGATGCCAATGAGAATCTTTCCTCACAACTCGGCATCCCCGGAGTTCCGTTCGCCACCAACAATGGAGGCTTGCCGCAGTTCTCGGTGAGCGGTCTGAATACTTTCGGCAGTTCGGAATATCAGCCTACCGTCGAGACGCAGGAGGTCTATCACATTATTGATAGCGTGACGCTCATCCGGGGCCGCCATACGGTGAAGATCGGCGCGGAAATCAAGCCGCGGGTGAACTTTTCCATCTTGCAGCCGCCTGTGCCGCGCGGCGCCTTCGGGTTCGGCGGGTCGTTCACCGCGCAGAACTTAGAGAATCAATCGACCACTGGCCTGGGCACTGCGGATTTCCTGATCGGGGCGATATCGGGCGGCGCTCAGATCTCCTCGTTCATCAACGATGTGTTTCAACAGCCGGGGCAGTTCTACTATGTGCAGGACGACATTAAGATAAACCGTAAGCTCACACTCAATCTCGGTCTCCGCTACGAGTTCGTGGTGCATGCGATGGAAAAGTATAACGCCGAGGCCAATTTCAACATCGATACCAACACACTCCAAATTGCCGGCAATCGGCAGGATCCTCTGCCGCCAAGTTTCTTTCCCGAGATCGCAGTGACGCACAATGCGCCACGGAGCCTGGTACCGAATCAAAAAGACGATTTCGCGCCGCGAGTCGGCTTGGCTTACAATCTGTTCAAAAATACCGTGCTGCGGGCGGGCTACGGCGTCTTTTATTCTTCGTACGAGCCCGGACCGCTCAGTATTCCGAACCCCGGGAACAATCCGCCCTTCTTTGAGCAGGCCAACTACAACACCCTCAGTCCGCTGGTCCTGAATCCGGTCGTCGGAAATCTTTCGCAGGGTTTTCCAGCGGATGCATTGACCAATCCATCAGCCCCGTCCCTCTTCTCTCTGGATCCACATTTCACGAACCCCAATGTGCAGCATTGGCAGGCGAGCGTGCAGCAGGAGATCGGATGGAACACGGTGCTGGAGGTCGCCTATGCGGGCTCGAAGGGGACGCATCTGTATGAGTTCCGCAACGTCAACCAGATCCCAGCTTCCACTTCGTCGGTTTCGGATTACAATGCCGAGCGTCCGCGCCCCTACCTTGGTGGCGACCTGCCCTACTGGTGCGCATGCGACAGCTCGACCTACAACTCTTTGCAGACCAAATTGGAGAAGCGTTTCTCGAATGACTTGAGTTTCCTGACGGCCTTCACGTACGGCAGGTCGATCGACGAACAGTCAACCGCTTCTCTCAGTTTTCATGGCGGCGGCGGCTTTCGCAATAACTATCACCCGGAGTGGGAGAAGAGTGCGTCAGACTTCGATCAAAAGTACCGATTCGTCAACAGCTTTTCGTACATTTTGCCTATTGGCAAGGGGAAACGGTTCTTGGGCGGAATCAGCGGCGCGGGCAACACGCTGATTGGGGGCTGGGAGTTGCAGGGCATTCAATCGGCAACGACCGGAATACCATACACGATCGTCGGCCAGGGTGGCCAATCGAACACGAACGGCGATGTGGAAGAGCGGCCAGACCGCGTGGCTGGCGTGCCCCTTTATCCGTCGAATCAGAGCGTAAGCCAGTGGTACAACCCCGCGGCTTTCACGCTACAGCCGTTCGGGACCTATGGCAACTCGGGGCGAAACATTATTTACACCGCGCCGCAGGTCGATCTCGATACCTCGCTGTTCAAGGACTTCGCCGTCAAAGAGCGCATGAAGCTGCAGTTCCGCGCGGAGGTTTTCAACATGCTCAACCATCCGAATTTCCGCGCCAGCAGCCTGGTCAACCAGTTCAATGCCCCAGGGGCGGGATCGTACTCGGCTGCGCAGCCAGCACGGCAGATTCAGTTTGCGTTGAAGTTCATTTACTAACCAGGGTTCATTCCTGGTTGAAGCCGGTCGCGAAGCGGAAGGCCTCTACATAGTGGCCTTCCTTCTTCGGAACATGCGCGCGCACCTCGGCCTTGGTCTTTTCCAGCTCTGAAGTATCCCAGTCGGGCCGGTAGCGGTGTATAGAAGGTTCCCACTGGCTTACGTGCGCCATGGCGGCGTCGAGCTTCTTTTCCACAACGCTGTCGATATTCACCCAGTAGTTCGCGTCTTTGTCGGTTACGTAGTAGTAATACTCCTGCGGCACCAGCCACGGCTGTAGCCCTTCGTGCAGTTGCTGGTTAGGAAAATACAGGTGCCACTCGGCGGCACGAATCGCGTCCACCGTGTTGTTGGCGGCCATCCGGTGATCGGTTTTGTGCCAGCGGACGTATTCCGTACCCGGGTCCGGCGCCATCACAACATCGGGTCGAATCCGCCGGATGATGCCGGTCACCTCCTCCACCAGATCACGCGGATTGGCATATTCGAGCATGCCGTCGTGATATTCGAGCCACGAGATGCTCTGCTTGGGGATACCAAGAATGCGGCAGGCGTCCTCTTCCTCGTGCATGCGGATCTTCGCCAGCCGCTCGCTGGTCATATCGGGATCGTACGAGCCTTTATCGTCGTTGGTGTAAATCACGATGTGGATGTTGTTCCCGTTCTTCGCCAGGAGCGCGAGAGTTCCGGCGCAGCAGAAGGTGTCGTCGTCTGGATGCGGCGTGAACAGCAAAATCGTCTTGCCGTGCATTTCCTCGAGCCGGCCTTGCGGTTCGGCGGCAAATGCCGGAGCGACAAACGCCGCCAGCAGAGTGATTAAGGAAAGTTTCGTCATGGGTGCCTTTCCGCGACATCATATCGAACCACGAGCGCCAACGGGAGCCGCTTTTTGCCTCTGTCCGACAGAACGTCTGCGCCGGGACGGCCAGTTTTGTTGTTCCGACTGGGATCACCGTCCGCTCATGCCCCGCGTGTGCACATGCGCGAAACCGCATGCTATGATCCCCGGATGGCCGATGCTGCCTGGATGCCGACTCGTGCTTCCGCCGTCCCCGCACGCACGGATACTCCCCGGCACACGGCACTCGTCCGCGTCACTCATTGGATTACCACACTGTGTTTTTTTGCCCTGCTGGTCAGCGGAATTGAAATTGTCATCTCGCACCCGCGCTTCTATTGGGGCGAGACCGGCAATATATTCACTCCCGCGCTGTTCGAGCTGCCGATCCCGTCCTCGAGGTCATCCGTGCCGACCGGCTACGGTTACGTGCTGCCGGACCAGAACGGCTGGAGCCGGTACCTCCATTTTCAAGCCGCGTGGGTTGTGGTATTGACCGGCCTCCTGTATGCCGTGTCCGGTGTGTTTACAGGCCATTTCCGGAAAACCTTGCTTCCCGCGACAGGCGATCTTTCGTGGCGGGCGGTCTCGAGTGTAATCGCGAACCATCTGCGTTTCAAGTCGGGCGGGGAAGCAGAGGCCTGGACCTACAACGTGCTTCAGCGGCTCACCTACCTGCTCGTGATCTTCGTTCTTTTCCCCTTGGTGATCTGGACGGGCTTGGCGATGTCCCCCGCCGTTGCGTCCGCGTTTCCGTTCGCCGTGACTGCGTTCGGCGGCCAGCAATCCGCGCGCACGGTTCATTTCTTTGTCTCCGTGTTTCTTGTACTGTTCTTTCTGGTCCACGTCGTGATGGTTTATCGTGCCGGATTCAGAAGCCGCATGCGCGCTATGATCGCGGGCCGCCCTTACAAGGAGCATGGATGAGCAATCTCTCACGCCGTACACTGATCACCACCGGGCTCGCGGCAGCGGCGGGCGCATCCGGCTTGGCCGTGGCCGCCAAGCTGGCGCAGCGGTACGGTCTGATCCCGCCCGATCATGGCGGCGTCTGGGGCGCCGGCGAAACACTGACCTATGCTTTCCAGCGGATGCTGACGCGCCACTCGCTGGCCCGCGAGTTCCCTCGCAGCCAGATTTCGAAGACTCCGTTCGCCAATGAGGTGGCTCCGTTGGGCGAAGAGTTCAAGCACCTGCAGGCCGGAGCGTTCGCTGAGTGGCGGCTCGCCGTCGACGGCATGGTCACGCGCCCCGCATCGTTCTCGCTGGCCGAGCTCAAGAGCTATCCCTCCCGCAGCCAGATCACGCACTTGGCCTGCGAGGAAGGCTGGTCTTTTATCGCCGAGTGGACCGGGGTGCCTCTACTCCACGTCTTGAACCTCGTGGGGGTCCTCCCGCAGGCGAGGTATGTCGTCTATTTCTCGTTCCAGCGCGACTGGTGGGACAGCATCGATATGGCTGATGCGTTGCATCCCCAGACCCTCGTAACCTACGCGATGAATGGCGGGGAGCTTCCCGTGGGCCACGGCGGCCCGCTTCGTCTTCGTGTCCCCCGCCAGCTCGGCTACAAGAACGTGAAATATATCACCCGCCTGACGGTCACTGACAGTCTGAAACGATTCGGCCAGGGCTTGGGCTCCGCGTCACCCGAAGGCGGTTACGCGTGGTACGCCGGCATCTGACGAGGTCGCTTCCGGGTGAGAGGGGCGTTCCTGTGGCCGAAGTACGTTCGCGCAATCCCCGGGTAGATCGAGATGCCGGAACCGCGCGATTGTCCGCCGCGAGTTGGACCGTCTGTCAATATAGCACGCACGATCCCCTTGATTTCAATATGACTTCGACGTGTAGGATGGTCCCTTATGAATCGTATCCTCATTATCGGCGCCACCGGCAACGTCGGCAGCCGGGTTCTCTCTCAATTGACAGACACGGGCGCCCAAGTGCGCGCGCTCGCGCGTAACCCCGACGCAACTCGCTTCCCGCCGCGGGCTGAGGTGGTGCGCGGAGATCTCACGCTTCCCGAGACCCTCGACGGATGCCTGGATGGCATCGATACAGTATTTCTGGTGTGGACCGCCCCGCCGGCCACTGTTGCGCCAGCGTTGGAGCGGATCGCGAGGCACGCACGACGGATCGTATTCCTCTCAGCTCCACTCAAAACGCCACACCCATTGTTCCAACAGCCCAATCCGGCCAGAAAGCTGGGCGAGCAGATCGAGCGGCTGATCGAGTCCTCAGGCCTGCGGTGGACGTTTCTGCGGCCCGGAATGTTCGCCGGAAATGCTCTGACTTGGTGGGCGCCGCAGATCCGCGCCGGCGATGTGGTGCGCTGGCCGCACCTCGCCGCGCCTACGGCTCCGATCGACGAGCGTGACATCGCGGCAGTTGCGGTCCGCGCGCTGAGTGAGGAGGGACACGACGGAGCGGAGTATGTTCTGACCGGGCCGCAATCCCTGAGCCAGCTCGAGCAGGTGTCCACAATCGGTCGCGTGCTCGGCCGCTCGCTGCGTGTAGAAGAAATATCGCCGGACGAGGCGCGGCGTGAGTTGCTTCCGATCATTCCGCTGCCGGTGGTGAATCTACTGCTCGACGCCTGGGCTGCCGCCATCGGTCAACCCGCGCACGTTACCTCCACAGTCGCAGAGCGCATTGGAGCACCGGCGCGGACGTTTGTCGAGTGGGTGACCGATCACGTTGCAGAGTTTCGAGCGTGATGCCGGGTAGGGGGAGTGCGGGAATACAGCCGGCCCGCGAAACCTGGTGAAGATGCCTGGCGAGTCCGTGGCAGCTGTTGAATCACGCGGGATTATGAAGTTTCGAGTGGCACTGCTGCAGGTTTCCCCGTTCGGCAATGATCAGGGCCGAAATCTGGCAAAGGGACTCCAATACTGCCGCGATTCCAAAGCCCTTGGCGCGGATTTGGCGGTATTTCCGGAGCTCTGGAATATCGGTCTGGCCCCATGCCCAATCGATGCGGCAGGGCGGGAGTCAAACTGGCAAGGTGATGTCGTGCTGAATTACTCCAAGGTATTCATCTGTGACTACGAGATCGGCTGTGACGTGAACTGCAGCCCCGGTGAATCGTTCAACGTCTGCACGCTGAGTGGCGCCGAAGGCGAGGTTAGGGTGGGCGCCATGATCTGTGCCGACAGAGAATTCCCGGAACCAGCAACTGAGCTGATGCTCAATGGCGCGGAACTCATGGTAGTTCCAAACGCCTGTACATGGGATGACATCCGACGCGCTGGAGTGAAGACCAGAGCGTTTGAAAGTCTGGCGGGCATGGCGGTAGCCAACCATCCTGCGCCATTGAACAACGGCCATTCTCAAGCCTATACCTGCGTGGCTTGGAAAGACGGGAAGCCACGGCAGACGCTCATGGCAAATGCTGGCGAGCAGGAAGAGGTACTTGTCGCCAGCTTCGATCTGGACGAGATTCGGGCATTCAGGATCGCTGAGTCATGGCGCATGGAGCGTCTACGCCAGCGGGCAAGAAAGACGCATGCCCCAACATCATAGGCACCTTTCCGCATCATCATATCCAGCGGCGTGCGCCTGGCCGGGGATGTGAGGCAGAGGATAAGCAGATCCGTTTATAGTAGACTGTGATTGGTTCGGCATGGCCGGCGAATGCGGGCGAAGGCGGCATTCGGATGATTTCGGCTTCTCCGCTTGCAGCCGGAGACATGTAGGAAGGAGGATGGAATGCTCGTAAGCCAATGCGTGGGCTGCAAGGCATTTCCCTGCTTGGACGTGAAGCACGAGTGCTATGTCGTGCCGAGCGTCAGGGTCAAACCGGAGACGATCTCCATCGTGATGGTGTCGGAGGCTGCGCCGGAGAATGCCGATGACTACTACTACGCAAAGGGAAATCCGCTGTTCCAGCAAACCACAGTCCAGGCGTTCAATGACGCAGGCGCAAACGTGTCGTCGGTGAAGGACATCGTGCATCGAGGCGTGTATCTCACTACGGCTGTGAAATGCGGCAAGACGAGTTATGGCATCCAGGCGGGCACCATTCGCGAGTGCTCCATGCTGCTGGAGAAGGAACTGCAGCTGTTTCCGCGCGCCAAGGTGCTGATGTTGATGGGGGATGTAGCGATCAAGGCGCTCAACTATATCGCCCAGCGGGCAGGGGAAAAACGGGTGATTCCCGCCGGATCTACCTACAAGATTCGCGGCCGGAAGTACTTTTTCCGTAGCATGCGAGTTTTCCCGTCGTACCTACAAGCCGGTCCGAGTTTCTTCATCGAGAAGAGCAAACGAAGGATGGTTGCCGAGGACATCGGCGCGGCGCTGCGTTTGGTGGCTTAGCTAGCTAGGGGGTAACGTCCGACGAAGCTCGGTGCCAGTGCCCGTATGACGCGCTGGTTCGAAATGCGGAATCGGTCTGATGCGTTCGGTGGGCTGGCGACGCGGCGGTTTCGTTTTGGACTGAAGCCATGCCGGCTTGGATAAAGAGAACCTCGGACTTGTTCTGCTTGTTTCCGCGGGGCTCGGCCTGGTCCCTGCTTATCTGCATGCGTACACGTTAGCCGGGACTTCCGATATTCCAACGCTTCTGCTTGGCGACTCGGTTATGGTGAGCAGCGCCGCCTGCCGCGTGAATCTGCCGTACTCCAACATGAGCTTTTTCGGACTGGTTCGCCAAAGCGCGGAGACATGGTTCTGCTGCATGTCTTGAACGATCCGAACGTGCAGAACGCGTTCTTCAAACGAGTCATGGGTCTTCCTGGCGAGACGATCGAAATCCGCGAGAACCGGATTGTGATCAATGGTCGAGCTCTTCCAGTGACAAATTTGAATCCGGCGGACTTTGCATGGGTGCCTAAGACGCATCCGATCGGATCTACCGTACAAAACGAGGAAGGCCATTGGATTACATTTACTCCCGGCGCGAGCGAGCACCGGAACTATCCCCCGATTCGGCTGGCAGAGAGCCAGTATTTTGTGCTCGGCGACAATCGCGATCCCAGCAAGGACTCGCGTGAGTTCGGGCCGGTTTCCGAGGATCTTTTGCTCGGAAGGGTGATCGCTATCTTTGCGACGGGCGAACGGGCACGATAGAAATCAGGTGAATGACCGCAACCACCCGGTGAGCCCTGAACCCATGGTCGCCCATTGTTTTGAGAGCGGCCGTGCGAACTGCGGGCCCGTGTCCATGACAGGCACACAGCCTGGACACGTCTCGAACTCGCCATGGGAGCCCAAGGTAACTTCCGAGCGGCGCGTCACACATGCCATGTACGCGCATGTATTCTAGTGAAGTGACGCGATCGCGCGTGACAACGGTTGCAAGTGCATCAGAAAAGCCCCCACAAATCGCATTGAAGACAAACACACGTTTCCCGGGCTTGGCTGTCTCAACGAAACGCAAGTGGATCATATGAGCGCAGATCGAGCAATCGGCAGGGAGTTGAGGCTGGTGGAGAACTTCCGCTGATACATTCTCACATCGGCGTTTTCGATTCCGGATTCGGCGGCCTGACGGTTCATCACACCCTGACTAAGGCATTCCCGCAATACAGTTTTACCTATCTGGGCGACCATGCCCATGCGCCCTACGGCGAGCGCTCATTTGCCGCTATCAAGGAGCTGACGGCTCGGGCGATGGAGCAAATGTTCGGCCTGGGGTGCGGGCTGATCGTCATCGCCTGCAACACCGCCTCGGCGGTTGCGCTGCGCTGGCTGCAGCAGCACTGGCTGCCGGAACAGGAGCGCTGGCGGGGCAGGAATATCCTCGGCATCATCGTGCCGACAATTGAGGCCGCGACCAATCGCCCCTGGTCCGACAAGCCGGGCCTCGAATTTCCAGCACACCTTGTATCGGATGTGAAAAGTGTGGGAATCTTCGGCACCCGCGCTACGGTTGAAAGCCAAACCTACCCCGTCGAGATCCACAAGCGCCGCGCCGATATCGCCGTCTTCCAGCAGTCCTGCCCCGAGCTCGCCGGGGCGATCGAGGCCGGAGCCGCGGACCCCGATCTGCGCCTCTTCATCGGGCGCTACGTCGATTCTCTCTTGCGGCAGACGGACGGACTCTGGCCGGACCGTCTCATCCTCGGCTGCACGCATTATCCGCTCGTTGCACATCTGTTCCGCGAGTTCCTCCCGGAGAGCGTCCCGCTCATCGTCCAGCCGGATATTGTGGCGGAGCGGCTTGCCGATTACCTGGTGCGCCATCCCGGTTACGTCGAGCCTGACCTGGATCCGGTCCGCCGCTATTTTTCGACGGGTGCCGTCAACGGAACGTTGCCACTCGTCCGGACGTTCTGGGGCGGAGATTTGCCCTTCGTGCAGTTGGCGTGTTGATCACTGTGCCGAAGCCGGCGACTAAGCCACGGTCAGCCCCAACCCTGAACCTCGGGGCAGAATCAGTTTGCCGGATTCCACCTTTACACCGTGGAAAGGGTCGTTGGCGATCAGCAAGTTGCCGTCCAGGTCGGCGTAATCTACCAGCGGCGAAAGGTGCGCGGCTGCGGTCACCGACACGGAGCTCGAAATCATGCAGCCCAGCATAGTGCGCATCCCCATCGACTTGGCGACTTCGACCATCCGGTAGGCCTCCAGCATCCCTCCACTCTTGTCCAGCTTCACATTCACACCGTCGAAGGCGCCGCGCAGTTTAGGGATGTCGGAAGCACGTTGGCAGGCTTCGTCGGCGATGATCGGAATGTGCACCCGCTGGCGAACCCAGCGCGTCTCCTCGATCATCTCGGCCGGCATCGGTTGTTCGATGAACTCGACCCCCTGCTTCTCCAGCCAGTTGATTTTGCGCACGGCCTCTTCCTTATCCTTCCAGCCTTCGTTGGCGTCCACCCGCAGGGGCTTCTTGGTCACGCTGCGCACGGCCTCGATGGTCGGCTCGTCGGTGGCCAGCCCAACTTTCACCTTCAGGATGGGGTACGCTTCCGCTTCGCGGGTCTTCTGCCGGGTGATCTCGGGCGTGTCGATGCCTATGGAAAAGGTGGTGAGCGGCGTGTCCTGGGGGTCCAGACCGAACAGGCTGTAGAGCGGAATGCCCAGCTTCTGCCCCACCCAGTCCATCAGAGCGATGTCGATCGCGGCCTTCCCGGCCCATTCGCCGGAGACCTTCTGGAACACTTCGGCCAGCACCTTGGCGAATTGCATGGGGTCGGCTGCTAGCAGCAGGCCGCGCACGGATTCCACGGCTTTCTGCGCGCCGGCGGCATTTTCGTGGTAACGCACGATGGGCGCGCCTTCGCCATGGCCGGTGATGCCGTCGCGACTGTAGGTGGTGTGCAACGTGTCGCGATACTGGCTGGACGACATGGTGGTGGTCCAAGTGTGCCGCAGGTTCAAGCGGACGATCTTGGCTTCCAGGTTGGCGTCTCCCACGGCGAGCGCCGGTGCGCCGCTAATCGCCGCGGCCGCCGGCCCCAGGACCGCGGACTTACAGAAGCCGCGCCGGTTCATTTCACCCTCCTTGCCGCCACCAGTAGTTTGCTCCAGTTCGGATCATTCACTTCGTCGATCCGCACCACGGGGGTTTCGTGCGTGGTGGCGCTGATGAATTTGCCGCCGCCCAAATAGACGCCGGTATGCGTGATGCGTTTAGGGGAACTGCCGAAATAGAGCAGGTCGCCGGGCGCCAGATCCTTGAGGTCCACCGGCGCCACGCCGCTCCAATCGGCCTGCGGCTGGGCATCCCGCGGCATGTTCAGGCCGCGGCGGCGTTCCAGCATCTGCGCGAAACCCGAGCAGTCGTAACCGAAGCTCGAAGTGCCGCCCCAGGTGTACGGCAGACCCAAGAATCTACGGCTCAGGTTTAGCATTTCGGGGATTGTCAGAGGCTTGGGGTCGAACGCCACATCGCCGGTCTGCACCCAGCCGGATCGGCCGTCGGGCAAGCGCACCTGAAGCCACCGGTGGTTATCCGGCTCGGCCACCACCTCGAAACGGGTCTCGAACGGGACCGTCACGAGCGGCGCGTGGCGAGTAACATCGGGCTCGCAATAGACGTGGGCGAAGAGACTCTGAACCTCGGCGACGCGGCCTTCAGCGGCATAGGGCGGGCCAGGACGCAACGCGGCCAGAAGAGTCCAGCCGGTATAATCGTCCGCTGTGCGGATGTGCGCCCAGCCTCCCTGCTGCTCCAGCAGGCTGACGTTGGCCCCGTAGATCGCCTGCGAGACCACGTCTGCATCCTCGCTGGGCTTGGAATACATATTGGCGACCGGCTGCAATACGACGGCATTCGGCAACGCTGCCGCGAACAAGGCTACAGCGACAATTGCTGGCATTGGCAGATTCTCGAAATCAACGCGTTAAGCCCTTGCGGCGTGACACCCGGTGACACTTTCCTTTAATCTTACTGCCCTGTGCGATGCACGCGCACACTTAACTACGTTCTCAGCACTGTTGACTGTGGTCAGCGCCGATTCGTCTGTGGGGTGCTGGCCGGACAAAGGAGTTCGAGTCCAGGCCGGGGCCACCGTCAAGCGGGACCAATTCGGAAGAAACTTTGAGATGCCCGTAATGAAATCAATCAGATGGCGTGCAGTAGAGAAGATCAGACTGGCTCCCCACCTTGGACACGTTTCGAACTTTTGCGGCGTAATTCTCCGGCTGCTCGAACCGGTTCAACTGCCCGACGGGATTCGGGATAGCGGCTGCGAGGATGCTTGCTTCCAGACTGGGTGCCCATATCGGACGCATTTCGAACCGCCATTGTTGTCAACTTCCGAACGGACGTCACTCCGCCCTGAACCTCGGCTCCCACATCGACCGGCTGATCAGCCGTACGTTGGCGGGCGGGGTTGAGGAACTGCTCCTCGGCTCAAACGGTGCCCGCGAAATTTTTGCGAACTTTTGGCGGCTACTATCGTATTCCGATAAGAGAACCCCATGGACGCTAAACGAACCGAACTTCTGCGAGGCACACTCGACCTGCTGATCTTGAAAGCGCTTTCGCTGGAGCCCCTGCATGGAGTCGGCGTCTCCCGACGCGTCGCGCAAATCACGCAGGGGGGCTTTCAGGTGAGCTTCGGCTCCCTCTTCCCCTCGCTGCACCGCATGGAAGAGAAGGGCTGGGTGGAGGCCGAGTGGCGCGCCTCGGAGAACAACCGCCGGGCCAAATACTACCGGCTGACTTCGTCCGGGCGGGCGCAGCTCAAGGTCGAGGAACGGGATTGGAACCGGGTGGTCAAGATCATGACGGCGGCCGTGGAATCCGCCTGAACTTGGACGGGAGGCATCATGCCAAGTCAAATCGCCAGTTTGTTTCGGAACCTCTTCCGCAAGAACACGGTTGAGCAAGCATTGGACGAGGAACTCCAGTCGTCGGTTGAACTCCTGACAGAGGAGAAGATGCAGGAGGGGCTTTCGCCGCTGGCGGCGCGGCGGGAGGCGCTGATGGAACTCGGCGGCGTGGAGCAAGTGAAGGAGGAGGTCCGCGCCATACGTCTCGGCCGCTTCCTCGAAAACCTGGCCCGCGATCTTCGGTTTGCCTTCCACGTCCTGGCCAAGTCGCCAGGTTTGGCGGCCATCGTGGTCATCACGCTGGCCTTGGGCATCGGCGCGAACACAGCCATCTTCGGAATCGTAAATGGCG
>Ga0335081_10006969_pt1 | contig 18032 bp, 14 predicted proteins | sample Lox_Sample_35_FD_206713 | JGI IMG/M metagenome (GOLD analysis project Ga0335081, IMG submission 206713) | Soil microbial communities from Loxahatchee National Wildlife Refuge, Florida, United States - Lox_Sample_3.5 | ecosystem: Environmental > Terrestrial > Soil > Wetlands | place: USA... | reverse complement strand
TGTCACCTGCGCGGTCACGAGGACGGAATGCTGGTCGCGGGCTACCGCTATTTGCGCCGGGCCACCTAGCGCTTCGGCCATGCTTGCCGCGACCTGGCGGGTCGCCGCCCGAAACGCGGGTGCCCCGGTGATCAGCGAATCGCTATGCAGGTAGGCGTACTCCTCCGCGGGGAGCCCGAGGTCGTGCGCATCCATGAGCGCGTAGCCGCGCGCCGACTCCCCCACCGCGCCGTTCTCGAGCGGCTTGGATCCGGTGAGCGCAAGAGCGAACACGGCCACAACGACGAACGTCAACCAGACGGCAATCGCGAGCACGGGCCGACGCGTGCTCCAGCGACCGATGGCGGTGGGTGAGAAGCGTTTGAGCATGACGCGCAGACTGACGGTGCCAGGGTGCGGTGAACAGCCGGGGGTCCGGAGTCTGCGGGTAGGGCTATCCGGTAGGCCCGCCACTCGTATGATCCGGCGATCGTTCCCGAGGCGCGACTTGACTCAACCGACACCGGGCTCGTGCCGGTCGGCGAGGGCTGGCTCGGTGACTGACGCGCGGACCCGGCTCCGGTTGGCCGGGTCGCGGGCGCTTGGAGCCTTTGGCTACGAGCTTCGCCGCTCGGACGCGCTCGCCCACGCCGACCTCTCCGATACGCACCGGCAGTTATACGAGCAGGTGAGCGCGTACACCCAGACCTCGCTCGAGCGCGTCGCCGCCCTCGCTGATGGAGTCGAGTACGTGGTCCGCCGAGACATTCCGGGAGACTTCGTCGAGTGCGGCGTGTGGCGGGGTGGCAGCTCGATGGCGATCGCCTTGACACTGTTGCGGCTGGGAGTAAGTGATCGAAAACTCTGGCTGTATGACACGTTCGGAACGATGCCTCCGGCCGGCGAGCACGATCGCGACTACGCGGGCCGTCCGATGGGCGCCGGTGCCCTGGACCCGATCAACAATTCGGCAAACATCGCGGGACTGACACTGTCTGAGGTGAGGAGCGCGGTGGCCTCGACCGGCTATCCCCCCTCGCAGGTGACATTCGTCGAGGGCCTGGTCGAGGAGACCATCCCGCGCTCCGCTCCGGAGCGAATCGCCCTCCTGCGGCTCGACACCGACTGGTACGAGTCGACGCGCCACGAGCTCGTCGAGCTCTATCCCCGGCTCGAGCACGGCGGCGTCCTGATCATCGACGACTACGGTCACTTCGTGGGCGCACGGAAGGCCGTCGACGAGTACTTCGCCGGCGATCCGGTACTGCTCAGCCGGATCGACTACACCGGGCGGATCGCCGTCAAGGTGTAATCCGACGTCGGCTGCGGCTTCGCGCTAGCCGATCGGCCGGATCTTCAGCCCGAGATCGGCGGCGCGCGCCTTCACCGCCCGGAACTCCTCGATCCGCTTCATCTTCGCGCGCCAGCGCGGATCCGACTCCGACGCGATCGGCGCGCCCCGTCCGAGGTCCCGGGAGTTGAAGTCGAGGCCGCGACCGCGGAGCACGATCCGCTGCGCCAGCGCTGGGTCGACCCGCCCCGGCGATCCGGTCAGGCGGGTCCGCATGATCGATCCCGCCACGTCGCCGTGGACGAGCAACCGACCCGGACAGCCGGTCGTGAGGCGGCCGAGAACCGCGTCGGTCTCGGTCGCCATCTCCTCATCGCCCTGAGTGCACAACAGCGCCTGAATGTGGTCATCGGCGACGTCGGTGACGAGCACGAGCATCCCCGGTCCGTCATCCGGTCGCGCGATCCAGATCTGACCCACGGCGACCTCGGGCCGTGGCAGACCCGCGGGCGCGAGTGACTCGTTGTCGACGACCTTCACGAGTCGCCGGGGCACTTCGTTAGACATGGCCTTCCTTGGGTCCTGCGGCAGTGGCCTTCCAATCGCCGCTGCCCACGGAGCAGGTCCCAAGCCCCGCGACACCTGAACAACGGTGCCCGCATCTAACTCTTCCGACTACGTCTCATCTCTTGCGAGGCCCGACGAGGATGCCTCGGTTATACGCCGCCGGCCACGCGGATCACCGCGCCCGAGGTGTAGGCGGCCTCGGGGCTGAGCAGCCAGACGATTGCCGGCGCGATCTCCTCGGGCTCGGCCAGCCGGCCCATCGGAATCCGTGAGACCGCGCTTTCCGGCCGGTCGGGAGCGCCGGCGGCCGCATGGATGTCGGTGTTCACAATCCCGGGCGCGACCGCATTCACCCGGATACCGTCGTCGGCGACCTCCTTCGCCAGTCCTATGGTCAGGGCCTCCACCCCGGCCTTCGCGGCAGCGTAATGGACGTACTCGTGCGGCGAGCCGAGCGTGGCCGCGGCCGACGAGATGTTCACGATCGCGCCGCCGCGCCCGCCGCGGCGAGTCGACATCGCGCGGACCGCTTCACGGGCGCACATGACGACGCCGACCAGGTTGACGTCGATCACGTTGCGGATCACGTCTGCCGGCGTGTCGGCCAGGTCGCCGATGTGGGCCGTCAGCCCGGCGTTGTTCACCAGGCCCGTCGGCGGTTCGATCTCCGCGGCCACGCTGAACAAGCGCTCGACGTCGGCCTGATCGGTGACGTCGGCCTGGACGGCGGTGCAGCGGGTCCCGTATTCGGCGGCGACGGCGCGGACGCGATCCGCGGCGTCCTTGTCGGATCGGTAGCTGAACACGATGTCGTGGCCGGCCCGGGCGAGCGCGAGCACGGTCGCCGCGCCGATTCCCCGGCTGCCGCCCGTCACAACCGTCAGCGGACGCTCCATCTGTTCATGTTGTCAGTACGCCCCGGCCGGGAGCTTCGCGGCCGCCCGGCTCAGGACTGCCCGTAGCGGCAGGTTCGCCGAGCTGTCGCCGACCGAGACCGTGTAGCTACCCGGGGTCACGACCCACTGCCCGCCGGCCGTGCTCCACCAGGCGAACGAGGTTTCCGGAAGCGTGATCGACACGGCCTTGGTCTGCCCGGGTTCGAGCGACACCTTCTGGAATCCCTTTAGCTGGTTTGGCGGCTCTCCTGTCGACGCGGGCATTCCGATGTACGCCTGGGCGACGTCGGCCCCCGCGCGCGTGCCGGTGTTCTGCACGTCGAACCGCGCCACCGCCCCGCTCGCGTTAGGGGTGACGGTCAAGTTCGAGAAGCGGAAGTTGGTGTACGACAAGCCGAAGCCGAACGGGAACAGCGGCGTGATCCCCTTGGCCTGGTACCAGCGGTACCCGACGAGCAGACCTTCGCTGTAGCTCGAATGTGGCCCGACGCTGTCGCCCGACTCGGTGACGCCCGGCCACTGCGACGCGCTCTGGATCGGCAGATCGCTCATGCTCGCCGGGAACGTTTCCGTCAGATGACCCGACGGGTCGACGTCGCCGAAGAGCAGCGCGGCCAGGGCGTTGCCGTCCTCCTGTCCCGGGTACCAGGCCTCGAGCAGCCCCTTGATCTGGCCGAGCCATGGCATCAGCACCGGCCCGCCCGTGTCCAGCACGACGATCGTGTTGGGGTTGGCCGCGGCGACTTGCGAGATCAGCGCATTCTGGTCCACGGTCTGCGGCGCGCATCCTTCGAACGTGCAAAGGCCGCCCGTGAGCGTGAGGTTCGACCGATCCGTGCCCTCGCTCTCGGAGTCGCCGACCACGACGACGGCCACATCGGCCGCCTTGGCCGCCGCGACCGCATCCACGGTGGCGGTGCCGTCGGCGTAGAGCACCTTGTCGCCGTCGGCCGCCGCCCGCGTGGTGATCCCCTGCAGCGGGCTGACCACCGGGACGACCCCAACCTCGGGAATGTGGCCGCTGCCCTCGCCGTTGTACTCGTCCTCCGCGCCCGTCTGCCCGGCGGCCGGCCCGATCACGGCGATCGTCTTCCCAGGTTGGCTCAGCGGCAGGACCCCGCCCTCGTTTTTCAGCAGGACCGTCCCCTGTTCTGAGATTTCCCGCGCCAGCGCGACATGCTCGGGGGTCGACGCCGGCGCCGCATACGCCTGTGGCTGTGCCGCGGGCGGGTGGTCGAACACGCCAACGGTGAACATCGCGCGCAGGATTCGGAGAACCATGTCGTTGAGCGTGCTCATCGGCACCTGGCCGTCCTGTACCGCGGTTTCCAACGGCGGTCCGTAGTAGGTGCCGGGCGTGACGTTCATCTCGATGTCGAGCCCGTTCAGTGCGGACGCAACCGTCGAATGCGTCGCACCCCAGTCCGAGACCACGAATCCCGTGAAACCGAACTGGCCATCGAGCATTCCCTTGAGCGTGTCTGGGTTCTCACACGAGTACACGGAGTTGATCCGGTTGTACGAACACATCACGCCCATCGCGCCCCCCTGATGGATCGACGTGTCGTACTGCGGCGCGTAGATCTCCTCGAGCGTTCGCGGATCGACGTCCGAGGAATCCGTCATCCGGTTGGTCTCCTGGCTGTTGGCGATGTAGTGCTTGAGCGTCACGATCACGTGCTGGGACTGGATGCCGGCGGTCTCCGCTGCCCCGCCTTGCCCAGCCAGGAACGGGTCCTCGCCCATGTACTCCCAGTTGCGCCCGTTCATCGGAACCCGATCCGTCTCGATCCCCGGGGCCAGCTGCACATCGATTCCCTTGTCCCACGCTTCCTGCCCGAGCGCCTTGCCGAACTGATACTGGAGGCTCGGATCCCAGCTTGCCGCCTGCGCGATCGGGGCGGGAAACGCGGTCGTGCCCGTCTGTGCGTCGCCAACTCCCTGCCCGGCATCGTTGAACACCAGGTCAGGGATGCACAGGCTCGAGTTTCCGGGGATGTAACCCGCCGCTCCGTAGTGATAGTCCATTGGGTACTGCTGGTAGGTCATCGCGATCTTGTCCGACAGCGACATTGCACCCAGCAGCATCTGCGCCCGCTGGTTCGGCGAGAGCGACGTGTTCATCCACGGGCAGGACGCTGCGCTCGCCGCACCCGGCGTCACAGCCACGGCCACGATGACGACTACGGCCGCAATCGCCCCACGAACTGCAGTGCGCATGGACTACCTCCATCTTCGCCAGGACGCGCGGTCGCTGGACTGAGGTCACCTGGATCGTGCCGTTGTATCGCAAGCGCGGAGCGCCGGGCGCCAGTTGCGAACGTGTGGTCGCGGCTGCAATTCAATCCACCGCGGCCGGCGCGGCGGTATAGCGTAGGCCGTCATGACAGCCACATCAGCTAGCGCCGGCCGGTATTTGGGTGCCCCCAATCGTGTAGTCAGCGCCGCAAACGGGGTCGACTATGCCTACCGCGACATCGGTGAGGGTAATGGCGGTCCGGCCCTCGTGCTCCTCCAGCACTTCCGCGGAAATCTGGACAACTGGGATCCTGCCCTGCTCGACGCGCTGTCCTCGGGCCGGCGAGTTGTGACGTTCGACAACACCGGGGTGGGTGGCTCAACCGGCGTGACGCCGGGAACGATGAGGCAGATGGCGGTCGACGCAATCGCGTTCCTCGACGCGCTGGCGTTAACGCAGGTCGACGTTCTCGGGTTCTCGATCGGAAGCTTCGTCGCCCAGGAGATCACGCTGATCCGCCCGGCGCTCGTGCGCCGTCTGATCCTCGCGTCGTCGGCTCCCCAGGGTGCGGCGGGCATGCACGGGTGGGCGCCCGAGGTGATCGGAGCCGTCGGCCAGCCGGCCCCGAACCCCGACGGATACCTCGGCGTCTTCTTCGCCGGCTCCGCCGAGAGCCGGCAGGCCGGTATGGAGACGCTCGGACGGTTGACGGCACGGACCGAGGACCGCGACAAGGCCACGACCTGGCAGACCCGCCAGGCGCAATATGACGCGGTGTGCGACTGGGGGATCCCCGATCACGGCCTGTTGGAACGGGTGAGCGCGATCGACGTACCCGTGTTCGTGGCCAATGGCGACAGCGACCCGATGATCCTGCCGCACTACTCCTATCTGCTCGCGGGCCTCATACCTCAGGCCCAAATCAAGATCTACCCCGACTCAGCCCACGGCTTTCTGTTCCAGCACCACGCCCGGTTTGCCGGCGACGTCGACGCGTTCCTCAGCGCGCCGTAGTCGCCACGGGGGCGGCGGCGTTCAGGATTTCGGCTAGCTCCTCCTCGGGACGGTTGGGCGGGAGAACGAGGTTGACGCTGTCGGCGCCGGCGGCGAACCACTCGGCGATCGCGTCGTGCGCCTGGTCGTAGGTGCCCAACAGGGTGACGTCGCGGGCGAGATCCTCGGCTATCGCCGGGAGTTCGGGTATCTGGCTGTCGCCCGCCGCCTTGATGACCGAGTCGACGGCGCGCGCCATCCCGAATCGTTCGGACAGCATCCGGGGATAGAGAGGACCCATCCGGGTCGCGTACGTCGCCAGCCACCACGCGGCGAGCCGGCGCGCGTCGTGCTCGTCGGGTGCGAGAGCAACCGGAACGCCGACGGAGACGTGCGTAGGGCCTTTCGGGAGCTCTGAGATTGACTGGCCCTCTCGCAGCTTCGCCCGCCCGTCGTCTATGCGAGACCGCGCCCACAAGAATGGGGCCCACCCATCGGCGAGCTCGCCGGCGAGGCGAATCGATCCGGCCGACAGCGCGGCCAGGACAATCGGCACGTGGAGCTCGGGGACGGCGCCCAGACGAAGCGGACGGGCCCCGTCAGCGGGGTACGGTTGCCGGTCGCCGCCGAGCAATGCTTTTACAGCCGTCAGGGTGTGGCGAAGGCGCGCCAGCGGCCGGTCCCAGGCAACGCCGTGAAAGCCCTCGGTCAGCGGCGGGCTGCTCGCGCCGATCCCGAGCGAGAACCGACCTCCGCTGGCCCGCTGGAGGCTCGCCGCGCCGAGGGCCATCGTAGCCGGCGTCCGTCCCCACGCTGACACCACCGAGGTCCCCAACCCGATCCTCTCGGTTCGCTCCGCGACCTGCGCGAGCAGGACCGTCGAGTCGTGCGTCCATCCCTCAGCGATGTCGACTCGGTCAAAACCGAGCTCCTCTGCCTGGCCGGCCAGCCGCAGGATGACATCCGCGCGCGTCTCAAATGGCGTGAACGCCACGCCCACGCGGCGCGGCTCCTCAACCGTCTCCATTGTCTGTCCCGTCTGTCGTTCAGCAGTCGTCCACGCTGGCCGCGCTCTTGGCTCCTCGGCCGGCGTTCGTTGCCATGACGTACCGCGGACGGCGATCCTTCCCGGGTACGCGGACCGCCGCGCCGGCTACCCCGAGTCCGCCGGCGTCACGGCGGCGCCGACAACCTTGACTACCACTGAACCTCGGCCGAACAAGGTCACGCCGCCGTTCGAAGCGCGGGCCGGATGACGTCTGCCCGTGGTGGCAAGGTAGCGGCACGTTGGATCCGTGACACCGATCGGAGACGAGACTTGCACATCATGGCGGTGGACTGGGCCGAGGTCACGGCGATCGCAACGTCGCTCTTGGCCCTCGGGGTGGTGGGCGCCTTCGTGGCCGCGGTGTTCGCCGCACAGCAGGTGAGGGAGGCTAAGAAGGGCCGCGAGGCCCAGGTGGCGACCGAGTTCTTTCGCAGATGGAACGACGAGGCCCTGGTGGAAGCGCGACAAATGGTCGGACGGTTCAAGTCACCGGACGCGCTGAGTGACGCGTTTTTCGCCTACGCGTCGACAGATGCCCCCGAGGTCTACGTTCTGTACAGGGAGCTCGACTTCTTCGAGCAGCTGGCCGCGTTGGAGAGTCGGGGTGCTTTCGATTTGGATCTGATCAAGCTGCTGGCGGGACCGATGCTGATCGACCGGTGGGAGATGTGGAAACCCGCGGTTGAGAAGGCGCGCCAAGCCCGAGGAGCGAGCGTGTATCCGCTCTTCGAGGGCCTCGTGCAGAAGTTACAACGCGCGCGGGACGAACCGTCCGGTGCTCTCGACGGCTGACGATCAACGCTAACGTCACCCCAGCGTGGACTGTCGACCCGCGGCAGAATCTCTACCCAGCGTTTCGCTTTCGACCTTCTGGTCCAGGCTCTTCACGCGCGTTGTGGTGATAGGGATCGACTCCATCCGATCATGGCGGCTCTTCGGACTCGCCGTTCACGCGATCGCGTCCCCGTGATCAGCCGTGTACGTCGGTACTTCTCCGCTCACCGTGGGCACGAGTGCGGAATTGTCCGCACCGCCGCCCGTGGCTCCCCACGATGCCGGCCGGCGCGGCCTGGCATAGCGTCGGTGCGTGACGCGATCGCGGTTCAATGATGTCATCGACGCCGTCTACCAGTGAGCTAGTTGCGCTCGGCGCGCCGATCACGCTGCGCGACGGCTCGCTCATCCGCATCCGGCAGGGGCACCACACCGATCGGGACCTACTCCTCCGTGGGTTCCAGCGCCTGAGCCCCGAGTCGCGCTACCGGCGCTTCCTGGTCCCGGTCGCCGAGTTGACCGAGGCGACGGTGCGCTACCTGACCGAGATCGACCACCACGACCACGAGGCCATGATCGCGCTGGACGAGCACACCGGCGACGGTATCGGAGTTGCCCGGTACGTCCGCGACCCGGACCGCCCCGATGTGGCAGAGGTTGCGGTCACCGTGATCGACGACTGGCAGGGAAGAGGCGTCGGGACGCTGCTGCTCGACGTGATCAGCGCTCGGGCGCGGGAGGAGGGCATTACGAGCTTCACGGCGTTGATGCTGGCCACCAACAAGGAGATGATGGATCTCCTCCAGGAGCTTGACCCGGTGCGGATCGTCGATCGAGAGCTTGGCACGGTGGAGATCGAAGTACCGATCCCTTCAGTCGGACTGGCGCCCGCGCTCAGGAAAGTCATCCGTATCGCGGCACAGAACGACATCGCGGTCCCGCTCACTCATCACCACCGACGACGCCGCATCGCTGACGACGATTGACCGAAGCCCCCACCGGTCCCGGCGGAGTCGACCGCGACCAGGGTTCGTAAGTCGATGGTCCGCTTGTCCCCATGAGATCATCGCGGGTGGTGATCGTGGGTGCCTGAGCTCAGCGGCAGCGAGCTACTCCGCGAGTGGCGGAAGGTCATGGACTCCATGGTCTCGGCCGCTGGGTCGGCGGGCAGCCCGGCAGAGGTCCCCCGTCAGCTGCTCCAACCGATGAAACGGCAACTGGAGCTCGTCCAGGATGTGATCGAGCGCGAACGTCGCGTGCAGAAACAGTTAGCGGGGCTCGTTTTCGGCCCTGTCGATACGGTCTTTCAGCTGCTCGAGGAGACGGGGACGATGCTGCGCTCTCAGGCGCAGGAGCTCGAGGCCGCAGGCCGCGCGCTTGAGCACGCTGCTGGGTTGATGAAGACTCAGGCCGAACTCTTCGAGCGGTCGATCGCGGCGTTGCGAGAACCAGTCGATCTCGCGCGGGTGGCCACGGGGCTCGAACGACGGGCGCGAAAGAGCCCGGCCCGCCAACCGCGCCGCCGTACTCCCCCGCGCAAGTGATGCCCGCCGCCGACCTGGCCCGGCGCCGGATCAGGCGTAACTACTACTGACCGCGGATGCATCCGTCCTCGGATGCGACGCCGGGCCACGCGAATGTACGGTCTCGTTGGAAGAAGTGGACGCAATACGTGTGATGCGTTCTCGTGATCCCGAAGAGACATATTTCGGTGGCGAAGCCGCCAGCTTGTAGTTCCCGCGCCGCACTCGGGTTTTGGATTGTCGTCGGCATGGTGCTGAGCGCATGCGCGCTCGCCCGCCAAGAGGTCAGCGACGTGCGCGACGGGCCATACACATCTGTGCAAGAGGAGAGTCGGTCATGAGCAATCGTTTCACCGGCGCGGACGCCGCGTGGCTGCACATGGACCGGGCGACGAACCTGATGGTGATCACCTCGGTGTCGCTGTTCGATCGTCCGGTCGACTGGGAGCGGGTCAAGCAGATCCATCAAGCGCGGGTGCTGGACCGCTATCCGCGTTTCCATCAGCGCGTGGTGGAGAGCCGGCTGCCGCTGCGTTCGCCGAAGTGGGAGGAGGATCCGGACTTCGCCCTCGAGCATCACCTGCACCACATCGCGCTGCCTCCGCCGGGGGACGAGCGGGCGTTGCAGGAGTTGCTTGGTGATTTGATGACGATGCCGCTCGACCACAGCCGGCCGCTGTGGCAGACCTACATGGTCGACGGGTTCGGCGAGGGCGCGGCGATGATCAGCCGGATCCACCACTGCATCGGCGACGGTGTATCCCTGGCCCGAGTGATGCTCTCGCTGACCGACTCCGCCCCTGACGCCGGCATCGAGCGATCAGAGTCCGAGCATCCCGCACGTGCGCTCGATGGAGGGCTGCCCGGTGTCGCTGCCTTTGGGGTGCGAGTGCTGAGCGGGGCCGGGTCGGTCGCCTCGGCGGCCGTACGCCAGGGGTTTGAAGTGGTCGCATCGCCCTCACACGGGGCGCGTCTGGCGGGCGCGGTAGTGCGCGACGGTGGCACCGCGCTGCGGTTGGTGATGAAGCCCGCTGACGCCCACACGGCGCTCAAGGGCGACCCGGGTTTGAGCCGGCGAGTGGCTTGGACTCGTCCGATCCCGCTGCCGGATGTCCAGCAGGTCGCGCATGCCAACGACGCCACCGTGAACGACGTGCTGCTGGCCGCGGTCAGCGGGGCACTGCGTCACTACCTCCAGGAGCGGGGAAGCCGGGTGGGAGAGATCCAGGCGATGGTGCCGGTCAACCTGCGGCCGCTCGACCAGCCTGTCCCACGTGAGCTCGGAAACAAGTTCGGACTGGTGTTCCTCCCCCTGCCCGTCGGCGTGAGCGGTAGCTACCGCCGGCTGATCGAGGTGCACAAGCGGATGGACGAGATCAAGGACTCGCGCGAGGGCGTGGTCTCCTATCGGGTGCTCGGGCTGGCCGGGCACACGCCCGAGCCCGTCGAGCGGCGCGTCGTCGACATCTTCTCCGGCAAGGGCACCGCGGTAATGACCAACGTGGTTGGGCCGAAGGAGCCGGTGTACATGGCCGGCACCCGGATCAAGAGATCGATGTTCTGGGCCCCCACGTCCGGCCACATCGGCATGAGTATCTCGATCTTCAGCTACTGCGGCGAGATCACGATTGGGCTGATGGTCGACGCCGGTCTGGTTTCCGAGCCGAGCGCGATCATCGACCAACTCGAACGCGAGCTTGAGTTCATGCGGGGCCTGTCGGTCGCCCGCGTGCGCCGGCCTCGCCGCCCTCGATCCCCGAGCGGCTCGAGGCGATCCAGGGATGCGCATCCGCCGTCCGAGCTAGGAGGTAAGACGAGATGAGCCTGAATCTTGCCACCATGCTGCGCGAGTCGGCGGTGGCGCATCCAGACAAGCCCGTCGTGCTGTTCGACGGCGGCCGTCTCAGCTATAAGGAGCTCGACGCGTTGTCTGATCGGTTCGCCGCCGGGCTGTCCGCCTCTGGCGTAGAGCCTGGTGACAGGGTCGGGCTACAGCTACCCAATATCCCTCAGTTCGTGATCGCCTACTTCGGCGTACTCAAGGCCGGGTGTATTGCGGTGCCGCTGAACGTTCTGCTCAAGGCGCCTGAGCTCGCCTACTGCCTCGGTGACTCGCAGGCTCGGACGCTGGTCACCTGGGCGGGCATCGCCGAGGAAGCAATCAGCGGCGCCGACGCCGCCGGAGTCTCAACCGTCTACGTCGTAACCACCCCCGGGGTGCCCGATGTCCCAGCGGGTCGCCGGTTCGAGGAACTGCTGGGCACCGAGCCCAACACGCCTCCGATGGCGCAGACTGACCCTGGCGACACCGCGGTGATCGTCTACACCTCCGGGACCACAGGCGTCCCTAAAGGCGCCGAGCTGACGCACTTTCAGCTACTCATGAATGCAGACACGCCGGGCCGGGTGTTCGGCATTCGCGACGACGACATCGTCATGGTCGCACTCCCGCTGTTCCACGTGTTCGGACTGAGTAGTCAACTGAACGTCTGCGTGCGCTTCGGCGCCACCATGTCGTTGGTACCGCGATTCGACGCCACCAAAGCGCTCGAGGTGATACAGCGGGACGGGATCACCATCTTCGAGGGTGTCCCCACGATGTACATAGCAGTGCTGCGCCACCCGAACGCTGACGCCTTCGACGTATCGACATTGCGCATCGGAATCTCCGGCGGCGCACCCCTGCCGGCCGACGTTCTGGATGCCTTTGAAGAGAAGTTCGGGATCGTAATCCTCGAGGGATACGGATTGACCGAGACGGCTTCCACGACCACCTTCAACGTAAGCGCCGACGAGCGCAAGATCTACAGCGTCGGAAAGCCGATCTGGGGCGTGGAGGTGGAGATCTGGGACAACAAGAATCGACCTCTACCTGATGGCCCCGACAACATCGGCGAGATCGTCATCCGCGGAGTCAACACCATGCGCGGATACTTCCGAAAGCCGAAGGAGACCGCCGAGGCCTTCACAGGCGGCTGGTTTCACTCGGGTGACCTCGGATACCGCGACGACGATGGGTTCTATTTCGTTGTCGATCGGAAAAAGGATCTGATCATCCGGTCCGGCTACAACGTATATCCGCGCGAGGTCGAGGAAGTTCTGTTCACCCACCCAGCCGTCGCCAACGCAGCCGTGATTGGCGTACCAGACGACCTTGTCGGTGAGGAGATCAAGGCCTTCGTACAACTCAAGACGGGCGCGACTGCCAGCGAACAAGAGATCATCGACTACGTCAGGGAGCGGATCGCGGCTTACAAGTACCCGCGGACCGTGGAGTTCTCCGACGATCTTCCGATCGGACCCACCGGCAAGGTCCTGAAGAAGGAGCTCAAGGTTCCGGTCGCGGGACCGTGACACCCGAGAGCAAGCTCAGCATCAATGCCCGGTGGGCGCGGGCGCGGCGGGGATCGACCCGTTAGGCGAACGGTTCGGCCGACGGCGCAAGAGCTTCAAAGCGGCCGTCGTGCGCTCGTAGCCGGTACGGATCAGCTCTGGCCAGCGGCTGCGGTCGATGAACAGGTCCATCAGCCAGCCGCCGCGGCACAACCTGGGGTCGGCGGCGTCGATGATCGTCAGCGCGTCGCCGAGCTCGCGCTGTGCGCGACGCGCGAACTCGACGTGATAGGCCTGCTGCAGCTCGCGGCTCGCCAGTACGATCCCCATCGGCTTTCTGTGCCATCCGGTGATGTCGTCCGGCGTCAGGCGCTCGGGCAGCATGAAGTTCAGACCGACGACATGATCGAACGGACCGTGGTCGAGCACCGGCTGGATCGGCAGCAACTCCACGACGCCGCCGTCGACGTACAGGTGACCGCGCACCTCGACGGCTTCGATGAACGGCGGCAGCGCGATCGTGATCCGCACGACCCGTCCAAGCGAAACCTCAGGCGTCGCGTCCGTGCCGAGATACTCGATCAGTCCGAGATCGGTGTTGTAGACGATCGTCGCCAGCGGAATCGGAAGCTCGCCGACGGCAAGGCTGCCGAACCGATCATTGAACAGGCGCTCCACCGCCTCGCCCTTCATCACCCCCGAGAACCCGCGCAAGGCGCTTAGCAAGAAGCGCGGGAAGCGCAGCCACTGCGGATCGAGGTAGCGCTCCGGCTCCCACGACAGAACAAAGTCGGCCATTTCCTGCGCCGAGAGCCCGGCCGCCCACAGCGAGCTGAAGAGCCCGCCGCCTGAGCAGCCGCAAATCAGCTGCGGTTCGACGCCCGCCTCCTCGAACGCCCGCGCCGCACCGATCACGGCTACGGCGGCCCCACCACCACCTGACACCACCACCGCCACGCGCTTCCCCGCCAGGGCCGCGGCCGGATGCTTACGAAACGGCGGAAAGACATCGCTCGGCGGCGGCTGCCGTCGGTCGATCAACGGTAACGGGAGCAGGGCGCGTCGCGCATGACGCAGTAAGTCGAGGTCCACCGAGTTGCGCAGCCGCTGCCCGACCACATCCAAGCGCTCAAAGCCATGCTTGATGTTGTAGATGTCGGGGTCCGGACCCACCGCTTTAGAGTCGCAGCCCAATGGGCGCCCGTCATCGCCGCAAACCCCTCTCCGATGTGCGGCGATATACGGCGACTGATCACCGGTGTCGCTGCCGGTGTCCGTCGCCATTAAGAGTCGGCGGTCCAGCGTTACACCCGGTCGACGGAGCCGTTGCTCGGAGACAGAAAAAGGCGAAAGGCCGCCCACGTCGATCTTCATGACGTTTGCCCTGAAGATGTTCGCGACGACCTTCCGTCGTAGGCGATCGTCTTACCGGGCCTCCGCGCTCACATCCGTAGTTCCCACTGGTCCGCGGGGCACGCCAGCACAACTACGAAAATGCTCGCGGTCATGGGCCGGCTGCCAGCGACGGAGACCGGCCATGCCGCTGGTGAAGCGGAACGACGCGTTTGGACGATCCGGCCGCTCACCGGGGAACGGACTGCATTGCGGCCGGGTCGGGTCGGTTCCAAGGGGTGGGAGGCGGAACGTCGATCCCCTCGCGGTCGAACTCGGCCTTGATCCGTTCCCGCAGCTGCCGGGTGATCCGCCACTGTTCCAGGGGCTTGGTTTTGGCGACCAGGCGGATCGTTATCCCGGCGGGGCCGAGGCTCTGGACGCCCCATACCTCGGGCTCCTCGATGATCGCCCGGTCGTTGCGCCACAGCTCATCCGCTACCCGTTTCATCGCCTCGCGCGCCCGGTCGATGTCCGAGTCGAGCGCGATCTGGACGTCGAGCAGCGCGCGCGACCAGTGCTGCGACATGTTTCCGGCGCGCTGGATCTGTCCGTTGGACACGTGCCACACGGTGCCTTCGACCGACCGGATTCGCGTGGCCCGCAGCGTCACCGCCTCGACCGCGCCGGTCACCTCACCCAGGTCGACCCAGTCCCCGACGCCGAACTGGTCCTCGACCAGGATGAACACGCCCGCGATGAAGTCTCGGATCAGCGATTGTGCGCCGAATCCGAGCGCCACGCCGATCAATCCCGCTCCGGTCAGCAGCGGGGCGAGCCGCACGCCGAGCACGCGGAGTACCGCTAGGGTGGCGACGACCCAGACCACGAAGCTGGTCGCGCCCGCCAACGCCACGGCCAGCGCCTCGATCCGCTGATCGGCGCGCGGGCTCAGCAGTTCGCCGGTGTCTTGCAGCATTGCCGGTGTGTGACGGCTGACCAGTCCCGGGCCACGACGCGCTCGGCGGCGACCCAGTTGCCGGACGAGGAGCTTGACCAGCCGCCGCGCCACCTTGCCGACGATGAAGGCGGCGACGAGGATGCCGAGGATCGCCAGGGGCTTGTCGACCATGAAGCTCAGCGCCGCGTCCAATCCGAGGCTCGTTGCGCCGGGGCGCGCGACCGATGCACTGGCTCCAGTCATGTCAGGCGAGAACGTCGCCGCGCCGATCCCGAATCGAGCTTCGGGGCTACGCCCGCGTCGAGCACGGTGACTCCGCTATTCGAGACCGCCGGTGACTCGCCTACCGGCTCACACCGGTTACCGCTTGGGTGTGGCAGCTGTGACATGGCCGTGATCTCGCTCCATCTCGATCCTCCCAGCCTTGCGAGCGACCGGCATCGGCACGGATCTCGGAAGCGTCGTGCGGTCTTCTACCGATCGAGAGCTGAACGTTCGAAGCGGCTATTCGCCTGTGGCCATGGTTACGTTCAACTTCCCGTGCTGCTCCAGCAGGGTGAAGGCCGTGGCCGTTCCGGCTCGCTCGAAGCCGACCGACACGGTTGCCTCACCGACCCGCAGGCCCTCGAGCCGGATCTGTCCCAGTCCATCGGGGAGCATCGGGCGCTCGATCCTCAGCGCACGCGCGGGTACGTCCGCCGTGATCCCGAGCAATGCCTGTAGGAGCAGCAGAGGCGCCGCCGCTGCCCATGCCTGCGGGATGCAGGCCACGGGGTAGGCGACGACTGACGTGCGGTCTGAGCGGTCAAAGCCGCAATACAGCTCGGGCAAACGAAAGTCCCGGGCGCGGGTCGCGACGTCGAGGACCGCGTTCGCGATCCGGATCACCTCCTGGTCGTGTCCGTAACGCTTCATGCCGGACGCCGCGATCGCGTTGTCGTGCGGCCAGATCGAGCCGTTGTGGTAGCTCATCGGGTTGAACGCGGGGCACTCGCTCGACAGGGTGCGCACCCCCCACCCGCCGAACATGTCCGGTGCCATCAGCCGCTGCACCACGGCGCTCGCCTTGTCGGGGTCGACGATTCCGCAGTACAGGCAGTGACCCGGATTCGATGTCACGCTCGCCACCTGGCGCTTGTGACCGTCGAGCGCGAGCGCGAAAGTTCCCTCCCCGGCGTTCCAGAAGACCTCGTTGAACCGGGCGCGCAACGCCTCGGCCTCATCGCGCAATCCGGCGGCGCGATCTGGAGCACCCAGCGCGTCGAACACGTCCGCGATCGTCAGCTTGGCCATGTACACGTAGCCTTGGACCTCGACCAGCGCGATCGGACCCTCCGCCAGCCGACCGTCGGCATGCACGACCGAATCGTGTGAGTCCTTCCAACCCTGGTTCTGCAACCCGCCCGGCGAGCGGCGTTCGTATTCGACAAACCCGTCGCCGTCGCGGTCTCCGTATTCGTCGATCCATCGGAGCGCGCCGTCGAGCGCCGGTCGAAGCGCGCTCAGCGTCTCGAGATCTCCCGTCCACTTGTAGTAGTCGGCCGCGCGAATCAGGAACAGCGGGGTGGCGTCGACCGTCCCGTAGTAGGGCGTGTGCGGGATCATCCGCGCTCGGGCAAGCTCGCCGACCCGAAGCTCGTGCAGGATCTTTCCCGGCTCGGCATCGCGCCAGGGATCGTCCTCTGTGGCCTGCAACCCGGCGAGCACGCGTAGCGCGTCGAGGGACAGCTTCGAGGTGAGCAACATCGCCTCACCGGCGGTCACCAGCGCGTCTCGACCGAATGCCGCGACGTACCACGGGATTCCCGCGGAGATGAGCCGCCCACCCGGAGCGGGCGTCATCAGTGCTCGCAGGTCGCGGATCGCGGTGTCGATGATCCCGTCGAACAGTTCGCTGTCACTTCGGATGTGAGTGCAGGATGCGACCCAACCAGCACGCGCACGCTCAAGGTCCACGGCTGCGCTCTCCCGTCGCCGCCGCCGACGACGGCCCCCCTCGATCGACGGTTCGACCGTCATCAGAATCTGTAGGGGGGTGCCGGGCTCGAGCGTCAACTCCCAGTGAGCGCGCGCTTGGCCCGTTCTCAGGTCCAGGTCATACGGTGCGGGGGCAAGCTCGATGATGGCTTCCCGGAAGACGTCGTCCTCGCCGACGTACGCGAGCACCAGCCCGCGTGGGGTCCGCTTCGGCGCCATCGCGTGTCCCCGCGCGGACCGGCGAACGCCGCCGCGAACCTCGAACATGTCCGCGAAGTCGGCGGCAAGCGCCAGCGACGCGGTCGTCGTCACGGGCTCGCGCAGGAAGTTACGCAACCGGACGAGGTAGTAAAGGCGACCGGAGGCGATCATCAACTCCCGCGTCACGCTCAGCGATAGCTGCGGGATCGGCTCGGCCGAGCCCCGCCACAACTGGGCGTTGGTCGAGTCGACCACCGCCTGATCGTCGACCGCGGCATACGACAACGCCACCGGCCGCGCCCCGCCCACCTCCAAGCCAACTTCGGAGAGGTAGCGGGTGTCATGGGCGTAAAAGCCCTCCCCCGACACCTGGGCGGGCGCAATGTCACCGTCGGGTCGCGCGCACAGGAACAGCTCGCCGTCCTTGATCACCAGCAGTTCCTCTCGGGCCTCGGCCGGAATCGGCGGCGCGCGCTGAAGCTCGACCGGACCCGCGCGTTCGGCGATCTCGAAGTGCTCGCCGCGCGGGCTGCGTACCAACGCATTGCGACTACCGCCGTCAAGCGAGGCGGGAGATCGGTCGTCGGCGCTCGGTGGCGCGAACCGACCTGCGCTCGGGTCGTTGCCGGTCTCTTGTTCGCTCACGTTCACGCCGATTCTGTACGAACGAGCTCGATCGTACGCCTCGCCACGGCGGCGGTTGACCGCGCCTAACTGGTCCGGTGCGACTCAAAGAGGGCGGCGCTGAACCGCGGAACCGTCACCATGTAGCCGGCGGCGGAGGCGAGAACCACCTCACTCGCCCGAGTCCCGAGCCAGCGGCCCGAGACGCTGAGATGCCGGCCGCCGAGCGTCACTCCCCGGCGTGAGCTCACGGACGGCGCAAGCATCCGGCAGACCGACCCGGGCCCGAACCCC
>Ga0335081_10006968_pt1 | contig 18034 bp, 16 predicted proteins | sample Lox_Sample_35_FD_206713 | JGI IMG/M metagenome (GOLD analysis project Ga0335081, IMG submission 206713) | Soil microbial communities from Loxahatchee National Wildlife Refuge, Florida, United States - Lox_Sample_3.5 | ecosystem: Environmental > Terrestrial > Soil > Wetlands | place: USA... | reverse complement strand
CGGTGCAATCATCGTACGTTCCGAGTCCGCCCGAGCTGGCCTGCTCCCTGGGTCCTCGGTTGCCGAGGATGTGGAGCAGATCCGTTTGACTGCTCTTCGAGCCTCGGAAATTGTGTCCCAAATGATGACGTTCGCAGGTCGCGAGAGTGCGCCTTCGACTCCCATCGATCTCTCTGCGCTCGTTGGGGAAATGCTCGATCTCGTAAAAGTATCCATCTCCAAAACGGCGGTTTTCAAAACTGATTTAGCCGCCGACTTGCCCACCATCCAGGCCAACCCGCCCGAAATCCGTCAGTGGTCATGAATTTGATCCTCAACGCTTCCGAAGCCCTGGAAGGCAAACCGGGGTCCATTAAGATTACGGCCGGGCGCGCCGAGTCCGAGGTGAAGGCTAAAATCTTCGATCCATTCTTCACGACCCGGTTTGCCGGTCGCGGGCTGGGGCTTTCCGCGGTACAGGGTATTGTTCGCCGGCACGGAGGCACGATCGAGGTCGTCAGCGCGCCCGGTGAAGGCACCCGATTCGTCGTTCTGCTTCCAAGCGCTGGCGAGCATCTCGCGGCCCGGCAGCCGGCCGTGGATCGGCACGCTGCGTTCACGCCCGCCGGGACAGTCCTATTGGTGGAAGACGAAGAGCTCCTCCGCAAGGCCGTTTCCAAGACGCTTCGCTCGCGAAACCCCCAGGTTCTCGAAGCATCAGACGGGCCCGCGGCCATTCAGATGTTCCAGGCGAATGCCTCCGACGTCAGCGTCGTCCTGCTCGATCTTACGTTGCCCGGAATAACGGGAGTCGAGGTATTCGACGAACTCCGCCGGGTGCGCCCCGATGTACCGGTGATTCTGACCTCCGCCTACAGCCGCGAGGCAGCTCTTTCCCAGTTCGCGGAACGCGAAACCCAGGCCTTCATTTCGGAAACCGTTCCGGATCGACGAGTTGATCGAAGTATTGAGCCACGCAACCCACTGCGCTCGCGCCGCGGCTCAACCGTGAGCTGTATCAGGTTAGGCGACCGGCTATTTACGCTGGCGCCGCTTGACATGCAACTGAGCCAAAGAGCGTGCCAGGGAAGCATTGACGGTCGCCACTTCCTCGTCTGAGAGCTTTTCGCGCAATCGGGCCTCTGCCCTCCGTCGCGCCTCTTCCGCTTTGGCTTCGTCAATGCGGTCGGCTGCAACCGCAAGGTCGGTCAAAACGGAAACACGGCTGCCCGTGACCTCGATGAGCCCCTCGCCCGTCGCGATAAAAGTATCCCGGCCATCCTTATGCACGATGATTTCACCGGGCACCATCTGCGTCATGAGCGGGACGTGATTCGCGAGTACGCCCATCTCACCAACCACGCCGGGCAGCGTGACCATCTCCACGTCCTCGGAATACATGGTCTCTTCCGGCGTGATGATTTCCAGTTTTAGCGTGTTGGCCATCTGTTCTGACCTTCAACTCGGCTTCACTTCGTCGATCCCGCCCTTCATATAAAAATCGCCCTCCGCGACAGAATCGTGTTTGCCATCGAGGATCTCCTTGAAGCCGCGGACCGTTTCCGCGATGGGGACCTGTTTGCCTTCGCGCCCCGTGAACACTTGGGCCACGCTGAAGGGCTGGCTCAGGAACCGCTGAATCTTGCGCGCCCGCAGCACCGTCAGCTTATCCTCGGGTGAAAGCTCATCCATGCCGAGAATCGCGATGATGTCCTGCAGATCCTTGAATCGCTGCAGCACCTTTTGGACTCCCCGAGCCACTTCATAGTGTTCCCTCCCGACGATCTCCGGCGCGAGCGCCCGGGAAGTGGAGGCAAGCGGATCGACAGCCGGGTAGATCCCCAACTCGGCAATGGACCGCTCCAGGACGATGGTCGCGTCCAGGTGCGCAAAGGTGGTCGCCGGCGCCGGGTCCGTCAAATCGTCGGCCGGCACGTATACGGCCTGGAAGGAAGTAATCGAGCCCTTCTTAGTCGAAGTGATGCGTTCCTGAAGTGCGCCCATCTCCGCGGCGAGAGTCGGCTGGTAGCCAACGGCGCTCGCGGTCCGGCCCAGCAGAGCCGATACCTCGGAGCCGGCCTGAGAGAATCGGAAGATGTTGTCGATAAACAACAAGACATCCTGATTCTTCTCGTCGCGGAAGTATTCCGTGATCGCTAAGCCGGCTAGGGCAACGCGCATCCGGGCGCCCGGCGGTTCGTTCATCTGCCCGTACACGAGCGCGATCTTCGACGCGCCGAGATCGTTCTGCTTGATCACTCCTGCCTCGGACATTTCTTTGTAAAGATCGCTGCCCTCACGGGTACGTTCGCCGACGCCGGCGAATACCGAGATCCCGCCGTGGAGTTTGGCGATGTTGTTAATCAGTTCCATGATCACGACGGTCTTGCCCACGCCCGCGCCGCCAAAGGCCCCGACCTTGCCGCCCTTCAGAAAGGGGCAGATCAGGTCAATCACCTTAATTCCCGTGGTGAGCACCTGCGGCGACGTGGACTGCTCCACTAGTTTCGGCGCCTGCCGATGTAGCGGATAATACTTTTCCGCTTTGACCGGCCCCCGCTCATCGACCGCGTTGCCGCACACATCGAACACGCGCCCCATCACTCCATCGCCTACCGGAACGGAAATCGGGTGGCCAGTGTCTACTACCTCGTAGCCGCGCTTGAGTCCCTCGGTGCCCGACATGGAAACGGCGCGCACCCAGTGGTCGCCCAGATGCTGCTGCACCTCGAGCGTAAGCTTGATCGGCTGGCCGTCCACTTTGTAATCGACGTTCAAGGCACTGTAGATGCCGGGGAGTTTCTCCGGAAACGCGATATCCACGACCGGGCCCACGACTTGGACAATCTTGCCGGTATTCATCGTCACACCTGACTTCCTTCCCTGTTCCTCACTGGTTCCCGAGTTGGCCGCCCGCGATCTCAAGTAGTTCCTGCGTAATGTTGCCCTGGCGCAGCTTGTTGTATTCGAGCGTCAGCTCCTTGATCAGAGCAGTCGCATTGTCTGTGGCTCCCGTCATCGCCACCCTCCGGGCGCTTTGTTCGCTCGCCTTGGCCTCCAGTAGAACCCGGTAAATGTAAACGTTGAGGTATACCCGAATCAGGTACGAAAGCACCGCTTCAGGGTTGGGTTCGAACACGACCTCGGTAGTGTCAGCGGCCAATTCCGTTTCCGACTCCGAACCGGGAATTTTCAAACCTTTGATCTCCCCAATCGGCAGAAATTCCACAACGCCGGCTCTCTGGGTGAGCGTATTGATAAATCGCGTCGCGATGATATCCACCCGGTCCACTTCGCCCTTCAAAAACGAATCTCGCGCAAACGTCGCGATCGGACGAGCTTCAGCGAATCGCGGCGAGTCGGTGCACGTAAACTCCGCAGCCAACTGCCGGCGTGTTCGCGCAATGAATTGCGCCGCGCGCTTTCCCACCGCGATATAAACGGTCGTTGCCGGATCGAACTGCGATGCCACGCGAAAAAGATTGGCGTTGAGCGACCCGCACAAGCCTTTGTCCGTTCCAACCAGGATCACCGCCCGCTTGCGCACTTCGCGCACTTCCAGCAACGGATGGCTGAAGTCGGTGCAGTGGGTTACGGCGTACCGCTGCATCCGGTATAGCAGTTGTCCGAAAGGTCGCGTCAGCAACGTGGCTTGTTGTGCCTTGCGCATTTTGGATGCCGCCACCATCTGCATGGCGCGGGTGATCTGAGAGGTGCTGGCAATTGAACGGATCCGCCGGCGAACGTCTCGTAGGCTGGGCATAACTCACCGGTTCTTTGTGGCTTGCCAGGTCGGAGCGAACTCATCCAGGGAGGTTTTCAACTCCGCCTTGAGTGCGTCGGTCAAAGCTCTTTCCCTGCCGATTTTTGTCAGTAGCTCCGCGTTTCGCGCGTTCACGAAGTCCGTCAGCGCCGCTTGAAACTCTTTGACGCGCTCAACTGGAACCTGGTCGACGTAGCCGTTTTGCACCGCCCACAACACGACCACCTGAATTTCGACCGGAATCGGGTTGTACTGCGGCTGCTTGAAAACCTCCATGATTCGCTTGCCGCGGTCGATCTGGGCTTGTGTCTTCGCATCGAGGTCCGAGCCGAACTGCGCGAACGCCGCCAGTTCCCGGAATTGCGCCAGATCGCCCTTGAGTTGCCCGGCAACTTGCTTCATCGCTTTGAGCTGCGCGGCCGAACCCACCCGCGAGACCGACAAGCCCACTGAAATCGCTGGCCGAACGCCTTGATAGAACAAATCGGACTCCAGATAGATCTGCCCGTCGGTGATCGAAATGACGTTTGTCGGAATATACGCCGAAACGTCGCCGGCTTGCGTTTCGATGATCGGCAGGGCCGTCACCGAGCCGTTCCCGTATTTCTCGCCAACGCGCGCCGCGCGCTCGAGTAGGCGGCTGTGCAGGTAGAAGACGTCGCCCGGGTATGCCTCGCGGCCCGAGGGCCGCTTCAACACCAGCGAAACCTGCCGGTATGCCACTGCGTGTTTTGATAAGTCGTCGTAGACCACGAGCGCGTCCATGCCATGGTCCATGAACCACTCACCAATCGCCGCGCCTGCGAACGGAGCCAGGTATTGATTTGTCGCGGAATCCGAGGCCGGAGACGCCACCACAATCGTGTACGGCATCGCGCCGGCTTCTTCAAGAGTCGCAATCACCCGCGCGATCGTCGATTGCTTTTGCCCGATCGCAACGTAAATGCAGTAGAGAGGACGGTATTGCTTGTCGCCCGCTTCCTCCGCCGCTCGATTCAACCGGGCCTGGCTGATCATCGTGTCGATGCAGATCGTGGTCTTGCCGGTCGATCGGTCCCCGATGATGAGCTCGCGTTGTCCGCGGCCAATCGGAATCATCGCGTCAATCGCCATGATTCCGGTTTGCACGGGCTGGTTCACCGATTGTCTGCGAATGATGCCCGGCGCGAGTTTCTCGACCGGGTATGCCACTTCGCTTTGAATCGGCCCTTTCCCATCGAGCGGCTCTCCCAGCGTATTCACTACCCGGCCCAGCAAACCTTTTCCGACGGGCACCTGTAGGAGTTTGCCTGTAGTGCGTGCCTCGTCACCTTCCTCGAGTTCGGTGTAATCGCCCAGGATGATGACGCCGACCTCCGTCTCCTCCAGGTTGAGCGCGAGGCCCGTGATGCCGTGGCCGAGGTCGATCATTTCGTTCAGCATCGCATCGGTCAGGCCTTCGATTTTAGCGACGCCGTCGCCAATCTCCCGGATCACGCCTACGTTTTCCCAGGCGCCGGCCTTCTTCACACCCTCGATTTGCTGTTCAAGTTCTTGCAGTAGGTTTGCCACAGATCCCTCGTCAAAGGTTTTTCGCCAGCGTCTTTAGCTTTGCCGAGACGCTGCTGTCGTAGACATTGCAGCCCACCTGAATACGCACTCCCGCGATCAACGATGGACGTTGCGTGAATGCGGTCGTCAGGCCCGAGCCGTACCGCAGCGCCAGACCTGCCTGGATATCGGTCCGCAGCTCTCTAGGCAGTGGGCTCGCGCTCTCGACGGTGGCCGTGTGTTGCTCGCGATCCAGTCTCACCAGGCGCACGAAGCTTGCCAGGATTGCCGGACAGTCCCGGTACCCGGCCCCAGCTAGGTATCGCACTACCTGGCGGATCCGATTTTCGTCCGGCGCATCGTTCACCCGGCAAAGGTGAAACAAGTGCTTGGCTTCTCGTAGCGCGTGTTTCCGACTGATCATGACTATGCCGCGATTTGCCTCGCAGCCTCCTCGGCCAGCCGCCGGTGGTCTTCGGTGGTCAGAATCTTGCCGGTCACCATCGTGGTCGCTTGTACCACCAGCCGGCCAACTTCATGTTTGAGTTCGGCCAGCATGCGTTCGTGGTCCTGCGCGGCCGCCTCGCGTGCCTTGGCGATAATCTGTTCCGCCACCCCGATCGCCTTCTGGGTTTCCTGCTCCAGCACGCGCGCGCCCGCCACATGCGCGTCCTCAATGACCTTGGCGGATTGCGTGTACGCTTGGGCCATTACCTCCCGGCGCTGCGCCTCGGTCCGGTCAAGCTCGGCTTTGATCTTTTCGGCGTTCGCCAGACCCTGCGCGATCTGCTTGCGCCGCTCTTCCAGCATGGTAAGCACTCGCTTATACGCGAACAAATAGAGCACCGCGCAGACAATACCGAAGCTGATGATCTGAGCTCCCAGATGCGGCCAGTCCACGCCGAAGGTCCTGGCGATCTGCGAGATCTGTCCATCGCTCGCCTGCGCCGCGAGTAAGATGAGGGCAGTCATATCCAGTGCCCGTCGCCGGCCGTCAGGCTTTCACCAGGAATAAGGCGTAGAACACGATCGCTTCGGCGAACGCGATGGCGAGGATCGATTGGACCAGGATCTTGGTAGCCGCGCCGGGGTTGCGCCCCACTGCTGTGGATGCCGCGCCACCGATGATGCCCACACCAATGGCCGCCCCTAACCCGGCCAGACCGACATGCACGTTTCCACCGAGAAGGCTTGCGCCAAACTCTCCTACCGCTAACGCTAACAATGGCATCAGAGACATATCTGCTTTCCCTTTCTTTGTTTTTGCTGGCTCCGCGTAAAGCACGGTCCAGCCGCAAGTCATGCTTCGATCTCAGACGTGACTTCCGATGATTTCTCCTCGTGCTGGCAAATCAGCAGCGTGAACACAGCAGTCAGCAACATGAACACCAGCGCCTGCACCAAACCCACTAACAGCTCCAAAAAATAGAATGGTACCGGCAACAGCCATCCGAGCCCCGGCACCAGCTTCGACATGGCCTCCAGCATGTTCTCGCCCGCGAAAATGTTGCCATAGAGACGAAAACTCAGGGAGATCGGCCGGAACAGAATCGAAATGATCTCCAGGCAGCCAACCGCGAAAAACACGACGACCATCAGCATCTTTAATACGCCGGTCGAGTCGCCCTTGGGAGCGAATAATTCCTTCAGAAATCCGCCCGGGCCGACTTCCTGCAACGCCCACACAATCCAGCACGCGAAGAAGACCAGCGCCATCGCCAGCGTCAGGTTCAGATCGGCGTTCGCGCCGCGGAACCACGGGTCATCCACTTTGAATCCTTCAGGAGTCCGATGCCCCCATCCGATCGTGCCGACCCCCGGAATCAGGCTCATCCAGTTCGCCGACAGAATGAAAATGAAGATCGTCGCGAAAAACCAGAATGTCCGTTTGACCAGATGCGGGCCGATCACCCCTTCCAGAAAGCCGTACAACCCTCCGACCAGCCATTCGAGGAGGTTCTGCGGTCCGTCCGGAACCTTCTTCATGTCGCGCGTCGCGATCCGTGCGAACAGGATCAGGGCGACGGCCACGATCCACGTGACTACCATCGAGTTCGTGATTGGAAAGCCGAGCGGCCGCGCGATCTCGACAGCTTGCTGCGGAAGCCCCTCCGCCTCTGGTTCGGCGGCAGCGGCATACAAACAGCCGGCCGTCAGAGCTGCAACTACAGCCGCACCTTTGCTCCCGATCTTCATTTCCACAAGACTTTCTTCCTTCGTTACGATGCAGGCGACCGGTGGAACGATGTAGTTTCTGGCGTCCTATTGCCAGCCGCCCCCGAGCGATTTGTACAACTGCACGAGCGAGATCAGCACGTCGCGCTGCGCCTGCGCCAATTGCTGTTCGGCCGTCAGCCTCTGCCGCTCCGTATCCAGAACTTCCAGATAGCTGCTCACGCCGCCCGCATAACGCATGTTCGCAACCCGGATTTGGTCGCGCAGCGTTTCCGCAAGCTCACTTTGGCTGATTGTGTATTCCTTGGTCTTTTGATAGCCCACCAGCGCGTCGGAGACGTCGTGAAAAGCTCCATTCACAGCCCGCTGATAGTTGATCAAAAGCTCTTCATGCTGCGCTTTCGCGATCTTGTAATTTCCCGCCCGGCGGCCGGCGTCGAAGATCGGCAGGTCCACAATGCCGCCCATCGTAAACGCCCCGCCGCTCCGGCTGATCACACCCAGCAGGTCGGTCGTCTGAAAACCGCCTGAAGCAGTGAGATTGATGCTGGGGAAAAACGCCGCCTTCGCCACCCCCACGCGGGCATTGGCCGCGACCAACTGCTGCTCGGCCACGTGCAAATCAGGCCGCCTCTCCAGCAGAGCCGAAGGCAAGCCGGCGGGCACTTGCGGTGGCTGGGGTTGGTCGGTTAAGCTCTTGCCGCTCGCGACCGGTCCTGGCGGCCTACCGAGTAGGAAGTTGATTGCATTCTCGGTCTGCTCGTGTCCCCTGTCCAGTAGGGCGAGGTTGGCCTGTGCCGTTTCAACCAGAGTCTTCGCTTGGTCGACTTCGAGCTGATTTCCGACGCCACCCTGCTCGCGCGAGATCACCAGCCGGAGAGATTCCTGGCGCGTCTGGATCGACTCGCGGACAAACACGAGTTCGGCTTCGTACTCCCGCAGATCGAAGTATGCTGAAGCCACTTCCGCCACCAGTACCTGCATCACTGCCTTCTGGTTCTCCTGCGTCGCGAGGAGCTCCGCGCGCGCGGCCTCCGTGGCCCGTCGCAGTTTGCCGAACAGATCAATCTCCCACGAAGCGACTCCGAAGACCCCGGCCGTCGATTCAATCGGCGACTTGACGCCGCTTCGCGCCGCGCCTGCCTGCCCGTTCAATTGCGGAAAAAGACTGGAGCGCGTCGCGCTCAGCTGGCCCTGCGCCTCCAGCACTCGTTGTGCAGCGGTTCGGATATCGTAGTTCGCTTGCAGCGCCTCCCGGATCAGCCCACGCAGTGTCTCGTCCTGAAACAGGTCGAACCATTTCGTGTCGCCGAGCGAAGCCTCGGTCGGCTGCGTTTCGCCAGCCCGAAACTGCGGCGGTGCTGGCACAGCCGGCCGCTTGTAGTTGGGACCCACCTTGCAGCTTGTCAGTGCGGTGACCAGACAAATCACCAAGACTCCCGGGCGCATTAGTCGTGACCTCCTTCCAACATCGGCGTCGAACCGATGCCGGCAGCCGCGGGCTTGGCGCGCTGGGCGCCTTTCGCGCCGCTCAGTCGCTCGACCACCACGAACAAAGCGGGAATCACGAAAATCGCAATGGCGCTCGACGCCAACATGCCCCCGATTACCGCTGTACCCATCACTCTCCGTGAGATGGCGCCCGCCCCGGCCGCCGTCCACAATGGCACGCAGCCGAGAATAAATGCGAAAGACGTCATCAGAATAGGCCGAAGCCGCAATTTCGCGCCCTCCAGTGCCGCCTCCACCAACGGCTTGCCCGATTCGTGGCCGGCCTTGGCGAATTCCACGATCAGGATTGCGTTCTTCGCCGCCAGGCCGATCAGCATAACCAGGCCGATCTGCGCGTAGACGTTCATTTCGAATGAGAGGCTGGTCAGCCGTCGAAGGTAAAGCGCGCCCATCGCGCCAAAAACCGCGATCGGTGTGCTCAGCAAGACGCTGAACGGCAGTGACCAGCTCTCATAAAGCGCCGCCAGAATCAGGAACACGAACAGCACTGCGATCGAAAAAATGACGGAAGCGGGCACGCCTTTGCGGGCCAGGTTTTCCTGGAAAGACATGCCGAGGTAGTCGAACCCCATTTCGCCCGGCATCGTCTGGGCGAATACCGCTTCCAGCGCTTTCATGGCGTCATCGGAACTGTAGCCGGGCGCCGCATTTCCGTTGATTTGCACCGCGCGATACAGGTTGTAGCGCATGGTGAACTCCGGCCCGGCCGTATTTTCGATCGTCGTCAGCGCGGAGAGCGGAACCATCTCGTCGCTGTTGTTTCGCACTTTGAACTGGCCGACATTCTCAGCCGTCGTGCGATAGTCGCCTTCTGCTTGCACGAATACCTGCCACTGGCGGCCAAAACGGTTGAAGTAGTTCACCAACGACCCGCCCATGAAGGCTTGCAGCGTCTGGTAGACCCCCTTCAAGTCAACGCCTTGTTTGACCGCCTTGTCCCTGTCGACGCGAGCGTAGAGTTGCGGCACATTGGGAAGCGCCAAGGTAAACAGGCCGGATAGTTCAGGACGCTTTCGGGCGGCGGCCATGAAGGTTTGCATGTTGGAAGTAAGGAATTGTACGTCCTTGCCCGAGCGATCTTCCAGGATGAACGTGAAACCGCCTGCCGCTCCAACACCCGGGATTGCCGGCGGCGAGAACGCAAACCCGACACCCTCCGGAAGACGCGAAAGTTCCGAGTTGATATGGGAGCGAATGGCTGCGTATTGTTCCTCCGGCGTCTTGCGGTCAGCCCATTCCTTCAACGTCACCCAGAAGAAGGCGCTATAAGTGTTCTGCACCAGGCTGAGCATGTTGAATCCAACGACCGTCGTTAGGTGCTCGACCCCCGGTGTCTTCCGAATGATATCCTCCACTCTTCGGGCTGCCTCGTCGGTGCGCTGGAGGGAAGCAGCATCCGGAAGCTGTATGGCCGCGAAGAGATAGCCTTGGTCCTCGTCGGGGAGGAAGCTGCTCGGGAGTTTGGACCCAAACACGCCGGCCAGCGCGGTGAGTCCCAACAACAGAACCGCGCTGAACGCGAATTTGTGAATCAGCATGCCGCAGCCTTTCACATAGGCATTCGTGGTCTGGGTAAACACGCGATTGAACCAGGCGAAGAAACGCCCCAGAGGCCCGCGCGCTTCCTTCCTGGGCCGCAGCAACAGAGCGGCCAGCGCCGGACTGAGGCTCAGCGCATTGAACGCCGAGATGAGCACGGAAACCGCAATGGTGACTGCGAACTGCTGGTAAAGTCTCCCGGTGATTCCGGGGACAAACGCCGTGGGAATGAACACGGCCGAAAGAACCACCGCTATGCCGATGACAGGCCCCGAGACCTCTTCCATGGCCTTGAAAGCAGCTGCTTTGGGGGAGAGCCCGTGCTCGATGTGGTGCTCCACCGCTTCTACCACGACGATCGCATCGTCCACCACCAGACCGATCGCCAGTACCATTCCGAACAGCGACAGCGTATTTATGGAAAAACCAAACACAGGGAAGAGCAGAAATGTGGCCACCAGCGAGACCGGCACCGCCAGCAGAGGAATCAATGTGGCGCGCCAGCCCTGAAGGAACAGGTAGACCACGATAATGACCAGAACGATTGCCTCAAATAGCGTATGTACAATCTCGGTCATGCCCTCAGTAACAGCTAGCGTGGTGTCCAGCGCCACGCTGTAGTCCAGTCCAGGCGGGAAGCGCTTCTTTTGTTCCTCCATCAACTTCCTGGCTCCCGCCGCGGCCTGGACGGCGTTGGAACCGGGTAGCTGATAAATCGCAACCACGGCCGCCGGTTTGCCATTCAGGCGGCCGCGTAAGTTGTATACCTGGGCGCCGAGCTCGGCGCGGGCTACGTCTCTCACCCGCACGATCGAGCCATCGGGATTCGCGCGAATCACAATGTCATTGAATTCCTCTTCCGTGGTCAAACGGCCTTGCGCCCGGACCGCGTAGGTGAATTCCTGGCCTTTCGGCACCGGCTCCCCGCCAATCTGCCCCGCCGGGTTGACGTTGTTCTGAGCCTGAACCGCTTTGATGATGTCCGGGACGGTGATCCCCAGTTTGGAGAGTTTGTCGGGCCGTACCCAGAGGCGCATCGCGTATTGGCCGGCGCCAAACACCTGCACGCTTGCGATGCCCGGAACTCGCGTCAATTGATCGTTCAGGTTGATAAAGGCGTAGTTCGCCAGAAATTCCGCAGGGTACCGGCCATCCGGACTGAACAAATCGAAAATCATCAGCGGAGCGAGCGTCGACTTCTGAACCGTAACGCCATAGTTCGTCACGTCAGTTGGGATTTGCGACGCCGCCTGGTTCTGGCGCATCTGCGTCAGAATCTGGTCGGTATTCGGATCCGTCTTGACATCGAAATTGACGGTCAACGTCAGGGTGCTGTTGTTGGCGTTGATGGAATACATGTAATTCATGTTGTCCACGCCGCTCATCTGCTGCTCGATCGGCGCCGCGACCGATTGCTCCACGGTCAGGGAATCTGCTCCGGGATAAGTTGCCTTTACCTGGATTTCCGGAGGAGCGATGTTCGGGAATTGCGCGGTCGGCAGGCTCAGCATCGTAAATGCGCCGACCAGCACCATGATGATCGAGATCACCATGGAGACGATGGGACGGTTGATAAAGAACTTAGTCATGGCGTTCTGTCACCGGTGTTTTGGCATCTTAGAGACTGGCCTTCTTTGCGTCGGATTGATACGGTTTCGGATTTACCTGCATACCGTCTCGCACCTTCTGTGTTCCTTCCGCGACTACCTGATCGCCGGCCTTTAGCCCATCTTCAACCACCCACAACGCGCCGACTTTATCTCCCGTTTTAATCTGCCGGATTTCGACTTTGGAGTCGCTGCTCACCACCGCCACCATGTTGCGGCCCTGCAGTTCTGTGACGGAACGTTGTGGCACGGCCAACGCACCTCGCTGAGTCCTGACAACCGCCTTGATATTGCCGTAGCCTCCGGGTCGAAGCACATATCCGGAATTCGGGAATGCCACCTGGATATTGATCGAGCCCGTTCTTTCGTCCACTTGACGGTCGACGTATTGCAGGCGCCCTTTCTGCGGATAGACGGAACCGTCCGCCAGGATCAGATCGAAGCTTAGTGCGCGCAGGACCGCTTCGGTCTTTGCGGTGGATCCTCCCATGCTTGATGTCGCCTTCAGGTATTCCTGTTCGCTGGCCGAGAACTGGGCCAGGATGGGATCCACGGTCGAAACGGTTGTCAGAGGATTCGGGCTTTGTGGTCCGACGAGGTCGCCCACTTGACCGGTGGCAATGCCGGCCACGCCGTCGATCAGCGAAGTGACTTTGGTGAAGCCGAGATTGAGTTGCGCGCCCTCCAACGCCGCTTGAGCCGCAACGACAGACGCTTGGCGGGCGGTAATTGCCGCTGCTGCAGTCGAGACTGACGCTTTGCTGGCTTCCACCTGCGCCTTCGCCGCCATGTTGGCTTGAACCGCGTTGTCCAGATCTTGTTGCGGGATGGCCCGGTTCTTGGCTAGCGGAGTGTAGCGCGTCACGTCATTTTCGGTTTTGATCAGTTCCGCCTCCGCCCGCTGCTGATTCGCCTTGGCTTCCTCCAGGGAGGCCCTGGCTTGGTCCACCGCGCCTTTCGCCTGCTCTAGGTTGGCTTGGGCTTGATCGACTCCCGCCTGGAACGGCCTTGGATCGATCTCGAACAGAAGATCCCCCTTCCGCACGAAGGCGCCATTTGTATAGACCTGCTTGAGCAGATAGCCCGCAACCTGCGATCTGATGTTGGCGTCGACAGAGCCCTTCAACACGGCCACCCACTCCTTGGTGATTGGTACATCCTGAGGAGTGACTTGCACGACTTCCACATCCGGCGCAGGCTGCACCGCGCGGTCCGCGTCGCCTTTTTTCTCTTTGCCGCAGCCCGCCGCCAGAACCGCTGTGACTGCGACGATCGAGACCATCTTCGTCGGCCTCATCGGCCGCTCCATCTTGCGCTTCAGTGCCAAACTCATGGGACTCCTGTTGGACATCAACTGTCCACGTGTCTAACGATGCAGCACGCTGTACAAGCGATCCAGTATTTGGGATCTCAGGAAAATTGCGGATGATTCGGGCGCACGGCCTTCCGCAGACGGCGTGGCCGGGTCAGCCGGTGGTTCGGGCCTCTGCCGTTAGTGGCCCGAAACTGGCGATCGCGGTCGCCTCATCTTCAAACACTTCGAAGACCGTGTGCAGCTTAGTCACCAGGAGGATGTCCTTCACACGGCTGGTCACATTCAGCAGCTTCAGTCGCGCCCCTGACCGGCCGAGCGTAGCGAAGCTGGACACCAGCGTGCCAAGCCCCGAGCTATCGATATAGGAAACGTTGTGCAGATTGAGCAGAATGTTCTTTTGCCCTTCTTTCGCCATCGCGCGAAGAGCCTCACGTACTGTAGTGGCGCCCTCACCCAGCGAGATTCGTCCCGACACGTCCACGACGCTGACGCCTTTCTCTTCGTGAACATGGAGAGTTACACCCATTCGATACCTCCTTGAGAACGCAGCGGTGTGTGGCGGCAGCACGGTGTCCCTGGAGCCAACTAAACTCTGACAGGCTGTGGCCGGCCAGAGCTCGAGCGCGCTGCTCACCCTGTTCAGTGATTCCGCTGCTGTTTGGCCTGATCTCTTTTTTCTTTGGGCCCTCACGCGCTTTCTACAACCGCTTCACTACCAATGCGGTGAGATCATCGGCTTGTGGCATCGATCCCGCGAACGTCACCACGGCTCGATACATTTCCGAGATGATTGTGGCGGCGGGCCGGTCATGATACGTCCGGATCACCTGCTTGAGGCGGTCCGAACCGAAGTCTTCATCATTTTGATTCGCCCACTCCACCAGGCCATCGGTGACCACCACCAGAATGTCCCCGTGTGCGAAGTTCAGCAAGTCCGGGCAGCCATAACTGAACTGCGGCAGCAGGCCCAGGGGAAGCCCCTGAGCGTCGTAGGTCCGGACGCAGTCATTCGTGGCTGAATAGAACAGCAAAGGGCCGTGGCCAGCCGAGATCAATTGCAGCGTAGCTTGCTCCGGATCGAGGAGGCCGGCCGCCAGCGTGACGAACTTCTCCGGCGGCAGGTCCTCATAGAGAAGCTTGTTCAGCCGGTTCAGCAGATTTGGTAGATGTGGATCCGTTGCTAAGCCGGCGCGCGCGTAAGCGCGGCAAACCGCCATCCCGATTGCCGGGCCGATGCCGTGACCGGTGACATCGGCAACGGTGACCGCGACGCGCCCATCGGCAAGCGACTGCCAGTCGAAATAGTCGCCGCCGGTTTCGTCCGCTGGCTGGTTCCAACCGGCAATCTCGAATCCGTCAACTTGCGGCGGCTCCTTCGGCAGTAAGCCTTGCTGAATCGATCGTGCGGTTTCGAGATCGTGTTCCAACGCCGCGACTTTTGCCCGGCTTTCTGCCTCGCGCAGGGCTGCCATCACATATTGCCTGATCTGATCCGCGACCTTTCCCGCTGCATAGCCCCCGATGAGCAGGAAAGCCACTGATGAGAAGGCCGCGCCGTAAATGAAAAGCCTCTCGTCCGCGACGGATTCGGGAAAGAGCAGGAGCAAGTAGACGAAGGCCGCGGCGTATCCGCCCGCCGCAAACAAGCCGGCCAGCCGGGACAAGTGTGAATTAAGGTGCAGCGTCGATAGAATAATGAAGACCAGATAGGCAAGCACTACTGGAGATGTGAGTGCCCGGTGCGGACCGACTATCGATGTATGGATTTCCAGGATCACGGCAAGCGTTGGCAGCAGCGACTCGGCGAAAATGGTGGCGGTCCATCCCGTACCTGAGACTGCACGGTTTGTTGCGATTGCCCGTTTCACAAACTTCAGCCAGACGACTTCATAGCTGATCATGATGGCCAGAAGCAAGGCGAACGGCCAGGCCTCACCGTAACGGCCGTGGGCGAGCGCCATTCCACCGCGGATCAGGACGACCACCAACAGGCTTCCGAGCACACCGAGAAGCGCACTGACTCGAGTGCATTCGCTGCGAAGTTCCGCGAGTTGGAAAGCTGGCGAGCGGATCTCGGATTCAATGGTTCGCTCAGCCACGGGGAAGTCCCTCAATTCGAACTGCCGCCGGACAGGTGCGCGCGTTCCCACTCGCGGACCTTCTGGCGCGCCGCGTCGAAGAGCCGTTCGTAGTTTTCCAGTCGCACTTTACGGCTTGTCTCGGGGCCGAGCGCCTTCCAAAGCGGCTCGTACTGGTAAAACACGGCGGTGTACTTGTCCTGGTCCGGAGGCGCCACCTCATCGGTGCCGAAGAGAAACCGGTCCGGGTAGCGCTTGATCAGTTCGGCGGTGATCTGTGTCGCCGCCGGGCTCGCGACAATGTATTTCGCGACCTCGTCCCACGAAAGGTCGAAGTACACGTGACGAAATTCCGGGTCGTGCAGGATTGCCTCGATATTCGCGGCGTGATCCTGAATCGGCCGCACCACGCGGCCCATGCCTGTATGGGCCCAGATGATGGTGGCGTTCGGGTGCCGTCGCAGGACAGTCTTCATCTGGCCGAGGTACGCTGGCGGCGACCCGGGTTTCGCGAACGGGACATCGATATCGTTGTGAATAAGCACGACCAAGCCGGCCTCGGCTGCGAAATCGAGAATCCGGTCCAAGGCCGGGTCCTGGAGGCTCGCGACTTCGCCGGCAATCTTCGCTGCTACGAATTCCTTGTGAATCGTGAATTCGCCGATGCCCGTGAACACGCCGGGAAACGTCTGAAGCACGCGGCGGATGTGATCGGCCGCATACATATCGGCGGGGTTGAAGCCCGTGATCATTGGATCGAACCGTGCCCGTTCCTCCGCGCTCAGAGACTCATATGCCTTTGCGATCCACGCGTCACTGAATGAGTAGTAATACAAGGGAGAGTCGGAGTTCAGGTAATAAGCGGGCGCGCGATCGCCATCCACGCGATACGACCACTGCTGTTGCAGTGGAATTCCGAACAAGGCCACCCGTCCGACCTTGGTTCCCATGATCTTGAGGAAGTCGTGAATGTTCGGGCCTTCCTGAATGTAGTTGGTCAGATGGAAATGCGAGTCGTTGAATGCGTATCCGCTCTCCTGCGCGGCCCCCGTTGCGACGAAGACGATCGCGACGAGCGCCGAAAACGGCCAGCTTTTTCGCATACTTCGCTCACCTACTCCAATCCCACCGAAGCCGGCGCGAACAGGTTAATGTCGAGCTTGCGGGCAACATAGGAAATCACTTTTTGTGCTTTGACGCTGTTGCCGGCTTCATCCAGTGGTGGTGCGAACACCGCGATGGCCCCTTTCCCCGGCACTACCGCGAGAATCCCGCCTCCGACGCCGCTCTTCGCCGGAATCCCGACGTGCCAGGCCCAGCCTCCGGATCCGTCATACAAGCCGGCCATAGTCATCGTGGCCAAGATGTGCGCAATGTCGTCGCGATGGATCACCTGCTCGCCGGTCACCGGGTTGGTTCCGTTATTCGCCAGCGTCGCGCCCATTTGCGCCAGTTGCTTGACATTCACGCCTACCGAACACTGCTTCGTGTAGATGTCGACGGCTTCGAGCGGCTCGGAGTAGATCCGCTCATATTTGAGTAGCAGCGCGGCAAGCGCCCGGTTGCCTTGATTGGTCGCCGCTTCAGATTTGTAGACCTCGTCAATCAACGAGAGCTTCTCGCCGGCGGCTTTGCTGTAGAAGGCCAGGATCCGGTTCCATTTTTCGTCTGCGTTGCCGCCCGTGATCAAACTCGTGGTCGCGATCGCTCCGGCGTTGACCAGCGGATTGCCCGTGTGTGTGGGCATGTCGACCACTGCGAGAACGGAGTTGAACGCCCTGCCAGTGGGTTCGCTCCCCACTTTTTCAAAGACCCTATCCGCTCCCTGCTCCTGCATCGCGAGGGCGAGCGTAAACACTTTCGAGATCGACTGAATAGAAAATGCGTAATCGATATCGCCGAGCGCGTAGACTTTGTTATCCGTCGTCACCACCGCGATGCCGAACAGCTTTGAATCGACGTGAGCCAGGTAGGGAATATAGTCGGCATTCTTCCCGCTCGTGTCGCCTTTGAACATAGCGTACGCTTCGTTTACGGCGGCCTTCACCTGCTCGTCGCGCGGAGCGACGGGGCTGCGGTGTTGTCCGGAGAGTGGGAGGGAGAGTGTGGCAACGAACAGCGTCGCCGCAAGGGTGGCGTGTTTGAGCATTGGATTCGAGCCTCTATTCGTTCCGATACTTGTTGAGGTAATAGGTCACACTCGCCTGGACGCGCGGTGCGATCCACTTAAAACCGTCCTTGCGCTCCAGCGAACCGTAAATATATTCGGCGCCGAACAGCAGACTGGGCGATGGCTGCACGATGAAGTTGCCCGTGGCGTAATGACTGATGTGATAGTTGGTGGCCGGGTCGCCGGCCGTATTGTTGATCTGCAGATAGCCATAGCTGAACGTGGAGCGGAGAGTCTTGGTCCAGTGGTGCTGATACCCGGCTTCTCCGGAACCGCTCGGCGTCGCCACCAGCTTGCCGTTCGCGCCGAATCCGACATCCGATCCGAGACCGAAGTTGTCGTTGTAGTAATTCGAAATCCCCTTGC
>Ga0335081_10006967_pt1 | contig 18034 bp, 24 predicted proteins | sample Lox_Sample_35_FD_206713 | JGI IMG/M metagenome (GOLD analysis project Ga0335081, IMG submission 206713) | Soil microbial communities from Loxahatchee National Wildlife Refuge, Florida, United States - Lox_Sample_3.5 | ecosystem: Environmental > Terrestrial > Soil > Wetlands | place: USA... | reverse complement strand
GGGCCATTGAGGGGCCAATAAGGATTTCTTTGCATTCCCCATTGTTCCTTTTCAATGACTTAGAGCTCCCCAGCATTTCTTCTAAGTCCTTTAGATTCCGCTCGGTATTGTTTTCGATCCCCACCGCCCCTACCATCCATCTTCCTGATGGATGGACACTTAACAAAAACACGCGGGGGCAAAAAGGGGCAGATTAGGCCAATGATCCGGTTCTGTGTTCTTTTTCAGCGGCACGGGTGACAACCGGACGCGTCAATTTCAGCCCTTCAATCTATATTTCCTCGAACTCCGTTTCTGGCCGACAAATAGAAGTCGATAGTTCGGTGGCCACAAGGGCGTTTGTCGGTACTAATCCGACGGACGGACCGATAACTTGCGGCTTGCCCGTCATCCGCCCCGAATCAGGTGCCACGCTGTCAGGTGCGTTGGAATCGCGCACCGACCAGCGGAAGGATTTTATTCGTCGCGGAGGGCGGCCATGGGATCGAGCCGCGCCGCGCGGTGCGCGGGCAGATAGCTGGAGAGAATGGCCACGGCGGCGAGAGCAATGACGGAGAGCGAAATCGTCAGCGGGTCGTAAGGCTTGAGACCAAAGAGCATCGTGCCCGCAGTTTTGCCCAAGGCCAGCGCCAGCGCGGCGCCGACGGCCAGGCCGATCACCAACATGGCGCCGGCTTCGCCCAGCACCATACCCAAGATATTTCGCCGTTGCGCGCCCAACGCTATGCGCAAGCCGATTTCTCCGGTGCGCCGCGCCACGGAATTGGACATCACACCGAACAGCCCCATCATGGCCAGCAACGTGGCCAGCGCGCCGAAGAATCCGGAAAGCATGGCCATCAGCCTTTCGCGCAGCAGCGAATTTTGGATGTTTGTCTGCATCACGTGGAATTCCGTGCCGATCTCGGGGCCGGCCTCGGCCAGCGCATTTTTCAGTTCTTGCGCCAGCGTTCCCATGGGGAGACTGGAACGAATCAGCAATCCCGCGCCTTCATCCGGCTGATCATCCTGCGCCGTGGTCACGTAGACTTCCGGCGCGAATTCCTCGCGCAAGTCGTAATACTTCGTGTCGCGAACCAATCCCACGACCTCATAGATCGGCCGCGAGCGGCCCACCTCCTCCTCAATTTGAAAGTGCGCGCCAATGGGATTGCCGCCGTTGAGTATTTTCTTCACGAAACTCTGGTTGACGATAGCCACCTTGGGCGAGTTGGCCGTGTCCCGCTCGTTGAATGCGCGGCCGGCCGTGATGGGGATTCCCATAGTGTTGAAAAAATCGGGGCTCACTCGCGTGAATTGAGAATTCAGGTCAGCGCGTTTTGTGGCGCCGGCCAAGATAACGTTGTTGGACCAGCCAAAGCCGCTGAGCGGCACCACACTGGCGTCCGCCACTCCCTCGACGCCGGGAAGCGCGCGCAGGCGGTCAATCAAATTCAGCTTGTAAGTCTGGCGTTGCGGCGCAGGAATTTTCAGTTGGCCAAAGTCCAGATCGGCTTCCAGGATGCCGGCCGTTTGGAAGCCGGCGTTCACCGAAAGAATGTTTTTCAGACTGCGCACGAAGAGTATCGCGCCCACCAGCAAGACCAGCGAGAACGCCACCTGCGAGACAACCAAACTGCGGCGGAGGCTGAAATGCTCGCGCCCGCCGGCGAGGTTCCGGCCGGCCGATTTGAGTGCTGCTGCCGGAGCGATGCTCGTAGCGCGGAAGGCGGGAGCCATGCCGAAGAGAATTGTAGTCAGCAGCGCGACTGCCATCGTGAAGCCCAGCACGAGCCAGTCTGGATGAAGATCGACGAAGACATCGGGCGTGCTCAAGCCAATGAAGGCTACCAGGAAGCGGCTAATCCATTGCGCCAGGACCGCGCCGAGAAACGTGCCGGCAACACCAAGCAAAAGACTTTCCACGAATAGTTGCCGGATGAGCCGCCCGCGGGATGCACCGAGAGAGAGGCGCACGGCAATCTCGCGCCCACGGGCATTGGCGCGCGCCAGCAGCAGATTGGCGATATTGGCGCAGGCAATCAGCAAAACCAGGGCGGCGATGGCCAACAGCGTCCACAGGGGTGTCTCGTAGCTACTCCGCAGATTCGAGAATCCCGAAGCCGCTGGAAATGCGCCGAACTTGTACTGCAGGTAGTGCTTTTGCGCCTCCGCATCGTATTGTGGGGGCACGGTCGCTTCCAGGATGCCCGGCGTAAGCGCTGCCATTTCCGCGTTGGCTTGTTCGATAGTCACGCCGGGCTTCAGACGCCCCACGGCGGCGAGCCAATACCCATTTCGCAGGTCAATCAGTGACGATTCGCCGTGCATAAGCGGTTCCGAGCACAGTGGCACGGCCACGTCGAATTCCCGGCCAACATCGATGCCCGTGAAACCGGGCGGAGTGATGCCGGCGATTTCAAACTGATGGCCGTCGAGTGAGATCATCCGGCCCACAATGTCCGGGCGGCCAGCGTATTCCCGCCGCCAAAAGGCGTAGCTGATCACAGCGGGCGGTGAACCGCAGCCGCGGCGGTCATCGTCGGCTGTTAGGGCGCGGCCGCGCAGCGCGGGGACTTCCAGCGTCTTGAAAAAATCGCCGCTGACCCAGATGCCCGAGGCGTAGCGAGCTTCGCCGCTGGGGGCCAGATTGAATCCTCCTTCGGTCGCCCAGGCGAGCATGTTGGAAAAAACTCGTTGGTGATCGCGGATCTGCTCCCATTGCGCGTTGGTGATATCTGGGTAGCGGCCGTGGACGCGGCCGTGCCTCCAAGAGGTGTCCGCGATGCGCACGTCGGCGAGCTGCTGCGGATTGCTTACCGGCAGCGTGCGCAGACGCAGCGAATCGATCAACTGGAAGATGGCGGTGTTTGCGCCGGTGCCGAGCGCTAGAGAAAGCACGGCAATCGCCGTGAAGCTGGGACTCTTGCGGAGCACCCGAAGAGCGTAGAGCAGGTTCTGTCGGATTTCGGTACGGGGCGAGAACCGTCCGCGCTGCTGCAGGTCCCGCTCTTGACCTTGTCCCGGCGCGATCGCCGCACGAGTTTCTTTCTCCCGTTGCGAGCTGGCGAGCTGCTGACGCAAGACGGCCCAATCGGCGACATGCCGCTCGGCTGCGGCGCGAGCTTGTTGTTCGCTGCCGCCCGCGCGCAGAGCCTCCTGGTACGCCTCATCGAGCTGCTGCGCGATCTCCTCGACAATTTCCGATTCTCGCTCGGGACGAAAGCCCCGGAGCTGCAGGTTTTCGCGAACGTACGCGGGCCAATCGGGCATTTTTTTATCCAGCATGGCTGGGCCTCACAATGTGATTGATCGTCAGTACGAACTCTTCCCATAATCCGCGCTGGGCTTTGAGAAACTTGCGCCCCTCCGCGGTAAGCCGATAGAAGCGCCGGCGGCGTTCTCCTGGTTTCTCTACCCAGCGGCCGGCAATCAGACCGCGATCCTCCAGCCGGCAGAGAATGGGATAGAGCGAGCCGATGCGGAAGGAAATACGTCCGCGCGACCGCGCCTCGATGAGCTTGCCGACCTCGTAGCCGTGACGAGGGCGGGCATCCAGTAAGGTGAGAACCAGTAGTTCGGCGCTGCCTTTGCGAAGCTCGCGATTGAACATGGTGGCCTGCAGTATACTTCAGTGAAGCATATACTGGCTACCAGAATAGAAGCTTGGAAGAGAAACCTCCTGTGTCCGACACAGGTGTCCAATGGCACACAAGTCGCCCTTGACGGGAGGTGTCCAATGGAGTACAAAGGGTGTGTGCAGACCGTTGTCGAAACGCCCACATACCTCGCGACCGCCGGCAAGCTGTTTAGCGAGAAAGAGAGGGCCGATATTGTTGCCCTGCTGGCGGCGGACCCGGAATGCGGAGATGTAATCCAAGGAACCGGCGGATTCCGGAAGGCACGGGTCGCACGCCAGGGAATGGGCAAGAGCGGTGGCGCGCGGGTGATTTACATCTGGCGGAACGAGAAATTCCCGGTTTTCCTGATCACGGTCTTTCCGAAGAACGAGAAGGAAAACTTATCGATGGCGGAGAGAAACGCTCTGAAGAAGCGGGCCGACGCGATCTTTGAGACGTATGGGAGGTGACTGATGAAGACACAATTTGACCAGATGATGGATGGCTTGGGCGACGTCGAACTTTTTCTCTCCGGCGAGCGGAAAGGGTTCAAGGCTCACGTTCCGGAGCAAGTCAATGTAAAAGCGATTCGCAATAAACTCCGAATGACGCAGGCCACCTTCTCCACTGTTTTTGGGTTCAGCCTCGACGCGATCAAACATTGGGAGGGCGGACGGAGAACCCCAGAAGCTCCAGCTCGCACTCTGCTGACGGTCATCGCCAGGAACCCGAAGGCCGTGCTGACGGCCCTCAATCCCGCGGCGTCTTCGAAGCACGGAACTGTGCGTCATAGGAGGCACAGCCGGATTCGACGGTCTCGAGCTAAAACCCGGTGACACCTCTTAGAACTTTGAAACGAAGCTCACTACCTGCAACCCATGAATCGACTCGCCTCAGCCAAAATGATCGCGAAAGGCGCGCCACACGTCATTCACCATGACGCCGAGCTCGCCGCATTTACCGAAGTTCTCTTTCGATTGACTTGTCTCGCTCGCCCTTCTCGTTCTGAGGAGGAAGCCATCGAACTCCTCACCCTTCTGATTGAACGCTATGAGGAGACGAACTATCCAATTTCTTCCGCCGACCCAGTTTCCGTCGTACGTTTTCTTCTCGAACACCAGAGTCTGACGCAGCGCGACTTAATCCCTGAATTCGGTTCGGAAAGTGCCGTCTCCATGTTTCTTTCCGGTGAGCGCAAGCTGACTCTGTATCAAATTCGCAAACTCAGTTTCCGCTTCAAACTTTCTACGGACGTCTTCATCAACCCAAGCCGCAAGTCCAAGTCTTAGGTGCCGTAGTGGGCCGCGTCTCTTTCGTCCGCCTGCTGAACCCGCACATCCGCTCTCTCGAAAAACGGCAAGAATCAAGCTATCGCTTGTAGTTCGCTTACATCTTGTAAAGCTATAGCTTGTCATTTGACAGAAATGCACAGAGTCCCCCGAATTCTCCCCCGACTCGATCTTTTCGCACTTTTTAAGTCCATGTTTTTCTTAGGTTTTTCGCTTGAGCACGCCTGTCTGCTCCGGTCTTGGGCGGAACGCGTGCGGGCTAACGCTTCTCATTGCAGCAGCTTACAAATCGGGGCCTCCTGCCTCCTGTTTCTCAACAGGACGGTTGGAGGTGAAGCAGCAATTGCGCATCCTCAAGAATTGATTGGAGATATTGTGGTCGGGGCGCCCGGATTTGAACCGCGGGCCTCCTGCGCCCAAGGCAAGAGCAGAAACGCCAAGTAGTTGGTTCGTCTAGCACTTTCCTATGTCATGTATCACGGTCTTGCAGGGTATTCGGCATTGTCTGTTCCCAAGTTGTTCCCAACTTTTGTACGGCGAACGTGTGTCGCGGATGCTGCCGTCATAGAGGACCTTGATCTGGATTGGCACCGACACAAGCCACACCGCCGTTCTTGGAGCATTTTCTTGCGTCAGGAAATATGGTTTAGTGCGGCGTTCGGCAACGCTTTATGCCGTGATTTGTGACCAGCTTTTTCACGCGAAGTGGCCCCGTAGTTGAGCCCAAAGATCGCAAATCGGAAGGTTCCGCCGGCGACTTAAGGACATGCCCGAGACGGAGGGAGTCGGGATTCTCAGCCATTAGCCCACCGCCCTCTAGTCCGGCGCCTAGATGGTCCATAGGGATTAAGTTTCGCTGCGCGCCTCCCGTCGAATGCGATACAGAAGCGATTCGGCGTATAGGTCTTCTGGGAATTGAGCCTTATTTACAAGCCTGACGCAGCACAAATCAGCGAATTCCAATTCCCCATGGATAATAAATGCATCCGCGACGATCCTTAACTGAGCAAGTTCCGAGATCTGCGGTGCGAGTGGCGAGGCTATGCTGACATACTGGTCGGACAATAACTGCTCGTAAAAATTCAACGCTTCAGAAGAACGGCCAGAGACCTCGTTCCAGAGAGCTCCCTCAAAACCATTCGTTAAATCGGCCCTGCCCGGCGCACTAGGAGTTCCTGCCGCTTGTCCCACAGGCCGATTCTCACCGAGAAGAAGCGAAGTGATTTTCTCAGAAAAGTCGAAAAGTCCGAGTTTACCTAGGCAGGTTGATAGCAATTGTAGGATAGCGCCCCCGGCGCGGCTGGAGTCCAGCATTCGAAAGGCATCGAGAAGGCATTCGAGTGCAAGCTCATGCTCTTGCGTCCTTCAATTCGAAATCCCGCTCGCCACCGTCTATCACACCGTGCAATTCGCCGCCGCCAACCGCATCCCCTGTATCGTCAATCCCGCTCCCGCCGCTCCCATCGACTTCTCGCAACTCCGCGCCGCTTCCTACTTCATCCCCAACGAATCCGAAGCCGAACAGATCACCGGCCTCAGCGTCCGTTCACCTGAAGACGCCGCCAAATGCGCCGCCTTCCTCCTCGAAAAAGGCCTCCAGCGCGTCGTCCTCACTCTCGGCGAACGCGGCTGCCTTCTCGCCACTCGCGAAGGCTCGCACCTGATCCCGCCGTTTGCCGTCAACGCGCTCGACACCACCGGCGCCGGCGACGCCTTCATCGGCAGCTTCGCCGTCTTTCTCGCCGAAGGCCTCTCCGAAACCGACGCCCTCGCCCGCGCCAACCTCTACGCCGCCCTTTCCACCACCCAAGTCGGCACCCAAAAATCCTTCCTCACTCGCCCCCAATTCGACCAAGCCTGGCACTCCCGAGCCCACAACGCTTAGCCGCATTTGACTGTCATTTCGAACGGAGCAGCCCCATGTCTTTTCCCTTCACGTTCGCTCCAGCGAACGTGTCAGGCTGCTCAGCGAAAAATCTCTCTTCCTCTTGGCGTTTCTCATCACTACCCGTCGGGTGCCGCACCTTGGACGGAAAGAATGCCGTATGTTAGGCGACGTGTTCAATAGTCAGAACCTATAATTTAGCACTTGACGTCAATACATCGTGGTCGTAACGTGCGCCAGCATAATCATTGCCTCTTAGAACTGCTGGTGTATACCGGCGCGATCTGGGAGGGATGCCGCTTCTCCTCTGCGAGCAAACCTGATGCGCTACGTTTCAAAGATTCAACTCACTTGTCATCAGAATGTTAGTGCGAGTGGAATGCGAGCTACATGGGAGGTATGCAATGTTATTAGGCGACGAAATCAAAAAAGTTACAGCCGCGATAGGGATCAAGCCATGCGAAGCGTGCAAGAAAAGAGCGGAAGCACTGAACCGATGGAGCAGGCGCGGCTTCCTTAAATCAGGAGTAGCAGGAATACTTGCCACCGCTCGATTTCGGAAGGCTGCCCAAGTTGTCGGGGCTGCGACTACTGAGGACGCTCTCTTGCTGACCCGCCTCATAAATACAAAAGAGGCAGATTTTTGGCTTTCAGAAGGGTTGTATGGTTCGAAAAAAGACTTAACAGGGCACAAGGGTTTGTCGTCATACAAGGACCGAGGTGGGATACAGAACAATGCCCTAATTCACGTCCTCAATTTTGATTCCGATGAGTTAATGCCCGGATGGACTTGGGACTTCGTTTCGACTCGTGCGGGATACACTTTTGTCTTAAGCCAGAAACTTGATACCGCAAATCCAAGCGCCGAAAGATACGTCTTCATCTCCGATCAGTCAGCCGTCATATACCGATCAGTCGTCCTGGGCGAGCAGCCCAGCGCGAAAAACCTAGACTCAGCGTCGGCCTTCCCCGGAGCTGTGCCGTTTAACCATTTCAAGGAAGGAAAACTGTCAAGCATGAGGCAGTTGATAGGTCGCGTAACACTTAGACTTGTTTCATACACGCCGCCCCAAGGTAGCTGCGGCTGCACGTCCTGTGCTCATGACCAGGCGTGTTGCACATCGTGTGATACGGACAGATGCCTGAATATATGTGACGACTGCGGGCTAACTCCACAGTGCTCGTCGGCTCCATGTTGTTGGAACTGTGGCTCCGTTTGTTATCCCTGGTGCTGCAACCCCGGCGAACCTCCGGACTGCTGCAATGATTGCATTTGCTGCGCCCGGCAGACCTGTACGCAGTGCTCCGGAACGAACTGCGTTCAGTAACAGGCTTAGAGCTTAGCTTTTAGGCATATAATATCGCTAGGATTGTCAGGTGGGTGTATATTCGGTATAAGCATGACCGGTCTGTTCCCCGGTGCGTTAAACAGGTGGAAGGAGTGAAAAATGAAAAGGCCAATCGTAGTTGCGTTTACACTTCTGTTCGCGGGGTGCCTAGTAGGTCGAATTGTAGCGAGTCAAGAGCCAGCAAAGGAGTCAGCTGCTAATACCGGGTCGGCGCTAAGTCTCGTCCGTACTCTCAACACCGTACAGGCGACGTTTTTCCTGGATGCGCATAGCTATGTTTCAAGAGAAGTGATGCTTGGAGATAAGGGCCTAAAACAACAGGCACCTAAGAGTGACTGGGCTCGACAGCTTAACTTTTCCTCCGACGAAATTCTGCCTGGATGGAGGCTAGATTTCGCGTTGGCGCCGAACGGATACCGATTAGTTCTGGTAGGGCCGAAAGATGTCTTCATCACTGACGAATCAGCCGCAATATATAGAGCGACCCTGGGTCAAACCCGGCCTGCAGCTTCTGCCCTAAAAAGTGCCAGGAGTTTTCCAGGTGCCGTGCCGTTTGACGAATTCCAAGCCTCCAAAAAATCAGACAACTAGTAAGTAGATTTCCCGCAGAAGAGCAGGCCACGAGAGGGCATCGAGTTTCTGGGCGGCCCGGAGCACGGACCCGGGCCTGTCAAACTCTACCTCTATACCAATGATATCGCCCAATGGGTGATCTGTGCCATAGAACGAAGAGCGGCATCGATCGTGAAGTTTTCAATACCGTCTCACGCGGCCGCGCTCCGACTCCGCAAGGGGTACGCCGAAACGATGTACCACTGGTTCGGAGTCGAAAACAATCGCTTTCCTGGAACGGTTAGACCGCAAAGTCCTCATCAACCGGCAAACCTATAGCTGCCTCACCACCCAGTTCACGCCGCTTTCGCCTCTCCCACCCAAATGCTAAACTTGCCTTTTGCGCCCAAATCCAGCACCCATGTCCATCACCAACTCCAACCTCACCACCAATCCCGCCGACGCTTCCCTCTTCGGTGACACCGCCCTCGCCCACTTCCGCAACCTCTCCCGCTTCCCCTGAGCCGCGAAGGGCGCCCCCGCCAGCGTTTCTGCTTTTTCTCGCGCGTCAATTAACCAAGGGGCCGTTTCTGATTAGGACCGTATCAGGCGTTCTTCGGAGGTGCTAAAATCCTTCCAATTTTGAGGACGACACTTTGACCGGAGTTGTGGTGTCTAAGTGACTTGGAACTAGCGAATGCGAATTAGCGCGCGACTCATCTTGGCCTCGTCAGCCGCTCTTCTCCTGTCACTCGCGGTCCAGGCTACGTCGCGCACGATGCCGTTTCCGATGTTGTCCTTCCGAAAAGGCAGCGCGTGTCGCGGAGATTTTTTTCTGTCGAAGAGGTCCAGCGGATTCTCGCGTCTGCGGGTGAGCCTTACCGCACGTTCTACTGGCTCGCCGTGGAAACGGGAATGCGCGCGGGGGAGTTGTGCGGGCTTCGCGTGGAGGACTTCGATTGGGAGCGCGGTTTGGTGAGTGTTCGTCAGAGCGTGTGGCGAGGAAAATTCCAGTCTCCGAAAAGTGAAAACGCGGTGCGGTGCTTCGCGCTTTCTCATCGTTTGTTGGCTCACGTCGCAGATTGCTTGCGGCGCTGGAAACCAAACGAGCGGGGCTTGCTCTTTGCCACGCGCAACGGGACACCCTGGGACGCGAATCTTTTGGTGAAGCGGAGACTCTATCCGTTGCTCGATTCTTTGGGCATCGAGCGCGGCGGGCTTCATGCTTTCCGTCACACCAACAGCACGCTCATGGATCGTTTGGGTGTGCCGTTGAAAGTGCGTCAGCAACGCCTTGGGCACAGTGATCCTTCGCTCACTCTTAGCGTGTACACGCACGTAGCGAGCGAGGATGATTTGCGCTTCGCGGAAGAGTTGGACGTGATTCTGCGCCCAAATGCGCCCAAAAAGGAGAACGGCTTGGAAGTGGAGTCTCCCAAGCCGTTGTATCTAAACTAGAAAATGGTTGCGGGGGTCAGATTTGAACTGACGACCTTCGGGTTATGAGCCGGAGAAAGTAATAGCCCGTCTTTGCTTCTCAACAACTTACGTAGGTGTTGATCGATCTATTTCACCCCTGTTCTTCGGTGGTTTGTTCCCAATTTGTTCTCGATTTGTTCCCAGTTTTGGGTGGAGGATGCAGGCCCATCCTCGGCGCCCAGCGGCGCTGCGTAGACTCGAACTACCGACCCCGGCCTTATCGGACTAGCGCGGCGTGGTTTTTGAAGAACCTACAAGACCGAGGGGACTGCCCCACACCGCGCAAATCCTAGAAGACATCTCGAGCTGTGGGTTGGATTGTGCGTTAGGAATAAGGTTCACCGAGACTGCCGCCGGTACAGAAGGCTGCGCGGGCGGTAGAAAGCGTACTGTCGCCTCCTAATGTGACGCTAGGGTGGGTTCTTCTAGTGTCTCCTCGAACTTTTTAGTGAATCGGAGCCACGCGTTGGGCGCAAGCTGTCAGTCAGTCACGTTCAGACTGATAGGCCTCGCCTATGTTCCCCTGTGGGTCCCGCTTTTTTGTTTCTCGCCACTAACCACTTGCGATTGCTGTATTACCGCTCTGTGAAAATCAAATGGCACTGGCGAATTTTTCCTGGTTCGTGGGATACCCTTTGAGTCGGCGTCCAGGTGGAGCGTTCTTGCGTGGCTTATCAAAGACTGACGTGGGATCGCGAAGAGCTGTCTCTTCCCGCAAGGGATCATCAATCTTAGAGCAAGATGGGAGCCGATTTGGTTTCGAGAAAAGAGCTTCACGAGATGGTCTGGTCGATGCCAATGATCAAAGTGGCCGAGCGGTTCAAGGTGTCTGGCAGCTATATGGCTCGAGTGTGTTCCGCGCTGCGCGTCCCACGCCCGGAGCGAGGACACTGGGCCAAACTCGCTGTTGGAAAAGCGGCGGAGAAGCCTCTATTGCCGGAGGCACAACCGGGTGACCAACTCAGTTGGTCCCGGGACGGAGGGTTGCAGTCGGCACCTCATCCCCGACTCGTAGCGCGTCCAACTTGCCGACGAGGCAGCGCAGTGTCGAACGGCGTTACAGACGTTCACGAACTGATTCGTAATGCCAAGGAAGCCAACGACGGCGAGGTATGGTGGTGAAAATCAATGTCGCGCTGCGGCTGCGGAGAGATTTGCGGGCTGAAATGATTATGTTTGCAGAGCAGGAGAAACGCTCGCTTGGCAATCTTGGCGCAATCCTCTTGGAATGGAGTTTCGAGCAATTGAAGGCGGCTGGCAGCACAACGAGATTGTTCGGGCAAAGCGCGAAGCGATTGAACAGCCTTACACGCGACCGGAGATTGAAAAATGGGTGAGTGGAAAGCACAAATCAGTCTCCGCGTCCGTCAAGACTTGCGCCGCGAAATGGAACAGTTCGCTGATAAGGAACGACGTAAGCTCGGGAACGTCGGAGAAGTGTTGCTCGAATGGGCTTGGGAACAGCTGCAAGCTGCTGGCAGCATTGGCCGACTTCTGAAATTCAAAATCAGATCAAAAGATGAAAAGCGCGGAGTAGCCGGAAACTCTCCTTAGATCCTCTGTTCGTCGCCTAATTCACGCAGAGACTACAGACAGTTCGCCGTGTTCCTTGCGACTAGGCCGAACAGTGATTTCCACGTCCTGACGCAAGGCAACGAGAAATTCCATGAGGCGGCCGACGGAAAAGTTACCAGCGCGGTTCCGCATCAGCAAAGAGACTTGAGGTTGCTGCACAGCGAGAATCTTGGCGATCTCGACTTGTGTCATGCCGCTATTCTTGAGGATTGTATAGATTTGCAAAGTAAGCTGCGCTTTGAGCAACTCCTGTTCGGGATTGGGAAGGCCCAAGTCTGCAAAGACGTTTCCGCTGCCTTCGGTTACGCGAGGTTCGCCCTTGCTTGTTTTTTTTGCTTTGGATTTCATCTTAGTTCTGCCTCTTTCTGTGGTCCCGCTCGGCTTCCGCGAGCCGCTGCTTAATCAGCTCAATCTCCCTCGTTGGTGTCGCGATGCCTTTCGTGGACTTCTTCTGAAATACATGCAAAACATAGACGGCGTCCACAAAACGGACGGTATAAACGGCTCGCCACGCATTTCCGTGATGCGCAGCCACGATTTCGAGCACGCTAGCGCCACCAAAGCCTTTGAGCGGTTTGGCCGCGGGATCGATTCCGCCCTGCTGGGCGATGAAGAGTGCATGTCCAATGTCGATCCTGACCTCGGGAGGAAAGGAACGTAAGTCCCGCAGGGAAGTTCCAATCCACCGGATGGGCTTCAGTCCGCCATTCATCTGCATACCAATATACGTATACTCTTATACTTTTTCAAGCTTTGCCTCCCCCTTGGCGATCCTTATCAAATGAGCTGTGAGCGCTGCCATACAGTAAGAATGCCATAAGATTCTATATGTACGGTGTACTTGACATATAGACATGCATGCCGTACTCTAACCTATGGGTCAGGGAGGTTCTGGATGCCCCTTCTACGCTCACAAGATAGCGCCACCGGCCGTCGATATGCGCTTTTGGTCTTCTATATTGCGGCGTTTCTTTCTGCTGGCACAATCGGTCTCGCTGGAAAGATTCCTTCGTTCCGCACACTGTTTTTCGCTCTGGCGATTGCCAGCGCCGGCGTCGCTGTTGTTTTCTTACTGCGTTTCCTAAATTCGAATGATGAGCGCGAGCAGCAGGTCAACTACCAAGCCTTGACGTTTGCCTTTACCGGAACACTGATTTTTTCCCTGGCAATCGGCTTCCTGCAGCGCTTTGGATTCCATTCAGTCTCCTGGCTTGGCATCCCGGTCCTCATGATCGTCCTCTGGAGCATTGGATTGATCCTTTATTCGTGGCGGTACCAATGAAGACCCGGCTGCGCGTATTGCGGGCAGAGAAGGAGTGGTCACAGGCCGAGCTTGCCGCCCACGTCGGTGTCGCACGCGGCACGATCAATGCCATTGAAACCGGCAAGTACGACCCCAGCCTTTTGTTGGCTTTCAAGATTGCTCGCGTCTTTGGCAAGACGGTGGAAGAAGTATTTCTCTATCAGGAAAACGAACCATCAACGGTGACCAATCTGAATCTCTAACCCAAGAAACAGGTACGACCATGAAATACAGGCCATTCCTCTCGTCATCACTTTCCGAGTTTTACCGCCAAATTCCTGAGTTCCTTGTGTATTTCTTTTCCCGCAATCGACTCGCTCTTCAGCGTTAGGAGTTCCTTTCCATGTCACGAAGCTTCGACAGTTTCGATATTGATGATTTTCGCGGCTCTGATTCTGGCGCTGAGCGTCGCATCGGTGGCGGTTCGAGTTCGTCATGGGACAAGTGGAGAGAACGTCAAAACCTGTATCGAGAAGAAGAGCGTAGCGATGCTCTTGCTCGTGACGGTCAACGAGGCTCGGGCAGAGAACGTCCGCCCTTGCCCCGCGAAGAACGCGTTCGGGAGGTCGTTCAGCAGCGGATACGAACCAACTACACAGACAGAAACAAGTCGTATTCGCTTCGTGATTCGGAGATTCATTCGCTCGCAGAAGTCGGGAAGTTCCGTGTTGTTGCCAAGAACGACTTGGCTGAATTCGCCTACAACGGCGACCGTGACCGTATGGAAAACGATGTCGAAAATCTAGTACGACAGGGACTCGCGAAGGTCACAACTATTCCCAATATCGAGTACCCGCCTAGCGAAGTTGTGACCCTCACGAAGGAAGGTCACCGGATGTTGTCTCGGGGCCGAGTCGTTCGTCGCGACCAAGCTACCTATCACGGCCTCAAAAAGCCCAGAGAAGCGGCCCATGATGCGGACCTCTATCGGCTCTACAACAAGGTCAGCGATGAGATTGAATCACGAGGTGGGAGGGTGCTTCGCGTGAGGCTCGACTACGAAATCAAAGACGAACTCTACTCACGCATCGCCCGCGCCGCAAAGGACAAGGGAGTAAAGCCGGAGGCAGTCAGAAGAGAAGTAGCCGAGCGCTACCACCTCAAACCTGTGTTGGGAAAGATTCCGATTCCCGACCTTCGCATCGAGTACGTCAACGAGAGCGATAACCAGATTCAGCACCGCGACCTCGAGTTAGCGACAGATCACTACCGCCCACGTGGGCTCTCTGAGAAGGCTCGTGCGGGCTTTCAGATTTATGCCAGACCAGAGGACACCAGTCGTTTGCGGCGCATTCGAGATGAGCGGGAACTGACGGCGGCGATCTACAGCCTGTGACCCATGAGCATCCAAGAATCTCAACTCATTTCACTTCGCGCCTTCGGCTACACCGAAGTCGAAGCTCGTTTCCTCTACCTTGTGGCTACGCATTCCGGTTACTTCACAGTGCGGCAGTTCCTCGAATTTGCCAGAGCCAAGAGCGGGAAACGCAACGCCCGCCTTGTAGAAAAGCTCCTCGCCTTGGGCCACGTCAGTGCTCAAAGATACCAACGTAGGAGCCTCGTCTACCATCTGCATTCTCGTCCAATCTATGAAGCGATTGATAAAGGCGAACTCCGCAACCGAAGGGGCCATGAACTTGGGCACATCAAAGCGCGGCTGTTAGGGCTCGACTACATCCTTGCAAACCCGGAAGACGACTATTTCGAGACCACAGAAGCCAAGCGGGAGTACTTCATTCGGAGCTTCAAATTGTCCTCGAATCTCTTTCTCCCAACAAAGGAAAACGGCGGAGGAATCACATTCGCGGACCGTTTCCCGCTCTGTGTTTCTTATTCTCGTCCCGAATTCATGCCCGTGGTTACATTCACGTACATCGATTCGGAACACAAAAATCTTGAGGCATTCATCGCGCACCTACGTACCTACAGGCCTCTGTTCCGACTGCTTCCTGGCTTTCAATTTCTCTACATTTCGACCGCAAACGGCCAGCAGAAGGAGGCGGCTGAATTGTTTCCACTATTCGCGGAAGAAAAGGGACTCGCGGATTTGACGCGATATTTCGATCTTCAAACGAAGTGGGACAACCGGCAATACAGGCTTCTTTCCGAACCAGATGTCCTCTTCATGAGCGAAGGCAGAAAGCGTTTCACTGGCGACAGCATCGGCACGCTGTACTACCTATGGAAGAGAAGTCAACTGCCGACGGATCTTCGAATAGAGGCAGCTTCGGGGCCGTTGCCCACTCAGAAAATTCTTTTTCGAGCTGTCACTGTACCGGGCCATGAAGGGATTTTCGGCAACAGTACGAGGAGATGGAGTGACGGCTGGCAGATACGGGGTACGTCAAGAGCCAGTTCACCTCGGAGATCACCCGCAGCACCAACGCAAAGTCTTCAGGGAACGGCAGATACGTAAGAGAAAGAGGTGACAGATGCACGCGGCCAAAACACTGGGATGGGCGGGAGCGACCCCACTTTTGACGGCTTTCAGCCGCCCAAAGCAAAGTGGGGTCGCTCCCGCCCGTCACCAGACAACGGTGACCGTGTTTTTGCCGCGTGCATACAGAAATGTAAGCGTACCGACTACGGAGTCGAAACCGTCGTGAATTTAAGAAGGAGAAAAACCCGATGGCAATTCTGAAAGCACCACCGAAGCAACCCAAAACCACAGTCGTACAGCTTAGGCTCGACGACGATGCACGAGAGAAGCTCACGAAGTATGCCGAGTTTCTGGATTCTTCTCCGTCTTACGTGGTCACGGAAGCCCTGAAGCTCGTCTGCAACAAGGACAAAGAATTTCAGGCTTGGCTTTTAGGCCAACACACAAACGGTTCCCAGCCAAGTGCAAAGGGAGAGTCATTCCAACTTGAATTGAAATAGCAATCATGCACCAGCGACAACAATTCGATATGCGTGAGAGCCCAGCGTCCGATCGACGACATGGCTCACGCCGAGAATCGTCGGATTCGGTGATCTTCGAGCACGTCGCAGCAAATTCCGAGCTGCATGCTTCTCCGGCAACTGCCCTATCAGCGCAAACCGAACGTACGAACGATGCCGCGTTGCCCCACGCGGCCACAGGAGGAGAAGCGTCGAAACCTAATAGGCACACGCATGAGTCCCGCTCGCGCGATGGAGGTTGTCCGGTCGAGCGTCCACTAACTTGCGAAGAAGCTGCGCAATTCGTCCGCGTTCATCCCAAAACGGTGAAGCGCATGGCGCGAGGTGGCGAATTGCCAGGTCACTTCCGTTTCGGCCGCTGGTATTTCTACGCATCTGAACTGGACTGCTGGATGAGAACAGAGTTACATTCGTCACGTCACTCGTGCCGCTAGAACAGGAGCAGCGACAATGTTCAAGCGAGCACGGCATCAATTTGGTTGGTTGGAAAGGCGAAAGAGAAAAAGAGGTCCCGAGGTTTGGGTTTGGCGATACCACTCGGATGCTAACGGCGAAGAAAGTAGCAAGCCCGCGGTTGTAGTTGGAGATGTAATGCGGTACCCGACAAAGTCCGAGGCTTGGAAGGCTGCTGAGGGCATTCGATTGGCTGTCGGAAATCCCGTACAAGCTGACCTTGTGACGTTTGGTGGGCTCGTCAATCGCTTCCTCAAAGAGGCATTGCCTGAGCGAAAAGGGACTGCTGACCGTTACCGTTCGTGGATTCTGAATCACATCAATCCGCGATGGGAAGCAGTGACTCTTTCGAATGTCAAACCCTTGGCGGTGGAGATGTGGATCAAGGGTTTGAAACTCGCGCCAAAGAGCAGGGGCCACGTACGAAGCGTCATGCACATCTTGTTCGAGTGGGCGATGCGCTGGGAGCTGATGGAGTACAACCGAAATCCGATGAGCTTGCTAAAGCTCAAGGGGCTTACAAAGCGCATCAGGCAACCGCGCGCTCTGTCGGTTGAGGAACTTCAGAGTCTCTGGTCGCATCTCGACGAAGGCACACGAACAATGTCTGTCGTGGCGGTTTGTCTTGGGCTTCGAGCAAGTGAAATGCTTGGGTTACGTTGGGAAGACTTGGACTGGAAAGGTCTGCGCGTCAAAATCCAGCGTTCTTGGGTCTACGGCAAAGTAGAAGATGTAAAGACCGAAGGCTCGGAAAAGTGGTTGCCGCTGGACGAGAATCTCGCGGGCATTCTGCAACGGCATCGGGAGAAGATGCCCGAGACGTTGTTAGCAACCGGTTGGGTCTTTGTCAGTCCTTTCACGGGCAAACCCTGGTGGGCGCATAAGTTAGTGCGGTACCACCTCCGGCCTGCAGCGGAAAAGGCCAAAATCGGTCGCGTTGGTTGGCATACGTTTCGTCACACCTACTCGACTCTCTTGCATGTTTACGGGACCGACATGAAGGTGCAGCAGGAATTGTTGAGGCACTCGGACATTCGAACAACCATGAACATCTACACGCACACGGTGTCACCAGCACTGCGGGAAGCGAATAGCAGGGTTGTCAGAATGGTTCTGCCGGAGAGGAAAACCGCGTGAAATTCATATCGAAAACGCGGGGGCAATCCGGGGGCAATTGCAATTCTGGCCCAAGACAACAAATGACTTACGACTACAACGCGTTCCGCAGAGTTCCTTTAGATTCTGCGGCTTAATAAATTCGATCCCCACCGCCCCTACCAAAAACTTCTTTCGCTTCAGTGGGATAAAAATGCTCGGGGGCAATAAGGGGGCATTATCGCCGGCCCCTGCCAACGTATCTTTTTGAAGGGTCATAAGTTAAGTGCAAGGGCGGCGGGAAACATGCCCACCACCCGCGCACGAGTCGAATTTGCAAGGCTGTGGGCCGTGATTTCCCAGTGCGATGACTGAGTTTGAGAGTGTCGCGTCGCGTGACCTCCTACAACCTTCGTCAGCACCGGCGGCAACCACGGCCTCCAGAGAATTGTCAAACTAGCACGGTCAGAAACTTACGCGCGCGGCCAGTTGAAAAGAGCGCGGTCCACCCGAACCGAATATTTGCGTGACTCGACTGGTGGCTTGACCAAATC
>Ga0335081_10006966_pt1 | contig 18037 bp, 27 predicted proteins | sample Lox_Sample_35_FD_206713 | JGI IMG/M metagenome (GOLD analysis project Ga0335081, IMG submission 206713) | Soil microbial communities from Loxahatchee National Wildlife Refuge, Florida, United States - Lox_Sample_3.5 | ecosystem: Environmental > Terrestrial > Soil > Wetlands | place: USA... | reverse complement strand
TGTTTGAACTGGTCTCGTTGCCGATAGCAGCGCTCACTGTCAGAGTCCCGTTAGAGCCAACCTTGTGGGCCATGGCTAACACCGTGTTCCATCCAGTGTAGTTCGCCAATTCTACGTAGAACGTGGTCGTCCCTTTCCCTTCTGACTGGCATGCCAATAAGAAACCACTTCCGTTTACCGTCCTCGCAGCAAAAGTCGCAATCGAGACGCTCCAGTTTCCTTCGTATGATACCGTGACACGAACGCCCACTGGCAGGGGAAAAGGGGGGATGCCGCCGAGTGGAGAGCAGGTGCCTAGAACGACTGTGGTAGTTGCTGTTGTCACCACTGTCGTCGTTGTAGTTGAGACCGTAGAGAACGTCGAAGTCACAGTTCGCTCATTCAAGTTTCCGAACAGATGCCCCACTCCTGCCCCTACCAGTATCGCCGCTACCAGCAAAGTGGCAATCATTTCGTTCCTCATGCCCTCAGAGGGTAGCCCCATGGGGCGTATAGTTCTACTTGTGAGAACGGCCTAGCGAGTTCGGCGGTGTTCTCTTCGTTAGCAGTAAATAGTCGTCAGACATCCTCTCTCAAGGCTCGGATTGAAGACCGAAATCGTGGTGCTGATTGTCGTCATGCTGGTAGTAGGAAGTCTCGGTCTTGGTTATTTCATAGGGAGTGGCAACCATCAAGGGACAACAGCCGTCTCGACGGAAACCATCTCCGCTCCTTCGATGCTGCAATCTGCTTCCTCAACGGTAGGAGGCTTGGTTCTGACTGCGGGTGTCAATGCCACGACTCTTCACGTAGGCGAGAGGCTGGGCATCAAAGTCTCTCTCTACAACAGCCTTCCCACGACGCTCAACCTTACAGCGTTCTTCCCCAAGAATTCATCATTCTACAACGGTTCATTAGGTGATTGGGTGGTCAACGGCTTCCCTGTCAACATGTGGGGGGGCTGCTTCGCCCCATTACCTATCGAATTCGTCATAGTCAAGGGTAACTTCAGCGTGGCCGAACTGCAAGTCGCATCGGCCAACACGTCAGTCTGGCAGTCAACGCACCAATATTGGTGTGCGGAAGGCGGCTGGGTAAGCAATCTAGCCTTCCAGCCCAAGAGTAGCGTAGCGAATCTGACTGGTGTCGAGTGCACGTGGCGCTGCTTCCCCGACCACCACATAGGCGTAATGCCACTGAATTCTAGTTTCACCGTGAACGGCTATTGGGCCTACCCATTCAACAGTTCGGAGGCCAAAGACATACTCAGGACTCCCCCGCAAGGGTGCACCGACAACGAGAAGTGTTTCGCTTTCAACTATCCAGAAGTAGGCCCCACTGCCCAACACCTTTTCACTTCAGGCTGGTATACGATGGTTGTGGCAGACGAATGGGGGCAGACCGTTGTCATCCGATTCCAAGTTACCTAGAGCGGCCTAGCAGTCTCGGAACAGCCTCTCCCGACTTCCTTCTCTCTGGCTACTCGACCCATTATGTTGCCTCGCTCCAATCTAAAGCACCATGCTCGACTTCTTTGATGAGAAGCACTGGTGGAACAAGCCCGACGTAAGGACGGACAAGCCACTCGAATGGTGCCCGATTCACAGCCGCTACTACGACAAGTCGAAGGGACAGGACTGCATATTGTGCGAATCTGAAGGCTAGTGATTTTGGTGGGGTTGGAATAGAACTAGGTTACTCTACGAATCGTGCATGGCCATGACATAGACATACACGTAGCGAAGGGGCATCTTCGACTGGTTTCTGACATTGTGAGCAGTATGGGCAGGGACGAGCACCGCCGCGGGGGCATTGACCGTCTTTGTCTCTCTCCCGCTTTGCATCTCTGCCGTTCCCTCCAAGAGTATGATTAGTTCCTCTCCACCCCCAGTTTCATGCTTCCCGACTTCCTTGCCACGCTGCAGCACGACCAGTCCAGACCTGATTTGCTGACTGTCAGAGGCTGACACAAGTGCCCCCGCTTCTATGAGGCTTCTGACGAGTATTGCCATGTAACTCGCTCTCGTCAATCAGTGTTTAAGCCGTCTCCCTCACATCTGCTCAAGGTAGCCGAGACGGTCGTAGTCTCTTCGCCTTCCTACCTAGTTCTCATGACCAGATTAGCGGTTTAGACAGTGTATATGCCCGCCTCCCATACATTCGTCCAGAAATGCAGCCGAAGGTTAGGGTAGTCGAGAAACGGGTAAAGCGGAAGAATGGGCTCGTTGCCGTCTACCTCATCGAATATAGGAACTTGGGGCTGCTCAGATATGAGGACAGCGGGGGGCACGTGTTAGACCACAAGCGGAGTGAAACGGCCAACCTGCTACCCACTTTGGAGGTCGTTGCTAAGATTCCAATATCAGAAGAGGAAGGGAAACGCCGAAAGTTCCAGTTCTGAAGCGTTCGAACGCTTCTCTGTTGTTTTAGGCAAGAATCGGCCAATGTATTCACAATGGGAAGCATATCGCATCTCGCATTTGTCTTGAGGTGCCCAGCGAATGACGGCCGATGGGAGTTCTCCGTAGCCGAGCCTAGCGAACTCAGGGGTCATGTGAAGAGAATATTCATGGAACATTTCATGAAGTCAGCCCGATGTGCCCAATCCCCGTGGTGTTGGGCCCAGATAGTAGACAGGCGGACTGGCAGAAGGTCGAGGATAGTCAGGATGAGGCATGGGGCGAGTTAGAAAAATGGCCAAATCCAGCCAAAGGGCGAAACTGACGCCAGAAGAAATCAAGTTCCTGAAGAGCCAGTTCGAGACAGACAAACAGGTTCGCAACCGCTGGCGGAACCCGCTGATTTTCGTGGTCACGGGGCTCGTCATGAATCCGAACGACAAGACAGATTTCACGGCTGCTCTGACCCCAGAAAAGTTCCTGAATCTATCTCATGCAGGCCAGTTCGACGAAAGGGAGTCAATGTGGGATGGCGGCGGCCGTGGTTCATGGATTCTCAGAATCCCAATCGCCCCAAACGCTGGTGTTGTTATCGGCGACAGAGTAAGATTGACGGTCGAAAAACTAGGACTGGACAAGAAGGAGGAGGCATAATAAAGAAATGGCAAGACAGTATGTCGCTTTCGTTCGAGACCCGAGGACGGGCCAACGTTATGCTGTCGTCTACGGAGTGGCCGCTGGCCACGATGTTGACCAGTTCGTTCAGCAGTTCATCCACGGGGGTCAGTATCATCTTCGATACGACGGGCCAAGGAGCGAATCATGACAAGAAACTTCGAGCCCTCAGAGCATTTCATAGTCAAGGAAGACCTCACTGACATCACTAGAGCATCGTGGCTCTGTTCATGCAATCAGAGGATTCCGATGCCTCGACATCTGGCTGCCATCTTGCGATATCAGGCCGATGCCCAAATCGCCCAACTGAAACGGAGGTCGAAGAAGTAATGTCATTCGACGAATATGAAGAAGAGCCAGATTGGACAGAAAAGGTTCAGCAGGCAGCCCGTAAAATTCAGGGAATAGGCCCGCACGTCCGCACCCAGACTGCCCTAGTAGGCAAGATGGTTGAGGACGCACAGACGAATTTGAGACTTGAGGTGCAACGTGTCATGCCTACTCATAGACAGTCGGATATCAAGGTCGTCCGAACTTATGCAAAGCAGCCGAGCCTAGACTTCTTTGTTCACGGAAAGAGGAGGGGGACGTAATACGCCAACCGAGAATGACCAAGGTATAGCGGCAAAAACAGGGCAGAGCCAGTCAGACCTTGCAGAGCGTGGAAGGATGAGGCTTGAACAAGAATCGGCAAAAGCCAGACGCTCGAATTTTGGAGGCGGGCCTTCGCAGTCAGAAATACGGGAGGCCGCCACTGAAGCGTATATGGCCGCTCACTATAGTCGTGAAGAGAGTGCCCCGAGCCAACCCGAAGACAACGAACTTCGGGAAGGTGGATACTGGGGCGAGGCCCGAACGAAGTTAATGCGGGAGCATGGCCCCGAATACGCCGAGCGTGCGGCGAGGGCTAGAGAATTCCGTTCAAAGCCTCAGTCTTCTGCACTGGAAGCCACGCCCGTGCCCAATGGAGGGCCGCCAACAAAGCCTAATAGAAAGGGAGGGGGATTCTGGCATCACGTCAAAGAAAGAATCAGCCCCAGCAAAGAAACCGTCGGGAAGGGTGCAGCGGTGGTTGTGCGAGGCATGTCAAATGTCGGCTGGTCGGCTCTTGGGGGCAAAGAGAACACAACCACAACGAGCGGAATTCGGGAGATTTACGAGACAAAGACCCTAAAGAGTGCCGAGCACCTCAAGGAAGAACTTGCGAAAGGCTGGGTTATCTCAGCGTCGGGAAAAGGCGGCACAATCGTCTTACGACGGTCTACGGGAATAAAAGTCCCATACAGGGAGACCCAGACCGTTCGACTCGAACCCTCTCTCCTGACCAGTCACAGAATCGTCAAAACGCAGGAAGAGGTTCTCCAAGGCTCAGAATGGAAGCCAACGAAAAATGAAACTGTCATGACCGAGAATCCCCGAGTCCTGCCCCCCATTGTCCGGCAGCGGCTTCCGTTGAGAGAGGCGGCAAACATTCCTCCCCAAACTCTGAGGGAAACTAGGAGGGTTCGCACGCTTATCAGGCCGCCAGTCAAGGCCAGATTAACGAGACCCGTCAAGGCCAACCTCACCAAGGCACAAGTTACCCAGATTGCTTCAGCCGCCGCGACGCAGGTTATTCGACAACAGCGGACAATGGCAGCACCTGTAATGCAGGTGCGTCAACTTTCACCATATGAAGCGGACATTCGGAGGTCACTAGGGGTCGCCTACATTCAAAGGCAGGGTGGCATCCTGAATTGGACGGGGGCCCCACGTTCAGGGAGCGTCGGCCGAGTGATTTCAGGCCGTCCCGCGATGTCTCAGAGAGCCTTGGCGGGCGTTTTCGGATACGGCTATTCGGGATACTCCCGACCGAATAGAAGTCTTCTCGGGAACTTGTCACTTTCACCGCTAATGAGAGCCAGCCTCATGCCAAGGCGGGCAGCCGCAATCCAAACACCCACTCCGCAAGGAGTTTCAATGAAGCCGAGAATCGTGATAAGGCAGGTTACCGTCCCGAGGAGAAGACCATTGTTCACATGGTTCTGATGGCAGGATGGAGGACGACCTGATTGCCTTACTACTCAACAGTGCTATCCGCCAAGACTGTTCAGATACTCAATCGAGAAGGCAAAACGGCCCTTCTGGAGTGCAGAGTCTGCTTGCAACCGCTGAAGGCTGGAGAGGAAGTTGTGTGGCAGGCACATCCAACCCACAAAAGAAATCGAATCCATCTTTCATGTGCGAAGGAGAAGAACTATTCCTTCGAGAGACTTTCAGAGCATATGGAAGTTATGCAGTGAGGCACTTGTATGTGATTCAACAAGAACACACTCCTGCTTTGTGCTTGGCGAACTCCCGTTTCAGAGCGTCCTCACTAACCCCGTTTTCCACACTGATGATTCTGTAAGACTTCCCATGAGGCTTCTCTTTGTCGCCGTCACCAATATGCTCGGCCATGTAGAATGCGTGCATGGCCTCGTCTATGGCTGGCCCTCGTCCGATGCTGGCACGGGCAGCATTAGTGGCTTTTTGCATCTCGGCCCGAACCTTGTCTTGGTCAAATATCGGATGGATGTTCAGCCTCTTTAGAATCGATTTTCCACGAACCAGATGCCACGGGGGCATCATGAACCAGCCAATCGAGAAACCACCCTTTTCCTTCACAAGGGCAAACAGATTCTTCGGAAGATACCTTAGCACCTCTGGGGTCACATATCGCATTATCCAATTGTATTTCTTGGGAATGTCCATTCCGCCAAGGGCTTTCATACAAAGGTATGAGGTCAATTCTCTCACGTCTTTCGAGACACCTACGTCACGCTGACTGTCGATAATCACAGCGTGACCTGTATGGTAGAGGGAATTATGAAAGGAAACGAATTCTTCTGCTGAGTCCTTTGCGGTTCGTGGCTTGCCTGATTTCATACGAGCACTTATCCACTCTTGTGCCTCCCGAATGCAAATGACATTGGGAATCTCCCAGTCGTCCTTTTCGAGAAATCTCTCGGTTAAGCGGTCGAGAGCCTGATAATACAATTCTGAGTTTGCGAAGAAATGTTTGCCCACGATGTAGATTCGCCCGCTAGGAGCCGTTACAGGGTCTAGTTGGCTGATGGGCATTGTCGCAAAATTGCAATCGAGTTGACACTCGTCTCCATGCACTAAGATGACACGGTCGGCATAGGGCGACTCCAGCCACGAACACGATTCATTATCATTTGAGGCGTATAGGTCAAAAATCGACGAGCCGTTTTGGAGGTAACGTGTCGCAATAGCCTCCAGAAGCGACGATTTTGCCTCATACCTAACTCCAATGATTCTGAAAGTGCCTATGTGCTTGAAGTCAGTGAAGAAGGGTTTGTCGCTGAAGAAGTCTTTCAGTATTCCAATCGGGAAGGGCATCTCACATGTCCACGGTTTCGATGGCGTCCAATTCTGGATGTTGCCGTTCTTATCCCTCCATTCCATATGGATGCGAGGGTGAACATCTGGCCCAGTCCCCTTCAGAACCTTCATGCGGGCTATGTCGGCTTTGGTTGGGACGAAGATGTATCGCTTCTCTTGCTCCGTAAGTTCCCGAGGGTCTGTAGGCAGAACGGGGGCTGGCGGCTCAGGGGCAGGAGGTGCCGGTGGGGGCTTCAATGCGATTTCGAGGGCAGGGGTCACTGATACTGGCATGTTCATCACCTTCGCTATCTGCGGCCCGAGGTCTGGATTTGACAGGGCTAATTCACCAAGGCGTTCGGTCGCTGCCATCAGGGCATCAGTATTCCCTTGACTGACGGCCTCACGAATCCGAGTCGCTATTGCTTCGATTTCTTCGGAAGCCGACATGGATGCGGATACGTAAAACCCCTATATCTCATGTCTCGGAAAAAGAAACGCCCCACGACGACCGACGCTGTCTCTAACCTTGCCCTTAACGCCGAGTCTGGCCAAACACTGGAAGTTTGTATATGCGTTTAAGCGGCGTTCGTCCTATAGCACGACGACTTGAAGAAAAGTCTCCATACCAGAGGTGGAAGGAGCCCCCTAAATGCACGACTACCACAGTCATCCCGAGAATTTCTCGGATTTTCGTTAGTCAGTTGTCAATATTGGCCCAATAATCTCGGATTTGCCAGTCCTGCCCATGATACATGATACCAATTCCTAACTTGTCCGTCCCTGCATATGCTATTTGAGAGAGTGCCACCTGACATCCTTTTCCCATGTGTATTTTTCTATCCATGCGACCTCTAGCCGTTGGGTTGGCACCTTCCCGCTTCTCAATATGATGCTGAACACATTTCCTCCATATCCATCGTCGAACCACTTCGGTTCTGTCTTCATTATCGAACGGCGAAACCGCAGCAGTATTCCCGTATCTCTGGCGTTATATAGCCCATGCTCGATATTGGGATACAGGTATAATCGCAGTTCGCTTTCATATTCGGGTGGATGCCGCCAATGCCCCCTGTCGAGCGGCCCGTATGGAATCAGGCCGATTTTGGAGATTTGTTTCAGAGATTTTGAGGTCGTATAGTGGAAATAGTATTGTCCCTTCGGCAAGTCTTCGTCTAAGACGATATCCCCCCATTGCCACGCTGGCAGGCCCCATCCCCCGACGCAGTCAACGACTTTGGTATTTTTTCTTGAGTTGGTGAACGCCCGGCGAACCGCCATGTTGTTTAGGATAGCACAGTTGAAACAGACGGGTTGACTTTCAACCAGAAAACAGGCTCTGAGGACAAAACACATCGAACAGGTGTCCATAAATGCTGGAAGACGATTTTTTCCCCGATATTTCTGAGCGACTAGCATACTCCACAAGGCTCGGTTTTCTCGCTGTTCTTTTTCGAATCGCTCGATGCTTTCAGGCGAGATTTCGAAGGTCACAGTCCTGACCTCCAATGGGCTTCGTCAGCAGACTGCACGAGGACGCCCCCTAGGAGCCACTGGTTCACTTTGATTTCCTCCGTGCAGGCTGAACCTTCTGAAGGTTTGCAGCGATGGTTTTCATGGTATGGTCGTATGCCGTCCGCTTCCTTTCGATATCAAGGAGAATCAATGTCTTCGCTCTACTTTGAGGAAATGTCTCCGCTATCGTCTGCAATTCACCCAGCCTCCGCCCAATGCTTCGCTCGAGCCCTTTCATCGACGGTCTCACAGAATTTTCCAACTCGTGGCGTTTGTTCCCCTTGAGATGAACGAGATTACTGGAGAATCCCTGAACGATTTCCATCTGTGACCCCATTCCGAGGAGTTCCCAACTTACCTCAAGGGGAGTCTCTGGGTCAGGGGGTTTCAAGACGGAACCTCCTTGAACTTACCAGAGTATCTGGCCTGTGAATAATGCTTGTCACGGTAGTGAGGCTGTAACTCATCGGAGGCCATGTTCTCCCCACAGAATTCGCAAGTGGCCCCTTCTGCCTTGACGATTGATGGCACCCACAACGAGGATACTCTCAGAAACAACGATTTGCCAATGTGCTTTGGAGTGGCTAAACCGTGGGAGGTAATTTCTCTGTAATACTCATAGTGGGTTCGAGCATCTTTGATGCCCAATTCACGTAGGAGGTTATAGAAATCCGAACGTGGCATCAGGCCGCTCCAGTCCTCCTTTTCTGTCAGCCTCGCCTTCACCTTTTCGAGATTTCTCCACCTTCTAGGGTCAAAATCCTGTTCCGAAACTCTTGCGGGCAACTGTTGCTGTTGCAATTCGTTCTGGCGAGCCGTCAGCCACATCTCTATGGCCTCGCTGACCGCCACCCCCATATGGGAATAGTGGGTTCCGTATCTGTCTATCAGGAATTTCTTGAGTTTCTCAACAGAAGTGGGGTTTCTAACCCTAAACTCTACCTTCGGCCAATCCCGATGCTCCGTCATCTTGCTTCATCTCCTGTGAATTGGGGACAGGCAGAATGGAGAATGGAGAATTGGAGACAGTTGTTGTAGTAGTAGTGTAGTAGTAGGTAGTAGTTACGTTCACGAAGTGGCGTGTTTTGGCACCAATTTGCAGTAACTCCTGCAACTTGGCTCCATGCAGCAAGAGTTCGATGCAAGTCGCATTCAATGCCGCTTTTGGTGGCTGCAACAACAGCATGAGTTGGGATTGGAAGGCTCGACATCAGTTTCTCGCCCCCCTTCTCCCTTGCATGTAGTCTCGCATATATGCCAAGTGTCTCTGATACTTCGCTGGCTGTTCCTTTTTCATTCGTCTGAAGTAATCCCGTGAGTAATGGGGGTAGAGTAATTGCCTCCTCACTCTGTTTCGCCTGATTGTTTCAGGATGACTTTTCTTGCTTCTTGCTTGGCGTAGGTAGAGACAGTTCTTGCAGATTCGCCAGCCCACGCTGGGAACCTGAAGTTCTGGGCGTAACTCTACGCCACAGTCTTTGCATAAACGAGTATTATTGTTGCTAGATGTATAGTGGTCGCTGTTCCTAGACAGACGACCCTCCTACCAAACGCATGCATGCGGACATGGATTTCGGCACAGCCTCAGTTCAGGTAGTATAAAAACACTACGAAGCACATTTATGTGGGGATGCAAAGACTTATATAGGGCGTTATACGGGGCTGTATAACGTTGCCAGCCGCATCAAAGCCATCTGGAGATAAGGTCAGCAGCAAGAAGGACTTCTACGATGACGAAGGTTCAACCTACGTCAGAATGGACAGGAACCTGCGTGACCACCTATACAAAATCTACAGTGGAAAGGGCGTAAACGACCTCAAGACGGTAAGCGACATCGTGTGGCATTTGGTGGACAAGGACATCGATTTCGGGGTCGTGGAGCACGACCACCCCGAAGTCAAAGGGTGGTTGGATAAAGCAGCGGAAGACAGGAACGCAGCCTACGCAAAGCGAGTCACAAAGGAGATTCGAGCCAAGGGTGGGAGGATTGCGAGGGTGGAACTACAATGACACACGTGATTTCATATTGCGATGAACCACAAACAAATCAGCAAGACAACCATTACGGCGAAGACGGCTGCCGAGCGGAGAACGAGCAAGCCATCTAGGGACTACTACTGGAAGAACGGATTCCCCGAACTGCCGACGAGGTTCGCCAAACAGGCGAACAAACTGCTCGAGGATTACGACAGGGTCTGCACCTACGGCCGTTGCACCCTCTTCAATCCAGAAGCCAACGTGGAGACAGCCCTCTTCTTTCCAACAGGAGAGGGTGAAATCGAACTTGAGGGCATCTACTGCGATTATCATGTAGACAAGAAGGAAATCGAGTTCGATGAGTCCGACGACGAAGAGAGCATCCAAGTGTGGAGGATGATGTTAGAGGAAGAGGAGGTCGATGCCGTATGAGCAGATGGAAAGACCGCCAGAAAAGGCCAAAACCCTTGGTTTTGCATGGCGAAGTTGGGTTCGACCCACTGTTTCGGCTTCCGACTGTGAAAACCACTCTCGGGGAGTTTATCTCAGCGGTTGCAAAGTCTGGAGTCAGCCTGCGGGTGCTGAGCAGGGATGACCCGACAGTCGAATCCATCTATCAAGGTCTTTGTGCCCTCAATGGGAAGGAAAGTTACACTGCCCGCTTCTATGACAAATTCATCGACGGTTGGTATCCCAAGTGGTGGACTAAGGAAGAACTCGAGGCCGAACTGGCTCGCCCGAGCCAAGGGTGGAGTAAGAAGATGGACGAAGCAGCCGCAGATGTGCTCATGGGCAAGCGAGAAGACCCAGACTTCTTCTTTTTTATGATTGGGCCCAAAGGCAGGAGAGGCGACGACTGGCGTGGGGGCATAGTCGAGCCATGAGCAACATCGTCTATTGCCATTGGCAGCAAGAGGCTTGGGACAGAGGGCTTCGGGTCATTCGTGGCCGCTATGTCCAATGTGAAAACTGCGGCGAATGCTGGGAATGCGAATCCTGCGCATTCGAGACTCTGAATCACGAGTGCAAGGAGGCCGAAGCATGAAAGACGTTGTCATTTCAGAAGGAGATTTGAGTGCGGGCATGCAAGGCATGGAGGCTCTGCTCAAAACCGATTCAGTCTTGATAGATTGCCCTTTCATTTGGTTCGATGTCCCATGGGGGAGTGATTCTTGGTGCATCGAAACAGTCATCTCTGCCATGTTGGCACATGAAGAAACACATCTATTGTTGTATCGCATGTCGAAGAGCGAAGATTTGGCACGGAAATTGGACAATCTCCGATATCCGTTTGAAAAAGAAGGCGAATATGTGCTGTCTGAAGACCCTTCTGGTTTCTCATACAACTTTCTGAAAGCAGAATTGGGAGAAGGTTAAGGTGAGAAACGATTGACGAGAATGAAACCAAAGAGGGAATACGGCTCAGTCAGCGATATAGAACACTATGGAGCAGAAGTGATTCCGAGAGAAGTCTACAGGCACTGGTTCGAGCCGCCACCCATAGAAGAGAAACCAAGGAAGAAACCCATCGATGTTGCTTCCTTGGATACATCCATTCATGTCGTGAAGATTGGTTCTCTGGTCTTGCAGTGCGAACGTTGCGGTTTCAAATGGACTTTGAACTCTCTGGATGGCACCCTCGACTTGCATGATATCAGATGTCCAGTCAGCCATTCCTAAAATGGGGAATGGAGTTTACATCGCCAGTGGCCATTTCACACCCTTGGATGAAGGGCCTGTCTGGGTTGCTCTAACTCCTTCTGATTCCATCGTCAACCGAAGCATTGCGATAAGTTCGATTGAGCATCAACTCAAGCCTGTTCTGAATGTCAGCAGTTCATCCGATACCTTACAGGTTGACATCAACATGACTGTCATCAAGATTGGTTTCGTGTTCGGCTCGTTCAGTATCTTGGCGATTCAGCCCCTTCTCGCAGGAATTTTCATCAAAGATGAGCACAGGAAGAATACCTAGACTGAGTGTTCCCAATCTTTGAATTCGGGCCGATGTTTCTCGAGAAAAGCAACAAGATTTGTCATTCAGGGGAATTCGTTGTATCGCCCGCAGGCGTAACACTGTATCACGATGTTTCTGACCGAGTCTCTTTGGATATTCACGGCTAGAGCAGTTTCGCATAGCCCGCAAACATATGTCCACGAACTCTGCCCGACAAAATAGGGTTCGTTGGGTCGCATGACAATGACGGTTCTCGTGCCTTCCTTCGGTTTAGGAATCACACGCAGCCTGATGATTTCGCTTGACACGCCCCTTTACTCGACAGAGAGCCCCTAAATAACAGGATGGCTATCTTCGACTGGACGGCTTGAAACAAACGAGTAGTAATCGCATCAAATGGCCGTTTCCAACTGCTATTCTGGTATCATTGGTGGCAAGTGGCATCTTCGATGTCGTTCTGAATGCGAATCAATACACAGACCTGACTGAAGCCCGAGTGACGACTTTGTATGTGGGGGTAGTAACGGTGTTGGCTCTTGCCATTTCGGTCGGTGCCCTTGTCTATGTCGAGTTCCTGAAATTCGCTGGGAATCTCTACAGCAGTTTTGTGGCTGCACTTTCGAACATCACAACTAATCCTGAGATGTCGTCTTGGACTCCGCCCAAGATTAAGGAGGAGGCCGATAAAGCCGGTATTTCCTTGGGAGGGGATGACTTTTGGACACAGCCTTCGTGGAATCAGATAGGAACGACCACTCAATCCCGCACCAAAGAGACCACCCGTGTTATCGACTCTCTTTTCTTCGGCCTCGTGGGAATATCCGGTTTCGGAATCGTTCTCACACTCGCTTTTTCTCTTGTTCAGACGTTTCAATACGAAGTCTTTTTGTCACTGGATTTTGGAATATCTGGCGTCATATTCTTCGGAATCCTTCTGACTCTCTTCGGCACTCTCCGAAAATCATCGCTTGAACTACTGCCCATCATGGTGGTCTCGAGTCGGGCGGTCAGTTCCAAAGAAGAGAGCAAGGACAAATGACATTGACTGATATGGCAGCCACCGTTTTTGGTGAGGCAAGCAGATGCGCGTGAGCACCATGATTATTGTCCTCGCAGTGATAGTGCTCGCACAGACCGCCTTCGATTCGAGTGTCCACCTCGTGCAATGGCTCGGATGGCAGAATCAATATCCGCTTGAACCACACTTCTCAAGCCTCGCCGAATATAACGGGTTCTGGTTCACCTACTATGCCATCGCTGCGATTCTCTGCCTTGCCATAGTCATTCTGACATTCCGAAGCAGAGGACTCGTCCCCCAATGTAAAGCGGTCAACCCTGTCCCTCCAAGAATGGAAAGAGAGCGGGAATCGGCTTGCTGAAAGGAGGCGGGGGATTCTCCCCCGCAGATATTGACAAGGCGATAGAACAAGGACAGTTCGCAGATACAATCCTTCTCGCTTGGGGGTTCATCGAAGGCCAGACCGACCTTATGATTCTCAGAGCCTTCAGCCTCGATTTTAGAGACCCTAGGGCCAAGTTTGTCCGCGACCGCCACATATCTTCGAAACTCTGGTTGCTCCATGAAATGGGATTCTTGACTGACCCCGAGTATTCGGTAGTCTCGAGGTTCAAAGACCAGCGCAACGCAATCGTTCATGAATTGCTCAACAAGAAGTTCGTAATATTCGGATTGCAGAAGAAGCAAGTGCAAGACGAAATAATGACGCTGGCGAGAGACGCTGCTCACGCTTCAATGTATGCGGAAATGTCGATGCTATGGAAGTCTGTAGGCAACAAGGAAGCCGCAGAAGGGGTGGACACCGGAATACGCAAGAGGCATAACGAAACGCTTGTCGAGCGATACAAAACCACAAGCACAACATCAACATAAGGAAATGAACCCAGCGCAAAGCCGGCCCTTATGGCCCTAACAGCCTCTCTGAATCGTTAAGAGGTGCAAGAGAACTGCTTCCCGACGCTGGAGGCAAGCCGTCTGACACGCACCAAAGGTGACTCGTGGTCAAAGGTCGAAAGGGCATTGAAAAGGCCCCGACCTTCGCTCCTTCATAACAGGATAGACAAATGGTATAGCGAGGCATGGAAATACGAGTCTCAACTGGACGAATCGGGTTACTTCGCCCTCCTTGACCTTGAGCAGTATGTGAATGGTCTTATCGTCGAATGGAATCGGCTTTTGGACGATAGAAGTAGGTTGTCCGTTCATTGGTGGGGCAAGAATCTCATCAACGAGAACCTTGACCTTCCAGAGTCGTTCTTCGAGACGAACATGGCCCTCTATCTGGACACCCATTTCTATCTGATATGCTGGGATAGTGTGAAGAAGAACTTCGAAGCACTCGTGCATCAGGCAAGGAAACGCAGGATAGGACTCGCCTACAGGAGTGTGAAGACCCTCCTTAGAGACGCATCAAGAGCGAGAGACTTCTACGAGCACGCTCCAGATTGGGGTAATCGGAATCATGTGGTCGGCATAGGGGGCATCAGCAGTATAACGGGAAAGGATGATACGTTCTCAGTGACGTATCCCCCAAAAGGAACCAAGCCCGGCCAGAAGTTCTCTGCAGAATGGGTGGAACTCGGTAGACCCGAAGTGCTCAGGATAACCAAGGCATACGAGCGAGTTCTGAAAGCCTTCGAGTCATTAACGTAGTCTTTTGCGTCAATTGGGTCCATTGGCCAACTGACCCTTCTTACAGACACCGCATCCTAGGGATGGCCAAAACCAGCAGTTGTGCAGTTTACAATACTCTAGGTGCTCCTTGCCGCCGAAATGGTCAGGCTGGTTCCAGAAGTGCTTGGGGTTGAAGAACTCACTCTCCCATTCTTGCATCTAATCACTCCCATGAACGCCAGAACCAATCTTATGCTTATAACACCGGTGCGGATTTGGCGATACAATGGGAGACAGGCCGGGGAGCAAAACTAATTGAAAATCCAACTCCAGATTCCCTCCAATATCCCGTTTCCTGTCACAGCGAACGGAGTGATAGCCGGGTTCGTTGTGTTCGTTCTGGTGACGGTCGTAACCAGAGCATTGACTCGGTCAAGGCAATCTTGGATTCCCGGGTTGATATTCGGGCTGCTTGCCGGATATGTCGTTTCGTCTTCAGGCTAGGAGCGAAGGCGACCGTTGTCGCTGGCTCTCAATATATCCAAGGTGTCCATCGAAGTCGCCTTAATTTTCGCAGGCGCAATAATCATCTATGGCGCCGCTCAGACTCATGACTACATTATTGCCTTCGTGGGGGTCATCGTCCTTCTCATCGGCCTTGGAATCTGGCTTTTCTTCTACAACGAGTATCTGGAAGACAAGCGGATGTATCCGTGGAAATACAACTAGTTCGATGCTCGCAGATTTGAACCATTAAGGCAAAAAAGGGCGGCTCTCGGCGTAGGAACCAGAATTGACTACTGCAAATGGCCGCAGGGTGAAATCGCTATGGGAAACTTTCAGGGATGTCGTTGCAGTCCTATCGGGCCTTGTGTTTCTGGCTGGATTCCTCGCTTACATTGCGAACACAGTCTTTGCCTACCTAGATTACATCATTATCTGCGCTATGGCGATATTTCTGGTCAGCCTCGCATTCATGGGAGGGGCTAGGTTACGGCGCCGCAGAAAGGAGACAGCATTGGAGGAGACGGGGAAAAAGGCGCAGGAAGAGGCCAAGATGGCACGGGAAGTTCTTGAGAAGACTCCCGTCAGTGTCGTAAGACAAGGGGTAACCATCGGTGAACGAGACCGCATCGCAACCGGCCTTCGGCACATGGTCATTCCCCTGAACAAGCCCCCAAGAGACGATTGGATACACTGTTTCGATAATCTCCCCGTCGTCTACACTTTCCTTCAGGAAACGAGGATTCGACGAGGGTCAATCGAGACCATGGCTTCTGAAGGCATGGTCACTCAAACCGTGGATGCGCTTGCCGACCTCGTGCAACGCACGAATATCGAGTATGACAAATATCTGCAGGAAACGGCAGACAGATTGCGAGCGGAAACAGCCCGGACGGAGGCGGAGAAGAGGAGAGTCAGAGACTTGGAATCGAGGGCAAGGGATGGCGAGCCGGATGCCGACAAGCAACAGGGGGAACCTTGACCAAGTTCGATGACCTTGCTACGAAGGCGTCTGAGTATATCACTTCGAGCCCAGTTCGAATCGACGACTTCGCCGAGGAATTGATTCCTGAAGTCGCTGTTTTCGTCGGGAAAAAGCGGAACAGAGACTTGCCAGAGTTCAGATTCAAATCCTGTAGTGACAAGGAATACAAGCAGTTCCTCTCGGACAATGCTGCACCTGCGAGATTCCTCGATTCGAGTGGCATCACCATTCGAATCGGTCAGCCAGTGGTCGCTGTGAACTTGCAGAAGATTTCTGAGGTGCTCTTGGAAAAGAGCGCTTATCACAACTTTGTGCTGAACTTGACCCTTGTGCTCGTCGAGGAAGCAATTCATCTGGCGAATCCAGAGTTGAGTGAAGAACAGGTTCACCCAATTGACATCGAATTAACCGAGGAGTTCCTAGAATATGTCATACCAAAGGAGGTCAAGGATAAGGTTGGCCCTAGCGGTTCGAACTCGCATGTCTAGGCGAAGGACTCAGGTGCCTTTGTTTGAGGCGAGTCTTCGCCGACCGCTCTCACGTTCCTTCATGAGTGCGGCCATCTGAGCCTCTAGTGATGCGAGGCGTTCTTCAGGAGTCTCCCCCTTCTTGAGAGGAGGAAGACCATGGGCCCTTAGTTCTGCCACGACCTGTTTGTCGAATTTCTGCATCCGCTCTAGGTAGGTTATCATGTCCTCGGCGATGCGGGTGCGAAGTTCCTGTTGGGTCATCTTGCTCAGGTCTGTCTTGGCTATCTCTTCAGGCGTCATGCTTGTCAGACCTTCAAGGAGGCTCCTGTAGACCCGCTCGTTGACCTTGTCCTCGACCTGCTTCTCTGTGATTATGGTAGGCTCAAGATTCATGAATCTCTCAGCGACCTTAGCGTAGCCGTCTCGCATTTTGTCGATAACTGCCTGCGGCAGATACCCACGGTCGAGGGTGTAGGTTAGTTCAATGTCCTTCCGGCCCATCCAGAACTTCCGCCAGTCGTCAATAATCAGATTCTCAGCCAGCCCGTCCTGCAACTTGTAAGCGAACCAGTCTCTAAGGACGTATGGTCGAAAGTCTCTGTGGCCAGCGGCACGCATTGCAAGCCTTACCAATGCACTGATGTTCTTTCGGGCAACATGCTGGCCGAACTTTGCCCTGTGGGGGTCTGCAGTGATGATTGGTGCGTCCGAACGCAATTCCCCCTTAGTGAGCCGCCAATTCAGATAATCCGTTACGTTTCTGCACCCTTCCTCGTTCAGGAACGTGAGATAAGCCGAGTCTGTCTTGCTGATTTCCTTACGCACACCCACAACGGCGGGAATTCTGGTGAATTCAGCCTTGCCGTTCGATATCTTAAGTTCAGGTAGGTCGGAAATCTTCAGACCATCATTCCCGTGCTGGTCGCCTAGGACTTCTGGTCGAACTCCCGAAAATGATAGGAGGGAGATAGCCGCCTTTCCTCGAAGCCGTGATTCCGCTAAAAACGACTTTAGTTCATCATTACTGGGAACGTGCTCCTTCTTACCCGCCGTCCTGATGGAAATTCTCTTGCTAATCGGTATGTCCGCAAAAATGAAGAACGATTTCATTATCTTGACCATGCTGAGAATGTAGGCAGGGGCTTTTTTCTGAGCCTCCATGTCCTCCTTGATTCGGAGAAGAAACCTGAATGCCTGCTTGGAAGTCATCGTCTTTAGTTGCTTTGGGGTGGTCTTGTATTGGGTGCAGACTAATCCCAACCTTCTGAAGCGGACTTCTCGGGTGCTAGGGTTTGCGGCCCTTAACCAATCTTGAACTTCTTCGTCGTCGCCGAGTATCTTGTCGTATTCGGAGTGCCGCTTTGTATTGTGATTTCTTGGTGACACGGGCAATGGGCAGGAGGGCTTGTCTGGCCATATATAACCACGGTTTCCGAACCCATGGGCTAGGCGGGCCCGGTGGGATTCGAACCCACGGTCTCTGAGCTTTCGCACTTCAGCTTCGGAGGCTGACGCCCTATCCGTGCTGGGCTACGGGCCCGAATATCCCCCACGGTGGGTGGATAAGAATGGTTGGC